>Ga0116161_1000918_pt1 | contig 32218 bp, 32 predicted proteins | sample AD_JPNAS3_MetaG_FD_89877 | JGI IMG/M metagenome (GOLD analysis project Ga0116161, IMG submission 89877) | Active sludge microbial communities of municipal wastewater-treating anaerobic digesters from Japan - AD_JPNAS3_MetaG | ecosystem: Engineered > Bioreactor > Anaerobic > Digestate | place... | reverse complement strand
GGATGCGGGCTTTGGGCCCGAGCGCGGCTTCGGCTTCGAAGTGGGGCTGACTGTGGATTGGCTGCGGGCCGGATACTCGCTGGTCGAGGTACCCACGCTGATGACGCATAGGGCAAGAGGTCGCACAATCGCAGGATTCGTCCACAGGGGCAGGCAGTTCGCCGCAGTGGCGCGGGCGCTCGCGAAGCGTGTTTGGAAAGTGAGACCAGTGCCATGGCGTACATGACACATGTATAACGCGAGAACTGGTATGATCTGGATAGCCCTGCTCACTGCGCTTGCCGGAGCGGCCATCACGTGGGCCTGCGCTCCGCGTATCATCGAAATGCTCCTCCAGACGCTGGGCCCTCGAGTCAATTATCGACGCCGGCCCACGTCGTTTCCGGCGGGCCTCGCTCTGATCTTGGGGGCAGTGGGCGGCCCAGTCGTGGCAATGGTCGTGAGCCCGCAGGCGTGGGCAGGACCGCTGTGGCCGGCGCGTGCTGCAAGCCTCATCCTTACGCTGGGTTTTGGGCTTGCGGGATTGGTTGATGATCTTCTGGGGGGGCACGACCATTCGGGTTTCCGCGGCCATCTGGGCGCAATGCGCCGGGGCGTTGTGACCACCGGCGTGTTCAAGATAGCCGTGGGGGTAGTCATCTCGGTCGGCGCAGTGTCGGTGCTGAAGACTGCAACCTGGGCCGCGGGCGCAATCGCCCCGGCGCGCGTCAGCGTATTGTCATTGGCCCAGCTCGCGTTGGATTCGGCGCTCATCGCAGCCAGCGCCAACCTGATAAACCTGCTAGATCGGCGTCCAGGCAGGGCCATCAAGGGATTCTTGCTTGGGGCAGCGGGCGCAGTAGTATGGACAGTGCTCTCGCGCGGAGCCGACGAGGCGTTTCAAGCCGTGGCTTCGTGCGCTGGTGTTGTTGGGTCGGCCATTGCCATACTCCCGCTGGACCTGGGGGAGCAGGCTATGCTGGGCGACACGGGCTCAAACCCGCTTGGGGCTGCTCTCGGCCTTTTGCTGCTCTACCTGGCGCCGGGAGCGAGGATCGTGCTGCTCGCGTTGGCCATATGGCTTACACTCACGTCCGAGCGCGTCTCCTTCAGCCAGGCCATCGACTCCAACAAGGTATTGCGCTTCCTCGACAGGATGGGGCGGAAGGACCCGTAGATCTTCGAGTTTATAGGCTGGCACAGCGTATTGCGGCGCAACATAGAGCAAGAAACGCTGGGAACCGCGGAAGCTGCCCCTTCATGGCATCCGCGTCGGTCAGTCCTGAGGCAGTTCGTCCTGGTCCTGGTCCTGGCCCTGGTCCTGAGAATCGTGGGCCGGCTGGCCGGCCTGGTTCTTGCTGAGCAACCGGTGCAGCAGGTTCTCGACGCGCTCCCTGGCAACTTCAGTCTCCGAACGGGCCACCTCCACGGTGACACTGAGTAAGTCGCCTTCCCTGCAATCTGAAGGCAAGTCCGCTACCGGCCACAGAATGTAACGCTCCTCACTCGGCCTGACCAGCAGCACCGCCATGCCTTCCTCGATACGGTCGACTGTCAAAAGCAAGTTCACGTTGCGCACCTCACTCCCAGTAGTACAGGGTTGTCAAGCTGTCGCAGCGCTGGAGCTGCTGCAGCGTTCGGGCTGTTGCAGTGTTAGGGCTATGCCGCAGAGTCAGCGCTGTTGCCGCGCTAGGGCTGTTGCCGCGCTAGGGCCGGCATACCTGGCACGGCCTGTAGCCTGCATCCTCCGCCTGAAGACGGCTACTGAACACTACAACCCGGGCCGGGTCGATGCTCCGGGCCCGATCGCACCAGGCGAAGTGGAACACGGTGGATGATGAGCTTCCGCGGTAGTCAGCTCCGCGCTTCTCAATTAGGGCCGACCACACCTGCGGATTGGCGGTGAGTTTCACCGCAACCTCGCCGTGCTGGTCAGTCCTGTAGATCAGCGTCTGATTTAAGATCAGCCTGGCCAGGGTCTCGAAGTGCGGGTGGCCGTAGCTGTTGGCGGTGGCGCATTCGGTCACGGCCACACGCGGCCTGACCTGGCGCAGAAACTCTGGGGTTGTGGATCGTCTGGAACCGTGGTGGGCCACCTTGAGCAGCACAACGCGACTCAGCGCCTCATGCTCAGCCAGATACTGCTCAACATCTGGGCCGATGTCGCCGGTCAAGAGCGCTGACGACTTCCCGTAATCGACGCGCAATACGACCGATACGTCGTTCATGTCTTCAGCGAGAGCGCCTGTAGGCCAGATGATCTGAACTCCGGCGTCGCCGAGCAGGAACCAGTCATTGGCCCGCCCCAGCGCGAACGGGATGTTCTTTTCGTCGATTATTGTGAGGTATCTCTCATAAGTGGCCGAAGTATGGACCTTGCCCGAATCTATGACACGACCTACCGTGACAGCGTTGAGCACGTCCGCCAGGCCGCCGATATGGTCTTCGTGAGGATGCGTCGATACCAGAACGTCCAGGTGTTTGATCCCGAGCTCACGAAGACGGGCGGCAAGGCCCAGCCCGGCTGAACGCGGCCCTCCGTCCACCAGCATGTGATGCCCATCCGACGTGCTGACCAGTATCGCGTCTCCCTGGCCGACATCGAGAAACGTGAACAACACTGAGCCGCTCAGGGCGGTTTCGCTGCTCGGCCCTGCAGTGCTGCCCGGCCCGGCGGCAAGAGACAGGCTGACACAGAATAGCATACATGCCGCTACCATGATCAGCAGCGGCTGAATCACCGCACGGTGAATCAATGTACGGTTGCGGGTGCTGGGTCCTTGTGCTTTCATGCGTGTAGTATTACGCAGTAAGGCCAGAAACTCCTGCTCCGCTTGTTCGCCCGCCCAGACGAGATCAGGTCACCTAGCTTGGGTGGCTTGGGCGGTCCGGATCGTGATATAGTCTCGGCCCATTGCATCTATGAAGCGAATGTACTCGCCTTCCATGTCAACGCGCTGAAGCGTAAGGATTTTGGGGATCTTCGCGATGATACCGTCAATCGTGAGATCGGCAGCGGCTATCTCAACGATCTCAATGCCGAGTTTCTTGCCCAGTCCGACTTTGGCAAGGTCTAGCAGCTGGGCCCGCTCGAACTGCTGCTCATCCTTGTGCAATGCGGTGAGCTGATGATGCTGACGCCCCTGGAATTCGAAGGCTACGTTGGGGTAGTACAGCCGATCCAGCTCAAGGGCTTTGCCTGTCTCGGGACTAGACATTCTATGGGGACGGCAATTATCGAGGTAGTTCGAGGACAGTACAGTATTGTCCAGCATGACCTTCATCATCGATTCTCCAAACAATGCCCAGAACCTTCGGTACTCGGCTAGGTCGGTTGACAATCGCGTTTGAATGGGAGACGGAGCGGTGGGGATGATGATAGTCGATGAGGACTTGGCGACCTCAAACCTCAGCCAGCCGTACTTCTTCAGAGCTTCGCATTCCTTCCGGACTGTCTTGCGGGCGAGCTTCGATATCGCCGCGATCTCGGCCAGAGAATCCGGCTGGTACCGACAGATAAGGTCGTAAATGGCCTTGGCGCGGAATGAGATATCAGCCGAAGCTAACAGGTAAGGATAGGCCAGGTCAGTAAGGCGATAGGACCTAGACATTGCCGATCACTCCCATACTTTGTCATCTGATGATAACATGTGCAGTCCGCGGTAACAATAACTGTAAGGCATTCCGAGATAATATCACCCGGACGAGATTGCATACCGCGACCATCGACGATACCGCGCACCCCGGGCCCCGCGGCGACTGTCTGGGCCCAGGCGCCCTAGCTGGGGTTGTCGCGAGTGCGGGTTTCGCCCAGCGAAGCAGCGCAGGAACGTCGCCGCGGACCTGTGCCCTGTGGGCCAGGGTTTCTGGGAGGCCTGGGCAAACCGACGCAGGATGGCCGAAAAAGGTGTCCCGTAGGGTACAGGCTGCGGCCCCCGACGATACCGCGCACCCCGAACCCCGCGGCGACTGTTTGGTCCCATGTGCCCTAGCTGGGGTTGTGGCGAGTGCGGGTTTCGCCCAGCGAAGCAGCGCCCGAACGTCGCCGCGGACCTGTGCCCTGTGGGCCAGGGTTTCTGGGAGGCCTGGGCAAACCGACGCAGGATGGCCAAAAAAGGTGTCCCGTAGGGCACAGGCTGCGACCCCCGACGATACCGCGCACCCCTCGGGCAGCTCGCCAGTGAGTCTCAGGTGCAGGGGCGGTTCTCATGGGCAATCTCACGGGTGATTCCGGGCAAGCATTGTGCAATTTCTGGGTTGTAGTCCAGGCAACCTTGTGCGATAATATAATTTGTTGCGTGCGCGCAAGCCCTACTGAAGGGAAGTGAACCCTGTGAGTTTTGATCTACCGCAACACGCAGGAGTCGCCCTGGTTGGACTGAAAACGGGCCTGATCATGCCCACTGACGACATTGTGGAGATTACCCTCGACACCGTCAAAGACACAGTCCAAGACAACGACATAGTCTGTGTAACGGAGGCGGTTGTAGCCCGTTCGCAGAACCGCTATGTGACCGTGGACGAGCTGGTGCAGGACCTGCGCTCCAAACTCTCCGTCAGTGAAGAGGGAACCTTGGCGGTGATAAGCCCCATCGTGAGCCGAAACCGCTTCGTGCTGGTGCTGTCGGCCATAGCCCGTGCTGTCAGGCGCGGGAAGGTCATCGTCCAGCTGAGTGTTCCGTACGATGAGGTTGGCAACCAGGTGATGGACGAGGACTTCGCCAATAGCCGCTTTCGCCTCAAGAGAACCCTTGGAAGCCTGCTTGAGGTCAGGGGCAACACGCCTCAGATGAACGTGTTGATAAGGGAGATACTTGCGGCTCTGAAATTCCAGGAGCTTGGATACACGGTGACGGCCATACGCAAGATCACCGGCAAAGGCATCGCCGACATCACGCTCCACGACTCCGAGGGACGTCACCTGGTTGCCGAGGTGACTTTCGAAGACATGCCGGGCACTGCGGAGAAGGTTCTTGGCATAGCTGAAGACAGCGATGCAGACGGCGCTCTTGTGGCCGCCGTGGATCTGCAGACTCGCGAGATCTCCATTGTGGACGCGGCGAGTCTCCTCAAAGGAGGCGCGAAACCGCACGTATATCCGTACAGCGATAGGCTTGCCCTGTACGACGCACGCGACGTTATCACCCTTGGCGAGATCGGCGAGAGGCTCTTTCCTCACCCCATCACCGGAATCGACTACGCACGCATGTACGCTAAGGCCATTGAGGCAGAGGGCGCCCGGTGCGAGATACTCTACACCAATAACCCGTTGGCTGTGTTCAACTACGGCCACATCGACGGGATAGTCATCGGCGCTGTGCACGAGCGCGAATCGCTGAAGAACCTCTTCCTGTCGTTCGGCACCAAGACGCCCATGTTGACTGTCAAGGACGTTGGGCCCGGCCCATGGGGAGTGATTGGGTCAAACGTGTCGGACCTCGACGCGGGCATACTCAAACTCCTGCCCGACAACGCCGACGATGTGTGTGATACCATCCGGGACCGAGTCAGAGAGGCGACCGGCAAGGATATCGAGGTTCTGATATTCGGGGATGGCGCCTACAAAGACCCCGACACAGGTATCTACGAACTTGCCGACCCATACCCGTCCATAGGATGCAGCGTCGGATTGCGTAAGGCGTCTCTGCGGCAGGGGACGAAACTCAAACTGCTCGTCGAAACCATGTTCAGGCAGGGGCGATCGCGCGAAGAGATTGCTAGGGAGCTTGCCTCCCGGGCGCCGTCTCGCGACAGCCTGGGCACCACTCCACGCAGGATCACCGGCATTCTGGCTACCATGGCCGACCTGGCGGCAGGTTCTGCTGATGCGGGAACGCCCATAGTGCTCATACGGAACTTCCCTCACAAGAGCTGAAAGACGCAAGGCAGAACGCGGAACGCAGAACGTACAGCGTAGGATGTAGACAGCAGGATTTGAGATGTAGACAGCAGAATGTGAAATGTAGGCCCCGCAGCGGCGGGGCCTTTCCTGTTAATTGGAATAGGTTCGCTCTGGACACTCGCTCGACGCCTACTCGCCGCAGAGGTCGGTCCGGGCGAACACTACAATGCCCTTTTCGAGTATCTCCGTTTGCACCCAGCTAGACGGCGTCTCGTAGTCATGCGGCGAAAGAGGATGTGGTTCTAGGCGCGAGTCCAGGCGGGCCGCAATCACGGTATCAAAGAGAAGGCGCCGGTCGTCCCAGGCATTACCCCCGAACGCTGAAGATACCACGGCAATATCGATATCGCTTTCGTCGATTGCCGTTCCGTGGGCGTACGAGCCGAACAGAATGACCCGCTCCACCGGGATTCTGCACTGCAACTCACGGACGAACCTGCCTACCGCCTCAGCTACTTCAGGAGGGAGTCCAGACATGACAGGGCCTCCTTTGTCCTGTTATACAGATTGTTGAACCTCTCCGGCGGGTTGGCGTCCAGCAACGCGTTTCTATCCGAGGGATAGCGGCCTTCCACCTGGAACACCGACAGGTCCGCGATGGTATCCACTTGTTTGGCGGTGAAGTCGTCTTCCACACCGGCTATCTCGGCAAGACGCCACAGCGCGTGTATTCGCGGCGGGGTTCGATGGGTTCGCTGGGCAACCAAAGCCTTGAGCATCTTCTCTGCTGCGAGGTGACAGAAGAAGCCGCTCTCCACGTATCGAAGGTTCTCCAGGAGAACCTCGGCAGCCCGAAGCGCCTCATATGCTTCGTCCCGCCAGTAGCTGGCGTCCCCGTCCTTACTCAAGGTTATCGCCTCCCCTCGGCGTGCTCCAGCCCGTAACAGGCATGTCCGAAGCGCCGACGCGGCAATGCGATCCGGCTCATGTACATACTACCATCCGCCAGCCCCAGCGACCAGCCCACGGAATCGGTCGCACTGCGGCCGCCGAGTATGACGCGGTGCGCGGAGGAGGGCGGTGGCGTTTGAAAAAGCAACGGGATTCGTATAGTATTGAACCGGCTGGAACGCTCATAGCCATGATGGAGGTGTCGTTGTTGCCTTATTGTCCCGAATGCGGAGCCCAGTTCGATGCGGGCGCCAAGTTCTGCGCAGAGTGCGGTGCCCGGCTGGAGAGGGTCAATGCCTCAGGCCAGCCATCGCGGGTGGGGGGCGAGCCGCAGGCGCAGCAATTGGAGCATGTACTGTGGGAGGGTAGGCCCTACCTTAAGGAGATAACGACCAACACAAAGTACATCCTGACTACCCAGCGCCTCATCATTCAGATGGGGTTACTCGGACGAAGGGAAGAGCAGATTGACCTCGGGCGGGTGAAGGATATCCGCCTCACGCAAGGCGTTTCAGATAGAATGATTGGCATAGGGCAGATCGAGGTTATCTCCACGGATCCATCGACGCCGTCATTCCGCTTGATGGGCATCAGAGATCCTCGGACGGTGCGCGACCTCATCTGGAGCGCCGTCAACCAGCGTCGCAGCGCAATGGGGATTCGTCCGCGCGAACTGCTATGACTCTGACTGGTTGTCCTGGCGACTGCGACCACCTGGATCGAGCCGTTCGGCATCGGAGGGCATCTGCTACAGAAATAGCGATGCTACTCACCGAGCCGCGCCGAACTCCTCGCGCGTAATGCCCATCACGATTTCGTCCCAGTATCGACCTTCGTAGAACCGTTGCTCCCTGATGCGGCCTTCCTCTTTGAACCCGCTCTTGGCGTAGCACCTGCGACCGCGCTCGTTATACTCGAACACCTTGAGGTTCACTTTGTGCATGTTCAGGAAGTCGAAGGCAAAGCCAAGAGCAAGCCGTATGGCCTCCGCGCCCAAACCCCGGCCCAGCAGGTCTTCGCGGCCTATCACTATCCCGAGCTCGCAATGCCGGTCGCGCCAATCTATCCCGTGGAGGCCCACGGCTCCTATGTACTCCATGTCGGGATCATCACGCAGCGCGATGACGAAGACTCCCTCGCCCGGCGTGCCTTTCCTGACCAGCTGCCTCTCTACGAACGCAGTCGTCTCTTCCAGTGACTGAGGGAACATCACAAACCCGAGATACTTGGTTATCTCCTCATTTCCGACCCATGCCTGGATAGGGCCGACGTCTTCCCTTCGGAACTCGCGCAGCACGACTTGTTCGCCGTAGATCACCGAGATCGCCCCGCTTCTTCTGAATAATGGGACTATGATACCATGTGCTATCCACGCGGGCAACACCACCCTGGGGGGCGTGCTTGCAGGACGGTGCGTGTGGGCAGACGGATGGTGGCACGGTGGCACTAGCGGGTATGGGGAGACGAGAGGTATGATGGTACCGGAGGCCGAATCGACCGGGGCATCAGGAGGCAGACGATGTACTGGGGATTGGACGCGTTCAGGCTCAAGCTGTTGGCCATGGGGCTGATGCTGCTAGACCACATCTACTACTTTGTTCCCGGCACTCCTATCTGGTTCACATGGCTCGGACGCATCGTTGCGCCGATCTTCTTCTTCTTCGCGGTGGAGGGGTTCTACCACACCCGAAGCAGGTTGCACTACATAATCAGGATGTTCATATGGGCCGGCATCATGTTCGCCGGCACGCGTCTCATCATGCACCGGTTCCCGCCTGTGCGCACGCCGATCGTAAACAACATCTTCCTCTCGCTGGCTCTTGCGCTCTGCCTGATGGATGCGATTGAATGGACGCGCGCCACAGGCAACCGAGCCTGGGGTGTGCCTGCGGTGATGGCCGTGGGCGTTCTCTCTTTGTTCACCGAAGCAAGCCTGTACGGTGTTGCGATGACTCTGGTGTTCTACTTGTTCCGTGATGATCGGCGCAGGATGGCGATGGCCTATGTCGTCGTGTCGCTGGCGATATCTCTGCTGCTCTCGCCCGCGGCACCGGCGATCAGCCTGGAGCGATTGCTCTACTATGACTACCAATGGATGATGGTGTTCTCGATCCTGTTAATCCTCATGTACAATGGCCGGCGAGGGCCGAAGAACAACTTCACCAAGTATCTGTTCTACGTGTTCTATCCGGCGCACGTGTGGGCGCTGTACCTCATCGGCCGCGCGATGGCCCTTGGCGCATGGTGATAAGCGGGCAGGAGGCGCGTCGGCAATGATTGCGCAGCGGTTACCAGATGGCCAGCGCGGCGACGCCGAGCGCCATCGCTGTTGCCGCGATCAGGCGCCGCGTGCGTGAGCGGCGATCTCCCTCGAGCAGGAGGCGGCTCCCTGCCAACGTTCCCAGAAGAATGCTGATCTCTCGCGCAGGCGCTATGTAGGTCACGGGCGAGTAAGCCAAGGCCGACAGCACCATCATGTATGACAGCGGCGACAGCAAGGCCACGATCATGGCCGGTTTTCGCTGATCGCGCCATGCCTCAGCAAGCGACGCGCGCCCGGTGGGAGTGAGGAGGAACCACGGCGCAAGCAACACAAAGCGTCCGAGGCAGGTGCCCCATTCCAGGAAGAGGGGACTGACTTGCCCCAGCGAGAGCGCCCGCTTGTCCCACAGAGTGTAGGCTGCGATGAATACGCCGGTAAGTAGCCCGTAGACGATCGCGACGCGCTGGCCGGCGGCTGGGCGTCCTGTGACATTGAGTTCGGGCCCAGATGCCGTTGCCTGCACTGCGCAGCTCGCCTCGTCATCGCAGCTGTCGCTTTCGCCGTTTTTGGCGAGGAAGAATGCTCCTCCCGCAATGAGCATCGCTCCCAGAAAAGCGGGGACCGATGGGCGCTCTCCGTAGAGGATAATCGCGAGAACAGTGGAGAGGAATGGACCCGTGCCGCGCGCCAGGGGGTACACCAGCGATAGATCGCCGCATTGGTAGCCCTTGAGGAGGGTGGAGAAGTAGGCCAGGTGCAACAATGTGCTGCCTGCTATGTACCCGAATGCTGTTGCGACTGAGGCTCCCGGGGCGATGGCTCGTCCATTCAGCACAAGCCATACACCCAGCGGACCCCAAAACACGGTGGCGCATGTCCCCACCAGATAAACGTAAGCGATTCCGCCGCTGGACTTCTTGGCAGCCAGATTCCAAGTTGCGTGCACTACCGCCGAGCCCAAGACAAGGGCCAATGCGGATCCTGTCACTTGATCCCCTCCCAATCACACTGACGCGACCGACATCCGCCGCCGGCCGCTGTTGCTGCCTCCAGGCGACGTCTACGGTCTTCGCCAGAATCCCGGGACGAGCATGCTGAGGACTGTGTATACCTCGAGCCTCCCCACGAGCATGCAGAAGGAGAGCAGCCACTTGCCCATGGCCGGAACGGCGGAGTAGTTGCACGCCGGCCCCACGAGCCCGAACCCCGGGCCGATGTTGCCCAACGTCGCAGCAACCGCGCCCACGGCGCTCACAAAATCCAAGCCCATGGCCGACATGGCCAACATCGCCAGCAGGAACACCGACAGGTAGAGGATGACGAAGGCCAGCACCGCGCTGGACACTTCTTCAGGCACTGCCTTGCCGTTGAGCCTGATTACAGTCACTCGCCGCGGGTACACGGCTCTCTTGAGCTCCCTGATGGAGTGCTTTGCCAGTACGTTCACGCGGACAACCTTGATCGCTCCGCCGGTGGACCCCGCCGAGCCGCCTACGAACATCAGAAGCAGCAGGATCGCCCGGCTGAGCGGAGGCCAGACGTCGTAGTTCACTGTAGTGAAACCTGTAGTGGTGATGACCGATACCACCTGGAAGGCTGAGTGCCTCAACGTATTCCACAGGCCGTAGCTGGAATGCGCCAGCAAATCCAATGATATCAAGGCAATCGCGGCCAGCACAATTCCGGCGTATGTCTTGAGTTCATCATCCTTCGACATAGGCTGGAGGTCCCCGCGGAGCGCCCGGTAGTGCAGGGTGAAGCTCATGCCTGCCAGAAACATGAAGGCCGTTACAGTGAGGTGTATCGCCGGAGAATTCCACGCTTCCAGGCTCTTGTTAGCCGTGGAGAACCCGCCTGTGGCTACGGTGCCGAATGTATGGGTAACGGCGTCGAACAGCGACATCCCGAATAGGCGCAGGAGCACGGTCTGGCCCACGGTGAGAAGGATGTATATGCCCCAGAGGCGCCGGGCCGTCTCGCGAATCCTCGGCTCAAGGCGGTCAGGCAGTGGGCCTGGCACTTCAGCCCGGAACAGCTGAGAACCTCCAACTTGCAGGCCCGGCAGGAGCGCGATGGACAGCACGACGATTCCCATGCCGCCCAGCCAATGGAGGAACGATCTCCAGAACAAGATCGCGTGCGACTGCGCCTCCACGTCGGCGAGAACCGTGGCCCCGGTGGTGGTCAGGCCCGACATGGTCTCGAACACGGCATCGGCCGGCGTACGCAAAGAACCGGCCAGAAGAAACGGCAGGGCGCCGAAGAGCGCACATGCCGTCCACCCTAAGGCAGTGATGGCCATACCTTCGCGGTTGCCTATACGCTGGTCGGTTCCGGGCGGTGCAAGCAGTGCGCCGACGACGCCGATGGCGGCAGTCACCATCGATGAGATGAGGAATGCTTTCCAGTCGGACTCGCCGAACACCAGCGATACTGCAACCGGCGCCAGCATCAGGGCGCCGAATACTGCGACGATGCGGGAGACCGAGCCGACTACTGACCTGACGTTCAATGCACACGCCTCTATCTCAGCTCGAACAGGCGAGCTGTGTCTTCTCTTGACGATTCCACCATAAACACGATTACGTGGTCGCCGGGCAGGATCCTGGTATCCCCGCGGGGCACTATGACATGCCCACCGCGGACCAGCACTCCGATAACGGCGCCAGTAGGCACTCCCAGATCGCGCAGGGGAATACCGCATGCAGGGCAATCCTCCGAGGCTAGCACCTCCAGCACTTCCGCACGAGCTTCCTTGAGCAGTGCAAGTGAGAGAACGCGGTCGCCGCGGATGATCTTGAGTATGGCAGCGGCAGCGCTGACCCTCGGCACTACCGTACCGTCAAGATCCATGGGCCCCGTGAAGGGCAGATACTCGGTGCGTTTCAACGACACGACTACGCGGGGCACGCCCATACGCTTCAAGAGATAGCCTGTGAGAAGATTCGACTGGTCGCTATCGCCCACCACCGCAACTGCGTCAGAACCCTCGGCGTTCTCGTCTTGCAGGACCTCGAGGTTGGACGGATCGCCCTGGATCACGGTAAGGCGTGGGAATGCTTCAGCAAGTGTTCTGCACCTCTCACCGTCCTTTTCGAACAGCTTGAGCTGCACTCCGTGAGCGGCCAAGGGTTCTACGGCCCGCGCCAGATAGTAACCGATGCTGGAACCGCCCATTATGCTGACTGTTCGCAGGCGTGTGGCTTCACGCCCGGCCCGCCATCCGAATACACTGGGCACTCCCCGTCGGCCCACGACGAACACTTTGTCGCCGGGGAGAATATCCGTGTCGCCCCTGGGGATCAGTACGTCTCCATTGCGCAGGATAGCGACTAAAGTGGCAGTTGCGATGTCCAGTTCGCGGACGCGGGTATGTGCTACCGGCGAGTCGGGTTCCACTGTGTACGACAGGATCTGCACCTTGCCGCCGGCGAGGTAGTCGAATTCCGACGAATCAGGGTTTTTGATCAGGCGTGCGATATCCACCGCGGCCTGGTGGTCGGGGTTTATTGTCACGTCCACGCCGGCATATGTGCCATCCGAGGCGAGGGCGAGGTCGGTATCGTAATCAGGGTCGCGCACGCGTGCGATTGTCGTGTGCGCGCCGGCTTGCTTGGCCAGCATGCATGCGAGCATGTTGACCTCGTCTAGGTCTGTGACGGCTATGACAAGTGACGCGCCCGACACTCCGGCCCGCTCCAGAACACGCAGAGACGCGCCGTTTCCGTGGATCGCCATCACGTCCAGATTGCGTTCGATTTCGCTCAGCCTCCCGGCTGCTCGATCGATCACGACGACGTCTCGATTCTCCTGACACAGCCGGCTGGCAAGCTCGAATCCCAGTTTGCCGGCGCCAATAATGATGACTCTCGTTTCGTATCACTCCAGACCAGGCCGATCTGGCCTATCCGGCCCATGCGGCCTATCGGACCTGTAGGGCCTGCATACAGCGGAGTCCACCGCATAAATAGACTCTATTTGACGTCCGGTGCTGCTTATCCTGCCTCCCGCTGCTACTATGCGGCGTGACGCAGGGCCTCGATGGGCGAATCAGCATGGGGCAGGGCTGCATGGGGCAGGGCTGCGCTAAGTAAAGGCCCTGCTCGCGCAGGGCCTACCTTGGCTGGGCTAACACCTGGTCGGTCGACACCTGGTCGGTCAACACCCGATCGGCTTGCACGGAGCCTCTCCTAGGGTGAACAGAAGCTCCGCCTCTGCTGCCAGCGCGCCGTCGGGTAGGCGGGCGGTGGAGTGGGCGCGGCCGAAGCTATGCCAAGACTGCAGTATCCGGGTCTCGATGGTCAGAGTGTCTCCGGGACACACCTGGCGGCGAAACCGCACGTTGTTTGCACCGGCGAATAGTGGAAGAACACTGTCGTCTTGCTGTGGCATACCAAGGAAGAGCGCCACCGCGCCTACCTGCGCCATGGCCTCGACTATGAGGACGCCAGGCATCACCGGATGGCCGGGGAAATGCCCCGATGCCCAGAATTCGTCGGAACGCACTCGCTTGATGCCCACCGCCTGCACTCCGGGCTCTGCCGACACGATCTCGTCTACTAGCACAAAGGGTTCTCTGTGGGGGAGGAGGGAGATGGGGTCTGCTGTCGCACGGCTCTCGCCCTCGGGGCTCGCCCCCGGGCCGCCCCATCGCCGGAACACGAGGCAGCAGTTGTGCCCGCCGAACCCCAGGGAGTTGCTGATGGCAGTGCGAACCGCGAGCGGGCGCCCGTGATTGGGAACGTAGTCAAGGTCGCACTCGGGGTCGGGCTGTGAGTAATGGATAGTTGGATGGACGAACTCGTCGACGATGGCCCCGATGCAGGCGATGGCCTCCACGGCGCCGGCCGCGCCGAGCAGGTGGCCGATCATGGACTTGGTCGAGCTTATGGCCACACGTCGGGCGTGTTCGCCCAGAGCGGTCCGGATGGCCTGCGTCTCCGCGGAATCGTTGTAGGGCGTGCCGGTGCCGTGGGCATTAACATAGTCGATGTCCTGCGGCGAAACCGAAGCATCGCGCATGGCGTCTATCATGGCCCGGGCGGCCCCCTCGCCGCCCGGAGCTGGGCTGGTGATGTGGTAAGCGTCTGTAGAGAACCCGCACCCGGCGATCTCCGCGTAAACGCGCGCGCCGCGCGCGAGCGCCGAATCGAGGCTCTCAAGCACCAGAGCGCCGGCGCCTTCGCCCATGACGAAGCCGTCTCGCATTAGGTCGAAGGGGCGGGGGGCGGCGTCAGGGTCGTCGCTTGTGGATAGTGCCTGCATGTTGGCGAATCCGGCGATCGTCAGCGGTGTGATGGCCCCTTCTGCGCCTCCTGCTATCATCGCATCAGCCCGCCCTTCGGCTATGAGACGGAAGGCGTCCGCTATGCTGTGAGCCGATGCCGCGCACGCCGTAACCTGGCACGTGCTGGGGCCTTTCGCACCAAACATTATGGCGATATTCCCGGCAGCCATGTTGTCGATCATCATGGGCACGAAGAACGGGCTGACCCATTCGGGTCCGCGCTCAAGCAGTCGGGCATGCTGCTCCTCGAAGGTCTCCACCCCGCCCACGCCCGAACTGAAGGCCACGCCCAGACGCTCGGGCGGGTAGGAACCACGGCCGGCAGCGCCTGCCAGCCCGGCGTCTTCCATGGCCTGCGCGGCGGCGACCACCGCGTACTGAGTGAAGCGGTCCATGCGCTTTCTGTCTTTGCGGTCGATATACGGTTCGGGGTCGAATCCCCTGACCTGGGCACACAGTCTGGCTGGGCAGGATGGCATAGGGCTGAACCGGGTGATTCTGCCGATACCGGATTGCCCGGCACGCGCAGCCTCCCAGAATGTCCTCCATCCACATCCCAAGGGCGTGACCGCGCCCATCCCGGTGACTACAACTCGTCTTCTCAAGTAAGAACACCTCTGTCAGGCCTCCATGACCCGGCGCGGCGGGTGGATCACATGGTGAGACCTCCATCCACGCGCAGGACCTGGCCTGTGATGTAGCTTGCCTCCTCGGATGCGAGGAAGGCGACTGCCGCAGCCACTTCCGCCGGCGATCCGATCCGCCGCAGGGGCGCGCGGGCAGCGCATGAGTCGCGCATCTGTTCAGGCAGCGACTGAGTCATGTCGGTATCGATGAACCCAGGCGCCACTACGTTGACAGTGATTCCTCTGGATCCAAGCTCACGCGCGAGCGACTTGGCCAGGCCCACCAGGCCGGCCTTGCTGGCGGCGTAGTTGGTTTGGCCTGCATTGCCGTCAAGGCCGACTATGGACGATACCAGCACGATCCTGCCCTTGCGTTGCCGCAGCATTATGCGGGCGGCCTCCTTCGCGCAGAGGAAGGCACCCGCCAGATTGGTCTGAAGCACTTCCATAAAAGACTCAGGTTCCATAGACACAGCCAGCCCGTCGCGGACTATCCCGGCGTTGGCCACGAGCGCATCGAGGTGGCCGAACTCCGAGACTATCTGGGCAAACATCTGCCGGACCTCATCGGGGCGCGACACGTCGGCTGCGAAGGCGCGCACCCGGCTCACGGTCGGGTCGGGCAACGCAGCAGACACGGCTGCGATAGCGTTCTCCACTACTGCCGGGTCTGACGACCGGTAGCCTAAGGCCACCGACGCGCCGCCCGCGGCCAGCCTGCGCGCGGTCGCAAGGCCTATCCCGCGCACTCCGCCGGTGACAAGGGCAACTCTGCCTGCCTGCACACTCACCATCCGCCGCCTCCAGCGCCTGCACCCGCTCCGGCGGTGGCGATGCCCGTCGTGGCCAGGGCCGATGCCGATGCCGACGCTGCCGCAGCCCGCAGCGCGCGGGCACGCGACACCATATCCCGCAGTGCGTCCAGTGACGACAGATCCTCGACGTTCACGGCCGTGGCATCGGGGAGCGTCTTTTTGACGAGACTGGTCAGCGTCCTGCCTGGCCCGATTTCGATGAACGTGTTCACCCCCGCGCGCGCCATATTGACCATGGTCTGCTCCCACAGAACTGGGCTAGCCACCTGCCGCACGAGCAGCTCACGCAGGGCCCGGGGGGCAGGGACGGCGGGCGGACATGCGGTGACGTTGGAGTACACAGGAATGCGGGGTCTTGCGATCCTGACACGGTCAAGCTCATCCCGAAGATGCTCGCCAGCCTGCTGAAGCAGGCTGGAGTGGAACGGGCCGGACACGTTGAGCTTTATGACTCGGCGGGCGCCGCGTGCCATCGCGATATCGGAGGCGAGTTCTACAGCCTTGGCGTCGCCTGAGATCACGATCTGCCCCGGGCAGTTGAAATTGGCCGGCTCCACAACCCCCGCGGTCTGCGCCTGTGCCTCACGACACACTTCAAGCAGTGCATTGCGGTCGAGGCCCAGCACTGTGGCCATCGCTCCTGAGCCGGGCGGACATGCTTCCTGCATGAACCGCCCTCGCCTGCGCACGAGAGCGACGGCTCGCCCGAGCCCCATGGCGCGTGCGCATACCAGCGCGGAATACTCGCCCAGGCTGAGGCCGGCTACTGCGCACGGTGCAAGGTCAGGCCCGAGTTGCTCCCTGACTACCGCCAGCGCCGCGCAGCTCACTGTGACTATCGCGGGCTGAGTGTACTCGGTGAGGTTGATGCGGTCGTCTTCTTCGAAACACAGGCTTTCCATGCTGTATCCCAGCACTGTTCCGGCTGCGCGAAACACCCGTCGCGCCGCCCTGAACTTGTCATACAACTCCTTGCCCATGCCGGGGTACTGTGAGCCCTGGCCGGGGAAGAGGTATGCTATCTTCAAGGATATCGATCCTCCTTGACTGTGATACTTGGCGAGCAATATGTGACCGGATATCAGCTGCCGGCGCCCGGTGCGCCCAGTGCATCCGGTGCGCCCAATGCGCCCAGTGATGTGAGGACCTTTTCGGCTTCCTGCATGATACCGGTCACGATCGCCAAAGCGGTTCTCTCCTGCCTCAGGAGCCCAGCGATCTGGCCGGCCATTACAGAACCTTGATCCACATCGCCGTCACGAACTGCCCGGGCCAGGCTGCCGACACCCAGCGACATCACCGTGTCGGGGTCCGCCCCTTCGCGTTCTAGGCGGGCCAGCTCGCGGGTGAACCGGTTCTTGAGAGCCCGGACAGGATGGCCCACGCTGCGGCCTGTGACTTGTGTATCGGAGTCGGCTGCTGCGAGCACCTTGCGTTTGTAGTTGGGGTGTGCAGTGCACTCCCGGGCCACCACGAAGGCAGTGCCCAGCTGCACCCCGGACGCGCCGAGGCAGAAGGCTGCCGCCGCTCCTCGTCCGTCCGCGATTCCGCCGGCCGCGATGACCGGCACGTCCACCGCGTCCACGACCTGAGGCACCAGCGCCATAGTAGTCAGCTCACCGACATGCCCGCCTGCCTCGTATCCTTCGGCGATTACCGCGTGCGCGCCGACGGACGCAGCCCGCTTAGCCTGGGCTGTGGAGGCGACTACTGGCATGATGATGATGCCGGCGTCCGAGAATCTCTCCATGAACTCGCCGGGGTGGCCCGCACCGGTAGTAACCACCGCCACTCGCTCCTCGCAACAGATCTGCGCCGCCTCGCCTGCGTTCGGACTCATCAGCATGATGTTGACGCCGAAGGGCTTGTCGGTCATCCTCCGAGCTGAACGGATCTCGGCCCTGAGCTGATCAGGGGTGAGGTGGGCCGAGGCGATGACCCCCAGCCCACCTGCACGAGATACAGCTGCCGCAAGCTGTGCATCCGCGACCCAGGCCATTCCGCCCTGTATCACCGGATGTACTACCCCAAGGACCCGCGTCAGCCTCTCGCCGAGACGCCTCGCAGTCATCGTCATTCGGCCACTCCCGCAGCCCTATGTGCCTCCAAAAACGCCAGCACATCCCCGACAGTCGTGAGATTCCCGACTTGCTTCTGCTCGATGTGGACATCCATTTTCTCCTCGATCGCCATGATCAGCTCGACCATATCGAGGGAGTCGGCGCCGAGATCATCGGCGAAACTGCTCGCTGGGGACACATCCTCCGGGGCTACGTCTAGCTGGTCTACGATTATCGCCTTCAACTGGTCAAATACCATCTCGAAACCCTCCTCAGTCTTCTGCCTTCATGAGTCTTGTGTGGAATTGGGCATCCACCTGATCATGCTCGCTCCCCACGTCAGTCCACCGCCAAATCCCACAAGCAGCAGCGGCATCTGAGGCGCGAGCAATCCTGCGCGGTTCATCTCGTCCAGCGCAAGAGGTATGCTGGCGGCGGAAGTATTCCCACGCTGGTCCAGGTCGGTGTAGAAACGGCCTCTGGGGATCTTCATCCTGCCGGCCACGGATTCGATGATTCTGTCGTTGGCCTGATGCGGGATGATGTAGGGGACATCGTCAAGCTGTATGCCGGATAGCTCGCATACGCGTCGTATGGACTTCTGCATGGCAGTGACGGCGAATTTGAAAACCTCCTGCCCGTCCATGCGAATGACGCTGTTTGGCTTGGGCGGCTGGGGGTCGGCGATCCACGGGTTTACAAGGGGAACCCCGTCTATACGAAGCACGCCGCCGCGAGTGCCGTCCGACCCCGTGAAGTGAGCCAGAATCCCCGGGCGCTCAGACTGGCTGAGGACAACAGCCCCGGCGCCGTCTCCAAACAACACGCAGGTGCTGCGGTCGGTCCAGTCCACTAGCTTGGAAAGGACTTCGGCCCCGATCACCAGCGCGCGGCCAAGGACGCCCGAGCGGATCAGGGAATCGGCGGTCATCAGGGCAAAGATGAACCCGGTGCAGCCCGCCCATAGGTCAAAGCACGTGGCCTTGGAAAGCCCCAGTGCTGCCTGGACCTGGCACGATACGGTGGGGGTGAAGCTGTCGGGCGATACGGTGGCGGCGATGACCAAATCGATATCGAGCGGGTCGATACCCGCACTCGACAGCGCGTTTGCCGCCGCCCGCGCGGCGAAATCGGACGTGTTTTCGCCGGAAGTTATCCGTCGAGCGGATATGCCGGTGCGGGTGGTTATCCATTCGTCGGACGTATCGACGAGGCGCTCAAAATCGCGATTCGTCACGCGGTTCTCAGGCAGTGCACTGCCGGTTCCCGAGATCATTGTGTACACGCTCCATGCCTCCGATGCCCCGTGCGGCGGGGAGATCATTGGGACCGTTGGGACCGTTGGGATCATTGCGACCGTTGGGATCGTTGGGATCGTCGCGACCGTGGGGACCGTCGGGAATATCCTTTGACACCCAAACTATTTGTCTGCCAAAGTATATTGCGAGGAAGGGTGTTCTGTCAATGGGGTGGTCCGCAAGGAGTGGCGCGCAAGGCGTGGTCCGCAAGTCGACTTGGGGTGGAGGCGACCTTGGCCGGGGTCGACGGCGACCGCTTGGGCATGTGGGCTCCGGCTCTGCGCGTTACCCACATTGTCAGAAACGATGCACATCTTGCTAACAAAGTGAACACTTCTGGGCGTGAGTTGACTAGGGCTTCAGGGTTGCGGGCGCTTCGGCATACCCCATGGGGGTATATGTGCAGCTTTCTTCCCCCCTGGAGGCGCTGTACGGAGATTCTCTGCACTCAGGCGGCAAAAAACTTCCGCGTTGAGCCGTGGAGAGTGCAAATATCTGCGAGCCCAGCTAGGCGCGCTCTAGCGCCGAAAACCCGGAGAACCAGCGGCCTCAGGTGGAGAAAATCCCTGCGCATTGCTTGTTTTCGCATTGAGGTTGCGCATCTCGCTGTCCCGCCAGACGACCTGCCCTCCGCCCACCACCACCAGATGGAAGTTCAGGATGACCGGGCCCTTACGTTCAATCCTTCCCATGAACTCGGGTAATGCACAGTTCTAGCTGGGGTGTCGTGGTTGCGGGTTTTGCGCGGTGGGGCGGTCGCCGAGGACCGTTGGAAGCTGTACCCTGTGGGCCAGACGTGCCGGCGAGAGTCAAGGGTTTTCGCGAAGCCTGGGTAAACTGGCGCAGGATGGCCGGAAAATGTGTCCCGTAGGGCGCAGGAGGCGTTCAGTGATCCTCCAGCATGTCCTCGGCTTTGACCTTCAGGAAGAATTCATACAGCTTCTCGGCCGCCAGAATCACAGCTTCCTGGCTCTCCTCATCGAGGTTTCGCAGTATGCCCTCGACCATGTGTTTGTGGAAGTGGTCGTGAATGGAGTAGGCGAGGCGACCGTCGTCGGTGAGCGACACCAGCACCATGCGGCGGTCGCGCTCAGACCGAAAGCGGGTCACGTGCCCCTTGTATACCAGGCGGTTCACTGAGGCGGTAAGGGTTCCGACTGTCACTCCCAGGTCCGACGCCACTTCGGACATGGATCTCGGCTCATCTGTCCCTATAGCCTCGATCACGTGGATCTCAGACATCGTTAGCCCCAGTGCGCTGGCCTTGGTGATGGCCTCTTCCTCGATGGCTAGTATTCTGTTGAACAGCCTCACAAGTACATCGTTTAGTGCCTTGCCCTTGTCGGTCATGGTGTTGGCCTCCCTGATAGCGACTGCAATGTTGCCGCCGTTCACTGATATAATACCGTACAGCAACATGTTTTGGTGTATGGATGGGCCGGCCCGACTCGGCCCGGGCCGAGACAAGGCATTGACATTGAGACTGAGTCAAGGCGGTGTTCTGATGGCAAAAGACGGGGCGCGCAAGAGCGGGAGAGCACCCAAACGGCGAGGCGGGCGTACCGCGCGCACGGGGCGGAGCAGATCGATGGCGGCGCTTGCGGCCATCTTGGGAGTTGCCGCGCTGCTGACTGTGGCCGTATTCGTCGGAGTCAGGGTGTGGCGAAGCAGGCAGGGCCAGGGCCAGGGTCAGCGTCAGGGCCCCGACGTCGCCCACGATGGCGTCCCCACGCGCGCCGGCTTTCGCGAGCTGGGCACGGTTGCGTCTGGTGGGCCCGGTGTGACTGCGATGGCATGGCGTCCCGACGGGGGCGCGATCGCCACGGGGCACGGCGATGGTTCAGTGCGAATATGGGACTTGGCTACAGGCGACGAGCTGCTCACCGGCAGAGGGAAGTCCGCGGAGGCTGTTGACTCGATGAGCTGGAGCCCGGGCGGGCAGTTGCTCGCCGTCGCCCATAGGCGTGACCATATGACTGTGTGGAATGCAGCGAGTGCCGACGTTGTGTGGGAGGTTGATGGCGGCGACATCTACGCTGTCGTGGGCTGGAGCGAGGATGGTCGCGCGGTAAAGACGTATGACGGCGAGGAGTACTACGCGCTGTGGAATGTAGACAGCCGGGCATGTGAGCGCAGCTGGTTCGTGAGCATTGCCCAGCAGGGCGAGGTATTGAGCCCCGATGGTCGTCTGGCGGCTTGGGAGTCGATGGCCGAAGGGCGGTGGACGCTTCACCGCACCGACTGGCAGCCGAGCCCGGGCGGGGAGCGCGAGTGGGAACTCGTGGGTCACCGTGGGCCTATCCGCAGTGTGTCGTGGAAGGGCGACAGCGCGCAACTGGCAGGCGCCACCCAAGGAGGGGTTGCGGTGTGGAGCGCAACGAGCGGCCAGTTGATAAGGTCCAAACCCGTCGAAGGGTTGGAGCCGGCATATGTCTCATGGAGCCCGGGGCTTAACGGACGGTGGATACTTGCGAGCTCTGATGCCGGAACCTCCGCAGTCATCGACGCAGAGACTGGTGAGCGCCTATCCGAGGTATCCACGCGCAGCCGGGGCCCATCCGCCTGGTCCCCTGAAGGCGATCGGCTGGCGACGATAGGCGCCGACAATGCCGTGCACTTGTACGGCGAGGAGAGCAGATGAGATGACCGGTGTCTGAAACCAGAAAGGGATTTCGCGCCTCGTGTGGAAGGGAAGAGCCGAAGTTCAGGAGACCTACTGCAACGGGTGACGACAAGCCGGCGGTGGCGGTGGGCGTCGGCGTCGGCGTTGGCGCTCGTCGGGGGCCGTCGCAGATAGTGAGAGCAGGAGAATGAGAGATGAACATCTTCGTCTTGATGAAACAAGTGCCCGGCACGTCCAATGTGAAGATGGACGAGAAGACCGGCACAATGATCAGGACAGAACACGAAAACGTTATCAACCCTCTGGACGAGAATGCCCTCGAGGAGGCGCTGCGGATCAGACGCGCTGCACCGGGGTCGACTGTGACGGCCATCAGCATGGGGCCTCCTCCCGCTAAGAGGGCGCTTCGCGAGGCCCTAGCCATGGGCGCCGACAGTGCAGTGCTGCTCTGCCACCGCGTCCTGGCAGGCTCGGACACACTCGCCACGGCGCGAGCCCTAGCCGGCGCCATAAAGCATGTTGCAGGCGGCGACATTGGTGCGCACGACATCGTCTTGTGCGGTGAACGCGCCACTGATGGGGAGACAGGTCAGGTGGGCCCCATGGTTGCGGCGCTGCTTGATGTGTGCGTGGCAACGTATGTAAGGAGTATTCGGCTGGAGGGCATGGGGGCGGCAGAGGACGGCGGTAGCTGCGATGCTTCGCCGGCAGTGGTGGTGGAACGGGTCGTAGAAGACGGATTTGAGCAGGTGAAGCTGTCGCTTCCTTGCGTTATTACCGTAGTCAAGGACATTAACCAGCCCGGCTTTCCCACTCTGGCAGGCAAGATACGCGCGCGGGAGGCCGAGGTCCGAATGCTCAGCCACGAAGAGCTGGGCCTGGATGCCGATGCTGTGGGGCTTTCGGGGTCGCCGACTAGAGTAGTTCGAATCTTCAGGCCCAGCTTCGCACGGGATACAGTCTTGCATGCCCAGGATGGCTCAGGCGAGGCTGTGGACGGTTTCATTGATCTGCTTGCTGATCGGGGGCTCGTGTGATGGATGTGCAGTCAGGCGTGATGATCGTTGGGGAACAGCGCCGGGGAGAGGTGCATCCGGTTACGTTCGAGCTTCTGGCGCGCGGAAGGCAGCTCGCCGACAAGCTTGGCGCAGAGCTATCGTGCGTGGTGATGGGGTCGGTGTCGGTGTCGGCATCGGTGTCGGCGTCGGCGTCGGCGTCCGGGCTGGGGCTGGGGCTGGGCGGAAGCGCCCGCGAGATCATCGAACGAGGGGCGGATGTGGTCTACTTGGTAGATGATCCTGCTCTGGGATGGTTTCTGCCGAGGCTGTACGCCCGGGCCCTGGAGAGGCTTATCCGAAGCGAGATGCCCGAGATCGTGATAGCCGCCGCTACGACGTCCGGGCGCACTCTGATGCCTATAGTGGCGGCGAGGCTAGGTACAGGGCTCACCGCAGACTGCACTGAGCTGGACATAGACATCGAAGAGCGCCTTCTGCTGCAGACGCGACCTGCCATTGGCGGGAATGTAATGGCCACAATCAAGACGCCCCAGGCCCGGCCGCAGATGGCTACGGTGCGTCCGAAGTCTGCGCGTCCGCTGCCGCGTGACGCCGGGCGGGTGGGACGGGTTATCGAGGTCAGGCTGGACGAGGCGGATTGCGGCGCTGCGGAGTGTGCCGCGGCTAGCTGCGGCGCCCGGTGTGAGCACGGGCTGGAGGCGGTGCTCGGATCGGTTCGCGATACGACGCAGGAAGTGAATGTGCAGGATGCTGAGGTCATTGTGACAGGCGGCAAGGGCCTGAAGAACAAGGACAACTTCAGAATGATCGAGGAACTTGCGTCTTTGCTCGGGGCGGCGGTGGGGGCTACCCGCGATGTGGTGGACCTGGGGTGGATCAGCTACCCGCATCAGATCGGCCTGTCGGGCAAGACTGTCGCGCCGCGCGTATACATTGCAGTTGGCGTGTCGGGGTCAGTGCAGCACTTGGCCGGGATGCAGACGGCGGAGACCATTATCGCAGTCAACAAAGACAAGGACGCGCAGATCCTCAAGGTTGCCGACTTCGGCATAGTCGGAGACCTGTTCGAAGTAGTGCCGGAGATGATCGAGAAGATCAAGAATCGACCGGCAACGGGAAGGTGACCGGCGAGATGACGATCGAGGAAACGAACGGGTACGAGTGTGCGTCGGAGGCGAGAAGGTTCAGGCCAGTCACTGCCGAGGTTATCCGGGCGCTCGAGGGCATCGTGGGCACGGGCGGTGTGGTGGTTGACGCGGAGAGACTCGAAGTGTACTCGCACGATGAGACGTCCGAAGCGGACTACGTGCGGATGCCGGAGGTGGTCGTCAAACCGCGCGACGCTTCAGAGGTTTCGCAGATACTGCGTCTGGCCAACCGCGAGACGATCCCGGTCACCCCCAGAGGATCGGGCACGGGCCTTTCCGGAGGCTGTGTCCCCATGTTCGGAGGGATTGTGCTGTCGATGGAGCGGATGAACAGGATCATTGAGGTGGACCGCGAGAACCTGTTCATCGTGGTGGAGCCGGGTGTGACCACAGGCGAGATCCAGAGGAGGGCGAGGGAGGAAGGGCTGCTCTATGCGGGCGACCCGTGTTCGGCCGAAAGCTCGCAGATAGGCGGGAACCTGGCCGAGAATGCCGGCGGCAACAAGGCTGTGAAGTACGGCACGACGTCGCGGCATGTATACGGGCTTGAGGTGGTGCTGCCCGACGGTGAGATCATGCGCCTTGGCGGGAAGTGCGTCAAGGACGTGACTGGATATGATCTGATCCACCTGCTAGTTGGCTCCGAGGGCACACTGGGCGTGATCACCCGCGCCTGGCTCAAACTCCTTCCGCTTCCCAAGTTCAGCGTGGCCCTACTGGCGCCGTTTGAGTCCATGCAGACTGCCATTGAGGTCGTCCCCAAGATCATGACCGCCGGCGGCATCATACCCACTTCCGTGGAGTTCATGGACAGCCCGTCCATAAAGGCTGCCGAGCTCTACCTCAACTCGTCTTTGCCATTTAGTGACGCCGGCGCATACATCATCATTGAGCTCGAAGGCAACTCCGAAAGCCAGTTGGAGTCGGAGTATGAGTTCATCGGCAGGCTGTGCCAGGAAAACGGGGCGCTCGAGGTTTTCGTGGCCGACAACCTGTCGACGCAGGACCGGATATGGAAGGCGCGCAAGTGCATCGCGGAGGCGCTGCGGGTTGTGAGCCCGGTCTACTGCATGGAAGACATTACGGTGCCCACATCGGAGATCCCCGGCCTCATAGCCGAGATCACGGCGACAGCCGATAGGCACGGGGTGTCGATACCGTGCTTTGGGCACGCCGGCGACGGCAACATCCACGCCACCTTGCTCCGGGGCGACATGGACGAACGGGCCTGGGAGCGCATGCGCGATCGCCTGCTGGATGAGATATACCGAGCTACCTACCGCCGCGGAGGCAACCTCTCAGGCGAGCACGGGATCGGCGCGAAAAGGCTGGCGGCATGGCGCGATTTTGCAGATCCTGTGCAGCTCAGAGTGATTAAGTCGATCAAGGCCGCCCTTGATGCCAACGGAATCATGAATCCCGGCAAGGTAGTGGACTAGAGCCAACCAAGCCCAGAGCGAAGTGAGACGCTCCCTGAGCCTCTCCCCGAACCCCTACCGATGGATACGTGCAGTTATGCTCGGGGAGGAAGCGAGGCCTGGCAACGGGAAGGCGCGGCGGCGAGCCGGGAGGCTAATGGTTAAATCTAGGTGTCAATTATACGGACGCATTTTTGGAGACGTGTCGCCAAAACGAACAATGGTTGATGCATAATCGAACGCATATGCGTATATGACGCCTGAGACGAAGGGCGCATAACATATAATCCCATTAGGGCTGACCGCACGTGACATGAAATGACATAGTATCCCATTGGTCAGCCATAGCATCCCGGTGACCGTAGCTATGGCCACTAGATTATTCCACAGCCCGTCTTTATTCGGATATACGTCTCGATATTCATCAGGCATTGTCCGGATTCGCAACACATCTGGGAAAACCCGTTCGTAATCTGAACGCATATCAAAAGGCCAGCTCAAGGGCTAGTCCATGGCGAACATGCAGCGTATGGCGCATATGCATTGCTGACCTGCCGTCTGCGATCACCTACATCCGGTCACCGGCATCGGGGCAGACGTTCGAGACGGACGATTGACTTAAGCGGCATGGCTTAATATAGTGATATTAAGCCGTCAGGCTTAATTACCACATTCGCTATTCGCTGCTCCGCCCGGTCCAGACCACATTGTGGCGACTTCTCATTGAGGAGGTGTCTGCGTTGGACGTATCCGCTCTCGGCCACGGACGGCTCGCCGGAGGGCTGCTTCTGGCAGCACTTTTGCTTGCAGCTGAATACTGGGCGAAGGACATTGTCGTGGGCATGCCGGCGCATGCGCCCGTGTCGCGTAGGGAAGGAGCGGTCTACTGGTGGGCGCGTATCTCGCGGGCGGTGGTCCTGTCGGTTCTGCTCGCGCTGGTGTTCAGTCCCGGCTGGTGGATTCTTGTTGTTGTGTCGGCCCATGTTCTGGCCGGAGGAGCTGAACTGCCTGTGAGCCGGCTCCAGAGCTGGCTGCGTTCGCACTTGCGCTCGAGCTTGCGGCTGGGCTCGTATGCCGCCCCGCGCTTTGCCTGGCTGCAACTGGCCCCCATGCTGCTTTTGCTGGGCATCGCCACGCTCGCGAGCCGGTCTGTCGTGTTGCCTCCGGGTGCGCTGAGCATGGCCATCTGGCGGGCAGCCGGCACTGTCTTCTTCAGCGTTACTGATGTAACCCCGCTCAAGCTGGCCGCAGTCAGCGCTGCGTTTGTCTTTCTGGGCAGCCCGTCCAATCACATCGTCCGCTGTATGCTGGGCAAGGACACAGGTTTGATCCCACAGGACGACGACACATACCCCGATCCCGCCACTATCAGGGCTGGCCGGGCTATCGGCACGCTGGAGAGGTGGATTATGGCCATCTTCCTGGCCTTGGGGCAGTACAGCGCCATGGGCCTTACGCTGACGGCGAAATCGATCGTCAGGTTCTCCAAGATCGAGAAGGACCCGGCGTTCGCCGAGTATTATCTGCTGGGAACACTCTACAGTATGCTCATTGCCCTCCTGGTCGGGTTGGCGCTTAAGGTGGTGCTCGCATGATTCCCCCGGGCGAGTTCGTTGCAGTCAAGATGGACATGCGCAATTCAAGGCGGATCCGCGACCGTGAGCGGGTGCAGGAGCAGTTCCTAGAGGTCATGGAGGGGCTGAACAGGGAGTTCGCGCCGTCGGCCCAGGCCCGATTCATCGTCACCCACGGCGATGAAGCGCAGGGAATGCTCAAGCGGCGGTTCGCGCCCGACGTACTGGCAGTGATGGAGCGCGCGATGGAAGGAGTATACCCTGTGGAGCTGCGCTTTGGAATCGGCATGGGCACACTCAGCACTCCACTTCAACCCGATGCCATCGGGATGGACGGCCAAGCCTGGCATGCGGCCAACCGCGCTCTCGACTTGGCGAGGAGCAGGAGGAAACACGTCATGTTCAGTGGGTTTGGGGAGCAAACCGACGAGCAGCTCTGCGCTGTGGCCAATCTCCTGCTGCACCTGAGAAGCGGGTGGAGCCCGGAGCAGCGCCGGGCGATCGAGCTGGTGGACGCAGGGATGATGCAGTCCGCTGTGGCCGAGACTCTCGGGATCTCCGAATCTGCGGTCTCTCAAAGGCTCGCGACTGCCGGATGGCACTTCTATAAGGACGGTCGAGTGGCCGTGATCAGTCTGCTGACACCTCAATCGCAGCGCTAGTCATCAGCATTGCGCCTGCGCGCGACGCTGCCCCCGACCGTGCGCGCGACCCTGCACGCTGCCCTGCTGCTGCCGGGTCGCTGGGTTGGCGCTGCCAAGCCAATAAGCGAATATTTCGAGTCAACGGTCAAACGAGAAGGAATTGTTCCGTACCTGTGGAATTGCCCACCAAGAGGTGTTGTGGTATGTCGCTGTACTGCCTGCCGCTGATAAGAGGACGGTTGCCGTCGCTCAGGCCGTCTGAGCAGAAGGTTGCGCGTTTCATCATGGATAATCCGCAGGCTGTAGTCAACATGTCGTCGGTCGAGTTGGGCTCGTCTGCAGGCGTCAGCGAGTCCACGGTCATCAAGTGCAGCCAGCGGCTGGGGTTCGATGGATTTGTCCAGCTTAAGCTGGCGCTGGCGCGCGATTTGGCGGTTGCTCCTACTACCGCCTTCGGCGAGGTGGAGCAGGGAGACGATGCCGAGGTAGTTATACAGAAGGTGTTCCACGCGAACTCCAGGGCGCTTTCCGACACATCCAAAGTACTCGATCCCAGGCAGCTGAGCGCCGCCGCAGCTCTGATATCCAAAGCCAGAGCGGTGTCGTTTTTCGGCATGGGGGCATCGGCGGTTGTGGCGCTGGACGCGAAGCAGAAGTTTATGAGAATCGGCATCCTCGCTGAATGCGAGGTCGATCCGCATCTGCAGCTGACGCGAGTATCCCTTCTCGGGCCCGATGACGTGGTAGCGGCGATCTCCTACTCGGGCGAGACTGTCGATACCCTAGAGGTCCTTCGTCTTGCGAGGCAGGTCGGCGCGCATACCGTATGCATCACCAACCATCCCAGCTCCAATGCGGCCGAACACTCTGATGTGGTCCTAGTGGCGTCCGCAGCCGAGAGCGGCCTGCGAGGCGGGGCTCTGGCTTCCCGGATAGCCCAGCTATCAGTGGTCGACTGCCTGTTTGTGCTAGTAGCCATGGATCGGTATGATGACGCAATGACTTGCCTGGTCAAGACGAGGCAGGCTGTCGCGGGCAGGAAGGGAAGGTCGTAGCCATGTACTCGCCTGGGAGCGCGAATGCCGGTCTTGTCAGAACGCTGATGGAGTCGATGACTGTAGAAGACAAAATCGGCCAGATGATCATGGTTGGTTTTGACGGCCAGTCACTCACTCCCGAACTCGAAGCTCACCTGAGCGACGTGCACGCGGGCAATGTGATCTTCCTCGGGCGCAACTACGCAAACCCCGAGCAGATGTGGAGCTTCACCAACGACCTGCAGCGCATGGCGTCCCGCCGCTTTGCTCCAGCAGGGCTTCTCACGGCCATCGATCAGGAAGGCGGCGTGGTGGCTCGCATGCTCAATGGAGTAACGGTCTTTCCTGGCAACATGGCCCTGGGCGCCACCGGTCGGGCCGACTACGCGCGGCGCGCCGCCCAGGCGACCGCCGAGGAGATGCTTCAGCTGGGCCTGAACATGAACCTCGCTCCTGTGCTAGACGTGAACAACAACCCCGGCAACCCCGCCATCGGGGTGAGGTCGTACGGGGAGAGCCCCGAACTGGCGGCCGCAATGGGTGCGAAGGCGATCGCGGCGAGCCAGTCCACGGGAGTGCTGGCAACCGCCAAGCACTTTCCGGGCAAGGGCGATGTCACAGTGGATTCCCACCTTGACCTTCCCAATGTCCCTCACAGCCGCGAAAGACTGAACCGGGTAGAGCTGGCGCCTTTCAAGGCCGCCATCGCGGCGGGGGTAGGGGCGATAATGACGGCCCACGTCACGTTTCCCGCCATCGAGCCCGAGCCGCTTCTGCCTGCAACGATGTCGCAGAGAGTACTTCAGGGCCTCCTCCGGGACGAGCTCGGGTTCAAGGGCCTTATCATCACCGACGATCTTTTCATGGGCGCCATATCAAAGTCATATGGCCTCGCCGAGGCGGCGATACGGTCGATAAACGCCGGCGCGGACATCGTTCTCATGTGCCATAAGCCCGATGAACAGGTCATCGCGATTCACGCAATCTGGGAGGCCGTGCGCTTGGGGCGGATAGCCATGGAGAGGATCGAGTCATCGGTCCGCCGCGTGCTCTCGATGAAGGCGCTTTTCGGAATCCTGACCCCGCCTGTGCGTACGGGCATGCCAGAAGGTGTGGGCTCGCAGGCGAATCGGAAGCTTGCACTGGCGATCGCTCGCGAGTCTGTGACGGTCGTTCAGGACAGGGATGGGATCATCCCATTCTTGCTGCCTGAAGATGATGCGGGCGGCGGGGCATGTGGGGAGTGCGGCGAGTGGGGCGAATGCGGCGAATGTGGGGCATGCCGCGATGACCACGATGGCGTTGACGTCCTGGTGATCAGCCCTGACATCAAGAACCTCACCATGGTCGAGGACACCGGGTCCCACGGATCGCCTCTTGCCAAGGCTGTGCGCATGTTTGTTCCGAAGGCGTCGGACATGACGGTGTCGCAGTCGCCGTCGGACCAGGAGATCACGGACGCAGCAGCCGGCGCTGCGCAGCGCGATCTGGTGATCGTGGGCACGCACAATGGGCACCTCTACCCTGCACAGGCTGAGCTGGTGAAGCGGGTGGTGCAGGCCGGATCGCCTGTTGTAGTAGTCGGCATGCGCAACCCATACGATCTTAAGGATTTTGCCGAAGTCAGCACATACATAGCTGCATACAGCTACCGCGAGTGTAGCATGCAGGCCGCGGCAGAGGTCATATTCGGCTTCACTGTTCCATCAGGGCAACTGCCAGTTACCGTCCCGGGCTGCAAGTAGCATTGCAGGCGGCGCCCGTTCGCTAGATGAAGGACGTGAGTAGTAGTGAGCATTACTGAAGGCCGAAACCCCAAAGCCACCAACCTCGACATGCTCTCTTCGCGAGAGATCCTGCAGCTGATGAATGAGGAAGACAGGACCGTGGCCTGCGCTGTCGGGGCGGTGCTTGATCAGGTGGCGGAAGCCGTCGACCTGGTAGTGAGCTCGCTCGCGGCGGGCGGGAGGCTGTTCTACGCGGGCGCAGGAACGAGTGGACGGATAGCGCTCCTAGACGCTGCCGAATGCCCGCCGACTTTCGGCACGCCGCCGGAGCTGGTTCAGGTGCTGATCGCGGGCGGCGTAACGGCTTTCGCGCAGGCGCATGAAGGGGTGGAAGACGATTTCGAGCTGGGCATGGAAGATGCCGCTGCGAGAGGGATCTTGGGGCTCGATGTCGTGGTGGGCGTGTCGGCCAGCGGCAACGCCCGGTATGTGTTAGGTGTACTCGCCTACGCAAGCCGCGAGGGCGCGGCGACTATCGGCCTCACGTGCAACTCATCATCTTCCATGGACAACGTGGTAGACGTGGCCATAAAGCCTATCGTGGGTCCTGAGGTAGTGATGGGATCAAGCAGGCTTAAGGCGGGCACTGCCCAGAAAATGGTGCTCAATATGATCAGCACCGCGTCCATGGTGAGACTGGGCCGGGTGTATCAGGATCTCATGATAGAGCTCCGGCCAGCCAACTGCAAGCTCGCCGGCAGAATGAGGCGCATCGTGTCAATAGCAGCCGGCGTTGACGACGATACTGCGGCACGCCTGATCGAGCAGGCAGACGGAAACCTGAAAGCTGCAGTGCTGATGGCGAAGAATGGCGGAAGCCTGGATCAAGCCAAGGCCACGCTGGATCGAGCGGGGAACAACCTGCGCACTGCCCTTGAGCTGGTCGAGGCGGTGAATGCTGGAAAGTGACGGGAACGGCGGTGAATGCTCGGATGGCGGGGCTGACCGAGCCAATCAGGGTCGTCGGCCTTATGTCTGGCACGTCGGCCGACGGCATCGATGCGGCGCTGGTGGAGATATCGGAGCAGTTGAGTCCGTCGCCGCAGCCGTGCCTGCCGCCGGGCTCGTTTGCCGAGCTGCCCGCTGGGGCAGATCCTGGAACGCCGTCCGTCCCCACATTGGCCATCCACACATTGGCCTACGTAAACTCGCCGTTCGATGCCGAACTACGGGAGCGAGTATTTGAACTCTTCTCGCCGCCCTCCTCGACGGTAGACAAGATATGCCTGATGAATGTGGTTCTGGGAGAGGCGTTCGCCCGGGCGGCGCTCGAAGTGATAAGGGCCGCAGGGCTTGCGCCGGAGGACGTGCACCTCGTGGGCTCACACGGCCAGACCATTCAGCACCTGCCGGCAGACCACGCAACGCTGCAGATCGGCGAGGCGGCGGTGATCGCTCAGCGCACTGGTATCACTACGGTTTCGAACTTCCGCGCCCGCGATATGGCCGCGGGCGGCGAGGGCGCGCCGCTAGTTCCTTACTTCGACTGGCTGGTGTTCCGCCACCCTGAGCGTACGCGTGTCCTTCAAGACATCGGCGGGATAGCCAACATGACGGTCTTGCCGGCCGGGTGCAGGCTGCAAGAGGTCTACGCTTTCGACAACGGCCCTGGGAACATGATCATCGACTACATGGCGAGCGCGCTCACGGCAGGCAGCAAGCGGTATGACGAGGACGGAGCTATGGCCGGGGCAGGCAAGGTCAACCACGAGCTTGTGGGCCGGTTGATTGAATCGCCGCGCATACTCGTGACTTCAGTCGTGAGTAAGCGGCGACATATGTTGTTCAAGAACTGTCGGAATAGCCTGCAATTGCTTGTACCTATCCAAACATGTGTTATACTGTAT
>Ga0116161_1000915_pt1 | contig 32225 bp, 28 predicted proteins | sample AD_JPNAS3_MetaG_FD_89877 | JGI IMG/M metagenome (GOLD analysis project Ga0116161, IMG submission 89877) | Active sludge microbial communities of municipal wastewater-treating anaerobic digesters from Japan - AD_JPNAS3_MetaG | ecosystem: Engineered > Bioreactor > Anaerobic > Digestate | place... | reverse complement strand
TTTTTTGGCAATTTTCTGGGCGCTGCCGACAGTATATTTTTTGATCAAATTAAAAACGGTAACAAAGAATTTGACTACCTGAGCTACCGAAGTATCAAACAAAATGACAAAACCAACAATAAGACAAAAAATAAAAATAAGGATACTGGGAACCCGACCAAACAAAGATACGAGCTGGTCAAAAAGAAAGGCGCCGACAATGCCGTGTTGAAAGAGACTGATAAGAGAGATAAACATAATCAAAAAACCCAAAAAGACGTTGAGATCTTTGATAGGGGTTTTGATTTTGGCAAAAAGGAAAGCGGCCAAAAAAAGGATAAATGGGATTAAAACGGAACCAAGACCAAAGTATTTGACGATTATTTGGTTAATCCGGGCAGGAATAGGTCCAGTCTGGAGAAAGGAAAAAACAGTCAATATAGTCAGAATAAGAAAGAAAATAAAAAATATAGTTTGGATAGTTTCCGGTTTTAATCGCAGACTGGGAATAATTTTCTTTTTTTTGCGACCGCGTTTAGCCATAAATAAGTATATAGTATTTTTTGGAGACTGCTAAATACTAAAGTGAATCGATGGCAATAATTTTAGTTTGAGATTGGTTTCTGTCTTTGGATTCGACTCCACCGGCCCCTAAACTTCTTTTGCTTACAACCAAGCGGGTAGGAATGCCGATTAGATCAGCGTCGGCAAATTTGGCGCCAGCGGCGACATCGGGACGGTCATCATAAAGAACTTCAATATTCTTGTCCAGTAGATGTTGATAGAGATTGTCAGCTTCTTGTTTGAGGTTATCTTCAAATAAATCTAGAGCGATCAAGTGAATTTGATATGGGGCAATAGACTGGGGCCAAATAATACCTTTGTCATCGTGGAAAACTTCGACCACTGTCCCCATGGTTCGGGACGGACCAAGACCATAACAACCCATTTCAACAATTTTTTCCTGCCCATTTTGATCTGAATAAACAAAATTGAAAGCTTGAGAATATTTGGTTTTGAGCTTAAAAATATTGCCGACTTCGGTGGATTTGACGGTTTTAAGGTCGGCGCTGCCACATTCAGGACAAGTTTTTTGAACATCAATAATTTCTTTGTTGACGGCAACTTGGCATTTTTCACAAAGATAAATAGTATCTTCGCCATTGGTATTTATAGTTTGGAATTCGTGGGAAAACTGACTAAAAGTGCCACCAGAAGCAAACGTCAGAACAGTAATATCTCCCAAACCAATCCGGTTATAAATTTTAAAATAGGCTTGCTTAACAACTTCGTAATATTTGTCCAAATCGGTTTGGTCAACATGAAAAGAATATAGGTCTTTCATATTAAACTCCCTGCCCCGCAAAAGACCAGATTTTGCCCGAGGTTCGTTTCTAAATTTATTTTGAATTTGATAGACGGAAAAAGGCAGATCGCGGTAGGAAAAAATATATTTTTGAGCCAATGGGGTGACAACTTCTTCGTGAGTGGGATTGAGAACCAAGTTGGTATTTCCCTGCCCTTTTAGATGAAACAGAACATCCATGTGACTACGGCCGGTAGTCACCCAACTATCTTCAGTGGTTAAAGCCGGCATCAAAATTTCCTGACCGCCGATTTGATTCATTTCTTCGCGAATAATGTTTTGAATTTTGGTTAAAACTCTTAGACCAAGGGGAAGATAATTGTAAACACCGGAAATTTCCTTTTGGATAAAGCCGCCTTGAGTGAGTAATTTAGCGTTGATACTGTCGGCATCGGCGGGGGCAGATTTGCTGGTTTTACCAAAAAGTTGTGAATATCTCATGGAGTTATTATAACGTAACAAAGAGATAAAATATAAATAATGATTAATAAAAACAACTGTTTTGTTTGTCAAAGAATTGAATTGATTAAGCAAAACAAAAATCAATATTTTGTCAGAGAGTTGAAAAGCGGATATGTGGTGCTGGCAGATTACCAATATTTTTATGGCTATACAATTTTTATCTCCAAAATTCATATAGATGAATTGTATAAATTAGGTAAAACACAAAAACTATTTTTGGAAGAAATGGCAAAAGTAGCTGAAGCGGTCATAAAAACTTTTAAACCAAAAAAATTAAATTATGAATTGTTAGGGAACACTGATTCACATTTACACTGGCATTTAATCCCCCGCTACAGAAATGACCCAAAACCAGAAACTGCTATTTGGGCGATTGAAAAAGAAATCAGATGTGATGAAAGGTATAAGCCATCAGAAAAAGATTTAGAAAAAATGAAAAAGAAATTAATTAAAAATCTTTAATTTAGACCTCGATCACCAACGGCAGGACCATGGGTTGGCGGCCGGTTTTTTGGTGAATAATTTCCTCGATATGAGCCTGAATTTCTTCTCGAATATAATCAAGATTGGCAGGGCTGCTGGTGGCTTCATTGAATTTTTTGATGGTTTCCTGCTTGAGATAGTTGATTAAGTCGGTATTTTCTTTGACAAAAACAAATCCCCGGCTCAAAACTACCGGATCTTTTTCCATTTGACCACTGGCTTTGTTGATGAGAATCACAACAGAAAACATGCCATCGCCTGCCAAAAGCTTGCGGTCGCGGAGAACAGTAGTGCCAACATCACCAATACCAAAACCGTCAATTAAAATTTTCCTGATGGGGATATGGAAATTGGTATCAAACTTGCCATTGTCATAAAAAGTAACTGAAGCATCAAAGTCAGGCAAAATAACATTTTCTTCAGCATAACCCAACTTTTTGGCCATGGATTGATACTGCTTGACGTGGCGGAAATTACCGCCGATGGGAAGGAGATATTTGGGCTTGACCAGACTAATGAGAAGAGCATGCTCTTTTTGATAGCCGTGGCCGGAGACATGGAGTTCTTCTTTTTCACCATAGACGACTTCAGCCCCAAGTTTAGAGAGATTATCAATCATGGTGTAGATATTTGAAGTAGTGCCGGGAATGTAGTCGGGAGAGGAAAAGATAACCTTGTCGCCGGATTTGATTTTGATCCGATGTTTACCCATAACCATTTTGCTAAGAGCAGAATCAGGCTGACCGGCAAAGCCCGCTACCAGAAAAATAAGTTTATTGTCGGGAAAGTTTTTGGCTCTTTCGGGAGGAACAATATCAGAATCGTTTAAACTGAGGTAGCTGAGGTCTTTGGCAATACCGATGGCCTTGTCAACAGAAAAACCGACAATAACGATTTTCCGGCCGACGCTTTTGGCATATTCAATCGCCTGAGACCAGCGGATGATATTGCTGGAGATGGAAGTAACAAAAACCCGACCTTTGGCGGAGGTAATTTCGTATTTAAAATTTTCGGCAATTGAACTTTCGGAAGGAGAATAACCTTCGTGGTCGGAACCAAGACTATCGGACATAAGAGCGACGACATTTTTTTCACCGATACGGGCGATGTGACTAAGGTCGGCTCTTTTGCCATCAAGAGGGAAAACATCGAATTTGAAATCGGAACCATGGTAAAAAATACCAATAGGAGTGGTAATCGATAAATGAAAAGTGTCTGGAATAGAATGAGTCACCCGAACAGGATCGACACTAAAAACTCCACGCTTGACAGGAATACTGTCTTCATAGACGTTGATAATTGCCCGCTGATTGACTTCACTAAGACGGGATTCAATAAAGGCGGCTGCCAGTTTGGGGGCAAAAATGGGAATTTTTTCGCCCAAAATCGGGAGAATAAATTTGACAGCACCAATGTGATCTTCGTGACCATGGGTGATGAAGATACCTAAAATTCGGTCTTTTTTGTCTTCAAGATAATGAGTATCAGGGATTTGCATGTCGACGCCAAAAATATCTTCTTCGGGGAAACCGACACCGCAGTCGACAATAATTATTTGGCTTTTGGAAGTGTCGCCGTTGGGGATAAATTCATAAACAAACATGTTTTGAGTGACATCACCAAAACCTCCCAAAGAACTAATACGAACAGAATTTTGGTTAGACTTAAATTCTCTAACCTGATTTTGAGCGCCAGAAAAATTGACTCTCGGTTTTATATTTTTTTTATTTTTAATCATAATTTTTATTTAATTTCTACCATTGCGGCAGATAATATTTAACATTGGACTCGTCGACAACAACCTGTTTGGTTTTGCCTTCAAAAATCATTTTGGCGACTTTGCGGCATAAACCTTCGATATTGCGTTGAAGAGTCCGGACACCAGCATCAAAACCCAAAGGACGGACAATCTGATCCCAAACGGAAGCATCAATTTTAATTTCTTCGGGACGGAGACCGGCTTCTTTGATAACTTTGGGGAAAATATAGTCACGGCCGATAACTATTTTTTCTTCGTCGGTGTAAGAGGGCATTTGAATAACTTCAAGCCGATCCATAACGGCAGTGGCAATTCGGGAGGTATTGTTGCAGGTGGCGCAAAAAATAGCCCGGGATAAATCAACCGGATAATCAATATAATGATCAACAAAGTGACTGTTCTGCTCCGGATCAAGCAGCTCTACCAAAACACCCATAATGGTATTGAGAGCATCGTCGGCTACCCGGTCAATTTCGTCCAGGAGAATTACCGGATTAATACTTTTGGAATTAATCAGACCTTTGATAACCTGACCGGGTTCGGCTTCAGGATGAATTCGAGACTGACCGCGAAGATAAAGCGGGTCACCCAAACCGCCGAAAGGAATCCGGATTAACTGCCGACCCAAAACGCTGGCAATGGATTTGGCCATAGTGGTTTTGCCGGTGCCGACCAAGCCGACAAACAACAAAACCGGGGCTTTGATGGGATTATCGGGGTTGCGGTCTTTTTGGAGAGCTAGAACGGAGATATATTCCAAAAGACGGTCTTTGACGGTATCCAAACCATAGTGTTGCTCGTTGAGTTTTTCGCGGGCAAATTGGGTGTCAAGAATATCTTGAGTCTGACTAAACCAAGGAACGCTAATAAGATAATTAATGTACTTTGAAGCTGACTGATAATTTTGCCAGAACGATTCTTCGTTGCGAGAATTGATGGCCAGCTGAGAAAAAAGTTCTTCTAGGTTGGTAAGTAAATTATCGGGCAATTTAACTGAATTAACCTTTTGGCGAAGAGTTTCAATCGCCTGAGCGGTAGTCAAAACACTAGAATCCATATAAAAAGTATAACTAAAATGCGACTAAAAAATACCACTCAATTATCTAGGTCGTTTGGAAAAATTGGGGTTAAATTTGCGGAATTCCGGTTTGGGAGCAAACTGAGCCCGATTGTTATTTTCCCGAGGCTGGCCGGGGTGGGCAGCCTTAAACTCAGGTGAAGATAATTTGATCTGATGATTGTCATTGAAACCGGCAATTTTGACATTGAGTTTGTCGCCGACTTTGATAATAGTGGAAGGGTCAGACAAAAAGCCGCCAGACATTTCGGAAACATGAAGCAAGGCTTCACGTCCGGGTAAGAATTCAACAAAAGCGCCGTAATTTTCGACCCGGGTAACAATACCACTATATTCTTCGCCGATTTGAACTTCTTTGATCATAGATTCAATTTCGTAAGCGGCATCATCAATTGATTTTTGATTCTGAGAAGAGATGGAAGCGGCCCCAAAATCATCAATGTCAATTTGAACCTGATATTTGTCCATTAAAGCTTTGATAGTTTTACCGCCGCTACCGATAACTTCACCAATTTTATCTTCGGGCAATTGGACTAATTTTATCTTGGGAGCCAGCGGAGACAGCTCGGGTCTGGGAGCGGTCAAAACTGAGTCCATTTTGTCCAAAATCTGGAGACGGGCAGTGGTGGAAGCCGCAAAAGTATCGCGGATCATTTGCAGAGTCAGACCTTCGCGTTTGATATCAAGTTGAATAGCGGTAATACCGTCGCGAGTGCCAGTAATTTTGAAATCCATATCACCAAAATGATCTTCAATACCAGCAATATCGGTTAGCAAAATATATTTGTCATCAGTTTCGGCCATAAGACCGATAGAAATACCGGCAACCTTATCTTTGATAGGAACGCCGGCGTCCATAAGAGACATGGTCGAACCGCAGGTAGAAGCCATAGACGAAGAGCCGTTTTGAGACAAAACTTCGGAAGTCAAAACGATAGTATAGGGAAATTCAGCTTCGGTGGGAATAACCGGAACTAAGGCTTTTTCGGCTAGAGCTCCGTGACCAATTTCCCGACGACCGGGTCGGCCGACACGTCCGGTTTGACCGGTGGAAAAAGGCATAGCAGAGTAATAGTGAATATAACGTTTGGTAACTTCACCATTGGAATCTTCTAAATATTGTTTTTCTGAGAGAGGAGCCAGAGTAGTGACAGTAATAGCCTGGGTTAGTCCCCGTTCAAACAAAGCAGAACCGTGAGTGGTGGGTAAAACCCCAGCTTCAACGTTTAAGGGTCTGATTTCGTCTAACTGACGCCGGTCATAACGGTGACCAGAGAGAGTTTGCTGGCGAACATGATTTTTGAGAATAGCGTCAACTGCAGCCACAAGATGATTTAGAGAAACTTCTTCGGAATCGATTTTGTCCTGATAAAGTTGTTTGACTTTTTCTATAATCATTTCCTGACCGATCATATGAGCGCCATCGACACCGTCATCAAAGAATTTTTTGATATCAGTTTTAATTTTGGACTCAACGTCTTTGATAAGGTCGGCAGATGGTCCGGCGGGTTCAAATGTAATTTTGGATTTGCCGGCTTTGGCGGCAAACTGGGCAATCTGAGAATTAACCTCATCACCGGTGGTTTTGGCCAACTCAATAGCCTGAAGCATAAGGTCATTTTTGACAATTTTACCGTCGGCTTCAATCATATTGACACCTTTGGGACCGGTGCAGACTAAAAGATCAAAAAGGGATTGTTGGAGTTGATCCAAAGAGGGGTTGATAACTAATTTATCGTCAACATAACCGACTCTGATGGCAGAAACCGGACCCAAAAAAGGAATGTCGGAAATAGCTAAGGCTGCAGCAGCAGCAGTAAAGGCTGGAATAACCACATCGTGATTTTTGTCATTGCTTAAGACGGTGGTAATAATTTGAATTTCGTTAAGAAATCCTTGAGGAAACAGGGGGCGGAGAGACCGGTCGATAATCCGACCAAAGAGAACGGCAGTGTCGGACGGGGCGCCATCGCGTTTGATCCATTTGCCGCCTTTGATAATGCCGCCGGCATAAAGTTTGTCAATAAATTCGACAGATAAGGGAAAATAATCTTTGGTTTCGTCTACTTTTCCCATTAAAACAGTAGCGAGAACGACGGTGCTGCCAAATTGGGCGACAACCGAAGCGTTGGTTTGAGGAGCGAGTTTACCAGTAGAAAGACTGATTTTTTTGTCACCCACCAAAATATCTTGTGTATACATTTTCATAAAATTTAATTAATTATAGCTTAGTTATTTTTTCAATCCGAGAGATTTGGTGACGGCAGTATATCGATCGGGACTGTGAATAGACAAATAGCGAAGCAAGCGGCGTCGCTTGGCAATTTTGGTTAAAATGCCGCGTTTGGCCGGAGAATCGTGTTTGTTTTCAGCTAAATGACCTTGGAGTTTTTCGACTTCTTTGGTAAGAATAGCGATCTGAACTTCCGGAGAACCGGTATCACCCTTGGCTTGAGCGTGTTTAGTAATAATTTCCTGCTTTTCTTCTTTGGTTAATGCCATAAGATTATTTGGCTAAATCCGGTAAAATCTATAATATTTTGGAATGGCTCCCAAAAAACCGATTTTAGTCTAGGGATGATTATAACACATCAAAGAAACTTGAGACTACTGACAATTTTTGAATCGGCACAGTCCTGGTTTTGAGATAGATTACAAGCCTGACCCAATTCAAAAATAACTACAACGCCCTTGGTGGGGTTGTATTTGGTATCGACCATAAAATTTATAGGACACTGACTTTCCTCAAGATCTTTGCCGTCGCCCAAAATTTTTACATTGTAAATGTCTGCTGTTGGAGATTGGGTTTTGTCGCCCAAACTACAACCTGAGCCGTATTTTGATTTAATAAACTGCTCCAATTCGGTATCATTTTTGACGGCAGCAGCGTAGATTTTTAGTTTAGAGAGAGAATAATTGTTTTTGTTTTCAATTTGTTCAAGAGTGGTGGTGTTTTTTTGACAAGGGTTGGGTAGATAAAAAGATTCGGGAGCTAAATAGATGATGTCTTTACTTTCAAAATACATAGTCGGAAACTTTTGTTCTCCACAGGTTGAGCTGGTGACAAATTTTGGGATAGTTAGGGAGAAACCAAATCTATTGTTGGTATATAAATTATCGTTGGCATCCTTTTCGGTTAGAGTAGATTTGGTGGAAGTTGTGGTTGGGACAAGAGTTGGGTTTATTTTATTATCAGTTGGAATCTGGGTGGGAGAGTTGGCACGGTCAGGAGAGACGGTGTTTGATTGGCTATCTTTGTAATTTAGAAAAAAATAAAGACCGACAAGAACACCTAGCAAGAGAATAAGTGTAATAAAAAAAAGGTATTTATAAGACTTGGCTTGATTCACTTCCCCCACGAGAGAATGTTATCACTTCATCAAAACGAAAGCAAATTAGGCGGCGGGGATAAGATTGGGACTGATTTGGGATTGGTTGTCTTTATCAGGAGAAGTTTGGGTGGCTCTAAGACAAATGGCGCCAGCCTCAAAGGTTTCCGGAGAAACGTTGATAGAAAAGGACTGAGTGGCAACACGCAAGCCGATAAGTAAATTTTTGGCAATATCGTGAGTCAGATTGAAATTGAGCATCGGCAACAAGAAGGTAAAAATTTCGGAGTAAGGAGCATCCTGATCAACCAAACTGGCTTTAGCCCAAGGTTTAATGTTGTTTTGAGGGGATATTTGAACCCAATTGCCGGAATTAACCATGTTGGCATTGATACTTAAAGTGCTTTCGTCGCCTAAAATAAAATTGATATCAGCACTACCGGATTGATTGGCAATCAAAATTTGGTTTTGAGAAACTTTGGGAGAACCGTTTTTGGTTTGGACGACCAAATTTAATTTGCCGTTGTCTTGGTTATAATTAACAGTTTCGATTTGGTCTAAAGGATAGTCTAAGGTAATAACCAAATCGTTTTGGTTGTGAGTATCGGTAACCAAATCAAGACCGCTAAGTTTGGAATAATTAGCATCGGGTTTTTGGGGGCAAAAAAGTTTGGTATCAATCTGATTGTTTTTGAGAGCCAGAGCTAAAGCTAAACCAGCCGACAAACTGTCGATACTTAATTGAGGAACAACAACGAGAGCCGTCTTGGCGGTTGGAAGCAAATTTTTGATGTCATCAACTTTATAGTTTTTCATAAGAATACCTGCTTGTTTTTAATTCTTATTAATTATTTTTTATAGTCTTTTCAAAACTAACAGCAACCTGATTTGGTGCCATTTACGTCTTGTTATAGGATATTATAACATCGTTTAGCCTAAAGTCAATATAAGGCTTAAAAGTCATGCCACAATCTGAGCCGGATTTAACTTTGTCAATAATATCTTTGCCATGGCGGATACCATCAACTTTGGTATCTTTGATAATTTTGCCGTCTCTTTTGAGATGAATTTGATCGCCTTTGGTAATCTCACCTTTGGTGCACTGAATACCGGCAATTCTAACTTTATCAATTTTAAATTCAGCTTTGACAACTCCCTCCCCTAAAATAGTCTCATCAATGGTCGGTTCCAACATTTTGAGCACCTGGGACTGAATATCCTCAATAATTTCGTAGATAATTTTCGACTGGAAGACTTTGACCTGATTTTTTTCGGCTAACTTGAGAATTTGCTTGGGAGTGTTGACGCTGAAGGCAAAAATTTGGGCATGACCGGTTTCAGCCATAAAAACATCGTTGTCAGTGATGGCGCCGACACCTTCGGATAAAATGTAGACATCGTCAGAAAAACTGTGCTTGAGAGCCTCAAGAGTGCCTTCAACATCGGCTTTGAGAATAATTTTGAGTTTAGGATTGTCTTCGTCGTATTCGTATTTGACTTTGCATTGAGAAGTGGGAGATGGAGAGTGTTTTTGGGGAGTAACCAAACTGCCGATACAAGGAACCAGTTCAAAACCCAAAACTTCTACCGGAGTGCTGGGTCCGGCGGATTTAAGACTTTGACCTTTGTCGTCGATAATAGCTTTGACTTTGCACAAAACATCGTCGGCATAAACCTGATCACCCAAATTGAGAGTGCCTTCTTGAACTATAAGTGAAGCCACCGGACCGCGGGATTTGTCTAATTTAGACTCGATAATAAAGGCTTTGAGAGGTTTGTCGGGGTATGATTTTAACTCCAAAATTTCGGCGTTGAGTTTGATAAGGTCAAGCAGCTGATCAATCCCCTGCCCGGTTTTGGCAGAGACAGGAACAACAGCGATTTGACCGCCATATTCCTCGGGAGTAAAGCCAATTTCCACCAACTGACCTTTAACCTTGTCGGGAGAAGCGCCCTCAAGATCCATTTTGTTCATAGCAACAATAAAAGGTAGGTCGATGTGCTTGATATGTTCGATACATTCCTTGGTTTGGGGCATAATGCCTTCGGTGGCAGCAACAACTAAAACGGCGATATCGGTGATGCTGGCGCCGCGGGTGCGCATATCGCAAAAAGCGGCATGTCCGGGAGTATCAATAAAGGTAATTCCTTGAACCTGATAGGCGCCAATATGCTGAGTAATACCACCGGCTTCACGACGGGTGACGTCGGTAGACCTGATTTTGTCCAAAAGACTGGTTTTGCCGTGGTCAATATGACCCATGACGGTAACGATAGGCGGACGAAAAGTATTAGGTTGAGCTGATGTCATATTTTGAAAAACCAGAAACTATGAATTTATTCCTGATTTTGGGTTATTTTAATTTCCAGTCCGACTAACTGGCCGGCAAGACGGACATTTTCTCCACCACCGCCGATAGCGAGAGCTAGCTGGCTTTCGGGGACAGAAACGGTGGCAACATTTTGATCAATAGAAACAACTTTGATGTCTTGGGCAGGAGAAAGGGCCTGAACCACAAAATGATTGATATTTTTGGAAAAAGGCACCACATCGACTTTTTCGGTTGAAGGAAGCTCGTTGAGGATGGCCTGAATTCGGGAACCTTTTTGGCCGATGCAAGAACCGACAGGGTCAACTCCGGCCTGACTGGAAGAAACGGCGACTTTGGTTCTTTCGCCGGCAGATCTGGCAATTTTTTCGACAGTTACCGATTTGTTGCCGACTTCAGGGACTTCGCGGATAAATAATTGTTTGATAAATTCAGGGTCGCGGCGGGAAAGGACAATTTCGCTTTTGCCAGTTTCTTCGTCTTTGACGATGTCTTTGAGCAAAAACCACTTGCGGCTGCCAAGTTGGATAACTTCACCGCGAATTTGTTCGTCTTTGGGACAGATACCTTCGGTTTTGCCGACACCGACAACCATTTTGTAGGGATCGGAGCGTAAAACGATACCGGGAACTAAACTGCCAATTTTCTTTTGGAACTCACCAATTACGGTTTCTTTTTCAACTTCGTGAATTTTTTGATCAATAGCCTGCTTGGCGGTTTGAGCGGCAATACGACCAAAACCGGGCGGAGTAACTTCAATTTTTTTGTCGCCTTCGAGTTTAAAAACCTTAAATGAGCCGCTATCGGCGGAAAGTTCAACTTCAAATTGATCATCTTCGGAGACTTCGGCACCGCGTTCTTTTTGGTCCCGTTTGTAGGCAGAAATAAGACCAAATTCAATCGAATCTAAAATAGATTGGACATCAATATTACGCTCACCGGCGATTTGAGCGACGGCGGCGGCAAATTCAGTTTTTGGTAGCTTTTTTAGATCCATAAATCTCCTTTTTTGGCGATTTATTAAAAAAGGGGCCTCACCAGCCCCAAATTCAAATCGCAAAAAATTATATTAGTGGGAATATTATAGCAGAAAAACAAAGAAAAGCGCCCATTTGGTTGTTTTTGACAAACCCGATGGGCGCGATAGGTAGATTCAGACAGTCATAAGAAACCTTATGATTTCGGCGGCTGCCTGGTCTGTTCTGGAGGGGATTTCGATAATACCTTGGTGCTGGAACTTTTCCATACAAAGAAATACTTTCTTATTGGTGGTGCTCAAAGTGAAGAGTATGTCTTTTGAATTGTTCCAAGAAACATCAAAAAAGATACAATAATTCGATTTTGTGGCAGCAGAAACAGAGAAGTGGATATTTCGCTTGTCAGCGATTTGGTTGTGGGGATTGTCGGTAAGAATTTTGATTATTTTTTCCTTCAAGGGCAAAAACTCTGGATCTTTAGATTCAAGACATGCTGCTATCAGCCTTAAGATATCTGGATAGCCGGTCTCTTCCAACAATTGCTTGTCGGAAAGGAATTGTTCTTGAAGCTTTTTTTCATAGGCTTCACGTTCCTTGGCTTGTTGCGCAGACTTTTTTTCAAGTTCTTCTTGCTCTCTCCTTTCTTTTTCGGCGTTGTCGGCAGCAGATTGCTTGATCTGAGAAATCAGAATATTTCTCAAATCCATGATACTTCCCTCCTTAAATTTTTTAGGTGCACCCGCTTTTGGGTTCAGGCTGATTGTAGCACGGAAACAGAATTTTATATAGGATAGATTGGGTAATTTTTTAGGCTATAAACCTAATTCTCTGACCAAATCTTTTTGGCGGGAAGTTAGCTTGGTGGGGATTTCGACCATGAGACGGATATAAAGATCGCCGATACCAAAGCCGGTGACCTGCTTAATACCACGACCGCGAAGTCGGATAAGAGTGTTGGGTTGGGTGCCGGATTTGACCCTGACTTTGACAGGTTCGGTTAAAGTAGGAACTTTAATTTCGGTTCCCAAAACTGCCTGAGAAAAAGTAAGGTTAACGGTAACAAAAATATCATTGCCTTCGCGCTTGAAAATTTTGTCGGGGAGAACGTCGATATATAAAATAAAATCCTTAAACCTAATCCGTTGACCGTCGTCAACTCCGGCGGGAATTTTTATTTTCCGTCGTTTGCCGTCGATACTAAATTCTTTTTCGACACCGTTGGCAGCTTCTAAAAAAGAGAGACTGATTTTGTAGGTCTCCAAACGCCTGCCGCGGCTTTGTTGACTGGCAAAACCGGCACCAAAAAATTGCTCAAAAATATCAAAGGGATTGCTAAAACCGCCAAAATCAAAGTCAGCTCCACCGACATTGCCACCGCTTTGGGAATAAGTGAAATTAAACGGACCGCTTTGCTGGGTATAGGTGCGACCACCAAAAGGACCGGCGTTGGGGTCAAAAGCAGCATGACCAAATTGATCGTAGGCGGATTTTTTTTGGTCGTTGCTTAAAACCTCGTAAGCCTCGTTAATTTCTTTGAATCTATCTTCAGCGTCAGGAGCTTTGTTGCGGTCGGGATGATATTTGAGAGCTGATTTGCGATAGGCGCTTTTGATTTCGTTTTTGGTAGCGTTTTTGGAGACACCTAAAACTTCATAAAAATCTTTTTTCATAAGGTCAATTATACTTGATACCCCGCCGAAGCGGGGTATGAGTTAATTAGTTATTGAACAACTTCGCCTTCTTCAGCTTCTTTGGTATCTTCCGATTTTTCGGCTTCTGCTTGGGGCGGTTGGTCTTGAGATGGCTGCTGACCTTCCGGTCCGGGTTGCTGCTGTTGGTAAATAGCGGCGCCGACTGTTTGTAAAATCTGACTGAGTTCTTCGCTAGTTTTATTCAACTCGTCGATTTGAACATCAGTTTTAGCAAGAACATCTTTGGACTCTTTGATTTTGGCTTCAATCTTTTCTTTGTCTTCGGGCTTAATTTTGTCACCAAGATCCTTGAGAGTTTTTTCGCCGGAGAAAATAGTGCCATCAAGCCTGTTTTTGGCTTCAGCCAGAAGACGTTTGTCTTCGTCTTCGCGGGCATGAGCTTCGGCATCGCGTTTCATTTGCTCAACCTCTTCTTCTTTGAGATTGGTGGCATTTTGGATAGTAATCCGTTGTTCTTTGTTGGTGCCTTTGTCCTTGGCAGAAACAGACAAAATACCGTTGCTGTCGATGTCAAAAGTGACTTCGATTTGGGGCATACCGCGAGGAGCGGGAGCAATGCCGTCCAAAATAAACCGACCCAAAGATTTGTTGTCGGCGGCCATAGGCCGTTCGCCCTGGAGAACATTAATTTCTACCTGAGGCTGATTGTCGGAATAGGTGGTAAAAATTTGGGATTTCTTGGTAGGCACGGTGGTATTGCGGTCAATAAGCGGAGTGCGGACACCACCGGCAGTTTCGATACCCAAGGTTAACGGAGTGACGTCCAAAAGAACAATGTCTTTGACTTCGCCAGTCAAGACAGCTCCTTGAACGGCAGCACCAATAGCGACAACTTCGTCGGGATTGACGTTGTTGTTGAGATCCTTACCAAAGAAGTTTTTAACAACTTCTTGGACTTTGGGCATCCGGGTCATACCGCCGACCATAATGACCTCTTTGATATCGGATTTGGACACACCGGCATCTTTGAGAGCTTTTTCAACCGGAACGATGGTTTTTTGGATTAAGTCATCGACTAATTTTTCCAGTTCAGACCGGGTCATTTTTTTGGTTAAATGAAGCGGTTGACCGTCTTTTTGGGTAATGAAAGGCAAGTTAATTTCGGTTTCGGCGGCGCTGGAAAGCTCAATTTTGGCTTTTTCAGCAGCTTCGCGGACCCGTTGGAGAGCCTGGGGATCTTTGCCCAAATCGACTCCATTTTGCTTTTGAAAATCATCTATAATCCAGGTAATGACTTTTTGATCAAAGTCGTCACCGCCAAGGAAAGTGTCGCCATTAGTAGCTTTGACTTCAAAAATACCGTCGCCGATTTCGAGAATGGAGATATCAAATGTGCCGCCGCCCAAATCGTAGACAGCAATAAGTTCGTTTTGTTTTTTGTCCATACCGTAGGCTAAAGCAGCAGCAGTTGGTTCGTTGACAATTCGCTGAACATTGAGACCGGCAATTTCGCCGGCTTGTTTGGTGGCCTGACGCTGAGAGTCGTCGAAGTAGGCCGGAACGGTAATGACAGCATCAGTAACTTTTTCACCCAAATATTTTTCGGCGTCGGTTTTGCATTTTTGTAAAATCATGGCAGAAATTTCTTGAGGAGTGTAAGATTTGCCACCAACTTCAACTGCAGCCATTTTGTCTTTGCCGGCAACAATTTTGTAAGGGGCGACTGATTGGGTCTTTTTGACTTCAGGGTCATCAATTCGGCGACCCATAAGACGTTTGACACTATAAATAGTATTTTGGGAGTTTAGAACCATTTGCCGTTTGGCAAGGTCGCCAACCAGTTTTTTGACCGGTTCGACCACTGAAGGGATAGTGTTGCGTCCCTCAGCGCTAACAATAATTTTGGGGCTGCCGCCTTCCATAACGGCAACACAGGAATTGGTAGTTCCAAGATCGATTCCAATGATTTTGTTTGACATATTTTTTAAATTAATTAATTTGTAATATCGGCTTTACCGACGGCAACCTGAGCCGGTCGGATAACATGACCGTTTAATTTGTAACCAGGTTTTTTGACAGAAATAACTAAATTATCCTGACCGTAAACAGCTTCGATACATTCCATAGTTTCCGGGTCAAATTTGCGGTTGAGAGCATCAATTTCTTCTACCCCTTCAGTTTTGAGAACGGACATAAATTTGTCGATGGCAATTTTGAGACCAGCATCCTGAAGGTGTTGATAAGTAAGATTAAAGTCATCTAAAACTTCAATCATTTTGGTAACCATGGCGGTAGTCGCCAGAGTGACAAAAAATTGACGCTGTGACTCAATTCTTTTTTCGAGATTGGCATAGTCAGCCAAAGACCGTTTGAGTCTGTCTTCTAATTCAGCCACTCTTGAGGATAAATGTGGTTGATGGGTTTGAGGCCCAGTTGAGTTAGGTTGAGATTTTTTTGATTTAGTCATAAATAATTAACGAGTAATTTTGGAAATAAGATCGGCAAAATAATCGACAATAGGCACTATGTGGGGATAATGAAATCGGGCGGGGCCGACAACACCAACGATTCCCCGGTGAGGTCCGGCTTCGTATTTTTGATAAACAAAACCGCACGGTTCCAAATGTTCAATTCCAAGATCTTCACCAATCAAAAGATGAACAAAGTCATTGTCGTTGTCGGTAACAGAAGAGGCTTTGTTGATAATGTCAAACCAAAAACCATAATTGTCCAGCAAAGACAAAACAGTTTTGGTAACGTCGATATTGTAGAATTCCGGTTCTTCAAGCAAATTAGAAGCACCGTGGCTGTAAATGACGCCATGGTCGGTGGTGGCGATAGCCATAGAGCGGGTGCGGTTGGCTAATTCTTTGGTAGTTTCCCGAAGCAGAGAGTCAAATTCGTTGCGGTAGTCCCAGACTTTTTCTTTGACGCCGATTTCTTCGCTGGCGGAAAGATTTTTGGGGGTCATAAGATTTCTGACATAGTATTTGAGACCCATAGAAGTAGGAGAACGCCCGGCAGAAAGATGGCCTTTTTTGAGAAAACCCATTTGAGTCAGGGTGGCCATTTCATTTCTAATAGTAGCCGAAGAAATCCCCAGGGAATATTTTTTTTCCAGAGTTTCAGAACCAACCGGAGAGGCGGTTTCGATAAATTCCTCCGTAATACACTTGAGGATTTTTATCTGTCGTTGAGTTAGATCTGCCATATTAGCAATATAATAGATGGACTGCTAACAGTTGTCAAGGGGGATAGATAATTTACTTTTTGAAAATGAAGAAAACCAGACCAAAAAGCAAGGCGGTGATACCAAGGTTTATGATAGATAATTGACGGAAAGACTGGAGTAAAAAAATTAAAGTAATATAAAAAGAGATAAGAAAAGAAAGAAAATAGTTTCGGGAAAAAATAAGAGTCAAAGATAAAAATCCAGCAAAGATAATCACAAAAAATAGGATCTTAGCCCAAATAAATTGGGGAGAAACATAGTTGATAAACCACAAAAAAACTGACCAAATCAACAAAGAAAAGTAAAAAAATTTATGATTCATGGAGCTGTTTTGCCGGTTCCCCACCCTCGGTTTTAATCTTATTGACAATTTTGACTAACTGATTGGTTCTGGTGGAATCAACCTTGTGATACTGCTTTTGGAGAGTTTCTATTTTGGTGCCGATATCCTTAAAACCCTGATTGTAGGTGTCAAATTCTTCGGCAAATTTTCTGATGTAACCAATGATATTGGCGACATTTTTTTGATAACGGAAATTGTCATAAGACTGGTGTACCATACGCAAAATGGCAGTGAAACTGAAAGGGCCGGCTAAAATAACTTTTTTGGCCATACAGTCTTGCCAAATTTCGGGGAAACGGTCGTAAATAAAACTAAAAATCATTTCGTTGGGGATGAATAGGATGACAAAATCAACGGTGTTTTTTTCGGGGTTGATATATTCTCTGGTGGTGACTTCTTTGATTTTGGCTTTGATGCTTTGTTCAAATAATTTTTTGTATTCTTCTTTTTGAGACTTGGATTCAGATTCGCTCATTTTGACCAAGTGTTGATAAGGAAATTTGGCGTCAATATTAATTTTGACACCATCGGGCAAATAGACGGTAAAATCGGGGCGTGAGACATCGCCGGCAACCTGTTTGTCATAATTGATGCCAGCGACAAAGCCGGACATTTTGAGCAAATCTTCCGCCACCTGTTCGCCAAATTGACCCCGCATTTGATTGTTACTAAGGACATTCTTGAGGCCTTCGGTAGTGATTTTGAGCTGTTGGGTAAGAGTTTTTTGTTCCTCTAGTCTTTCGGCGAGACTAGAAAAACTGCCAATTCTTCCCTTTTCGACTTCCTCCAATCTTTTATTATTTTTGTCAATTTCAGCTAAAGCCCGATTGACTAATTCTTCGATGGCCTGTTTTTTGTTGGTGAGATCGGTGCCGACTTTTTCGTTGGCTAAATTAATTAAATTAGTGTTGGCTTGATTGAGAATTTCGGGAAATTTTTGGTTAAATTGATTGAAAAAATCATGACTAAAATCAGCAGCGTTGTTTTTTTTGGATTTGAAAATCAAAAAAATCAGGGTAAGAAGGATTAAAACTAGGAGGATATAAACATAGGTCATAAATTATTTTACACCAGTGGTGCCGAGACCGCCGCGGGAGGGGTGAGACATATGGTCAACTTCATTAAAGTCAAAATTTTCACACTTAATCAATAATAATTGGCAAAGACGGGTGCCCTTATCGATATGAACCGACTGGTCAGTAAAGTTGTAGGCGGCAAAAAGATACTCGTCATCATTGCCGCAAAAATCGCGGTCAAAAATGCCGACACTGTTGGCGGACATAAGGCCAAGTTTGTGGGTAGAACTGCGGGGAGCCAAAAGTATAAAATAACCCTCAGGAATTTTGATAGCCACGTTCATAGGAATATAAACAATTTGTTTGGGATCGATATCAACATCAATCCGGCTGCACAAATCAACCGCCACGGCACCGGCGGTCTTGTGAACCGGCAGGGGCAGAGATTTGTCGAAACGTTTGAGGTCAAGCTTCATGTTTAAAATATTTTTCAAACAAATAATGAAGGTGGTCCGGGTCACTGCAATCTGGATTGGGGGTAAAATCAAGGTCGGTGATTTTTTTGAAGACGGTGGTAATTTGAGTTTTTAACTTATCAATATCCGGCTGGGTAATAGTAAATGTTTTGCGGACAAAATTACCTTTGTTATTTTTTTCGATAAAATCGATGGTGCCGGAGACGACATCGTAGGGAAAAGATTTGGTTTGGGAGCAAAGCAGTTTATAAAAAACTAATTGCCGAAAATAATCGCCGTCGGGACTAAGCTGCTGATTTTTGGAGTCGGGTTTGCCGGTTTTGTAATCAACCACACTAACCCGATTGCCGCCAAGAAACTCAATTTTGTCTATTTTGCCGGTAAGAGGAATATTGTTGAGACGAACATTTCTGAATTTAAAATCGTGTTCGGTGAGACAATTGCCGCTAAAATCGGATTGATAATGTTGATAATAATCGGTAAGGATTTGGCGGCCGCGTTGATTGAGATCGGCAAAATCGGTGGCAGATAAATTTTCTTTTTTGAGATTATCTTCAAAAACAGATAAAAATTTGTCTAAAGAAATCAAGCGATTATCTTTTTTGTAAACCTGAGTCAGGTAAGCTAGGGCGTTGTGAACGCCGCTGCCAAAAGACATGGCTTTGGGCTTTGGATAGGGTAGACGCATAATGGTTTTGAAAAAGAAACAAAGAGGGCATTTGAGATAGGAATTTAGATGGGTAATATTGAAACGGTATTTACCGGCAAGATATTCGTTAAGATAATCTTTGAGATGGTCGGATTGCAGTTTGGGGTGACGGGGATAAAAAGAAAACAAGAGAGCTTGCGATTCTATTTCGGGGGTAGTTGGGAACAATTCAATCCTTTCGGGATTGATTTCGGCAATAAAACGGGAACGGATTTGCTCTTTTTGAGAGTCGTTGAACTTGGTGTAGGAAAGATAAATTTGCTGCATGGCCCGGGTAAGGGCCACATAAAAAAGACGACGGTCTTCTTCGAGACTGTCATTTTCTAAATCATATTTGACGACTCCCAAGGGCAATTTAATAAAAGACTTTGAAGAAACGGTATCCCATTTTGAAGACAAAACCTTGATCAAAAAAACGTGTTTAAATTCCAAGCCTTTGGCTTTGTGAACGGTCATAAGACGAACGGCATCTTTGGCTTGGGAAATAAGAGGAGAAGAATTGAGTGAAAGTTTGTTTTCGAACAAAAGGTTAATTTTTTTGATCCAGTCAAAAAGGCTGATTTTTTCGACTAACAGGGTTTGTTTGAGATGGGAATAAAGCGTGTTGAGTTGCTTAAGCAAACTGATTTGGCGGTGATTGAGAACAAATTTTAGAAAACCAAAACGACGGATAATAATATTAAACAATTCATCGGCGGGTAAATTTTGGCTGTCTTTGGCGGTTTTGGCAACCCTGGAAGTAAATCGGTTAAGTTTTTTGATAAATTTGGAAGAAAAACCGTTTCGGGTTAGAAAATCCTGGTCTAATAGGCTAGTGGAAAGATTTAATTTTTGGGAATAAACGGCGTGGAAAAGTTGGTATAATTCCGAGGCGGGAAAATTGAGAAATTTGAAAGAAAGCAAATGAGACAGAAGGGTGTTGTCTTGGGGAGAAGAAAGATATTTTATTAGAGTCAAAAGCTGTTGAATTTCGATAGTTTCCAAAATATTGATGGAATCGGACCGAAGATAAGAAATGTGATTTTGGGTTAAAAATGGGAGAAGATCGTTGATGTCGGCATTATTGCGATAAAGAACGGCAATGTCCTGACCGTCGATGCCGGTGTTGATTAATTGTTTTATTTTTTGGGAAATCCAAAAATTTTCCTCGATGAGAGTGTTGCCGACAAATAAATTAATAGGATTGGGATCAAATTGAGAATTGGAGGTAAGGGATTTATCAATATTACTAATGTATTGACCAATCCGACCCTGATTTTGGGAGATAACATCGTTGGAAGAATCGAGAATAAGCTGGTGGCTGCGATAATTATTTTTGAGAACGATGGGCCGTTTGATTTGAGAACGGTATTTTTGATAAAACTCAAAAATATTTTCGATATTGGCGCCTTGAAAACGGAAAATAGATTGGTCATCATCGCCAACGACAAAAATATTGGGATTTTCCTGACCTTGAACCAGTAAATTTATAATTCCCATTTGGGAGGAATTGGTGTCCTGAAATTCATCAATCAAAATATATTGGTAAATTTCTTGATAAGTGGAAAGAAGGTCGCGATGGCGGCTGAAAGCGTCAATAACCCAAAGAATCATATCTTCGTAGTCATAAAGCCCCCGCTGCTGCAAAATTTCCTGATAGCGGTGATAAAGGCGGGACAGATCATTAATTTTGGGTAAATTGGTCTGGGTTTTTTGGATAAAATCTTTAACTTTTTGTTTGAGTTGAGAGAGAGATATCTGAGCTAATTCAAACAGTTTTAGAAAATAGGTGAGACGCGACTGATAAAGAACGTTGATGGCAGGGTTGAGAGATAAAAGTCGGATGTGAGAAACGATTTCTGACTCAGTTTTTTTGGAGGCGCGAAGAGAGCTAATTTTTTCCAAAACAGGAACGGCGGTGGCAATAAAATCAGCAGAATCCTGAATAAGACGGTCAAAATCATTAGGAGAGATATTTTCTTTTTTGAGTGAAGAAAGGGAGGAGATAATATCTTTTTGATGGAAATAAGGGGAGTTAAAATTTTTGAGCGGGCTGGAGGAAGGCAGGTTGTCAATCAGTGATCTGATAATTTCAATTTGGGTAATATCATCGATAGGTTGAGATTCAACCGCCGAGGTCAAAAAATATTCGGGATGGTCTTTGATAACCGAGTTGCAAAAACCGTGAAAGGTAGAAATGCGGACACCATAACCGTCGGGGCCGACCAGTTTGATAAGCCGGTCTCTCATATTTAGAGCGGCATTTTCAGTAAAAGTAAGACAAAGAATATTGCTGGGGTTGACCTGAGTTTGGTCTAAAATTCTTCCAATTCTGACGGCAATGGTTTGAGTTTTACCAGTGCCGGCGCCGGCAATAACCATAACCGGACCTTCGATGGTATCAACGGCTAATTTTTGTTCGTGATTAAGGCGATTATACTCGGCTAAAAACTTGTGATGAAAACTTTTGTCCATTGGTCTATTTTAACCTAAAAATGGTAAAATATGGACGTGTCTGAAAGGATAATTTTGTTTGATATTGATAAGACGGTTTTTGATACCAGAGCCAGCGGAAAAAAGTATGGTCAGAAATTAGCGGAGCGTTGCCACGTGGGAGAAGAAAAAATAAAAGAGTCGGTGGAAAGTTATCGATCTCAATTAGAATCATCAACTGATTTTGATCCTGACGAGTTGTTGGCACGGATAGAAACAGAATATGGGGTGGAAAAGGGTAATTTAGAACAGGTATTATTTGACCAAAGTAATTTTATCTTATTTCCCGAATCGGGGGCGGTGTTGGAAAAATTGGCAAAAACTTCTATTTTGGGGCTATTTTCTGAAGGCAGACAACAGTGGCAAAAAAAGAAAATGGAGCTAACAGGAATCGCCCGTTTTTTTGATCCTAGATATGTAATTGTAGAAAGAAGAAAAATGAATGAAGAAAGTATTAAAAAAATTCCTCAAGGATCGACGGTAATAGATGATAAAAGAGTGGTAATTGAAAGATTGAAACAATTAAGACCGGATTTAAATTTGATCTGGATTAACCGGGAAAATGAAGAAAAAATTGAGGGAGTAACAAACATTAAAAGTCTGAAGGATTTACTGAAGTAGTTTCTCTAAAGTTTCTTTGGCAATTTGGGGATTGGCAGAGCCTTGGGAGGCTTTCATAAGTTGACCAATTAGAAAGCCGATCGAGGCGGGATTTTTTTTGTAGTCCTGAACGGCTTTGGGGTTTTGGTCAATGACGGCTTGAGCCAGTTTTTTGATTTCTTCTGAGTCGGAGACTTGAATCAGACCTTTGGATGTGGCAATAGCAACAGGGTCCTGACCAGTTTTTAGGCTATCAACAATTACCTGTTTGGCGACGGTGGCGGAGATTTGGGAGTTGGTAACAGATTGGAATAAATTGTTAAAAAAATCGGGATTAATTTGGGCAATGTCTAATTGGGTTTGGGATTCATTAAGATAAGTTTTGATGGCGCCAAGGAAGAGATTAGCTACAAATTTGGCCATTTGAGGACTGGGGTGTTGACCGACAGCAGTATCGAAGCCGGCGGCAAAATTTATATCCGATGCCAAAAGACCGGCATCATAATTATTAAGTCCAAAATCGCGCTGATAACGGGCAATTTTTTGATCAGGAAGTTCAGGGATGGAGTTTTTTAGATTTTCAATATGTTCATCGGTTAAAACGATCGGCGGGATATCGGGTTCAGGGAAATAACGGTAGTCAGCAGAACCTTCTTTTTGCCGCTGCAAAAAAGTTTGATTTTTGACCGCATCCCAACCGCGGGTGGTTTTGTTGGCGGCAGATTTAACTTCATGAGTTTGAGTGAAGGCTTCGGTTTGACGGTCGATTTCAAATTGAATAGCGTTTTGAACACCGGTAAGTGAAGCGATGTTTTTGATTTCAACTAAGGGGGTATAAAAAGTCTGATTGTCGGTTTCAATTTTAAGATTAACAGTAGGTTCGCAGCGCATACTCCCCTTTTCGATATCGGCATCAGACACGCCGATGTAGCGGACAATTTGCTGAATTTTTAGAAGATAATCTTTGGCCATCTCCGGAGAGAGAATATCTGGTTCGGAAACAATTTCTACTAAAGGGACACCAGAACGGTTGTAGTCCAATAAAGTAGCATCAACCCCATTGAGATGTTGATGAACAGATTTACCGGTATCTTCTTCCATATGAGCCCGGTTAATCCTGATAGTGTGGCCATCTAAAATAACCTGACCGTGGATGCAAAAGGGTTGTTGAAGCTGAGTGATTTGATAACTTTTGGGTAAATCGGGGTAAAAATAATTTTTTCGTTCAAAAAAAGTCTCCCGATTGATGCTGCAGCCGAGCGCTAGACCAAGCTTAATACAATAATCGCAAGCGGTTTGGTTGGGAACAGGCAAGGCGCCGGGGAGACCAAGACAAACCGGACAGGTGTGAGTGTTGGGTTCGACTTGAAAATGAGAGGCGCTGCAAGAGCAGAACATTTTTGATTTGGTTTGGAGTTCGATGTGGACTTCGATACCGATAATGGGAGTTATTTTCATAATTTTGGTTTTTGGAGGTGGAAATCAGTATTAGATTCGAATAAATGGGCGATATTGAGAGCTAAGTCTTCCCGAAGTTGGGGGGTGATAATCTGCAAACCCACTGGCAAACCGTCAACAAAACCGCAGGGAAGAGAAATTCCTGGAAGTCCGGCAAGAGTTGATGGTTCGACTAATAAATCGGCCATTTCACCAAACATTGATTCTCCTTTGGAGGAGCCAACCGGCAAGGCGGTGGTGGGAGAAGTGGGTCCGATAATAGCGTCAACTTGGTTAAACTGGTGTTCAAAATCGTTGATAATCAATGTCCGGACTTTTTGGGCTTGAAGATAATAGGCGTCGTAGTAACCGCTGGACAAGGTATGAGTGCCTAACATGATGCGGCGAACGGCTTCATCACCAAATTCGGAGCGAGGACCGCCGTAACGGATACCGGTATAACGGCCAAGGTTAGAGGAAACTTCGGACCGTTGCAAAACAGTGTAAGCAGCTACAGAAAGTTGAGGATCTAAAACGTCTAAATCAATGATTTGAGCTCCTAAACTTTTTAGGGTTTGGGCGGCCTGAAGAATAAGGTCTTTAACCGCCGGATGAATATTATCAGGGAGGTAAGCTTTTGGCAGACCAATCTTAAGACCTTTAAGATCTTTTTTTGAAAGATTTAAATTGAGAGATTTTTGAGGCAGACTGGTAGCATCATGGATATCGTGACCGGAAATAAGGGAAAGAATTAGAGCAGCGTCGTCAACGGTTTTGGTAATAGGGCCGGGGCAATCCATAGAAGAGGCCATGGCAATAATGCCATAACGACTGACGCGGCCATAAGTTGGTTTGAGTCCGACTACCCCGCACCAAGCTGAAGGCTGGCGAATAGAGCCGGCAGTTTCGGTGCCGATGGCAGCAATTGCTTCGTCGGCGGCGATAGCGGCAGCTGAGCCGCCGGAGGATCCGCCCGGAAGATAATCAAAATTCCAAGGATTTTTGCTGGGACCAAAATCAGAGGTTTCGGTAGAGGAACCATGGGCCCAAGCATCCATATTATTTTTGCCGATAATAATGGCACCGGCGTCTTCGAGTTTGGAAACAACGGTGGCAGTGTATTGAGCAGTATAGTTTTTGAGAAGATTGCTAGAGGCAGTGGTTTTGATACCCTTGATGCAAAAATTATCTTTGACGGCAATAGGAATGCCAGCTAAGGGTTTATCAAAATCAATTTTTTGAGCTTTGGCTAAAGCAGTGGTTTTGTCGAGGCTGATAAAAGCGTTAAGATGGGGTTCTAATTTTTTGATACGATCAAAACAGTCTTGGACCAGCTCAGAGGCAGAAAATTTTTTGGATTTAATCCCGTCAACGGCTTGAGTTAGGGTTAATTGATTTAGCGATGACATAATTATTTTTTGATAGTGGCTTGGGTTTGGAAATAGCCGTTGTGGGTTTTGGGGGCTTGAGACAAGGCTTCTGACTGAGACAAAGACTGACCTACTTCATCTTTGCGGCAAACATTTTTAAGATGATTAACTTGATAGGTAGGAGCGATGTTCTTGGTGTCAACTTGGGACAAAATATCAATATATTCGGCAGTTTGGGATAATTGTTTGATAAGGAGATTCTGCTTATCGGCTTTAATTTCCAGCCGGGCAAGATTGGCGATGTGCTTAAGCTGCTCGGGACTAATTTTGGTTGAAGACATAGTCTATTTTATCTTATTTTTTAAAAACTTTGGCTTTGAGACGAAGAAAAGTCCAGCGTAATTTGTCGACAAGATTATAAATCTTATAGAGATTGGGGTTGATAACAAAATCGTAAGTGCCGACGTATTCCAACATCTGGCCACCGAAGCCCTGCTTGAAACGATGAAAACCAAAGCCATTTTCCCCTTCTTGGGCGTTGGGTCCAAGACAGCCCCACATATCAAAGGTGAGGCATTTAAGTTTTTTGGCAAGTTTAATAGTCTCCCACATAAGTAAGGTGGGGGCCATAACCTGACGATAGGTGTCTAAGGAAGCGCCGTAAGGATAAAATAAGCGGTCTTTTAATTTAAAAATCATAAAAGCAGACAAAACTTCGCCTTGATATGAAGCAAGCATGATATGAGGAATATCGGTGTGTTGGAGCAGCTGCCAAAGATCGCGGTGATATTTGGCGGTGTGAAGATAAAACCCCTGACGTTTGGTGGTGCTAAGGAGGAGTTTGAGATAAATCTCAAAACCCTTGTCGTTGGTGGCTTCTTTAATCTCAACCCCGTGGCGGTTGGCAACCTTGATATTGTATCTGGTTTTGGGATGAAGGGAGGCCATGAGTTCATCTTCGGTTTTGGTGGTATCAATGATAAAAGTATGAGGATAAAAGGCAACTTTGGGGGAAACGACCAAATTGGAGAATTGCATTGAAGCTTGAGATTTGGGGATATTCGGTTCCAGTTTGACAAAAATGGCGTTTTGCTCCAAGGCAACTTGTTTAATATTTTGAAGCATGTCATCATCGACGACAGGGCCACGCAAAATAGTGCCGATGGAAAACTTGGTTTTGGGGATTTGGTGAAAACTGATGGTGTAAGCCGAGACAATTTTGTTTTTTTGATCAAAAACGCCGAAACGGAAAATTTTGTGCCCTTGGCTTTGTTGAAATTCGCCCCACTCCCAGGTTTGAACCGGGTGGTCGACAACTGAATTATATTTTGGTTTGTCTTTGGGATGAGTAAGAAGTTTGGTCGTCATATTAGTAAATATCCGGGTCATAAATAAGATCATCATCAGAGGATTCGCGGTGGCGGCGATAATCCCTGACAATTTCTTGGGGTTCATCTAATTCTATCAAATTATTTGGAATATCGGTTAAAAACCGGCTGGGTTCATTGAGGCTACTTTTGCCAAAATAAAGCCGCTGGCTGGCATAAGAGATATAAAGGTAATCTTTGGCCCGGGTGATGCCGACATAACAAAGACGGCGTTCTTCTTCGATTTCGGCTTCGTCAATTAAACACCGTGAATGAGGCAAAATCCCCTCCTCAAAACCCACCAAAAAAACCACTTCGAACTCTAAACCCTTGGCGCCATGGAGAGTCATAAGTCTGACGCCATCGCGATTTTCTTTCTTTTTGTTTTTTTCCTGGAGAGAATATTCCTGTTGAACCAGGGCGACATTTTCCAAAAAATCGCTAAGACGGGGAAAGGTGGCGGCAACAGATTTTAATTCCTTGATGTTTTCAATTTTCTTTTGGTCATTTTCGTCTTTGGGGTCGTAACGATCAAGATAGCCGGAAGCAGTAACTAAAGATTCTAAGACCTGAAGAGAATTTAGATCAGAGATGTCAAGATTATCAAGATGAGTCATAAATACTGACAGGCGGCGTTTACCAAAAGCCTTGTTAAGCCGATCAAGAGAAATTTTGTCACGACGGTTATCGGCAAAACGAATCATAGCCAAAATATCTTTAATCTCGGCTCTTTCATAAAACCGGGTGCCGCCGATAAGGACATAAGACAGACTGTATTTGAGAAAGGCTTCTTCGATCACCCGGGATTGGGCATTCATACGGTAGAGAACGGCAATATTTCTTAGGGGGATTCGGTGGTTAGCCTGAATAAATTTAATTTTTTGAGCCACAAATTCGGCCTCAGTGATTTCGGAGTCAGCTTCGTATAATTTGATTTTGTCTTGAGACTGTTTTTGGGTAAAAAGTTTGAGGACGGGATGGGAAATATTTTTGGAAATAACGGAGTTGGCGGCATCCAGGATTATTTGGGTGGAACGATAATTTTGTTCGAGATTAATGATTTTGGTATCTTTAAAATCAAGAGTCAGATTCATCAAATTTTTAAAATCGGCTCCGCGCCAACCGTAGATGGCTTGAGAAGCATCGCCGACGGCCGTAAGCTGATGATATTTTTGAGCCAAAAGTTTGGTCAGCAAATATTGAATTTGGTTGGTGTCCTGATACTCATCGACTAAAATAAATCGGTAAATATCCTGATATTTGTCTAAAATCTGGGGGTGTTCCACAAAAAGACGAACAGTTTTGAATAAAAGGTCATCAAAATCCAAAGCCTGATATTCTTCAAGTTTTTGCTGATAAACCCGATAAACCCTGCTGGCATACTCCTGCCAAAAACCTCGGGACTCTGAAACCGTGTCGGCGGGAGTTTTAAAATTATTTTTGGCAGCTTCAATAAAATAAAGCAGACTGGAAGGTTTGAATTCTTTAGGGCTGAGATTAAGGTCAAGCAGAGAGGATTTGATTAGGTCCTCCTGGTCGGAAGTATCATAAATAACAAATTCGGGGTCAACACCGATATGACGGCCATCACGACGGAGAACGCGGCAGCAAAAAGAGTGAAAAGTCCCTGCCCATAAATTTATAGCGGAGACGGGCAATTTTGATTTACCGGCAGTATCCGGCAGTAATTTTGACATCCGCTGTTTCATTTCGCCGGCGGCTTTGTTGGTAAAAGTGAGTAATAAAATTTGGCTGGGTTTGGCAATTTTTTGATCAACAAAATAGGCTGCCCGGTGAGTCAGAACCCTGGTTTTGCCGGAACCGGCGCCGGCCAAAAGCAACAGGGGAGAACCGGTATAAGTAACGGCTTGTTGCTGCTGAGGATTGAGACCTTCTAAAATATCTGACATGTAGGTTTACTATAGTCGGTAAATAATAGTTTTGCCAGACTGAAAAACAATATCGCCGCCAAGAGATTTAAATTTGTCGGGGTTCAACTGGGGGTACTTTTCGTATTCCTTGTCACCAATAAAAATGTATTCAACGTGGTGTTTTGATAATAAATCTTTGACTTCGTCCAAGTTGGAGGATGAGTAGATAATCTCAACTTCTGCCTGGCGGGCGGCAGGAGCCGTATAACCACCCCGCCACAACCATTCGTGAACTACCCAGCCCTGAACCGTAGGCAAGCCGGTGGCAGAGGAAACCTGGTTAAAAGTAGTGTAACTATCCCCAACTGCTTCCAACATAACCGGTTGACCGGAAATATTTTGATTAATCCAAAGAATGGCTTGGTAATTGTCGGGGTAAAGATCTTGAAGATATTTAAGACCATCTAACCCCTGATATTTTTTTAGACTGCCGTAGTATGATTTGATGGCAAAGTAAGGATAAATAAGATGAGCTATAAATACTAAAGAAAAAATTATTTTATAAAAAGTTACTAAAAACTTAGATTTAACAACTTGGGGTAAACGAACAAAAACATATCCGGAAGCTAAAGAATACATAATAAAGGCCTGATAAACCAGTTTAAACATAGTATTGGCCCGGCGGTGTTCATAAATATAAATATCTTTGATATAAACCAATTCGGGGATAATGATCAAAACGGTGGCGGTAAGGATAAGACAAAAAACAAAAATATCAGAAGAGGAAATCTTAAAACGAGGTTGAGATAATTTTTTATTGAGAAACAAAACAAAAAATCGGATTAAAAACGGCAAACTAATCAGCCAAAAACCGCCATACAGAACAAAAAGTTGATAAAAGGGCGAATGGCTGTCAGCCAGACGAATGCCCTCCATCATGGGAATAAATTTTAAGGAAAACGGCAGGGTAAAAAGATACCAAAAACCAATAACAAGCAAACCGTTGCTAACAGTCTTGATTAGACTATCAAAACCATGCTGGCGGTAGTTGTAAATTAGGGTAAAAATAGCCAACAAAAGTCCGTAAACAGCAAAATCCCAGGCATTGGTCATATAGGAGATAGACAAAATGAAACCGGAAAAAGAAATAAATTTCCAATCAAAAAGAGGCTGGGGGGCGAGAAAAGAAACAAACAAAAAGGCCATAAAAAAGATGATGATAAAAATATCATTCATATGACCATGAAGATCGGAGACAACAAAACTGTAGAGAGGAAATTCATGAATGGTTTTGTCCTGAATATCGGGATCATGACCAATAAAGCGGGTGGCGTCAGGATACCAATAAGAAGAAATTGATTGACTAAGAGATTTTTGGTCAAGGACAAAATGGTGATTATTTTGAATGTAATTATTTTTGGCAATTTTAAAAATCGGATGAAGGTTGCCGCCGAAGGTCAGCAATAAGGCAGAAATGGCGCCGGCCAAAATTATCTTTTTGAAGCTGGATTTTGGGGACAAAATATAAACTAGATTTGAGACCAAAGAAAAGCCGCTGACAAAGGTCAGGGAACAAACGGTAGCAATAGACAAATTGTAGGTGATAGCAGAACCAAGATGAGATAGTTTGGTGATCAGGGCAAAAATGAGATGACCAAAATAATAATAATTAATAATTTCACCGGCAAACCACATATCTATCGGGGGCAAAAACCGGCTCCTGAGAGCTGAGTTAACAAACCCCCAATCCATATATTTTTCCAAACCTTCGATAGCAGGAGAAAAACCACGAACAAAAGACCAAATAATCAAAATAATTAAAAAGATAATTTCCTCGGTGACAAAAATGCGAAAATGAGATTTGATAACGGAGATGAATTTATGAAAATTATTTTTTTGTCGTAAGAAAAGAAAATTGGCAACAAGCAGAATTGAAAATATGATTGATAATCCCAAAAAATTAAAAGGAATAATTTTGAAAATACCAAAAACTAAGGACAAATAAGTAACTACTATTAGAGATAAACTTTTAGCAAAAATATAACCTTTATCCCAAAATTTGGAAAAAATAGTAATAATAATCGGCAGGCTTAAAAGACCGAGACAAAAAATAACTGACCACCAAATAAGAATAGAAACAAGATCACCAATCATAAATTAGTTGATAAAAAATACAAAATTAAAAACTGACTGAATAAATTGATTGAAAGAGGTTGGAAAAACGATTCCCTGTGTCAGAAACCAAATAAAAACGCCAACAACGATTCCTCCAAGAATGTCGACCGGATAATGAAAGCCAATAACCACCCGGAAAATTAATAAAGGAATAACTACTGACAAAAAAATGGCGGGTGAAAAAACCTGATATTGGAGAATAAACAACAAAAAGTAAACAGCTTTGATGGTGTGGCCGGAGGGAAAAGAGCCGGTTTTATACCAACAATCAACCAAACCAAAAGGGGTTTGATTTTTTCGTTTAAAAAGAGGGCGGCACCAATTAATTTTTCTTTTTAGATATCTTTCAATAATTTCGGCAACAATGGTGGCAACTAAAATCTGGCCAAAAATATTAGCATCAGATTTGATAAGAAGAAAAGAAACATAAAAAAAGAACAACCAAATAATATAGTTGAGGATAATGAGAATTTTTTTGCGAAGAGAATTTGATTCAAACCAAGGTAAATAATCATGTTTTGGCTGCCAAAATAAAAAGGATTTTATTAGCTTCATTGTCTTATTATAACCGTAAACACGGTTGATATAATTAAGGAGTGAAGATTTTGATAAGCACAACTTATTATTTGCCAAATGTCTCGGGGATTACGGTTTATATCAAGATATTGGCCGAGGAGATGGTCAAGCGGGGGCATGAAGTCACTATATTAACCAGCTGGCATGACCAAAACACAAAACAAGAGGAAGTAATTAACGGAGTGAGAATTAAGAGGCTAAAAATTTGGTTTAAGGTTGGCAAGGGACCGATTTATCCTGCGCTAATAGGCCGGTCGATAAAAGAAATAAAAAAATGTGATGTGGTAAATTGCCATTTACCCCAACCAGAATCTATTTGGGTAGGGTTGGTGGCAAAAATATTGAAGAAAAAACTGATTTTAAGCCATCACACTGATTTGAGTTTTTGGAAAGGGATAAAAAATAAAATTATTGACGGGACGGTGTTTGTCTGCCAATTAGGATCCGGTTTACTGGCAGATAAAATAATCTCTTATACGACGGATTATGCCAAAAACTCTTATTATTTAAGGCTATTTTTGGGAAAAGTTAAACAAATTTACCCACCGATTAAATCTGAAAACAGGTCTAATCCAAAATTAACAAAAAAAATAAATCAGGCGATTGAAGGCAAAAAATATGTGATTGGGTTTTGCGGCCGAATCGCCAAACAAAAAGGAATTAGTTATTGGTCAGGTCGACAAAATTGTTGGATAAAAAACTGGGAAAAAATAATTATGTGATATTAATGGCGGGACCGATGAGGGTTATCGGAGAAAATTATTATGAATATTTACAAAATAAGTATCCAAAAATTTTGAGGTCTAAATTTGTTTTTTTGGATAATATTGAGAGGGCGGAGTTGAATAGTTTTTATAAAAAAATTGATTTATTGGTGCTGCCAAGCGATGATATTTTGGAGTCATTTGGCTGGGTGCAGATTGAAGCGATGATGGGTGGCGCCCCCTGTGTAGCAACTAATTTACCGGGGATGAGAGTGCCGATAAAGGAAACCAAAATGGGAGAATTGTTTGAAAATAAAAATATGGTTGATTTGGCTAACAAAATAAGTTTGGTGTTAAAGCGCGGCAAAAAATTTTATCAACGCAGATCAAAAAATAATCTGAATAAATTTAATTACAAAAAATCAATTGGAGAATATGAAAAAATATTTAGAGAAAATTAAA
>Ga0116161_1000907_pt1 | contig 32363 bp, 28 predicted proteins | sample AD_JPNAS3_MetaG_FD_89877 | JGI IMG/M metagenome (GOLD analysis project Ga0116161, IMG submission 89877) | Active sludge microbial communities of municipal wastewater-treating anaerobic digesters from Japan - AD_JPNAS3_MetaG | ecosystem: Engineered > Bioreactor > Anaerobic > Digestate | place... | reverse complement strand
TACGGGTTGGCGGTCGTTTCCAAGAAGGCCAGCCCGAACGTCAGGATATAGAGCGAGAACGGGAACCAAAAGAAGTTCTCGGTGTAGGCGGCGGGCAGGAAGAGCAGCGCGCCAAGCGAGTAGAGAGCCAAGCCGAGAAGGATGCCTGACTTATAGGAGTACTTGCGGATGAAGAGCGCGGCGGGGATCGCCATCGTGGCGTAGCCGCCGTAGAAGGCAAGTTGCACCAGCGAGCTTTGCGTGTTGCTGATCTCGATGAAGACGGCTTTGAAGGCAGCCACCATCGGGTTGGTGATGTCATTTACGAATCCCCAGAGGGCGAACAGCGAGGTGGTTAGCACAAAGGGGAAGAGGTATTGCCGTGGAACCACACGGTTTGCCGCCGACCGGGCCGGTGCATCTGTCATACTGAACTCCTGATTGAATCGGATTAGAATGAAAACACCGCATACTGTACTGGATTCGCTACGCTAAAGAAATCCAATTTTGTTCAAAGTCCGCAATTGCCCGGACAGGCGGATTCCCAACGGTTCCGGATCGTGGGTCTGGCGCGCGCCGCGGATTTCCGGTAATGGCCTCATTCGCAAAACGCCTGCACGCGTTCCAGCACATCAAAACCGTCGGCCGCGAGGCATTCGTCGAAGCACTGCAGGGCGGGATGGCCTTCGGGAAGCAGCGTGTAGGGCGTTTTGACCGAACCGATGATCATGTCCAGCCCGAGCGGCATGGCCCGCGTCAGGAACGCGCTGGCCAGCGCGGACCGGATCGGCGAACCGTCCGCACGGCGCGGGGGCAGCATGACCGTGAAGTTACTGAGACCCACCGAGAGGTGCACGCCCGTGAACGCGGGATCGTCCCGGATGATCCGCAGTGCGCCCATGAGGCGGTGAATGTTGTTTTCGGTGTCGGTGCCGAGCGGCGCGATGCCGGGGTCGAGGATGCAGTCGTGGTTGGCGATCCCGTGCCGGTGCGCGGCGTCCAGCAGGAGGGCGGCTGCGGCGACAGTCTCTTCGGCGGTACGGCAGGGAATCTCCATGCCGTCCCTCACGGTTTCCGAGGCGAGCAGGATCGGGCGGAAGGGCTTGAGCGCGATCAACTCGAACATCTCCATCCGCAGGGGGGAGATGGAGTTCAGGATCGGCACCCCGTGCGCGGGGTCATAGGCCTCGAGCGCGGCGCGCGCGAGGAGCGGATCCGGGGAGTCGAGCGATAACGGCGCGGTTGTGGCGGACTGGATGGCGCGCACCACTTCGGCCATGTAGTCCGGCGCGCGCGGACCGACATTGACATCAATGTAGGCGGCGCCCAGACCGGCTTGCGTTTGCGCGAGCCGCGCGATGGCATCGAGGTCGCGGGCTTCAAACAGCGCGTGGGTGGAGGGGATCGAGTCGTTGATGCTTTCGCCGATGATCGTAAGTCCGGGCAGGGACATGGGAACTCCTTTCGATACGGGGGTTACGGGCGTTGGGGCGTCCAGAGCTGGTCGGGCCGCAGGTCATGCTTGCGCAGGGTCTCGAACCAGCGTGCGGGATTCTTGGTTTGGTCAGTCTTGTTGTTCGAGCCGAATGAGAAGCGGGCACCCATGGATTTCGCCAGCGTGATGAAAACGGGGCTGGGATAGGGCGATTCGGCTTGGATCTCCAACGCCACGCCGCGGCTGACCGCTTTGGCGATTACCGCGCGCATGCGCGCTTCCGTCCAGAGTCGGTCATATTGGTTCGAAATGCAGGGCGGCAGGTAGGTGGGGTTGGCAAGGATCGAGATCGGTTCGTCGAGAATGCGGAGGTTGTGCGCGACATATTCTTTCATCCACGCCTCGGGGTTCTCGATCGTCACATCCGGCAGCCAGAGGCGCTGCGGTTTGCCGTCGGCGGTCACGCCCATGATCATGGTGTCGGCGAGCACGAAATCCAGCCGGGCGAACAGGGCCGGATCCAGGGTCCGGTGCCAGTCGCGGTCATTCACTTGAATCCCGACAGGCAGCCGCTTTCCATGGGCCTGCACACGGGAACAGTCATCCAGAAACGCGGCGAGGCGGGCATTGTCGCAGATCGGCCATTCCCGGCCGTGGTTCTCCAGAATCGCGCTGCGGATGCCGCTTTGCTCCTGGCGTTCCGCCGCCTTCTGCGGCGTCATGCCGCCACGGATGTGAATATGATAGTCGGTCAGCGTGATGCCGCGCGCGCGGAGTTCCGCCATCTCTTTGCGAAACGCATCGTTTTGCGGGTAGAGGTGTGCGGGAAGCCGGTCTGCGGCACCTGCGGACAGGCCGGCGGACAGCAACAGAAGCGCAAGGCAACGGCGCGCGCCACGCGGGCGGCGGCTGCGGCAAGGATTTTGCGGAACACGGGGTATAAGGTTGTTCATGTCGGGACTATAACACGGGGACCGCACGGGATGAAAGTCATCCTTTCTCCTCTGGCATGGCGGTCACGAGTCCGAGTGCGGTCAGCAGATTCTTGCCCGGCCGGGTGGGCCGCAGGGTGGCGGCGTTGACATGGGCGTGCACCGTGTACCCGTCCGCCAAAAGCACGCCGTCGCGCCGCACTTCGCACCGGATGGTCAGGCGCACCCCTTGGAACCGCTCGCACCAGGCGGTGATCTCCAGCAGGTCGTCATAGGTGGCGGGCGCATGATATGTGACATGGGCTTCGAGAACCGGCAGGGCGAACCCCTCGGCTTCCAGGTTGCGGTAGGTATAGCCGCAGTCCCGCATCAGCTCGTTGCGCGCGCGCTCGAACAAGGTCAGATAATTCGCGTAATAGACGACCCGCATCTGGTCGGTGTCGGCATACGGTACACGGTACGGGAGGGTGATGCGACGGGGTTCTGTCACGGTTGCGCTCCGGTTTTGGGTTGAGAGGAGGCGAGTAACGGCAGGAGCGCGTCGCGGCATGCGGCGTGCAGCACGCCGTTGGTTGCGAGAAACGCGATGCGGTATCCGGGGAACTCGCGCAGGATTTCACAGGTGCCTCCGGCACGTTCGACGATCAGTCCGGCCGCCGCCATATCCCAGTGATAAATGCCGGATTCGAAATACCCGTCCAATTTACCGGCAGCCACCAGACAGAGATCCACTGCGGCGGCACCCAGAATCCGCGGCCGCTGCGCGATTTCAGCGACGCGCCGCATAAATGTGAAGGCATAGGTCCCGAGATCCCATTTGTCCGCACCGGTGGCGAGCATGGCGTGTTCCAAACGGTCAGTGGACGAAACCTTCAGCGGCACGCCGTTGCAGTATGCGGGCCCGTCGCAGGTGGCCTCGTACAGTTGCCGCAGTTCCGGGAGGAAGACCGAGCCCGCGACGGTTTGTCCCCGGTGGCGTACCGCGACCGAGCAACACCACAAGGGCAGGCCGTGGAAAAAGTTGATGGTGCCGTCGATGGGGTCGACGACCCAGACATAATCGCTCTCGGGCAGCGGGGTGTCGCACGTTTCCTCTCCGAGGATGGCATGGTCGGGAAAGGCGGCAAGAATCGTTTCTGTGGCGATCTCCTGAGCCTCGATATCCAGTTTGTGTTTCACATCGGTGCGCAGAAGCGTGTTGACATCACCGCGCCGGTGGAGGTTGGCGAGCACATATTCACCGGCGCGGCGCGTGGCGTGGGAAGCGATGGCGAGCAGATGGTTGGGGGTCATGGCAAAACCTTTTGACGGGGATCCGTCAGGGCGGATCCGGAAGGCCGGTTGCTTTTCCAATGGGTCGTGTTCATTGTGATCAGTCTACCACAAAACCGGACCGGCAAACCAAAAAAACCAAACGTCGCAGGTCGAATGTCGCGGGTCGTGCGTCAGTTCGCAGCGAAACGCATGATGCGTATCGCGTGGCCGGTACTGGACGTGGTCGGCGCGATACGCAGGCTCAGCGTATGCGGTCCCGCGTCGAGACCGGTTCCGAACATCACCGTGCGGGGGTAATGCAACCCTTTGCTGTAGGCGTGATCAAGATTCACGTCAGGGAACGGCTTGCCGTCGATGCGGACCGCGACGGTGCCGGCGTCCGGACCCGCCACAAGGTACGCGCCGATCGCGGTACCCTCAAACGCCAGGGTCAATTCCGAGCCCGGTTCGGTCGCGCACAGCATGGGGATGGCGGAAAAACGCGGCCGTTTGGTGCCGGGCAGGCTCTGCCAATCCGGAATGCCGAGAGTCCAGCCTTGGCCGAAGCGTGCTGCCGCAGGATCGAGGAAACGGCCGTTTGCGTAGTTCAGCGGATCCAGCGGCGTTGGCGGCATTGGGGCGGGTACGGTTGCGGATTCCGGAGTGAGCGGACGGGACCAGGCGCGGTCCATAAGTTCGCGGATCATGCTGGCGCAGAGGGCGTTGCCGAGCGGTGCGGGATGCACGCCGCCGAACTGTTTCCAGGTGAGGCTTCCCGCCGTGATCCGCTTCGCCACCTCGCCGGCCAGATGGATCGTGGGGATCGCGTAATGGGCCGCCACCGCTTCATGCGCCTCGATCGTGAGCGGCGTCCGTCCGGCTTGCAGGGTTTTGAGGATGAACTCGTTCACGAAAAAGGTGATCACGATGTCCATTTCGGGATTGGCCCGCCGCGCTTGCCGCACGATCCCCTCCATGCCGCGGATGCAGGCGTTTCGGTCATGATGGGCGTCCTGATCGTCATTCACCGCGAATTCGATAAAGAGCAGATCGACCCGTCCCTGCGACAGCACATCGGTTCCGAAACGGAAGGCGCCGGTGGTCGAACAGGTCGAGGAGATGCCCGCCTGAATAAAGGTGAACGCGGTCCGGGGGAAACGGTTGGTCAGGATGCTGCACACCATCGGGCGGTAGCCGTTCATCTCGGTGATGGATCCGCCGAGAAACGCCACCGTTCCCCGCTGTTCGCGTTCGAAACGGATGCGGGCGTTTTGAAACGCGCCCCGCGCCACGACGTGGTTGCCGAATGTGTTCGGAGCGGTCTCGGCAGCACCGGGAAATCCCGCGCACAGAACGGCCAGGACGAGTTGCGGAAGCAGTCGGATCATGAGGTCTCCTTTATTCGCCTTGGCTCGCGGGCAAGCAGACGCCTGCTCCGCTCACGTATCGACGGCATGTCACGCCCGCTTCCTGTAGCAAACGCTCGGTTTGTTCGGTGAAAGCGTAATCGCCGTCATAGACGACCTCTTTGATTCCGGCGTTGATGATCAATTTTGCGCAGGTCAGGCACGGGCTGATGGTCACATAGATCGTCGCGCCTGCCAGCCGGGTGCCGTAATAGGCCGCCTGACAGATCGCGTTCTGTTCGGCGTGGACGCAGATGCACTCTTCCAGACTGGAGCCGGAGGGTGCCGTTCCCGCGCATCGCGCGCATCCCCCCGCGAAACAGTTGGTGACTCCCCGCGGGGTGCCGTTGTAACCGGTCGAGATGATCCGGTTGTCCGACACCACCACGGCCGCCACCTTGCGGCGTGAACAGTTGGCGCGCATGGCTGTCACCCGCGCGATCTCCATGAAATAGGTGTCCCAGTCGGGTCGCGGATCCGCGATCGTCTTTTTTCTTTTTGTCATCACACGCTCCACGGTTCGCGGTACTCCCGCGTCAGCCAGGCCGGATTCCCGCCCGTCAGCCGGAGCCCCTCCGGGTCCCAGCGGATCGGTTCGCGGTTGTAGTACGCCTGATTGAGCAGGTGACAGCAGATGGCCGAACGCGCGCCGACCTCCACATTCGAGATCGGGGCCTTGCGGTTCGCCATGCAGGCGAGAAAGTCCGAGAGGTGCGAGCGGCTGTTGTAGAGCTTCACCTTGGCGTTCGCGAGAAACGCGCGTTCGGCTTTCAGCACTTGGGCCTCACAGGATGAGCCGTCCTCACGCTTCAGGAAGCGGGCGATCTCCTGTCCCTGCCGTTCGAGCCGGAAGGTGCCGCGACCGACGTCGATGACTCCTTCGGTCCCGTAGAACCGGATGCTGAACCCGCCCGAAATGTGGCGGACCGTCACGCCGTCAGCGTAAACCAGTTCGGCGCCGAAGCCGGCTTTGGCCTCTGCGGGCGGTCGGGCCTCCACCGGTCCCGAGGCATCCCGATCCAATGCCCATTGGATGATGTCGAGGTGGTGCGCCCCGAGATCAGCCGTGCTGCCGCCGCCGAATTCGCGGAATCCACGCCAGCGCGGGAAGTGCGAATGCACGCCGCGCGGCGAGAGGACGGAGTTGTAGGGAACAAGCGGTCCCGGGCCGCACCACAGATCCCAATCCAGTCCCGGTTCCAGCGGCTCGGCGGTGAGATTGTAGGGCCGCGCGGGTCCGCCGAACGAGCAGTCGATACGTTCGATTTTCCCGATGCACCCGTTGCGCACCAGTTCGCACGCCACCCGGAAGGTCTTGTCAGAACGCTGCTGGGCACCGGTTTGCAGCACGCGGCCCGTTTCCCGGACAACCCGCATGAGGGCCAGCGACTCATGGATGTTGTGCGTCAGCGGCTTCTCACAATAGACATCCTTGCCCGCCCGCAACGCGGCGATCGCCTGAAAGGCGTGCCAGTGGTCGGGTGTGCCGATATATACCGCATCGATGTCCCGCCGCGCGAGCAGGTCGCGGAAGTCGCGTAGCGCCACACAGCCGCCCGTTCCTTTTTCGGGGAAACGGGCATAATACGCATTCACCCGTCCGCACCCGTCCTCGCGGCGCGTGGTGTCCGCATCGCAGATCGCGAGAACCTGCATATCGTGGCAGAACGAGTCGAGCAGTTGGCGGCTCCGGATGCCCATGCCGATCACCCCGAGAGTGGGGCGGCTGTTGGGCGAGGTCGTCGCCGCCCGGATGGAAGAGGGAAGAAGGAACGGCATTCCGGCAAGCGCGGTCCGCTTCAACATTGTCCGACGAGTCAATTTCATAAGTCCCCTTTCTTTTGGTGCATATACGATACACGACCCGTTTCCCGTTTGTCGAGTCGCGACACGGCGCGTTTTTCGTTCGCGACCGGGCCGCTGATACGGTAAGGTACCTGAATCGACGGGAGGCGGATGATGGGTGAGGTCTTGAAAAACATTCGGGTCGTTCTGGTGGGCACGTTGTACCACGGCAACGTGGGGGCGGTCTGCCGCGCAATGGCGAACATGGGGATCGGTGACCTCGTTCTTGCCGCGCCGCAGTTGTGCGACGATCCGGCGGAGGCGGAACGCATGGCGGTCCACGCGACGGATGTCCTGAAGAGGCGGCGCGTGACGGCCTCGCTGGCCGAGGCGGTTGCGGACTGCGCGTTCACGGTGGGCACCACGGCACGTGGCGGACTCTACCGTCAGCACGTGAAGACTCCTCGGGAGTGGGCGCCCGAACTCTTGCGCCTGGCGGAGCAGGGCCGGGTCGCGCTCGTGTTCGGGCGGGAGGACAAGGGACTGCTGAATGACGAGATCGGGTTGTGCACGCATTTGATCCGGATTCCGGTCGCACTCGCCTACACCTCGATCAATCTGGCGCAGGCGGTGATGATCTGTTGTTACGAGCTGTTTGCGGCGGTCGGCATCTACGAGCCGCCGGTCGAGAAATCGGCCCCTGCGGTGGCTGCCCGCAAAACCAAGATGCTGGAGTTGTGGCGCGCGATGCTGCTGCAGATCGGCTTCATGAAGGAGGATAAGGCTGATCACATGATGCAGGGCGTGCAGCGCATCTTCTCCCGCGGGGTTTATTCCGACGATGACGTCGCGATTATGATGGGCGTGGCGCGTCAGGCTGACTGGGCCTCCCGGAACGCTCCCGTGTCTCGAAGCGGCAAGACGGAAACCTGATCCGCCGAGCGGCGGCGGGCCCATCCCTCTGTGCGCGCCTCACGGTTGCGCGGGTTCGTCGTTTTCTGCGGGTTCGGTTGCCAGAGCGGCTTCGATGACTTGCGGCGGCAAGGCCTTGCTGACCTTGGCGCCGAGTTTCCGCAGCACTTCGATGCGTCCGACCAGATTCCCCCGGCCGGTTTGAAGCCGGGCCAGCGCGAGGTCGAAACAGTTCGTGGTCTCGGCCAGATTTTTCTTCGCGGCGGTCATGGCCTCGACAATCAGGGTGACCTGGTCGTAGAGGCGTCCCGCGCGGTCGGCGATCTGCTCGGCGTGGCGATTCTCCTTTTCGCGCCGCCAGATCTGCGCGATCAGTTTGAGCGTGATCATGAGCGTGGACGGTCCGGTGATCACGACACGGGTTTGGGCCAGATCGTACAGCAGCTTGGGGTCTGCCTGCAGGGCGGTCTGGTACGCGGACTCGATCGGGATGCACATCAGCACAAAGTCCAGCGTCCGGTTTCCAAGCAGCGCGGTGTAGTTCTTGCCGCGCAACTCCTCCAAATGACGCCGTATTGACTGCACATGCGCCTCCAGCGCACCGCGCCGATCCTCTTCGGTCTCGGCATTGCAGTACCGCTCATAGGCGGTCAGCGAAACTTTGGAGTCCACGATGACCGATTTTCCCTGCGGCAGGTGGACCACGAAATCGGGACGCCGTGCCGCGCCGTCCTCGGTCCGCAACAGGGGTTGGGCCTCATATTCGCGTCCGTCCTCCAGTCCGGAGGCCTCGAACAGCCGTTCGACGATCAATTCACCCCAATCCCCCTGCCGTTTGGCGTCGCCCTTGATGGCACGCGCCAGTTGATTGGCCTCGTCGCTGACCCTGTTGCTGAGTTCCTGAAGCTGGCGCACCTGCTCCAGCAGGCGGGCGGATTGCTCGGTTCCGTCCTTGTGAACCTCGTCCACACGTTTGCGGAACCCGTCAAGCTGCTCCTTCAGCGGCTGCAGCAGACCGGTGAGGCGTTCGCGGTTCTGTTCGGTGAAAGCCTTGCCCTTGTCCTCGAAAATGCGGTTGGCGAGATTCTCGAACTCGGTTTTGAGCCGCGTTTCGGCATCTTGCAGCAACCGGAGTTTCTCCGCTGCGTTGCGACGCTCGTGCTCCAACTCGGCGGTCAGCCGGGCATTCTCCACTTGCAGCGACTCCAGCCGCTCCGATTGTTCCCGCAGGAGCCGGGTCGCCTCCTGATAGTCCGCGTCGCGCGTCTGCAACCGGGCCAGCGCCGCGCGGTCAGGCGCGTCGCGTCCTGTGCGCACGATCAGCACGACGAGCAACACCAAAACGAGGGCCAACAGGAGGAAGGTAAGGATAAACAGGTTCATGGTGTCAGAAAAAGATGATGATCGGGTTTCGGGGTTACTCAACGCATGAGCGATCTCCAAATGCTGTGTTGACGATACGCTGTAAACGGTTATCCGTCAAGTCGCGCCAGCTTGTTTTGGAGACCGGACATGCGCCGGGTGCGGTTCCGCACCGCGTCTTTGAAAATCGGTTCGTTAGCCCAGACGGTGCAGCGTGTGCGGGCGCGGGTGATGCCCGTATAGAGCAGTTCGCGGGTCAGTACCGGCGTCGGATAGGGGGGCAGGAGCAGCAGCACGTCGTCAAACCCCGATCCCTGTGCTTTGTGCACGGTCATCGCGAACACCGGCTCGTGCTCGGGCAGATCGGCCGTGGCGAAGGAACGGAGCGCGCGTCCGGGCGGGGAATGCGGTTCGGCTGCGGCCCGTTCCGGGTCGGGGAACCAGACGCGGGTCCCGTTATGCTGCGGATCCCGCAGACAGAGGCCGATGTCGCCATTAAAGAGGTTACGGGATGCGTCGTTGACTGTCACCATGACCGGATATCCGTGGGCGTAGGGGGCGACGCCGAGAAGCGTTTGCACGTAGCGGTTGGCGGCGTCCACTCCGCACGGACCGTGGCGCGTGGCGCACAGGATGCGGAAGGCGTCGAACCGCGCGAAAGACTCGGCGGGTGTGGGGGCGGCGAGATAGGCGCGGACGGGATGGTCGCGGAGGTGGGAGGCCAAAGCGGTTTCGAGGTTCGCATATCCGGCGGGCGAGGCGGCGTGCCCGAGCGCGTCGTCACCCGTCTTGAGAATCTCCCAGGCGCGATCGGCGTCGCCCGCGCACACCGCATCCTTGAGACGGCCGATGCCGCGTTCAGGGTCGAAACGGTGCGACCGGGTCAGGCGCGCGACCGCGCGTGTGCCTTCCCAGGCCGCGCACATCTCACCCATCGCCGCACCGATCTCCACTGCGGCGAGCTGGTCGCTGTCGCCCAGCAGAATGACTTGGCACGCGGACGGAATGGCGGTCAGCAGGCTGACCATCAGCGGCAGGTCGATCATCGAGACCTCATCCACGATCAGCGTGTCAGCGGCCAGCGGGTTGGACGCATGGAACGCGAACCGGCCGAGCGGGGGGCGCGCGCGCAGCAGGCGGTGAAGGGTGGAGGTCTCCAGTGCGAGCAGCCGTTGCCGGAGATCCTCGTCATGCTCAAGCCGCAGATGGCGGTTGATCTCCCCGTCCAAGGCCTCCTTGAGACGCGCCTGGGCTTTGCCGGTCGGCGCACAGAGCCGGATGATCCGGCGGGGGGTTTCCCGTAGCAGGGCTGCGAGCACCACACTGACGAGGGTGGTCTTGCCGGTTCCGGGACCGCCGGTGATCACGCAAAGGCGATGGGTCAGAGCCTGCCGGATGGCTGCGCGCTGGGCATCGTCCAGAGTGAGGCGCGTGAGGGTTTGCGGCTCCACGCGGTCGGGAGCGGACTGCGGGGTTTCGGTCGCGCGCGCGTTGAGTTGGGATGCCAGAGTGTTTTCGGCCAGCCAGTAGCGTTGGAGATAGAGGCGGTTCTGCTCAAGTACGAGCGGGGTATGGGGCACGACGTCGGACGGCGGATCGACCGTGACCGCGAAGGCACACTCCTTGCCGCGGAGCGTCTCGGCGAGGTCGTCCAGTTGCGCGGAGAAGAGGTCCTCGGCGTCGGGCGCATCCGTTGCGATGGATTCCGGGGGCAAAAGATCGGTCAGCCGCAGACCGGGATCGAGGGCCAGGCAGACATGTTTGTTCACCACGGTGTTCTGTGCGGTCAGCGCGGCGGCCAGCCAGGCGGCCGGGGCACCGCCGAGACCGACCGGCGCAAGCCGACAGACCGCGTCGGCGAAGTACCGTGCATACGGTTCAAGCCGGTCGCAGGCTTGCAGCGCTGCGCACAGGTTTCCGAGATCGCGGGATGGGGTGGTGGAGGGCATGTTTTGTTTCATGGGGCCGGGGTTCTGGCCCGCGTTCGGAACCATAGTCGTGTTTCTGCCGGTGCCGGTCAAGTGCGTTTTGCCGGCTTGACAGGTTTGGGGTAATTGGAATATGTTGCTTTTGTAGGTTATGGTATTCCTATTGAAACAGGTCATAAAACGGGAAACGGGAGGAGGGCTGAAGAATGTCGAAGAGGCTTTCCGATGCGCCGGGTGTCAGGTCCAGACGGGGGTTTTTACGCACAGCCGCTTCAGGGGCCGTGGGGTTTCCATTGTTGATCCGATCCGAGACCTTTGGGAAGAACGCGCCGTCGAACCGGATCACGATGGGGATCATCGGTTGTGGGAACCAGTCCGAGCATGATCTCAAGCAGTGGTTCGCCATGGATGACGTGCAGGTGGTGTCGGTCTGCGATGTCAACCGCGGAAGTCACGGCTACCGGTCGCCGCAGCAGTTCCTCGGGCGGGAGCCGGTGCGGGACCTCGTCAATCAGGCCTACGCGCAACGGGCGGCATCCGGCACGTTCAAGGGGTGCGGCATGGTCGCGGATTTCCGCGAGCTTCTCGCGCGTCGGGACATCGACACCGTGGCGATCATCACACCCGACCACTGGCACGCGATCCAGACGATTCAGGCCGCGGCCGCGGGCAAGGATATCTATTGCCAGAAACCGCTCGGGTTGACGGTTCAGGATGGACAGGAGATGATCCGGGCCGTGCGCAAGCACAACCGCGTTTTACAGACCGGGAGCCAGTGGCGTTCCACACCCTCCCTCCGGCGGTTTTACGATCTGGTGCGCGGCGGCGCGGTCGGCACGCCCCGGAAGGCGGTGACCTACGTTGCCCGCAACAATTTCACAGGGCCGGGGCCGGGGTGGCAACCGATGCCTGTTCCGCAGGGATTTGATTATGACATGTGGCTGGGGCCCGCGCCTGATGCCCCATACCACAAGGACCGCTGTTTCTACCGTTTCCGTTTTATCAGCGCCTACTCCGGCGGGCAGACCACGAATTTCGGCCATCACGCGATCGGTGTGGCGATGTGGGCGCTGGGACTGGACGAGATCGGGCCGGAAACGGTGTGGGATATGGGTGCCGAATGGCCGCCCGCAGGGGATCTGTTCGACACCGCCACCAAAGTTCATTTCGGATGCCGGTATCCCGGCGGATTCGAACTTGAATGCGTTTCGTCGCCGAAATCGTTCGGTGTGCGCGTCGAGGGCGACAAGGGCTGGATCGAGACCAACGGGTTCAAGATCCAGTCGTCATCCCCGGATCTCGTCTGGAATCCGACGAACGTGCGGGCAGAGGCCGAGTTTTTCAATCACTACCGGAACTTCATCGATTGCGTGAAGTCGCGCGGCACGCCGGTGGAGTCCGTCGTGATCGGGCACCGCATCTCGACGATATGTCACATCGGCAATATCGCGATGAAGCTCAGCCGCAAGATCCGTTGGGATGCGCAGGCCGAACAGTTCGTGGGGGACGACGAGGCGAACGCGATGCTGCGGAGCCGCCATCGCGCGCCGTGGTCGTTTTCGGTATGAGGCACGGCCCTCAGACGGGCGCCCACTCAGGTTTGCTCCATAATGTCAACCGGTTCGGTCCGCATGGCGGTCCATCATAACTGGGAGGTTCGCCGCGCAGGGCCTTGCCGCAAAGGGGCGTGGCCCGCTTTCGCGGGCAGGCGGCGCCTTGCGGCCGCGTTGATGTCGGTTTTTGATAAGGAAACAGGAACATGAAAAAAATTATGCTTGCCGCGGCGACCGTGGTGTCGATCGTTTGCGGAGCAGAAACCTGCGCTGCCGATCATCCGATCACGGAGAACGAGCGGCCCGGCCGCGAGGCGACCGAATGGTCGATGAGCAACAATTACAACTGCCGCGATATCGGCAAGCTGCCGCGAGTGATGCTGATCGGCGACTCGATCACTGCGCAATATCAGGGGGCGGTGGGCCGGGAACTGAAGGGCAAGGCGTATTACTCCTACTGGGCGTCGAGCTACTGCGTCGCCTCGGCGATGCACCGCACGCTCCTCAAGGCGTATCTTACCGATCTGAAGTACGATGTCATCCATTTCAATAACGGGCTTCACTCGCTTTCGACCGATCCGAAGGTCTGGGCGCGGGCGCTCAAGGCGGCGCTCCTCCTGTGTCGTGAGCTCCAGCCGCAGGCGAAGCTCATCTGGTGCAATTCGACCACGGTGGAGGGCGAGGGTATGAACGAGAAGGTGATCCGGCTCAACCATGCCGCGCTTGAGGTCTGCAAAGAGTTGGGCATTGACCTGATCGACGACCAGTTCTCGCTTGTCGCGGCCCAGCCGGATGCGCATTCCGATGCTTATCATCTCAAGGGGCCGGTCAAGGAACTTCAGGCGAAGCAAGTCGCAGAAATCTGTCTCCGGGCGCTGAAACCGGCCGTGTCCGTGGTTGATTCCGGAGCGAAGGGGGACGGTGTCCATGACGATACCCCCGCTTTCCAGCGGGCGATCAACGCCGCGGCCGCTGATAAGGGGACGGTCGAGGTTCCGCGAGGCGTGTATTTCCTCAAGGCGCTGGAGATGAAGTCCGGTGTGACCCTGCATCTCGCCGCCGGTGCGCATCTCAAGGGATCGCGCCGGATCGAGGACTACGGCGAAGGGAAAGATCTGTACGGGAAGAGGCTCGGCATGATCCGTTTTCTGGGGATTCGCGACGCTGCGGTGATCGGCGAGCTGGGCTCATTGATCGACGGTTCCAATTCGAGTTCGCCGACGGAATTCGAGGCGCGGGGTGTCCATCTCTTCCATGTCACGGGGAGTACGAACCTCCTCTTCCGCGGTTATACTGTCGTCGATGCCGGTAACTATGCCCACTGGTTCCGCCATTGCGCGGACGTCCGGTTCGACCATGTCCGCATCGAGGGCGGTCATGACGGCGTCCATTTCTGGAATTCAAGCCGTGTGACGGTCGAGGACTGTGAATTCAACACCGGGGATGACTGCGTCGCGGGGCTTGATTACCGCGATCTCGTTGTCCGGCGCTGTAAATTGAACACGCCCTGCCAATGTCTGCGGCTCGGCGGACGCCGCATCCTCGTCGAGGACTGCGAGCTGACCGGGCCGGGAAAGCATCCGCACCGTTGCACGCTGCCGCGTCAGGCTGTGCTGGATGGGCTTGAACCCGCAGGCGAGGGTCGGCGTTACAATCTCGCCGCGTTCCTCTACTACTGCGAGAAGGATGGGGATGTAAAGGAGGATTCCGGAGAGATCGTTGTGCGTAATTGCCGCGTGCGCAATGTCCAGCGGTTCTTCCATTACAATTTCGACGGCAGCGAGATCTGGGCGCAGGGGCGTCCCTTGCGCGACATCCGCTTCGAAAACGTGACTGCCGAGAACGTCGACTTCCCGCTGGTCGCCATCTCGACTCTGGAGTGCCCGACCCGCTTGACGCTCGAGAACTGTTCGATCGCCTTTACGAAACCGGTGCCGGAGTTCATCCGGACGGCCGCGTTCGGGAAGCTGACGCTGAAGAACGTGAGGCTCTCCGGAGTCGAGGGCCCGCTGGTGCGCGCCTGGGGAAGGCCGCCGGATGTTGTCGCTGAGAACGTGACCGGCGCATCGGGGATCAAGGAGGGGGCGGCGTCCGAGAAAATCGACGCGCATCCGATCCTCGGTTTCCTGATGGACTATCCCGAACACGAGATGAGTCCGCTCAACCCGAAGAATCTGAAAAGGAAATGAGCGGCTGCGGCAAGGAAGGCGTCCATCGCCTCTGTCTTCTGTCTCAGGCGAGTCCGCGTGCCGCGAGATCGGATTCGTCCCACCCGAGATAATGGCCGAACTCGTGCAGCAGGGTGGTGCGGACCTCCTGCCGGAAGAGCAGGGGATCGTTCCGGGCCTCGTCACGCAGATTCTCGACAAAGAGACGGATCGCGGCTGGCATCGGCATGTCGCTGTCCTCGCTCTCTGCAAAGCCCGGTCCGGTGAAGAGGCCGAGCAATCCGTCGCGGTCGCCCGGCTCACTCCTCTCCGACGGTGCGGGCCGGGAATCCAGCGTGACGGTCAGTCGGGCGAGACACGTGCGCAGATCGTCCGGCAAGTCGCGGTATACCGTGCGCACCTCCTCATCCGCGAGCGCGTACCAGTCCATGTGCGCCTCAGCGGTATTCCCGCTTGGTGAGATCGCGGAGTTCATTGGTGAACAAGTTGACGCGGATGTATCGGGTCACGTTATCCTTGACGGCGCGGACGTAAACGAATTTCTGGCCCTCGCGGAGTGTGACCGGGAACCGGACTTGTCCGTTACGGTCCACCCGCGACGTGATTTCGGTCTCGGTCCCGCCGGGCATTTTGTAGTAGAGGCGCGAACCCGGCTTCACCGACAGCGTGACGGTTGTGGCCGCGCTGGCGGAAACGTCGGTTGAATCGAAAACCGCCCCGACCTCCGCGGCCTTCAGGTTCAGGGCCTGCTTGCGGTCGCGGGACCATATCGAAGCGGACTCGACGAACATCAGTTTCGGGTGGAGCGTGTCGAGATCCGCAAGGCGTGCGACACGGAAACGGTACTCGGGATAGGCTGCGGTTCCTGCGCGGGTCACGGTGCCGACCGCCACGGACTGGATCGCGGCCTCCACGCGCATCTGATCCTCGGAGCGGGAGAGCATCTTGAACCGGTAGTGGCAGGGGATGCTCCCCGTGTCGTTCGCGCGTTTGCCGAACACGGCGCAGCCGGACGCGGCGAGCAGAAGGCAAAGAGAGAGCGGGATGATACGTGTCATGCGTGGACTCCTGATTCGGGTTTGTGGAAATCGGGCGGGGTAGCGAGATGGGCTTGGCCCATCAGGTGCTGGCCACCGTCCGTATACAGGATCTGGCCGGTCACGGATTCGGCCTCCAGCAGAAACCGCACGGCTTCTGCGATGTGCCGCACGGTTGGCCGCCGTCCGAGCGGGAACCCGCCTGCGGGTTCCCGGTCCGCTTCCGTGACGGGCGTCAGCACTGCGCCGGGCGCCACGGCATTGATCCGCAGACCGGATGGTGCCCATTCGAGCGCCGCGCAGGTTGTGAAGGTGGCGAGGGCCTGTTTGGAGAGCAGGTAGGGGAGGCAGCCCGCATGGGGGAGGGCGATCCGCTGGTCCAGCAGGTTGACCACGCATCCGGCGGTTTGCCGTGCGGATGTGTGGGCGGCCAGCCGTTGGGTCAGCCGGATCGGGGCCAGGGTGTTGAGCCGCCACAGCGCGTCAAACGCCTCGGGGGTGGCGTCCGCGAGGGATTGGCGCTCGAAACACGCGGCGTTGTTCACCACGGCATCGATGCCGCCGGCCTCGGCGAGGGCCGCGTCAAACACGGCATCCGCCCCGCCGGGGGGCTGAAGGTCGCCCCGCACACGCCACGCTTGGACACCTTGCGCACGGAGTTCGTCGCGCAGGGCGTCTGCCGCACGGATCGAGTGGTGGGCGTGAAGCACCACGTTCCAGCCCGCGCGGGCGAGTTCACGCGCGAGGGCTTCTCCGATCCGGCGTGCGGCGCCGGTGATGAGCACGGTGCGGTTCATGGTAATCGTTCGGAACGAAAGGTTGCTTATTGACAAGCGATAAGCCGCATCATACCTTAACCCGCAATGCGACGTCATGCACAAAACGTGAATCTGAGGGTCGCCGAGCGCGATTTCAAGTATTACATTTTCGATTGGGACAACAACATCCTGCACATGCCCACGCGCATCCATCTGGAGAAGCGCATGCCGGACGGCTCATGGCAGCCGCACAGCGTTTCGACAGCGGCGTTTGCCGTGCTGCGGAAGGATCCGGAGCGCTACCGTCCGCCCGGAGGGGTGTGGCCGCGCGCGTTTGTGGAGTTTCAGGATGCGCACGGCGAAGGCGAAAGCCGGTTCTTGCGCGACACGCGGGATGCGTTGCGGCGCGTTCTTTCCGGAGAGATCAAGCCCGGGCCGAGTTTCGAGACGTTGCGGGAGACGTTGCGGGAGGGGCGCCTTTTCGCGATCGTGACCGCACGCGGCCATGAGCCTGATTCGATCCGCAAAGCGGTACAGTTGTTCATCGACATGGTGCTGACACACGAAGAGCGGCAAGAGATGATGGCGAACCTGCGCGGGTACCGCGCCTGTTTCGATGGGCTGACCACTTTCGGTACGGATGAGGAGGAATTGGAATACTACCTTTCCCTGAACCGGTATCATGCGGTCACCCATCCCGGGTTCCTGCAATGGATGTCTGCTGAAGAGGGGGACGCCGGGGAAGCCGACACCGCGAGCGCCAAGCAGTTCGCGATCCGCGATTTTGTCGAACATGTGTTCCGGTTGTTGTCGCGTACGGGCGCCGAATCCCTGCGTCGTCCGATCAGCGTGGGGTTTTCCGATGACGACCCGGAGAACGTGGCGGCGGTTGAACGGTACATTCAGGAGGAGTTGTCGCGCCGCTTTCCCGCGATCAAATTCTGCGTGTACGACACTTCGGATCCGGCACTGAAAGACGGGCGGAAGGTGACGGTCGCCGGACAGTTGGATTTCGGGTTCTGACCGCGCTCCCGACTGGGCTTCATGCAAAACACGCTCCCCGCCCGCAACGACGGATCAGTCAGATCAGTCGCTCCGCCAAACAATCCAAACGTCGCAGGTTGAAGTACGCGAAAACGGGAACGAGGACGGCGAAGCGATCCCGATAGGGATAAACCAGAAACCTGAAGTCCGGAACCAGAAACCGAGTTGCGGGCGAGGGCGCCCGCGCTCCCGACTTTTCCCCATCTTGATTTCATGAAGGGTCATATGTTTCATGGTACGGATGTTTACAGGCCTTTACCCCCAAAAGGATGCAACTCCGCTCGTGTCACGGGTGACCGCTGATTGACACAGCCGCCGCAGTCTGCGACACTGTACACCCATCATGAAACCCCAACAGACCGTTCTTTTTCTTGGCGACGGCATGGCCGACGAACCGGTCGGCGAACTGAATGGGCGTACCCCGCTTCAAGTCGCCCGCATCCCGAACATGGACACTATTGCCCGGAACGGGCGCAGCGGCACGATGCTCACCCTGCCCGCAGGATTCCCGACCTCCAGCGATGTGGCCAACATGTCGGTGCTCGGGTGCGACCTCGCCACGGAGTTGTGCGGCCGCGGACCGCTCGAGGCCGCCAGCCAGGGTATTGCGCTCGGACCCGATGACATCGCCTTTCGCATGAACCTTGTCACCGTGGATGCGGAGGGCATCCTGCGCGATTTCTCCGGCGGACACATCGCTCAGGCGGATGCGGTCGAGTCCATCCGATTGCTCAACGAGCAGTTGGGCGGTGAGGCGGTCCGTTTTTATCCCGGTGTCAGCTATCGTAATCTGTTGATCCTTTCCGGTCCGCAGTTCAGCGCCAACATCTCGTATGACAAACCTGATGACCAGCACGGGCAACCGGTCGCCAAGCACCTGCCGCGCACCAAGTCCGAAGAAGGGCGATTCACGGCCGCGCTGTTGCGCGACCTGATCGCCCGCGCGGCCGAAGTGCTTCAGGGCCGTACGGCGAATGGCATCTGGCCGTGGAGCGGCGGCAAGGCCGGTGCGATCCATAATTTCTGCGAACGGTACGGGGTCCGCGCCGCGGTGATCTCTGCCGTGGATGTGATCAACGGGCTCGGACGCTGTCTTGGAATGGATGTGCTCCCCGTTCCCGGTGCGACGGGGTATATCGACACGAACTATGAGGGCAAGGCCGATGCCGCGCTCAAGGCGCTCGCGGACGGGTATGATTTCGTCTATGTGCATGTCGAGGCCATCGACGAGGTTTCGCACGCGCGCGACCTCCAACTGAAAATCAAGACGATCGAGGATTTCGACCGGCGGCTCGTGGGGCGGGTCATGGCCGGCGCGGGTGACCGGGTCGCGTACTGCGTGTTGCCGGATCATCCGGTGCCGGTCGCGACCGGAAAACATACGCGCGACCCGGTGCCGGTCGCGGTGTGGCAGCCCGGCGTGAAGCCGGACGCGGTTGCGGTTTTCGACGAGGTTGCCGCGCGGCGTGGCGCGTTGAAGCATCTGAAGGGTGCGGACCTCATGAACCTGCTGTTGCGCGCGACGGACCCGCAGTCCTGAGGGGAAAGTTGGGCAAAGCTGGCGGAAATCCTGACGCGTTTTATATCTGTGTAATCCTAAAAAGAGCAGTTGAACCTTCAACTCTCTTTGGTTTCAAGGTTTCTGGGTTTCAGGGTTTCTGGTTTCATGGTTTCATCCAAATCGGGGTCGGGATCGGGATCGCTATCGGTATCGGGATCGCTATCGGTATCGGTATCGGGAACGTCGACCCGCGACCCGCGACATTCGACCCGCGACGATCGACAGGGACCAAGGGTTCAAAAAGAGCGTCTGGCGCACCGCAAAACCCAATGTTTGCGGGGCTTTGCTAGAATTCTACCCGTTCAACTGCTCCTTTTAGGGTTAATCCTGTAATCCTGTCAATTTATCCTAAAAAGAGCAGTTGAACCTTCAACTCTCTTTGGTTTCACGGTTTCATCCAAATCGGGGTCGGGATCGGGATCGGGATCGGTATCGGGATCGCTATCGGTATCGGTATCGGGAACGTCGACCCGCGATCCGCGACATTCGACCCGCGACGATCGACAGGGACCAAGAGTTCAAAAAGAGCGTCGGGCGCACCGCAAAACCCAATGTTTGCGGGGCTTTGCTGGAATTCTACCCGTTCAACTGCTCCTTTTAGGGTAATCTGTGGATCAGGTTGTCCCAGCGTTTGTGCCTGCTCTGCGGGCGGCGGGCTTATCCCTCCATACTGCGCACCGGGCGCGAGGGTTCGTCAAAGGCATCCTCCATCTCCGCCCAAACCAACCCCATCCGGATCGTCACCCATGTCATGAGCGTGGACGCAAGGATCGCCGTCACCCCCATCAGGTATCCCGGCACGCCGAAGCTCAGGGTCACAAAAAGCGTGCAGACCAGCGTGGCCAGATTGACCGCCTGTCCGGCCAGAATCGCATTCGGTCGCTTACGCCAAGCCGCCAACCCCTCGGCATGTCCGCGCAACGACTGGATCACCGGCAGAACCGACATGTACAGCATGGCGCGCATGGCGAGCGGAATGTCACACGCCGGCACATTCTGGACCTTCCCGAAATACCACTGCGCCACAGCCGGGATTTGTCCGATGAGAGGGAATAACGCCAACATGCAGCCTGCGGCCAGCGCAAACCGGAAGACCGAGTTGTCATGCCGGTCACGCGGCGGAAAGGCCAGCACCACCGCCTGCATGCGCAATGCGGCGAACCCCACCGGATTGACGATCCCGATGGTGACATAGTGAATCGGCAGCATGCGCGCGGGTTCCGCCGCGCGCGAGATAAACGCGCCGATCATGAAGCCCGCCATGGCCAGCAGCACCCCGCCGAACGAGAGCGGGACCGTAAACAGGAACTGCGTCCGGGAATCCTCCGGCTGCCCGGCGGACGGTTCCAATCTGCGGATATACGGTTTCGCCATCCAGTTGATCAGCCCGTATTCCGCCATCACCGGCCCGGTCATGGCCAGAACCCCCATCTCATGTCCCACCCAGCCTAGTCGCACGAACAGTGGCGACAGGCATGCCGTCAGTACGATCCGGCACAGGGTTCCCCAGTTCGCCACGATACTCGCGCGCGCGTTGTAAAGCGCCACCAACCCCGGAATGCGCAGCAGGAAAAGGCAGTGCAGCGGGATACTGTAGAACAGGACCGCGCGGGCCGTGCCGGCCATCGCCGGATCCAGCCCCAGAATCTCCCGGAAAACAAAGGTGTCGAACGGATGCACGCATGTCAGCGCTTGCAGCGTCAGCAGCACGCAACAGAACGCGAAGTTGATGCGCGTGAAGGTGCGGAACCCTTCCATCGTCCTTCCGAACACCATCCCGGTGGTCAGCAGGCCGCTGCCCAACGCGCCGATCACAAACATCACCGCCTGCCCCTGCGCGAATGCGGCCAGTTCCACGACCCCATGTTCGCCGTGCGACACGATCGCCGCGACCAGCGGATAGGTCAGGCTCTGCGAGACCGCCTGAAGTAAAAGCGGGATGTAGAATGTGGTGGCCCGCCACGGTGTGTAGTCGGATCGGGTCGCAGCCTGCTCGGATGTCCGCATGGATTCATATCTTACCATGCCCGCCCCGGAAATCCAATGCTCATCGAACCAAGGGGATGTACCTCTCGGAACGATTCGCCAAAATGGGTATGCCCCGGTTCTGTTTCTTTCTGTTATACTGGCGAGCATCCGAAACGATGAAAATCCTGATCACAGCAGGCCCCACACGCGAGCACCTCGACCCCGTGCGTTTTCTCAGCAACCGGTCGAGCGGCAGGATGGGCTTCGCCCTTGCGCGGGCTGCAGCGGAACGCGGGCATGAGGTCACCCTGATCGCCGGACCGGTCGCGTTGCCCACCCCGACCGGAGTGACCCGCACGGATGTGGTCAGCGCGCGCGAGATGCTCGCTGCTGTGGAGCGGCTTCTGCCCGCGCACGACGCGCTGGTGATGTCTGCGGCCGTGGCGGATTGGCGTCCCAAACGGAACAGCCCCGCGAAACTCAAGAAAGCCGCCATGACGCCGGTGCTCGAACTGGAACCGAATCCGGATATCCTCGCGGCAGTGCGCGACCTCAAAGGGAAACGACTCTTTGTCGGATTCGCGGCTGAAACCGGCGACCCTTTGGGCGAAGCCCGGCGCAAACTGGAAGCCAAAGGGCTGGATCTGATTGTGGCCAATGACGTGACCTTGCCGGATGCAGGGTTCGAGGTTGAAACCAACCGCGTCACACTGATCGCGAAAAACGCCGCGCCGGTTCCCTTGCCGCTTCTGAGCAAATATGAGGTCGGCCTGCGGATCGTTACGTGGCTGGAATCGGCCTGCTCCCTGTAACCCGGTTGGGACGCCTCCGATTTGGATGATCGGTCTGAGCCGGCAACCCGAAACAAACCGGGGTCTCGCGACGGTTTGCCCTGATGGAGCAAGTGTGCTATACTTGGCAGACCATTTTGAGGGAGAAGCAACAGCAGGGGGGGCATGGACGCGCTTTCGCTATATGATCTGATGTTGACGATCCGCTTCTTCGAGGAAGCGATTGAGCGCCTGTTTCTGGAAGGGCGCATCATGGGTACGGCGCACACCTGCATCGGGCAGGAGGCGGTGGCGGTGGGGGTGGCTGCCGCGCTGGAGCCGTGCGACGCCCTGACCACGACCCACCGCGGGCACGGACATTTTCTGGCGCGCGGTGCGGATCCCGGTCGGGCCTTGGCCGAACTCTTCGGCCGCGCCGTCGGATATTCGCGCGGCCTCGGCGGCAGCCAGATGATGATGGACGTGTCGCGGGGGTTCTACGGTGCGAACGGCATTACCGGCGGCAGCATCCCATTCGCCACCGGGCTCGCGCTCGAAGCGCAATACCGCAAGACGGGACGGGTGACGGCCTGCCTTTTCGGGGACGGCGCCTCCAATCAGGGCGTGTTTCACGAGTCGCTGAACCTCGCGGCGCTGTGGAAGTTGCCGGTGCTGTATATTGTGGAGAACAACGGCTACGCGATGTCAACCGCCACGGCGCGCGGGCTTGCGGATCCCTGTGTGGCGGGCCGCGCGGCGGCCTACGGTATACCCGGCGAACGGGTGGACGGGAACGACGTGCTGGCGGTGCGCGACATCGTGGCGCGTCATGCGGCGCGGGCGCGCGCCGGCAAGGGGCCGTCCCTGATCGAGTGCGTTACCTACCGGCTTTCGGGCCATTCGCGCGGGGATCCGCGCGTGTACCGCAGCCGGGAGGAAGAGGCCCAGGCCTGGAGTCGTGATCCGATCCGTCTTTTCGAAGCGCGTCTGCTTGCGGAGGGGGTGCTCGGGGAGGCGGACGTTGCCGCGCGGCACGAGGCCGCGCAGCAGCGCATCGAAACGGCAATCGCCTTTTGCGAGGCGGCGGAACTACCGGATCCGGAGATTCTGGGCGAACCGGTTTTTGCCTGACAGAGAGGAGGTGTGTGCTGCCTATGCGAACCGTCACGTTCACCCAGATTTTGCGCGAGACGTTGGCCGCCGAGATGCGGCGTGACGCCTCGGTGATCCTGATCGGCGAGGATATCGGCGTATACGGCGGTTCCTTCGGCGTCACGCGCGGTCTACTCGATGAGTTCGGGCCCGAGCGCGTGCGAGACACGCCGATCTCCGAACAGGCGATCACCGGGGTCGCGATCGGTGCCGCGGCCGCGGGCCTGCGTCCGGTGCTTGAGATCATGTTCATGGATTTCATCACGCTGGCGGTGGACCAGCTCGTGAACATGGCCGCCAAACTCTATCCGATCTACGGGGTTCGCTGTCCGCTGGTGGTTCGCACGCCGCCCGGCGCGGGGCGGGGGTATGGCGCGACGCATTCGCAATCTCTCGAACGGCTGTTCACCGGTGTGCCCGGCATCAAAATCGTGGCGCCCTCTGACGCGACGGACGCGGCGGGACTGTTGCAGACCGCGATCCGGGACGACAACCCGGTGTTGTTCCTCGAGCACAAGTTGCTGTATCCGCAGCGGTTTGAAATGGAGGACGGGCTGCCGCCGCCGATCCCCTTCGGCACGTCGCGGTTCGTGCGCGAGGGCACGGACGTCACGCTGGTGGCGTGGTCGTACATGACGCAGGTGGCGCGGCAGGCTGCGGCGGCGTTGGCTGAAGAGGGGATCGAGGCGGAGGTGGTGGATCTGCGCACCCTTAATCCGCTTGACCTCGGCATCGCGGTCGAATCGGCGCAGAACACGGGTCGCGTGATCCTTGTGGAAGAAGGCCCCCAAACCGGCGGGTTCGCGGCCGAGATTGCGGCGCGACTGGCTGAGCGGGCGCACGGCGCGTTGACGTGCCCCGTGCGGCGTCTGGCCGCGCCGGACTGGCCGGTGCCCTCAGCCAAGAATCTCGAAGCGGTCTGGATGCCGTCCGCAGACGCGATTGCCGCTCTGGCTCGTAGCATGGTCGACGCATGATGAAGGAAAAACACGCTTACAATGAAAACGTGCCTATGCCCGTGAAAAAACAAAAAAAAGGATCTTATATCGAACCGGGTACGGTTTTTCCGCATCGCAAACGCTACACCTGTATTGACTTGTTTGCCGGATGCGGCGGGTTGTCGCTTGGTCTTGAACAGGCGGGTTTCACTCCGATCTTGTTTAGCGAAATCAACCTCAATGCCGCCGAAACCTACATGGCAAACCGCAAGGGCAAGGAAATCATTCCTGTTGGGGACGTGTATAGTCTGACCGATGCCAATCTTGCGGTTCTAAAATCCTATTGGAGGTTACATCGTGGAATCGATGATGTTGATTTGGTTTGTGGCGGCCCGCCTTGTCAAGGATTCAGCGGAATCGGGCATCGGCGCACATTCCGTCTCGAAAAAAAAGACATTCCGTCGAATCATTTGTTTCAGGAGATGATTCGTGTCATCAGCGCTGTCCGGCCCAAAATCTTTCTTTTTGAGAATGTCAAAGGATTACTTGTTTCAAAATGGTCTGCAGAGGGAAGAAACGGAGAAATTTTCAAGCAAGTGCACAGTGAGTTCTCACGGATCCCAGGGTATTCCGTCCGCTATGAACTTGTTCATGCCAAGGATTATGGTGTTCCGCAAAATCGCCCCCGTGTGCTGATGGTCGGTTTGCGGCAGGATGTCTTTTGGAAATCGGAACAGATGTCGTTCTCTCTTTCAAGAGAAGTAGATCTAGCCGAATATGATTCAGGGCGGCTTGAGTTACCCAAACCAAGCGCGATCGCGCACGGATTTTTGCCTAAATCGTCAGGAATCCCCCCGACAATGTGCGAATTGCTTTCGGACTTGGAAGACCCCAATTATTTCTCAAAAACGGAAACGGACTCGTATCCGTCTGAGCCTCAAAACGAATTTCAAAAGATGTTGCGAACGCTTCCCAATGGAAAAACGTTGGGGAGGGGAGATGCGTTGACCGAACAGGAATATTCAAAACATAGACCTGAAATACGAAAGAAATTTGAATATATGATTGCGAACAACGGAGAAATCCCCGCAGCGATGCGGACCAAGAAATTCGCTCAACGCGTGTTGCCGAAAACATGGCCTGACAATGGGCCGAACATCACGGCTTGTTCTTTGCCAGAAGATTATGTGCATTATTGCCAACCGAGAGGGCCAACCGTTCGTGAATGGGCAAGAATCCAGACTTTCCCGGATTGGTATATCTTCACGGGGCCACGGACGACCGGGGGACGTCGACGTGCTGGGGATCCGTCGCTTGGCATCTGGACGCGCGATGTTCCACGCTACACGCAAATCGGTAACGCAGTTCCCGTGTTGCTCGCACAGAAGGTCGGAGAACATCTGGTAAAGCTGCTTAATCGGGAGGTTATCCCGTCATGATGAATATGCGTCCACTTACTGCGAAAGAGTCGCAGAACCTTGCCGTTCTCAATGCAGCCGGAATAGAAAGTGTTCCGCTTTTCCTGACCGCGACGGGATATCGTAAGGCGATTTGCGATGCGACGGACCCCATGCGGGCGTTTCTGCTCAAGCATTCGATCCATGATTATTCCACACAGAGACAAGGGCCGGACAACAAAGTCATCCGACAAGTTCACTTCCTTGCCGAGAACGGCCTACGTTTCATGGATATGGCATTCTATCGTCCTGTGACCAAGAAAGGCGATCCGAGATTTTGGGTGTACGGATGGAAAGCGTTTGTGGATGCGGACAATGTGCTTGCGTTCTTTTTCGATAACGGTTCGCTCTGTATTGCCAATCTGTCGACCGTGAATCTGGCTGCCCCTGCGATCAACACATGGTTAACCCGCCGCATTCAGCAAAGCGAACGCATCTCGAAGGAACTCCTGTCGAGACTGTGCGAGCTTGCCCGTAGACCGCTCCCTGCGACTTGCTCGGGTGACACCGCCATCGGGCGTGCCGTTGAAGCCGCGTTGGGCATTCCCATCAACTCCAGCGGGAATCCTGATTATAAAGGTATTGAACTCAAGGCCAAACGCGAGCGGACATCAGCAAAGCGCAATGGCCTTTTCACTTGCGTTCCAGACTGGACTTTAAGCCACATTAAGGACTTCAAAACTTTTTTGGATCGCTTCGGATACCAGCGCGGCGATGACTTCAAACTTTATTGCACCGTCTCCACGAAAGCGCCAAATCCGCAAGGGTTGTTACTCTCGCTTGGGGACGCGGACCGCTTCCTGTGGGAAAACGTCCGAAAGAACGGTAGTGACGAACGCTTGATGGTCTGGCCTCTTTCCAAACTTGAAGACCGCCTGACTACCAAACATAAAGAGACCTTTTGGATCAAGGCTGATTCCGTCCGCGACAACTCGGGACGTGAATTCTTTTGCCTCAAATCCGTAACGCATACGCGCAACCCCAATGTTCCGCAGTTCTCGCGGCTTTTATCCGACGGTAGTATCACGCTAGACCACCTAATCAAACGTACCCCTTCGGGTGGGGTAAAAGAAAAAGGCCCGCAGTTCAAACTTGCGCCGGATAAGTTTTCCGAACTCTTCCTTGGCGAACCCAAACGCTACAGACTAGCGGAATAACGATGAACGCCTTGCGAGAAAGATTTTGTCGATGATTTTTGCTTTATTTTTCAACCCAACAAGAAGCAACTTGACGTTTAGGCCGCAACAAAGGACGGTAACCCGTTATCTGGCATATGTGTAATCCTATGCTCTACTCCCTCATCACGCTTTCCTACAATAAGTTGGCCTGTACGCGGCGCTGTCTGGAGGCGCTGGTGCGCCATACGCGTTCCGTCGTGCCGTGGGAACTGATCGTGGTGGATAACGGCTCGACCGACGGCAGCCGGGAGTGGTGTGAAACCGGGCTGATCGAATTGGGGGCGGCTTGCGGGGTGGCGGTTACCGTGTTGCGGAACCACGGGCGCAACAACTGTTCGGCCGCGCGCAATCTAGGGGTGGCGGCGGCACGCGGCAGCCATCTGGTTTTTGTGGACAACGATGTCGCGCCGCGCACGCGGCATTGGCTGGATATCCTGCGGGGGGTGCTGGAGAGCGAACCGCAGGCGGGCATGGCCGGTGCGAAACTCGTCTATCCCTGGCCGCCGTATGCGATCCAATGCGCGGGGGTCGGCATTTCGCAACGGGGGCATGTCTGTTTTCTCGGGCGGGGCGAGTCGCGGGAGGACGCGCGTTACACGGTGCGGCGTGAAGTGCAGTGCCTGATCAGCGCCTGCCTGATGATCCCGGCGGCGCTGCTCCGCGAACACGGCGGCTTCGACGAGGCGTTCCATCCCGTGCAGTTCGAGGATTTCGATCTGGTCTACCGGTTGCGCGAGGCCGGGCATCGCGCCTTTGTGGAGCCTGCGGCGGAGATGTACCATTTCGAGAGCGTCACCACGCAAGGCACGCCCACGGTGCGCAATGCGGCGGCGGTGGTGCGAAACGGGCTGCTCTTCCAGAAACGCTGGCGGCACCGGTTCGAGCAAGAGGAAGGCCCTCCGGAGGAAGCGTGCCGCTGGCGCCGGATCGAACCGAAGCCCTTTGACGAGATCGTTGACCCGCCGCTATTCTAATAAAAAAGAGCAGTTGAATTTTCAACTGCTCTTTTTTTAGGTTCAGCGGTCGAATTGCGCGTCGAACGCGATCGCGCTGGGCGGGAAGTCCACGCCTTTGACAAAGTCGCAGGACTCCTGGGCACCGTGGCAGCGGTCCATGCGGGAATCCTCCCACTCGACCGAGAGCGGACCCTGATAGCCGATGTCGTTCAGCGCCACGATGATGTCCTCGAAGTTGATATCACCGTGCCCGAGCGAGCGGAAATCCCAGAAGCGGCGCGGGTCCGCGAACTCGGTGTGTCCGCCGAAAACGCCGACCGTGCCGTCGCCGTGGCCCCACCACGCGTCCTTCATGTGGACGTGGAAGATCCGGTCCGGGAAGGTGCGGATGAACTTCACGTAATCCACACCCTGATAGCCGAGGTGGGAGGGGTCGAAGTTGAACCCGAAGGCCGGATGGCCGTCCAAAGCCTCCAGCGCGCGCTGCGCCGACGCGATGTCAAAGGCGATTTCGGTCGGGTGCACCTCGAGGGCGAACCGGATGCCGTTGTCCGCGAAGACATCGAGAATCGGTTTCCAGGTTTTGGCGAACTCCCTATAACCGCTCTCGATCTGGCCCGGCAGACAGGGCGGGAACGAGTAGAGCAGGTGCCAGATCGGGGAGCCGGTGAAGCCGTTCACCACGGTCACGCCCATATTACGGGCGGCCTTGGCCGCTTTTTTCTGCATGTCGATTGCCCATTTGCGGGCGGCTTTGGGGTCGTTACGCACCTTGGCGGGCGCGAATGCGTAATGGCGGGCGTCGATCGGGTCGCAGACCAACTGTCCGGAAAGATGGTTCGAGATGGCCCAGCATCCCAACCCGTATTTCTCCATCAGACCCCGTTTCTCATCGCAGTAGGTTTTACTTCGGGAGGCCTGGTCGAGGTCGATGTGGTCGCCCCAGGTGCACACTTCGAGTCCTTCATATCCGAATCCGGACATCAGCTCGCAAACTTTTTCAAACGGCATATCCGCCCATTGCCCGGTGAAGATCGTTACAGGTCTTGCCATAATCGGAATACTCCTTTCGCGTTGCCGCGGAGCGGACGCGCCGATTGGCACAGCACCCGGCAACAGAGGTTATGCGGGTAACCATACCGCAGGCGGCGGCAACGATCAAGAGCAATCCGGCGGATATATGCAAAAAGTTAGAATTGGGGCTTGACCCGTTCCAGCGGATCGTGGAAACTATCGACACTGCTTCATTGTAGCACCATTTAAACGTTTGTCCCACGGGAAAGAACGCGAGATGCTCAACAAGTTGTTGTCTTTTTTTTCAAGTGATATCGGGATTGATCTAGGTACTGCCAACACGCTGGTTTATGTCAAAGACCGCGGGGTTGTGATCCGGGAGCCCTCTGTGGTGGCGATCCAGGAGGGGACCAAGCGGATTCTGGCGGTAGGCGAGGAGGCCAAGCGCATGCTGGGCCGCACGCCGGCTAACATCGTTGCGATCCGTCCGATGCAATCGGGGGTGATCGCCGACTTCGACATCACCGAGGCGATGATCCGGTATTTCATCCGCAAGGTGCATGTGGCCAAGGTGGTGAAGCCGAGGGTGATTGTGGCCGTGCCGAGCAACATCACAGAGGTGGAGAAGCGCGCCGTGCAGGAATCGGCGCGGCATGCGGGCGCACGCGAGGTTTTTCTGATTGAGGAGCCGATGGCCGCGGCCATCGGTGTCGGGCTGCCGGTTTCGGAACCGGCAGGCAACATGATCGTGGATATCGGCGGCGGAACATGCGAGGTCGCGCTGATCTCGCTGGCCGGCATCGTTTATGCGCGGAGTGTGCGAGTTGGCGGTGACGCCATGGACGAATGTATCGTCCAGTACATGCGGAGAGTTTACAATCTGATGATTGGAGAGCGGACCGCGGAGGAGATCAAAATCACGATTGGTTCGGCTTATCCTTTAGGTGAGGAGAGCACACTGGAGGTCAAGGGCCGCGATCTGGTGGCCGGGCTTCCCAAGACTTTAACGGTCACGTCGGAAGAGATTCGAGACGCCCTGCAGGAGCCGGTGTCCTCGATTGTCGACACCATCCGGATCACGCTGGAGAAGTGTCCCCCTGAGTTGTCGGCGGATCTCGTGGACCGTGGTCTGGTGCTGGCCGGTGGTGGCGCGATGCTACGGGGGCTTGACAAGCTGATCGCGTCGCAGACAGGATTGCCCGTCACGCTGGCCGATGACCCGCTGAGCGCGGTCGCGGAAGGCACGGGAGTGGTGTTAAACGAGCTGAATTTCCTGGCGAAAACCAAGTTGGGACGTTGATCTGACTTCGGCTGCTTTCTGGTCTCTGCCTGCCCGGCAAAACGGGGGGTGACCGGAAATGAAGCAAACGAAATTGTGGGTCGGACTGTTGGCGGTGACGCTCGCGGCGCTGGTTTTTTGGCGCACGGGCGCGCATGATTTTGTCCGCGAAGCCCTCTATCCCTATCAAAAAGCCTGCGTCTGGTTCGAGCGTGCCGTATGGTTGCGCGCGCGCGCCATGTTTTCGCGCTCCCGGCTGGCGGCCCGGAACGCCATGCTGGAGCGCGACGTGGCGCGTCTGCGGATGGTGGCGGACGATGTCGAGGCGCTGGAGGCGGAGACCCGCAGGTTGCGCGCGCTGCTCGACTTCGTGCCGCCGGTGCCTTGTCGTTGGCTGGCCGCCCCCATCCTTTCGCGAGGCGGCGCCTCGGCGGTCTGGCAACAGGTGCGGCTTGGCAAAGGATCGCTCCACGGGGTACGCAAAGGTGCGCCGGTTGTGGTGCCGGACGGTGTGGTGGGGCGGGTGATGGATGTCTCGCTGCATACCAGCGACGTGATGCTGATCACGGACCCCAACAGCCGTGTGGCGTGTGAGCTCGAAACGCCCGGCGAGGGGGTGGGGGTGGTGCGCGGGATCCTGTACGGCGGAGGGTCTGTGCCTGCGGCCGGTCCCGAACTCACATTGCTGTATGTGGTGGAGCCGTTGCGGTTGCGGTATCTGGCGCGGGATTTTGAGCCGTCCCCCCACACGCGGGTGGTGACCTCCGGTTTGGGCCAGACCTTCCCGAAGGGGCTCACGGTCGGGTTTCTGCTGGACAGCCGGATCGAGCCGAACGCGCTGTCGCGTGAGGCCGCAGTCATGCCGGCAGTGGATTTTGCGGCATTGGACGAGGTGTTTGTGCTTTCCCCGGGAGGTACGCATGCGCCTTGACACGGATCTGTTCCGGATCTTCTTCGCGCTCGGTGTGGCCGCGCTGCTGCAAGAGATGTTCCCCGTGATTCCCCTCGTTCCCGCGAAACCCGGGTTTTTGACTGCGGTGGCGTTGTATTACGCGCTCACCCGGCCATGGCCCGTGGCGCTGACCGCGCTGACGTGGGCGGGCGCGCTGACCGATCTGCAGGACGGGCTGCCGCTGTTCTGCACGATCGGATTTTTGCTGGTCGCGTACGGTGCGGTCCGGCTGATGCAGCGGCTGTTTCTGACTGCGACCGTGGCGCATGGCGCGGTGCTGGTGGCAGGGATGGCAGCGGCGCAGACGTTGTGGACGCGATTGTGTGTTGGTGTCGGCGGTTGGTCCCTCCTGTGGCAGACGTTAGCGGCAGCCGGGTATGCGGCTCATGCGGGACTGGTTGCGGGGGGGCTGGGATTCGGTTTTTGCGGTCTGCTGGACCGCGTCTCAGGAAGCGAAAGACCGGTGAAAGAGGACAATGGAATCGGGTGGACAGAAACAGACCAGTAGCTGGCGTATCGCATTGCTGGCATTGGTGTTCGCGGCGGGTGTCGCGGTCCTGGGTTCCGGGTTGTACCGGGTGCAGGTGGTGCAGAACCCGTCTTTTTCGCGGGACCAACTCCGCCAGAGTGTGCGGCGCGTGCAGGAACCGGGGTTGCGCGGCCGGATTTTCGACCGGAACGGCATCTGCCTGGCCGAGAACCGCGCCAGTTACTGCATCGCCTTTTATGTCGAGGAGTTGCGGAAACGCGGCCCGTGGATCCGGACCATCGATGCGGTGAATACGGAGATCGACCGGCTCGCGGCAGTGTTGGGGGTCCCCCGCGTGATCTCGGTTGCGGCGGTTTCGAATCATGTGATCAACAGCCGGTATATGCCGTTGCTGGCGTGGCGCGATGTGGGGCAGGAAATTCTGGCCCGCTGGGCTGAGACTCAGGAAGTGTTCCCGGGGGTGGACGTGTATGTGCAGCCGGAGCGATCCTATCCCCAGGGGGCGCTGGCCGCGCATGTGCTGGGTTACGTCAAGCGCGATATGCCGTTGCCGTTGCCCGGCGAGCGCGTTCACTTCTTCCTGCCGGAAATGTTCGGCGCGAACGGAGTCGAGCGGCAGTACAACGCGTTGCTCACCGGGCGCTCTGGCGGCAAGCTGATCCGCGTGGACGCCCGCGGGTATAAGCATGCGGTGTATCAAGGCGAGGAGGCGGTGGCGGGGCAGGACCTCCATCTGACACTTGATGTGCGGATCCAGCGCACACTGGAGCAGGCCCTGCGCGGTCTGCGGGGGGCGGGGGTTGTACTCGATCCCCGCAACGGCGAAGTGCTGGCCATGGCGAGCGCGCCCGCATACGATGCGAACGCGTTTGCGCCGTATATTTCCACAGGACTTTGGAGGAGCCTGAACACGGATCCGCATTTGCCTCTGTTCAACCGTGCGCTGCAGGGCGGATACGCGCCGGGAAGCACATTCAAACCGGTTACCGCCATCGCGGCCCTGATCCACGGTGCGGTGGAGCCTGAGACGCTCCACACCTGCACGGGCGTGTTCGAACTGGGAACCATGCGGCTGCATTGCTGGAACACCTACGG
>Ga0116161_1000879_pt1 | contig 32834 bp, 23 predicted proteins | sample AD_JPNAS3_MetaG_FD_89877 | JGI IMG/M metagenome (GOLD analysis project Ga0116161, IMG submission 89877) | Active sludge microbial communities of municipal wastewater-treating anaerobic digesters from Japan - AD_JPNAS3_MetaG | ecosystem: Engineered > Bioreactor > Anaerobic > Digestate | place... | reverse complement strand
CTACGTCCACGCGACCGACAGGGGCATGCAGATGATCCTGATGAGAACGCTCGGACAGGGCAGGGCCGCCGAACTCCTGGATCCCGGCGACGAAATGGTCGGGATTGACAGGTTTTTCAGAAAAATGAACTGGTCCGGGTGCATCGAGGAAGAATTAGGAAAATTGCCGGGGGATATCAAGCAATATTTAGGAGCCTATTGCGATGGGGCAAATGCCGCCTTCTCCAACAAGTTTCCCTGGGAATTGAAGCTGCTGGGCATGAAGTTCGAGCCATGGAAAATAGAAGACATCATCCAGATTTCAAGGATGATCGGCTACCTGACGCTTTCTCAATCCCAGGCGGAAATGGAGAGATTGTTTGTTGAAATGGTTCAGGCGGGCATCAGCCGGGAAAAGCTTGAAGAGTTGTTTCCGGGGATACTGGGCGGACTGGACATTGAACTGGTGAAGAAGGTTGTCTTGAACGAAAGGATCGTTCCGAATTCCCAGTTATGGAATATCGCCCTTCCCCGAATGATGGCTTCGAACAACTGGGTGCTTTCGGGCAAAAAAACGGTTTCAGGAAAAGCCATCCTGTCCAATGATCCCCACTTGGAAGTGAACAGGCTTCCCAATGTCTGGTGCGAATTGTTTTTCGAGATGGAAGACAGGTTTCTCTATGGCGGCACCATGCCGGGAGTTCCGGGAATTTTTGTAGGAAGGTCCAACGATTTATCCTGGGGTGCGACCTATACTTTCATGGATGCCGAGGATTCCTGGATAGAGAAATGCAAGGATGAAAAGTTTTACACGGAAGAGGCCGGTTGGATGCCTTTTGAGAAAAGAAGGGAAACCATAAAAAGGAAAAACCGGGAGCCTGTTGAAGTGGTATTTTATGAAAACGGCCACGGCGTTCTGGACGGGGACCCGTCTGTTGAAGGCCTCTATCTGGCGACAAAATGGGCCACGAGCAGATCCGGGGCGGAGACGATCACCAACGTATTGAAACTGCTGGATGCCGCAACGGTTGAGGAAGGAATGAATTGCCTGGGGAAAGTGGAGAGTTCGTGGAATTTCGTACTGGCCGACAGCCAAGGCAATATCGGGTATCAGATGAGCGGGTTAATGCCGAAAAGGCGTGACGGGGTCAGCGGATTTGTGCCGCTGCCCGGATGGATCAAGGATAATGACTGGAAAGGATTCGTCAGCTTTGAAGAACTTCCCCGGGTCATAAATCCTGAAAACGGATTTTTTGTCACGGCAAACCAGGACCTCAATGCATACGGAAAAGCAAAGCCCATCAATATGCCCATGGGGCCATACAGGGCCGATCGGATAGCACAGATATTGAGCAGGGATAAACAATTCTCCGTGGAAGATGTTTTCAGCATGCATATGGATGTATTCTCCGTTCAGGCTGAAGCTTTTATGAAAATATTGAAGCCCCTTCTGCCGGATGCCGGAAACGGCAGGATACTGACCAACTGGGATTTGAGATATGACCCCGAGTCCGAGGGCGCGTATCTTTTTGAGGAATTCTATAAAGAGCTTTACCGGGAAGTGTTCGGTGAAAACAATATGGGGATGGAAGTAGTGGATTTCCTGCAAAAAGAGACTGGCGCGTTTGTTGATTTCTACCTGAATTTTGACAGGATATTGCTGATGGAAACATCATCATGGTTCAACGGCAGGAAAAGGGAGGACCTCTATAAGAAATCACTGGAGAAAGTATTATCGATAAAGCCTGTGAAGTGGGGTGATGTTCAGAAGGTTATGTTGAGGCATATTTTATTTGGCGGAAAACTCCCCGCATTCCTCGGGTTCGACAGGGGCCCTGTCACGATAATCGGCGGGCGGGCCACCATCCATCAGGGGCAGATTTACAGAAGCGCGAACAGGGAAACCACGTTTGCACCGTCGTTCAGATTCGTCATGGATTTTGCGGAAGAGGAATTTTTCTCGTCGATTGCCGGCGGCCCCAGCGACAGACGGTTTTCAAAATGGTACGCATCCGGACTTGAGGACTGGACGCAAGGGAAATATAAGACGCTAAAAATCAATCCTGAAAGAAAAAGTAAATTTATCTGAGTTTAATCTCACAGTGGTCCGAGAAGCCTGCCGGGGGAACGCCCAGAGCCTGAAGCAGGCGGGCCCAGTAATTTACCTGTGCGGCAGTGCCGGCTAGAATTACAATTTCCCGTTCGGTAAAATTCGCCTTCAGTTGGTCAACAAAGGTTTGCGGGAACAGCAGCGGTGATTGGGAAATTAAGAAAGCGTATTCCATCGCAATCCTTTCGCGCGGGGAAAAGGTAGGAACGGCTGCAATGGCGATTCTTCCCTGTAACGCGGAAAACTCCTCCGGTGTGATTCCAAATTGATCATAGTCATAGGAATTCATATCGATGCAGAAAGGGCAGGCAACAGCAAAAGATGTCCGCAGGCGAACCAGCTTGAGGATCCGTTTATTCAAATTTTTATCCTTGTGGGCAACCAGGGCTTCCATGATGCCGGAACTGATGGCTGTTTTGGGATACCATGCCAGCAGTTTACCCGGCAAAAGATCGCGACCTGTAGCTTTTTTAGAAAGCCAGATGCCGATTCGCAGATAAAATGGAATGGACTTTGGCGGTTCGATAAAAGCTTTCATGATTCTCTCCTTAAAACTGAAATGTTATGAAAATCATGTACAGTTCATCCTTGCATATTCATGCGCATTTCTTCAACCATGTAATTTATGCAGCATCCCTTGCTCTTTATTCAGGGTTGCTGTATGAAAACACTATGAGGATAAATGGGGGATAAATGGGGTCAAATCTTTATTCTTGACATTTCATTGTCAGAGCGATGTGTGTACGCAGCAAAACAAAAAATATCTCTCAGGGAGAAAGGACCACCGATGATGAAAAAGATTGCGATTGTTGCCGGCGCAGCGATGTTATTGCTTATCCTTATAATCGGTGTATGGCTGATCAGCCGGCCCGATCGCGGGACAACGGGAGCCGTCAGCACGCAGTTTCGCTGGATCGGCCCCAACGACAAAATCGTCGTGGACGGCTTTGATGATCCAAAGGTTCAGGGTGTGGCCTGCCATATCGCCAGAGCCCAAACCGGCGGGGTCAAGGGCTCGCTGAGCTTGGCGGAGGACGCCAGCGACGCGAGCATCGCCTGCCGCCAGATCGGACCAATCAAATTTCTTGACGAATTTAAAAACGGTGAACAGGTTTTTGACGAGCAACGCAGCCTTCTTTTCAAGTCGCTTCAGGTCGTGCGCTTCTATGACCGCAAACGCAATGTTCTGGTGTATTTATCCTACAGTGATCGTGTGCTGGCAGGCAGCCCGAAAAACAGCATCAGCACCGTGCCCGTCATGCCCTGGCCGCCCCCGGAAAAAAGCGCTGTGAAGTGAAAATCATCGGCTGTCGGAGGGGCAAATCAATCTATCCATCTCAGAAAGGGGCGCAAGAATTATGGAAGGCTGGTCGGAAGAGGAAATAAAAGATAAGAATCTGATGGCGCCCTGCGGTCTGTATTGCGGAGCATGCGGCGTTTACATTGCGACGAGAGACAAAAACGAAAAATTCAGGGAGGTCATGGGCAACCTTTACAAGACAAAGGCGGAAGACACTCAATGTTACGGCTGCATGCAAAGCGATCCGCCGAAGAAGCTTTACGGCTATTGCGCCATGTGCGAGATCAGGAATTGCGTCCGGGCAAAAGGTTTCTACTCATGCCATCAATGCAGCCAGTGGCCCTGCGGCATGATTGAAAATTTCGGTTTGGCCACCGGATTGCGAGTGATGAAAAGGGCCATCCCCTTATGGCACGCCAAAGTGGCAAATTTAGGCGATGAGAAGGGCAGCGTCGAATGGGCCAGGGCGGAGCTGGAGCGCTATCATTGTCCCGCCTGCGGGAAACCCCTTTTCAGAGGGGCAAAGCGCTGTCGGGCATGCAAACAGGAAATTGCAGATGTGCTGGATGGAACACTATAAAATTTGCCCGGGTTTCTGAATGGCTGCTTAAGGGGGAACGATTGCAGGCAGGGTGTCGGAGCTGGTGTTTTGTATTCATGATTCGCATCCGCTTTTCAAAGGAGGTCAATTTGGACGATTTTTCCATGGATCCGGTTACACCCCCGGATTCAGTTTACACAACAGCGTCGGTTTGCGTACAGAAGGGTGTCCACTTGCGGGTCATGATCTGGCGACCCAAACAGCCCGCCAGCAAGAACCCGATCATCTTTGTTGCCGGATGGGTATCCGCCGTATCCGGATGGGCTCCCTTGCTGAAGGTCATGGCTGCCGGAAGGCCGGTTTATTATATTGAAACACGGGAAAAGAGATCAGCCCTCTTTGAGAAAAGGAAGCTGAAGCCGGAGGATTTCAGCATTGGACGGATGGCCCAAGACCTGATCGCTGCTTGCCGCCAACTGGGCATCGCATCGCCGACTTCAACCGTTATCGGCAGCTCCCTCGGGGCGACTGCCCTGCTGGAGGCTCTGAAAGGGGGGCGGCTGACCGCAGGAGAGGCGTTTTTAATTGGCCCCAATAGTGAATTCAAGGCGCCATGGTATTTACGGTGGATGCTGTGTCTTCCGGCCTTCCTCTATCATGGGATCAAATATTTTCTTCTCTGGTACCTGAAGACCTTCATGGTCGATGCCAAAAAGGAACCCGAGCAGATGATGCGTTATACCGAAACGCTGAAAGCGGCCCACCCCCAAAGGATCAAGCTTTCGGCCAGAGCCGCCATTGAAGGGCAATACCAGGTCTGGCCAGGTCTGGACAGCGTACGAATCCCCGTGGCTTTGGCTTACGCCCCCACGGATACACTGCACTCCTCCGCAAATATTCGCCTCATGGCGGAAAGGCTGCCTCGGTCGACGGTCGTTGCCTGTCCGTCAAACAAATACATGCACAGCGCGGAGTTGATGCAAGACATTGAAGCGTTTATCCTCCGGAAAGAAAGAGCGCCAGAATGATGCAGGCCCTGGAAGATTATCAGAGGTGCGAGGATGGCTAAAAAGAAAGAAGCTCCGTTTCCCCAATCCCTTGAGGCGCCCGTTCCCGAAATTTACATGCCGCGCCTTCAGTTGTTCATCCGCTTGCTGCTTGGAGCTCTGGTTGCGTTATACATCAATTACAGCCCCATCCCGCCGCTCGTTTTATCTGTAAACCAGGTCAATCTTTCGTTCGTGTTCTATTATGCCTTTCATCTCTTCTGGTGGTGGTATTACAGGAAGCATGGCGCGAACATTATCATGTTTCGTCTGGGTGGATGGATAGACATCCTGGGGGCATTCATAGCGGCCCTGTGCGATCCCTTCACCATTCCTCCCATGATTCTGCTTTTCCTGATTGCGGGGCTCGGCAATGGAATTCAGCACGGGCTGTATTTTTTCGTTGAATCGATGATCGGATCGCTCATCCTCGTTGGCGCCGTTCTGGTTATTCACTACCGTCTTTTCGCTGACTGGCCTCCCTATCATCTGTATTTCTATGTCCTGCTGATCGTTGTCGGCGTGAGCTATGCTTATCTTCTTGTGCGACGAATCGAGATGATGAGGGTTGAGGCCATCAGAATCAGCGAATATGACAGTCTCACGGGGATGCGAAACAGGCGGGCGTTTCTGAAAGCCGCGGAATATCTGCTGCTCCTCAACGAACGATCCAATATTTCCCTGGTGTTGATGTTTGCCGATCTTGACAATTTCAAAACCGTCAACGACCAGTTTGGCCATGAGATGGGCGACAAGGTTCTCCGGCATTTTTCCGACATGGCGCGGTCAAGCTTCAGAAAGTCCGATATCCTTGCGAGATACGGCGGAGACGAGTTTGTCATGCTTCTTACAAACACATCTCTGGAGGCCGCGGAGTCGGCAACTCAAAGACTTCAGCGCGAGTTCGGCGCCTGGGCCAAAAACAACGGATTACAGACCGGCGTCAGTTTCGGACTTGCCGCGATATCCAAAGGCAAAAATAATCTTGATGATATCCTGCGCAAAGCGGATGCAGCGCTATATGAGGCAAAACCGAAATAGGGGTCAAATCTTTATTCTTGACATTTCATCTGCCGAGCAATGTGTTCTGCAATGTTGTCATGAATCGACTTGGCATAAAGGGTCAGAAGCCGGATGCCCAGTAAAACCAGCAATGCCGTCCCAGCAAAACCCTCTTGACACGTAAACTCTCGTCTTTTATACTCAAATCCGAAAAATGATATGGTTTCCAGTCTCTTCAATTTCAATGGCATGAAGGAATCCTATCTGCTTTCTTAATGGATGTTGCGTCAACGCTATTGGGGCGTAATTATGCAATGCCATTGTAATCCTAACCTTTAAAGCCAAAGCCAGACTACGGGAGTCGAAAAATGAATATGAAAAAACGAATTGCCGCGGGCATCGTTTTCGGATGGTTTACTCTTTTTGCCGCGACGGGTTTTTGCCAGGATGATGGCAGGATCGGGATGGATCAGTGGACCAGATCCGTAAGTTCAAAAAATTTGCCGACGCCAGCGCCGGGCGGTTTTGTTCCCGCCATGAACCGGGGCAATGAGCTTGCGAAAGCCGGTCGTTACAAGGAGGCGATGGACGCTTTTTCGGAAGCTGTGCGTTTAAGCCCGCAAAGCAGCGAGGCCTACGTCGGCAGAGGCAATGCAAAACGTGCCGCAAAAGATTTCGCCGGAGCAATGAACGATTACGAGGCCGCGGTCAATCTGAAACCGGGCGATAAGGATCTTCTGATCACGCTGGCCAATATTAAAACGGACATGCGAAAGTACGACGAGGCGATTGCCGATTTGGACAGGATTCTGGCTGCCGACCCAAATAATCTTGACGCCATCGTATCGAGGGGATACGCCCGCAAACAACTCAAAAACTATTCAGGAGCAAAAGCCGATTTTGAAAAAGCGATGACCCTCAGCCCGAATCACGGTTTCGCATCACGCATGCTCCAATCGCTGGGATCATCCGGACAGACGACATCCCCCCAGCAAACGCAGATAAAACCGCTTCCGACTCTGAAGCCGACCGACGCGTCGCATCCGCAGGCAGGCCCATCTCCCGTAACGGTTGCTCTTCCGCCTGTTGCAGGCCGGGTCCCCGCTCCCGCAGTTTCCGGACAGGACGGCAAGCCCGCTGTCCCAAAGCCCTTCCCTGCCGCATCGCAGGCGGCTGCCCCGGGCGGCGTTCTTCAGGAATTTGATCCCTGCAAGCCGGATGTCCGCATCAGCGATCTGGTGTGGTCAAGCGTTGAGCAGCCGGCGCAAAAGACGCAAAAGCAAGCCAAAAGCGATTCCCGCTTTAACGATCTTCTCGTATTTTCATCGACGCGGAACAATCATCCCGCGGCCGTCGCCAAGGCGCAAATGGCTTATCTGATGGGAGACCTGACTGAGGCCGACCAGGCAAAGTTCGATGAAAAATGGTCGTATTTTTTCCGCTATCCCAGCGATGAATTAACGGCTTATTTTGAAAAACTGATTCCAGTGCTGGCTGATTTGATTGAAAAAAGAAACATGACGACGTCCGCCGTTCTGGCCAGAGACGAAGCCATGAAAGATGCCGAGGAAGCGCAGACGTATGAAAATACGGAAGCATTGACCAATGCCTTGATGATTGCCCGGCAGCAAAAAGACATTCTGCGTGAGTTGGATGGAGAGTTAAAGGCGCTGGCGGCAGGCATCGAAGCGCTGGGTGATCCGCCCAATCCGCTGGCCAATGCCTGCCAGTCCAGAAAGAAGCATGAAGAAGCCAGGAAGGTCGCCAAAGATGCGCTGAAAGCATCCATTGTACCAAAGAAGCTCAAGGGTGAAACGGGTGTATCTTATGCGTTCAAGCCGGAACTCTCAGGGGTTGAAGCCGGCGCGAAACTGCACTGGGATTTCGGCGACGGAGAAGTCAAGGAAGTCCCGGCGGGAGAAGTGAAGCATATCTTCAAGAAACCTGGACGTTTCGTGGTCACTCTGTCGCTGCCACGCAAAGAAAAGAACGAAAAAATTCTTCTGGCCGACTCACGGGTTTTCATGACGGGCGTCGAGATTCAGCAGGCAGGCGCAGCCGTGCCAGAGACAAAAAAAGTGGATTTCCCCTATCAGGATTCCTTTTCCGTTCCGGCAATCCCTCCAGGATGCAGCATAAAATGGAATCAGGGTCAAAAAGCCAACGACGCCGTTCATGAAGATACCAGGCTGAAAAATCCTGAAAAGTATCCATACTATTACCTCTTTAACTTCCGAATGCGCTGCCCGGGGACAACGGTTCTGGAGAAAGGAGAATTAAACATTCCGTATAAAAAAACGCCGCTTCCTTATAAAATCGACTATTACTACTCGGGAGACGGCAGCCCTTTCGTAACGATGACACTTAAATACATGCCGGATCATACGCAGTCACAGCTCAATGAGTATTTGAATTTTCCCAGCTATGAAAAGGCCGCACAGTGGAAGCCCTTCAAATTTCCCGGATGGGAGGCCAACGGTTATATTAAGGAAGATCAGCGGCATCGTGGCTTTCAATTCATCGGGCTGGGTGAAAACCGAACGATTCTTGAAATTAATTATAACAGTCCGATGGTGCAGTTCAAACGGGAAAGCAATATTCTGGAACAGTGCATGAACGGCGACCGTAGGTGCAACAAGGAAGAAAGTAAAATTTCCGATGACTATGATCGGGACGAAAGAGCCAGGCGCGTCAAGGTGCATACGGATGCCTTGCACAAGAAAGCCATTGAATTTATCTCCGGCATCAAACTCAAGGGGCTGTCCACTCATTACAATGCCGCCAAAAGCCCGTTGGCGATGACTGCTGTCGATGAACAATGGCTCAATGAAGAACCGGAAGCGGTGACGGCCGACGATTTCAAAAAAAGACAGGAACGTCTTGCGGAAGCGGAAAAATTTTACCGCTCCAATATCGAAATGCTGCAAAAAAACCTGATCCGGGAACAGGCGGACTACGCGCGCGAGCAAGACCCGGACAGAAAGGCCGCTTTCTTTTTCCGCATGATGGGCATTCAGGCCGACATTCAGGCCGAGCAGGACAAGATCAATACTTTGCATACAGGCAAGATCGTTCATACCCGGACGCAGTATGACGATTACGTCCAGAATAAGTTTATCGAAAGGATCAAAGAAGAGCAGGAGAAATACGTCAAACTGGAGCGGGCTGCCGCCATCATCCGGAAGGAAACGAAAAAGCTGCCGCCGGGGGAAAGAGAAAAAGCCGCGGAGTTTGTCGATAAACACATCAACGGCAAAACCCTGGCCAATCTGGATGAGGAAACCGTCAAAAAGGCGGGAGAGGCAATTTTCAACAAAACGCAGGGATACAACGAAGCCGAGGCTGCCAAATATGAAGAAGAAGCCTACATGTGGGACGATTATCTGACCCGGGCAGAACGGGTGAAAATGGCCGCCGACATCGGCATGGTGGGCTGCTCCTTCCTGGGGGGGCCGATGGCTCTGTCTTCGGCTTATGACATCTCGACGGGCTATTTTCAGGGGGGCATCAAAGAAGCGGCCACTCAGTTAGTCCTTCAAACCGGAGCTTTCGCCCTGGGAAAATATGTCGGGGCCGGCTCTAAGGCGGCAACAGGCGCCGATGACGCAGCGGCGGCAGCCAAAACGGCAGCCCGTCAGTCCGGAAAAGTTTCCAAAGGACTCTCCAGCGCGGAAGAGCTGAAGATATTCCAGGCCAACCGGGCCAGGGGTGAAAAAACTGTCAAGGAATTTGAGAACTTGAACCAATCGCTGAAAAATGCCTATTTAAACAAAGCGTCTCAAAACGAGATCGCCGCCATCAAGAAGCAAATCCGGGAAAAGACAGTCGAAATTCAGGCCAATCCCCATGCAAAGAATTTTCTGAAATATCAGGGCGATAAACTGACACAGACCCGCTTTAACCGGAGCATCAAAAGCGTTCATCAGGATGTCGAGAAGAAGTTCTACGAGAAGATGAGAAAAGAGCCGTATCAGTGGAGTGAGTTTAAAATCAAGGAAATGAGAAACGCCTCCAGCGCAGGCTCCGTCGGGATGGACTATGACATTGGATTGATCGAAAAGCCGAACTTTATCAAACTTTCGGACGGTACGATGAAGCGCCAATACTGGCTGATGAGGGATGGCAAGCCCGCCACGCGCAGCCAGTGGCAACAAGAAGCGCAGAAATGCTGGAATGAGGCCTATGAAGAGGTTGCGCTGAAAAATGCAGAGCGGTCCTGGGAAAATCTGACGACCCGGATTCATCCCGAGAGTTATCAGGATCTGGCCGTGCTGGACGGAAACCTGAATCAGGTTTCCAAGGCCTGGATTCAGCAGACGGCCGATGTGACGCGCTACAAGGCGATGCACATGCTCAAGGACGGCTCCATGTCCAAGTTTGAAAAACTTCAGGAAATCAGCCGCGGGACGGCCAAGGATCTCAACACCAAACTGATGCCGATCTTTGAAAGCATGCAGAAGACCAAGCAGGTTTCAGCGGCGGCCGAACACTGGAAAAAGGTGTCTTCCGTGCTGGATGATTTCGGGAAGAACAAGATCGATCCCATCACGGCGGAGCGTCGCATCGCCGAATTAACGGGCGGGAAATCCATTCCCGAAGTGGTGGACGATATGTCCTATATGATGGAGAGCTTTGTCAAACTGGGGAAGTAATCCCATTTAACTTAATGATATCGACAGGCAAACCGCTTTCAGCCGCCTTGCTGCGGAAATTTTTCAAGGGACTGAAATTAGTAGTTGACAAGTATATAATAAATATATAGTCTGATCTCCAAGCAAAGAGGAAAAGACCGATGTCGATCAAATACGCCATTCTTGGGCTCCTGCATTATTCGGACATGCACGGCTACCGGATCAAGGAGCACATCGAAAAGAATTTCGGCCACATGTGGTCGATCAATTTCGGGCAGATTTACCCCAGTCTGAAGCAGTTGCAGGAAGAGGGACTGGTGGATATGCTCGTCATCACACCTTCGGAAAACGGCGGCCCCCAGAAAAAACTCTATTCCATAACGCCAAAGGGAGTGAAGGAGCTGTCGAAATGGCTCACCGAACCTCCCGGAAAGTCCATCCTCATCCGCGACCCGTTTCTGCTTAAATTTGCTTTCTTCGGATTCGGGGAAGACGCCAGCGCCCTGAAAACCATCGACGAACAGATTGAATTCTTTGAATCGCAATTGAAGCGCCGGCAGATCAACCGCAAAAAGTGGGAGCGGCAGGGCGTGTATGTCCGCCTCCTGGCGGAACTCGGCGTGACGCAGAATCAGATGTATCTGGAATGGCTCCACCATGCCAAACAGGAAATCGAAAAGAAAATGAAAAAGGCAGTCCGGAAGAAAGCCTGAAATTATTTTGTGTGTGATCAACTTCAATGGAGGGGATCATGGAATTCAAAGGCATCACCCTGGTTACCGGCGCCGCCGGATTTATGGGAAGTCACCTCGTTGAATTTCTTGCCGCAAAAGGAGTCCGGGTGCGGGCGTCCGCCCGTCCCCGCAAAGACACGTCTTTTTTCGACCGCCTCGGCGTTGAATATGTTCCCGCCGACCTCACCAAACCCGAAACGCTGCCGGGGCTGTTTGAAGGGGAGGTGGACCGGATTTTTCACCTCGGGGCGATCTGCAATTTTTCCACGCCCTACGAATCTCTTGCTCCCACCAATGTCGAAGGCGTCAAGAGAATCACGGAGCTTGCGCTGAAAAAAGGCGTCAAGCGCTACGTCCACGTCGGTTCCAGCAGCGTTTACGGCTATTACCAGGGCACTCCCTTTCGGGAAGACAGCCCCCGCAACCCGCAGGATTTTTACGGCAGAAGCAAGCGCGACGGCGAGGATGTCGTCTGGGGACGCATCAGGGAGGGCTTCCCGGCGATCATCACACGGCCCTGCACGGTGTACGGCCCCCGCTGCAATGACGGCGCGGGGAAGGCTTTTTCGCGTCCTTCCAGCATCACCGCGATTCCGGGAAGCGGCAGGCAGCTCCTTTCCAACGTCCGCGCGGAAGATGTGGCCGCCGCCGTTTACCATCTTTCCCTGACGGATGAAGCCGTCGGGCAGGCCTTCAATCTTGCCGAGGATACGCATCCGACGCTGGAGGAAGCCCTGACCCTGGCCGCACAAGCGTTCGGCACCAAACCGGCCGCGACGCATCTGCCGCTCTGGCTCGTCAAAATCGTCGCAAAGATCGACGGGGCAATCTCGGCGCGAAAAGGGAGCATACCCGATCTGGAACTGGACGCGGTGAAGTATCTCTACGCGGATTATGTGGTGGACAACAGCAAACTGAAGGGGGCGGGATACCGGATGATCTATCCGGATTTCCGTCAATCCATGAAGCAGATAGGAGAATGGTATCGCGCAAACGTCGGGAGAAGGTAACCCGAAAAAATTGAATCAACGGGAGGTGCGGGTATGGGACAGATGGTAGTGATTACCGGCTTGGCGGACGGAATGGGACGACATGTGGCCAAAATGCTCGCAAAGGCCGGACATTCGGTGGCGGGCTTTGATATGGACGCGAAAGGGATCGCGTCGCTGGCGGCGGAGCTGAAGGGCATCGGCGGCGATCATCTGCTGGAAACTATCGATATCACCGACCGTCCGGCGATTCTGAAATTTCGCGATCAGGTACTGGCCCGGTACGGCCGCGTGGACACGGTGCTGTCGAACGTGGGCATCGGATTCTTCAGCCCCTTTGAGGAGGCCAATCTGGAAAAAGCGCTCAAGTGCCTCGAAATCAACGTCATCGGCGCGGCGGCGATTTTTCAGGCGTTTCTTCCCTCCATGCGCGAGCGCAAATCCGGCAAATTCATCGCGATGTCGTCGCTGGTGGGGCGCATTCCCTTTCCCTTTGAATCCATCTATTCGGCAAGCAAATTCGCCGTCACCGGAATGATGCTCTCCCTGAAATACGAGGTGGAGCCCTTCGGCATTCGGGTGGCCCTGATCGAGCCGGCGCAGGTATCCACGTCGTTTGCGGCCAAGATTCACGTTCTGCCGCCCGAAAATTCCCCATACAGGGACCGGGCCCGGCGGTTTATCGAACGGGACAACGAACTGATCAAAACGGCGCCCACGCCGCCCGCCGCGGCCGAAAATATCATGAAGGTCATCGAGGCGGAAAAGCCGGCGCTGTTCAATCAGGTCGATTTCATGAGCAGCTTCTTTCTGTGGCTGAATCAGTTTTTACCACGATCGCTGAGGGACGCGATTCTGGTCAACCATATGAACATCAAGGTTTGACGCTCACAGGAGGTGTTTTATGAGCACACAACAGGCCCTGTCACAACCGGCGGAACCTTCCCGCATCCAGGCACTCCGCTGGAGGATCATCGAGGCGCCCCAGGAAGTATGCATCGAGCGCGCCCGCTACCTGACCGAATCCATGAGGCTTCACTGGGACAAGCCGCCCCTGACGAGGATGAGCCTCGCCCTGGAGCATATTCTGAAAAACATCAGCGTCATCATCCGCGAAGACGAAATCATTGTCGGGTGCCGCACATCCAAGCTCAAGGGCGCACCCCTGTTTCCGGAAAACAAGTCGCTGTGGATCGAGGGAGACCTGGAGAATTTCGACCGGCGCGCCCTGCAGCGCGCACTGATCACGCAGGCGGAAAAGGATGAGCTGGCGACTCAAATTCTTCCCTTCTGGAAGGGAAAAACCGTTGAGGAGCAGATGCAGAAAAGCATGCCGGAAGACATTCTGGCCGACATGGACAAGTACATCTTTACCATGATGCTCGAGATTACTTACGGGATCGGTCATTTTACCATGAACCATGACAAGATCCTGGAAGGCGGGCTGGCGTCCGTCATGGACGAAGCCGGGCAAAAGCTCGCGGAGCTTTCCACGGAAGACCAAAAGGGTGAAAAAGGCCTCTTCTATGAGGCGGTGATTCGAAGCTGCCGGGCGGTCATCGCCTTTGCGAACCGCTACAGCGAACGGGCGCTCGAAATGGCGGCGGCCGAATCCGATTCCGGCCGGAAGGCGGAGCTTCAGGAAATCGCGCGCGTCTGCGCCCGTGTTCCGGAACACCCGGCTGAAACGTTTCATGAAGCGGTTCAGAGCCTCTATTTCATTCATCTGGTTTCCCAGATCGAATCCGGAGGCAATTCCATTTCCCTGGGCCGGATCGATCAGATCCTGAATCCCTACTACCGGAAAGACGCCCAAGCGGGCAGGATCACGGAAGGGCAGGCCAGGGAACTGGCGGCCATGCTCTTTGTAAAAACCAACGAGATCTGGAATGTTCTGGAAGAGGCCTTCATTCCCGGCGGAGAGGGGACGGAAGGCAAGACGACGCAGAACGTTACGGTGGGCGGCGTGGGCGTTGACGGGAAAGACGCCACCAACGAGATGAGCTACATTGCCCTGGATGCCTTTTCCGACGTGCGGACGGTTCAGCCCAATTTCGGCGTCCGCGTCTCTCCGGACTGCCCCGCGGAGCTGATGCGCCGTGCGGTTGACTATACGCGCGACGGCGTGCTGATGCATTTTTTCAACGACGAAGCGATTATCCGGTCGCTTCAGAAAGCGGGCCACACCCTCGAAGACGCCCGCAACTACGGGATGGTCGGTTGTCTGGAGCCGAACGCGCAGGGGAAAACCTTTGGATCCACCTTCGCGGTGCAGTTCAGCGGCATCAAATGCCTTGAGCTGGCCCTTTCCAACGGGATTGACAATATCTTCGGATATCCGAGCGGCGTCGAAACCGGAGACCCGGCGGCGTTTGAGAATTTTGAAGACGTTTGGAAAGCCTACGACGGACAGGTGCGTCATTTTATCAACCAGATGGTCCGGGGCATGGAAGTGCTCGACCGCACGATTGCCGAAAATGTTCCCTCGCCTTTTGCGTCGGCCATGGTGGACGGCTGTCTGGAAAAGGGTCTGGACCTGACGCGGGGAGGCGCACGCTACAATTCCACGGGCGTGCAGCTCATGGGGTTTGCCAACGTAGCGGACAGCCTCTACTCAGTGAAAAAAGCGGTTTTTGAAGACAGACTCTTTACGATGGCCGACCTTACCCGGTGGCTGTCTGAGGACTGGCAGGATGCCGAGGACAAGCGCGCCTATTTCCTGAATCGCGTTCCCAAATACGGCAACGACCACGACGAGGTTGACGCGCTGGGCGTCCGCGTGATGGATCACTACTGCGACGTGCTGTCGGGCTGCCGGAATTTCCGGGGAGGCTCCTTCTGGCCGGGCGTGTTTTCCGTCGGCTTCCACATCACCATGGGCGCTTTCACGGGCGCCACGCCGGATGGTCGGTTTGCCGGAGACGTTTTGGGCAACGGCGTTACGCCCACGACGGGCAACGCCGTGTCCGGTCCGACGGCGATCATGAATTCCGTCGTCAAGCTTCCGGTGACCCGGGCCACGAACGGCGTCAATCTCAACATGCGCTTTCAGGGGAAGAAGATTCGGACGGACCACCTGGCGGCGCTGATCCAAACCTATTTCAGAAACGGCGGAACGCAGGTTCAGTTCAATATGGTGGATTCGGAGGTTCTTCGGGAAGCGCAGCAGCATCCGGAAAAGCACCGCGACCTGTTTGTCCGGGTCAGCGGCTACTCCGCGGAATTTGTGGGCTTAAGCGAAATCGCCCAGGACGAGATCATCAGCAGGACCGAATTTGAAATCTGAGCGCCGGTTGGTTTAAAGGCGGAAACGCCGCCATTTTGCGCGAAGGAGGAGGGGTATGGGCAAGGTGATGTCCACCGCGGACGCCATTGGCAAATTTGTCCATGACGGCGAGTTTCTGTTTATCGGCGGCTATGTCTGCAGGCCGCCGTTTGCGGCCATCCACGAAATCATCCGTCAGAAAAAGAAGGACCTGACCATCACGCGGAGCAATGCCGCGGACGACTTTGACATGCTGATCGGCGCGGGCTGTGTGAAGCGGTTTATCGCCACCTTCATTTCCCTGGGGGTGTACGGGCTTGCCCGCTGTTACCGGCGGTCGATTGAAAAGGGGATTCCCCACAAGATCGAACTGGAAGAATACACCAATCTTTCCCTTCCGCTCATGCTGATGGCGGGCGCGATGGGAATGCCCTTCGTGCCGGTCAAAGACATGGTGGGGACCGATCTGATGAATGTTCGATCCTTCATGGGGGACGGCAAATACAAAATGATCGAATCGCCCTTTGACGGCAGCCCGGTGATGCTGGCTCCCGCGCTCCATCCCGACGTGGCGATTATTCACGTGCAGCAGGCGGACGAGGACGGAAACGCCCAGATGTGGGGCATCGGCGGCGACTGCAAGTGGGGCGCCAATGCGGCGCGCCGCGTCATCGTGAGCTGCGAGCGGATCGTCAGCCGGGAAACAATCGGCAAGGATCCGTCCCGCACCATCGTGCCCGCGTTCAAGGTTGCCGCGGTGACCGAGGAGCCCTTCGGCGCGCATCCCGGATACACACCCGGCTTCTATGACATGGATCTGGCCTACGGCTATCTGTACAAGGAAGCCTCCAATACCGTCGAGGGATTTCAGGCGTTTCTGGACGAATGGGTGTTCGGCGTGAAGGACCGCACGGAGTATGTCCAGCGCTACATTCAGAAATTCGGATTCGCCCAGTACAAAAAGCTGCAGGCGAAATTCGACTATGGCTACCCCGTGTCCTACACTTACTGAAGAGGAGGTGGACGCATGAGCAATCACCCCAACGATTACATCAAGCCGGAATTGATGGCCTGCTGCGGCGCCCGTGAAATCCGGGACGGGGACATTGTCATCGTGGGCACCGGCTTTCCCACCATGTCGGCGAACATCGCCCGCTACACGCACGCGACCCACGCAACGCTGATGCAGGAATCAGGCGTGTTTGACGCGCGGCCGGCGCGGCCCGCGCTTTCCGTGGGAGATCCCTGTCTGAACCCAGGCGCGGCGATGATCGGCGGGCTCACGGATGTCATGGGGATGTTTCTGCAGGGCGGATGGGTGGATGTGGGATTTCTGGCCGGAAGTCAGATTGACCGGTACAGAAACATCAACACCACGGCCATCGGCGATTATGCAAAGCCGAAAAGCCGCCTTCCCGGCTCCGGCGGCGCGAACCCCATCGGAGCGCTGGCCAAAAGGGTGCTCATCATCGCGCTTCACAACACGCGCAGCCTTGCCGAAAAGGTGGACTTCATCACAACGCCCGGTTATCTGGACGGCCCGGGCGCCCGCGAGCGGTGGGGGCTTCCGCCGGAAACGGGTCCGCAGGTCATCATCACCAACAAGGCCGTCCTGCGGTTCGATAAGGAGACAAAAGAGGCATACCTCGAAAGTTATCATCCCGGGACGTCTGTGGACGAAGTGGTCAAGCTGACCCCGTGGGAGCTCAAGGTAAGCGATGACGTGCATGAAACCGAGCCGCCCCGTGCCGAGGAAATCCGCGTCATTCGGGAAGTCATCGATCCGCACCGGATGATCACAATCTACGAGAAGCGCGGATATGTTTAGGAGCTTTCACCGGGAGGCTTCCGCCCGTGAACATTCCGTTTTCTGAAGGAGGAGACAATCTATGGAGTACACGCAACAACTGATACGGTTTTGTTCTGATCTGTCTTTTGATACCCTGCCGGAAGAAGTGCGGCACAAGGCAAAACTCTGCATTCTGGACTACGTGGCCAATATTTACGGATCGCTGGAGCTCGATGCGGTGCGACAGGTCGTTGATTTCGTTCGTTCACTCGGCGGCCCGGAAGCCGCGACGGCTCTGGCCTGCGGTTTTAAAACCGGCTTGCAGAATGCCGCTTTCATCAACGGACTGACCGGTGAAGCTATCGAGGCGCAGGACGGGCTCCGCTTCGGAGGCAATCATTCGGGAGTGTCCGTCATACCGGCGGCGCTTGCCGTGGCTGAAAACCTGGGGCTTTCCGGCAAGCGTCTGATCGAGGCGGTGGCGGCGGGTTACGAGGCGTCCAACCGAACGGCGGCGGCCATGCATCCATGGCACACGCTGTCGGGATTTCTGCCCACCGGGACCTGTGGAACCCTCGGCGCGGCCGTGGCGGTCTCCAAACTGATGGGCCACGCCTATCCGGAGATGCTCAACGCCATCGGCATTGCCGGCTATATCCTGCCGGTTTCCATGGCGGAGCAGCTCATGGGCGGCTATACCGTGAAGATTGTCCAGGGCGGCCAGGCGGCCAGCGCCGCCATCTTGGCGGCGGGGCTTGCGGGAAAGGGAATTACCGGCAGTCCTTTCGTTCTGGAAGGGACGGAGCTCAAGGGGGGCATCACGCAGATCACCATGAAAGTGGACGCCAAACCGGAGCGCATCACGGAGAAGCTGGGAGAGCATTATTCCATCAACGATGTTTACTTCAAACCTTACACCGCCTGCCGTCACACGCACGGCGCGGCGCAGGCAACGCTCACGCTGAAGAAGGAAAAAGGGTTTGTCGCGGATGATGTGGATTTTATCGAGGTGTTCACTTACGGCGTGGCCGCTCTGGCCGTGGGGAAGGGCGTTCCGGAAGGCGGCAGTTTCGTCTCTGCGCAGTTTTCCATTCCGCACGTCGTGGCGGCCTGCATCCTTGACGGCGCGCTGGGTCCCGCTCAGCTTACGGAGCGGCGCATTGTCGATCCGGCGATCATCGCGCTGAGAAAAAAAGTAACGGTGAAGAATGATGACGAACTGAATAAAATGTACCCGGACAAAACCGCGAGCCGCGTGGAAATTCTGCTAAAAAACGGCGAACGCTTGGTGAAAACCGTGGACATTCCCAAAGGCGATCCGCGCGATCCGATGGACGCATCGGATATCGCGCAAAAAGTGAAGTTTTTCGCGGGAGGGCGGGATCAAAACAAGGTGAATCAAATCATCGATGCGATTTTGAATCTGGAAAAGGCCAATAATATAAATGAATTAGTTTCTTTGATCTAAACCAATACTTGAACAAAAGGACTCACATGGATTTTACATTAAATGAAGAACAGAAGATGCTGGTCGACACCATCAGGACCATGGGCCAGCGTGAAAAATTCAAGGAGCTGGCCCGGCACATTGATGAAACGGGGGAATTCCCGTATGACCTGCTGAAAAAATACGCCGATCTGGGACTCTTGGGAATGACGATTTCGGCCGAACACGGCGGAGGGGGCCAGCCTGCTCTCAACGCGATTTTGTGCATCGAGGAGCTGGCCAAATTCAGCCCCATGATTGCGGCGCCGGTGTTTGAATCCAATGTCGGACCGGTTCGGGTTATCGATATCTTCGGGACCGTGGAGCAGAAGAAAACCATTGTGCCCGGCGTCTGCCGGGGCGAGTTGAGCGTGTCCGTATGCATGACCGAGCCGGAAGCCGGCTCCGACCTCACCGCCCTCACGACGCGCGCCGACGAGGATGGCGACGATTACATCCTCAACGGCCGCAAATGCTTCATTACCGGCGGAGGACACGCCAGCCATTACATGGTCTATACGCGCTTCGGCGGCATGAAAGGCTACAAAGGCATCGGCGGCCTGCTGGTGGAGAATGGATCACCCGGCTTCACGTTCGGCAAACAGGAAAAATTCATGGGTCTTCGGGGCATGCCCTCCTGCGATCTCATCTTTGACAACGTGCGTGTTCCAAAGAAAAATCTGGTGATCGCGCCGGGCGAGTTCGGCAAGCTGATGTGGACCTTTGACATCGAGCGGTGCGGAAATTCTGCGATGTGTCTGGGCATTGCGGGCGGCGCTTTCGAGGAGGCGAAAGCCTACGCCATGGAAAGAAAGGCGTTCAACCGGCCGATCTGCGAATTCCAGGCGGTGCAGTTCATGATGGCGGATATGGCCGCAAAAATCGACGCGGCCAGGCTTCTGGTCTATCGGGCCGTGAGCGGCGCGGGACAGGGGCTTCCGTCGATCTATGAAGCCTCGATGGCCAAGTCTTACGCCAACGAGATGGTGGTGGACGTGACGAGCACGGCCATGCAGGTGTTCGGGGGGTACGGCTACAGCACGGAATTTCCCGTGGAGCGCATGTACCGCGACGCGAAGGCCTGGGGAGTGGCGGGCGGCACGATTCAGATGCTGAAAATCGGAATCGCCGGCATGATCTTCGGCAGGCGCTTCGACCAGCGCAAATAATCCGGCAGTTTCCGGAGGCGTGAACAAGAAGGAACAAGTCATGAAAAAGAAGATCATCATGATCCTTTGTACGGTTGTTGTTCTGATTGGGGCGTTGCTCGTAAAGACGCTGTGGAATGCCGGGGAATTTCAATCACTTTCTCGATTGTACGCTGCTGCCCGGCAAGAGCATAGAGAATGGGCGGCGTTGATGTTGCCCGTTTGGTTTTAATGACTGATCCGGGGAAGTTGCGGCGCGGATCTCTCTTCGACCTTTAACGAATCAAAAAGGAGGCACAAATGAGCCAGTATTACAAGGATGCGGATGATCTCTACAGGATTTACGGATATTTTCTGGGCCGGGTTCTTCAGGATGAGAAAATCGGAACAAAAATGTCAAAGGCGGGCATCATCATCAAATTCATGTACACGGACCCGGACGCGGAAATAACGATCGACCTGAAAAATCCGCCGTCAAAGCCCGGCTACTATGGCTCCTTTTATCTGGGGCCCTGCGATCTCAAGGAGGACGTGTGGTCCAAGCAGCCGGCCGACCATTCCCACCGGTTCTGGCATGGTCTGGAAAATCCGATTGCCGGCATCACCAAGGGCATCATCAAGCAGGGCGGAAAGGTCACCGCCATGCTGAAGCTGCTGCCGGTCATCAAGCCAGCATTTCAGCTCTTTCCCGTAGCGCTCAAGGAAATGGGTCTTGATCACCTGATCGTTACGAAAAAATAAAATTTCTTCCGGTGGTCATAAGGCCACGGGCGCACGATTTACGGTTTGATTGCAAGACAGGAATTACGACAAACGGCAAGGAGTAACGATATGAAGGGAAACACAGGCCGGATTGCCGACATTGACCTTTCCACCGGGAACGTCAGCATTCTTCAACTGCCGGAAGAAACCTACCGCCGCTATATCGGCGGAAGCGGCCTGGCCGCCAAAATCTTCTGGGACCGGGCCGATTTTTCGGCCGATCCCCTTTCCCCCGAAGCGATCCTGATTCTGATGAACGGCCCCCTGACCGGCGTCAAACTCTCCGGCGTCAGCCGAATGAACGCGACGGCGCGTTCTCCCCTGACCGGCGGAATCGCGGAATCCTCCTGCGGAGGCTATTTTCCGCCCGCGCTCAGGCTCGCCGGATTTGACGGCCTGATTTTATCCGGCCGGGCGGCGAGGCCTTCCGTGCTCTTGATCGAAAACGAATCCGTGTCCGTACGGGACGCCGGGAACCTCTGGGGCAGAGGCGTTCTGGAGTGCACGAGGGAGCTTCATAAAACCTACGGGAAAAAATCGACGTCGCTGATCATCGGTCCGGCCGGAGAAAACGGGGTTCCCTTTGCCTGCATTCTCAACGAAGCCCATCATGCCTTTGGCCGCTGCGGCATGGGCGCCGTCATGGGCTCCAAGAACCTGAAGGCGCTTATCGTGCAGTCCGGCGGCGGGACGCTTTCCCTGGCTGATCCCGACCGGATCAAATCGCTCGCCCGGGAGTTGAATCCGCGCATCAAAGATTATCTGATTTCCCAGGTTCTTCACGACTACGGAACATCCGGGAATCTGGAAGGGCACATGTACGACGGAGATGTGCCGATGCGCAACTGGACGTCCAACTATGACGAGGCAACGGCCAGCGCCCTAACGGGGAGTACCCTGTCAGAAACCTATCTCAAAAAAACCGCCACTTGCGCGTACTGCGCGGTCGCCTGCAAGAGAATCGTCCAGGTGGACGAAGGGCCGTTTGCGGTGGAGGAAGGGCCCGGGCCGGAGTATGAAACGGTCGTCGCTTTCGGCTGTCTGCAGGGCGCATCGGACCTGGCGGCCGTCTGCAAGGCTTCCCGGATCTGCAATGACCTCGGCATGGACACCATCAGCGCGGGCGCCACGATTGCCTGGGCCATGGAAGCCTGTGAGAATGGACACCTCACCCGGGAACAGACCGGCGGCATTGTGCTGAATTGGGGAGACATGGATACGGTGGTGCACAAAATTCTTCCGATGATGGCCGCACGCAGCGGAGCGCTGGGGAGGCTTCTGTCCATGGGGAGCGCGGCCGCGGCGCGCGCTATCGGTGCCGGTTCCATCGCTTACACGGCGCAGAGCAAAGGCCTGGAGGCGCCGATGCATGATCCCCGCGGCGGACACGGGCATGCCGTGGCCTATGCGGTGAGCCCCCGGGGCGCATGCCACGTGCAGTCGGCGATGCATTTCATGGAAACCGGAGCCTGCAACTATCCTGAAATCGGCTTCGAATTTGATCTGGAGGCGCTGACCCACGAAAAGAAAGCCGAAACCATGGTGCTTGCGGCGGCGATCGGCGGCATTGAAAACAGCGCCTGCCTCTGCCAGTTTGCCGACCGGTCGCTGACCCTTCCGGAGATTGTGGAATTGATCAATGCGGCGGCCGGATACGGGTATGACGTTCCTGCCATGATGGAGGCGGGGCTCCGCGTCTTCAGCCTGAAGCGCTGCATCAATTACCGCTTTGGCTTCCGGGCGGCCGATGATGATCTGACCCCGCGCATGAAAGAACCGGCTCGGGATGGGGATACGGCCGGAATTGAGATCCGTTTTGACGAAATGAAAAACCGTTTTTACGAACAGATGGAGTTCGACCCCGAAAAGGGCGTGTCGTCCCGCGAAAAGCTCGTCGCGCTGGGGCTTGCCGAAGAAGCTGAAATGATCTGGCCGCAAACGTAAGCAAAAAATCTGCAGTGGATATCTGAGGGAGGAACAGGCATGCGTTCTAACGGCAAGATTTTCTACGGATGGTGGATTGTTGTCGGCGCTTTTTTTCTCAATTTTGCCGGCATCGGAATTATCATGAATTCCATGGGAGTGTTCGTTAAGCCCGTTTCCGAATCCCTGGGCTTCACCCGGGGCGGATTCACTCTTTATTTCACCATTGCGGCGCTGGCCATGATGGTCATGGCGCCGGTGATGGGCAAACTCCTGGAACGCTATGACATCCGCGTTGTCATGACAATCTCCACCTCGATCATGGCCGCGAGTTTCGCGCTCTTTTCGCAGTGCCGGACGCTCACGCAGTTTTACCTCCTGGCCGTGTTTTTGGGGATCGGCAGCGCGGGATCGCACATTATCCCCGTCTCCATGATGATCACCAACTGGTTCATCGATCGGCGGGGTCTGGCGATGGGGATCGTCTTTGCCGCCACAGGCGTCGGCGGAATGATCTTCAACCCGCTGGCCAACTGGATCATCCTGCACTATGGCTGGCAGGCCGCCTATCTCACCTTCGGTCTGACCATCGGCGTCCTGTCGATACCGACCGCGGTTTTCATCGTGCGCGCAAAGCCGGCCGACAAGGGCCTGCTGCCTTACGGCGGTGAAGCGGCGCTGGCACGCCAGACGGCCGGTGAGCAGGCAGGGGCGACGGCGTCTGCGGCAATCCGCGGCGGCGCCTTCTGGCTTCTAGCCGCAATCATTCTTCTGATCGCCATCGCCAATATGGGTGTCCTGCACCACATTGTGCCATACCTCACGGACATCGGATTTTCCTCCACGACGGCCGCGGCGCTGATGTCCCTGCATATGGCCATGCTGATTGTCGGCAAGGTGCTGACGGGCAGCCTGGCTGACCGGCTGGGCCTTCTGAAAAGCTATCTGGTCTGCATGGCCGGACTGGTGATTGCCATTCTCCTCCTTTACGGGGCGCAGTTGATGTGGGTGGCTGTCGTTTTCAGCGTTCTTTTCGGTTTTTCCATCGCGGTGCGCACCGTCCTGCCGCCGCTCATGACGGCGAAAGTTTTGGGGCAGAAGCATTTTGCGGTCATCTACGGACTGCTCAACATCTTCACAACGCTGGGGACGGCCGTGGGCGTGCCGCTTTCCGGCTTTATTTACGACTGGACAAAGAGTTATTCCCTGGCATTTGCTCTGTATATAGGGCTTTGCCTGATCGCGGCCGCAGCCGGCATTGCCGTCATGATCCGGGGCGAAAAAAAACAATCGTCCGTCATTTGCATTCGTTGAGTTTGAGAATTTTTCTAGTTTTGCCCGGTCCGGCAGGATAATCTGCAAGCAGCCCGGAGATCAGGCATTTGGCCACGCTGTCCAAGTCTTCCTCTCCCTCGCTTGCGACCTTGCCCTGCCAGAGTTCATCGCCCGGCTTGCGGCCTGCCGAGTCGAAGACGTCCATGCTGATCCAGCGAATATGAACCGTGTAGAATCCGCCTCCCTCGATGACATAGTGCATTTCCATTGTGGCGCCTTTTGGCGTGGGTTGAAGAGACGGGACCGGGCGGGATACGACCGGCTCCTGCCTTTGCTCGGCTCTTGTGCCGGCTTTGATCAGGACGAGGACGTGAGGCTTGGCGCGGTCATGCACCAGGCCTTTTTTTTCCAGCTCGCCGCGGATGATGGGCAACAGGTTTTCCGTCAGGGGCATCTCGCCTTCAGGTGAAAGGAAGGAAAACTTTTTGCAAGCCGGGGCAGGGAAGCTTGGCGCCGCGCGGCTTTCGACATCCATCACGATATGCGTCGGGGCGCAGCCTTCCATCCAGCACAGACAGGTTATCCCCAGCAGGGCGCGGAATAAAAATGATCTTTTGGCGATCATGCTACAAATCCCTGAGCAGCTTGTTTTCCGGTTGACGCTCTATCGTTTGATCAAACGTTTCCAGGGAAGCCGAAAGGGCGTCGAATTCAGGGGAGCGCGTGAAAGGCGTCTGGTTCAGGCCCCGTTTGTCCATTGCGCCGATGACATACTGGACGGTCAGCGTATTGACGTCGCGCGCCGGCTGATAACCCTGCTCCGTGATTCCCTCCGTCCGGGCCATCGAAAGAATATTGCTTTTCACCAGATTGAACAGAATTTCGTTGACGAAGCGAATGGGAATTTCCAGCTGATTGGATATATCTCGGGCCGTCGCCGGTTTTTCTCCCTGAACGAACCGCTGGACCATATGATGGGCGATGCGCAGGGAAAGCAGCGTGCGAAGGCGGTGGCTGGCCGCGAGCGCATCCGGTTCAAACTCGTAAGTGTCCACGTTCTGGTAGGCAAACGAAAGCTCCGCCCCGTACAGCACGATCAGCCAGCTCAACTGAAGCCAGGCGAGGAAAAGGGGCAGGGCGGCGAAGCTACCGTAAATGGCATTGTACTGGGCAACGCCGACCTGGAACGTAATATAGGCCCATTCGACCACCTGAAAGATCGTTCCGGTGATGATTCCCGCGATAATGCCGGCGGAAAATTTTACCTGGGTGTTCGGCATGAAAATATAGAGGAAGGTGAAAAGCGCCCACATGAGGGTATAGGGCAGCAGCTTCAGAAGAAAAAAGATGACGGGGCCGAAGCTTCCCAAAATGGCGAATTTCTCCAGAATCAGGTTCACCTGCGTGGTAATAAAAACGTTCACACCGCCCGATAGAACCAGGATGACCGGGCAGATCAGGATGAGAGACAGATAATCGCCGAACATCCGGCCGATGGTTCGTTTTTCCCGAATGCCCCAGATGTCGTTGAAAGACTCTTCGATCTGCCTCAGCATTTTGATGACGGCCCAGAAAAGCACCACCAGGCCGACGCCGGCGATCAGGCCGCCCTTTGTGTTGGCGAGAAGGGCGTCGGAAAACTGGATCACATTGGCCAGAATATCTTCATGGCCGGCCAGTTTTTCCCGCAGTTGCTCTTCCAGCACTTTCTGAAAGCCGAAGCCTTTGGCGATGCCGAAGGCCATGGCGGCGATGGGGACAATCGAGACCAGCGAATAAAACGTCAGCGAGGATGCGCGAAGCTGGCATTTGTCTTCGTCAAAGCCGCGGATGGAAAGAATCAGCACCCTGGCCAGCTTCAGAAAAAAAGATTTTCCGGGAGGAAGTCCCGTGCCGCGAATTCTCCAGATGTCTTTCCGGATGAAATCCATGGTTCTTTGAATTCGTGTTTTATTTTCGGCCATGATGCCTCCTTTAGTTCCCCAGAATGACTTCCCCCGTGTCGGTGATCAGCTTTTCCGGCAGTTGGAAAAGACGACGGAAAACGCCCAGGGTTTCTCTGCCGATGGATCTCACCGGCATGGGCTTGACATTCGGGTCTTTCCACGCGCCGTTGATTTTAACATAAATGGTGAGGATATTCCCGTTTTTATCCAGAATCAGCCAGCCTACAATCGGCATTTTTGAAGCAACCAGATCCAGGGTTTGCAGGGGGTGAATGCCGGCGATGCCGTCCAGCTCTTTTCGAAACACGTCAACGCTGCCCGCCGCCGAGATTTCCATTGCGTCGCCGGAAATAAAGAAATCTTTGGATGAAAACACGCCGTTTTGAACGGAGGCCTGGGCGCTAATGGCGCTGTAAGGCATGCCGTCCTTGGCCATGTCCGGCAGTTTCAGCCGGATAAGCTGCGAAACATTCAGCAGGGAGAAGATTTTGGAAAGGACCGAAAACTTTCTCAGGACGCCTTTTTCGGCGCGGATTTGCAGCGTTCCGGCCGCTGTATTTTTCAGATCGGCGGCTTGACTTCCGGCAGCGGTCAGGTCTCCGGAAACCGACAGACTGCCGGTGATCAGACCGTCTCCGATGTCCATGATGCTCTGGAGTTTTTCCAGACTCACCCCGTTGACGGAAAGGTTTGCATCATAGCGGTTCTGACCATCAGGACGAAGAGCCGCTTTGCCTTTTGCCCGAATGCGTCCGTCAAAAACGCCCGCTTCCAGGGATGAGACATTCAGGATTCCGGTCGTATAGTTCAGCACAGTATTCAGGCCGCTGAATTCGACGCCTTCCAGCTTTCCCGCATTCGCGCGAACGGTTGCGTCAACGGTTATGTTGGACGGCGCGCTTCCGTCTTTTTTGGACGTTTTCAGGGAGGCCAGTAGAGCGATGTCGTCGGAATGGATGTAGGGAGAGGCCAGTTCCGCCGTGATTTTCGGCTCGGCAAAGTCCCGGAGGTGACCCGATGCGTTGAAAAGAGATTGTCCCAGGCCGAAAGAAAGGCGGTTGACGAGAAGGTCATTGCCTTTCCAGACGGCCTGTGCGCTGACGCCGGAAAACGTTGCGTCGCCTTTCGGGCTTGTCCATCCGAGGTCCCTGGCATGGAGCCGATCAGCCTTGACCTGAAACGCGACGGCCGGTTTGCGGAAATCATCGATGCTGAACTTTCCCTGAATGTCGCTTTCTCCGATTCTAGCTTTGAGCGGGCCTGTTTCCATTTTGTCGCCCCGGAAATAGGCTTGCCCGGTCAAACCGGTGACAGGTCTGGCGAGCGACGGGACCGTCAAAGAGACGCCGCTAAAAGACGCGTTCCCCGTCCATTGCAGAGAGGCAGGATGAAGGAGGTCGCCTTTGCCGGAAACATTGAGCGAGGCGGTTCCCGAAGGGTTCATTTTCCTCAAGAAAGGAAACAAGGCGGCGGCTTCACGAAGGTTCAAGGTTTTCGATTCGGCATGCAAAGAAATAGGAATCTCTCCGGAGAATCGGTAAGCAGCCGAACCGTTGACATTCAACGGAGGCAGGTCGAACCGGATGGAAGAAAACGTGAGAGCTTCCTGATTTACGATCATGTCGGCGGTCAGAAGGTTGTTTTTAGACACAGGTTTTTCCAGAACATCCGGAAACACGTAAGAGGCGCCGGTCAGATCCCAGTTTGCATGGACGCGGAAATCGGAGGTTGTTCCTTTTCCCGACAGATTGAGGGTGGACGGTCCGCTGAAGCGGAAATTTCGAAACCGGTCTTTTCCAAGAAGCCGTGCGACTTCCTCGCGGGCCGGCTGAACGATCATAGCCGCCGTGTATTCGACGGGACCAGGCAGGGAAAAATCGGAAATGCTGCCATCCAGCGCAAAAGGTGATTGGCCGAAGAGCCCTTTCATGCCGCGCAGCCTGAACCGGCGGTTTTGAAGCTCCAGAGCGCCGCGGATGTCATGAAAATCCGGCGCGGTTTGATGCGCTGTAAAAACGCCTTCGCTGACGTCCGCCCGAAGGGAAAGGACGCCGGCATTTTCAGGGCTGCCCATCCGGGTAATCTGGCTTTTCCTGCCTTTTAGCGTTCCTTCCATCAGGCGGAAATTGCCGTCCCGAATGTGCGCCGCAATAAAATCTCCCACTGTTTTTGGAATGATTTTCCAGGGAATGCAGGGCCGCATTTCTTTCAGGGAAAAGGCGGACGTTTTGGCAATTGCGGTCAGGAAGAAATCTTCCTTATCCATGTCCTGAATGTTCAGGCAGCCGCCGGCTTCAAAGCGATCGATCGCCAGGCGCGCCACGTCCAGCGAAAGACTTCCGGCGTTGCGGCTCAAAGCGTAGTCGATGCGGACCGTCCGCGGAGTGAGCGGATTGGAAAAAGCTCTGGCGCAGTCGAACAGAGAGTTTTTCACCGCGACGCTGCCCTTTGATGAAAAATTCTTCAGGGTCCCGGAAAAGTTTGTGTCCGCATCCAGCAGGCCGCCCAGCCGATCAATGGCCGCCCTGCGATTCAGGTAAGGCGCGTAATGCCGAAGGTCCGATCCTTTGAGCCGGATAGACGCGTTCAGGGTGCTTGCCCAAACAGGTTTATCGGACGGTGAGGGTTCAAAGGTGCCTTTCAGGGAAAGGGTCGCTTTGTTCCGATCTTCGATTACAGTCGCACTTATTTGATATTGAAACCGACTTCCGAACAAAGGGGAATCGACGGCGCAGTCGAGATCATCCAGACGGGTGGTGATCACTTCATTTCCCGCGGCCTGATCCTCAAAGGTTACCGATCCTTTGTCAATGTTGATGTTGTTGATTTTCAGCGCCGTTTCCTTCCGGGGCTTTGCCAGCAGATCGGCGATGTTCAATTCCCCGTTGCTGTCCCGCTTCAGTTGAAGAACGGGCCGATCCAGAAGAACGTCTCTGAGTGAGAATTGATTTCTAAGAAGTGGAAGAATATCCAGGCGCAGACGGGCAGAACGGATGTGAACGAAGTCGGCAACGCCGTCCTTTTCTTTGATAACGAAGCCGGTAAAGGTAAATGCCAGTCCTTTGCGAAGGGAAAGAGAGCCGCTTCCCTCATCGTAATGGACGGGGCGGTTCAGTTCCCTGCCGATCATTCTTGTCAGAGGTTCCTTGAAGGCATCGGGTTGGGATAGTTTCCACGAAACGAAGAGCCAGGCGGATGCAAGAAGAACGACGAACGCGGCAGCGCCGATTCCAAAAAATAAAAAGAATTTCTTTTGAGTCGTCAAACAGAAGCCTTTTTAAGATGATCCTGGATCGCGGAGCGTTAAGAATCGCCGCGCGCGTCCAGATCCCGGAAGGCCCTGATCCCGCTAAGGCTGGTGGCTTCCAGGATTCCCCGGGTGATGGCTCGGGTCATGCAGTCCGCTGCGCTGCGCCCCATTTCGGTCAGAATTTCCGCCGCCGGAGATGCGAAAAATCCCCGGGTCGCGGGCAATTTTCGCTTGTTGGTTCCAATGCAAAAGATCGTGTCTCCGTCAAACATCGTGTGTGACGGGCGTATGGCGCGGGCAAAGCCGTCGTGAGCCATCTGGGCAATTTTTTGCGCCTGCGCTTTGGTCAAAACCGCATTGGTCGCGATCACTCCGATGGTCGTGTTCTGTCCCGCGGAAGCCACGGGTGGCGGTGGCAGCTTCACCGCTCGCTTTCCGAGGTCTCCGAATTCCGATTCTGCTTCCTGACGGATTTCCCAGAAACGCCCCATCGCGGGATCGATCACGGAACCCAGAGAGTTCACGGCAACAATCGCCGCGACGATAATTCCCGAGGGCAGGGCTTCGCTGGCCGTTCCCAGACCGCCTTTGATCCCTCCGGCGATGGCGCCCGTTCCCGCGCCGACGGACCCGAGGGGGAAAACGCCTTTGCCCGCGGCGCTGCATGCCGCCGCTCCCCATTTTGGACCAATCGGTGGAACAAACTGTTTTCCCCGGCCCAGATCGAAAAGCGCGGCCGCCGGCACAATAGGCGCCACATAGCCATCCTGCAGCGGAAATCCCCAGCCTTTCTTTTCGAGCCAGCGCACGACGCCGTCTGCCGTTGCCAGGCCATATACGGATCCGCCGGTCAACACGACCGCCTGCACCTTTTCCACCAGATTCATGGGCTGCAACAGGTCTGTTTCGCGCGTTCCCGGTGCGGAGCCGCGAACATCCACGCCGGCCGTCGCTCCCTCGGGGCAGAGAATCGCGGTTGTGCCGCAGGTGTATTTCCGGCTGGTGAAATGACCGACCATGATTCCTTCAACATCGATCAGAGAATTATTCCGGCCTGTTTTATTCATCGGCATCTCCTTGCGAAAAAGGTTGTGCGACGTCTTCAAATGATCGCGATCATCGCTGATCAACTTATGATCAAAATCCGCTTGTCGATTGCGTTTCATTTACCACAGGTCGAAAGGCATTTCAGCTATTATTTCATTGACATCTCGTGATGTTCTTCCTATACTCCGTTCCGCCATTAGTAAAATCTAGACCGACATTTAGTTACTGTATCTGCTGCCGATCTTGCCTCGGGATAAGGAAATGAACATGGAAAACATCTTTTTTGAAAAGCCGATCCTAAATTCACCTACTGGATTCCCGGCGTTAATAATAATGGCCAGTATGGCCGTTGGGCCTTTGCCGAATTTACCGAAGTCTATCAGATTGAATCCGACTTTAAAGCGAAGGTCGAAAAAGAGTTTGACAACATGATTGGAAAGTTTACGATGGCCAAAGGTTAAGCATGTCTGCCTTGCGAATGAAAATATTTATCAGCAGTGTTCAAAAGGAATTTGCCAAAGAGCGCAAAGCGCTTCGGGATTATGTTCAGGGCGATCCGCTTTTGCGCCGCTTCTTCGACGTATTTCTCTTTGAAGATTTACCCGCCAGAGATCAGCGCGCGGATGATGTCTATCTTGAAGAAGTTCACAACAGCGATATTTATCTGGCTTTGTTCGGCAATCAATATGGCGCGCCCGATAAAAAAGGTTTTTCCCCGACGCATCGTGAATTCAACGAAGCAACCCGGCTGTGAAAGGAACGTCTCATTTTTGTTAATGGGGCGACGGATGAAAACCGGCAACCCCAAATGAAAGCGCTTATTGACGAAGCGGGTTCACAGCTCATCCGCCGTCGTTTCGCCGACGCATCGGAGCTGATCCCCGCAGTTTATGCCAGTCTGGTGGATTATCTGGCCGTAAAGGAACTTCTCCGCGCCGGACCCTTTGACGCCGCTGCATGCGCAAATGCGTCATTGGACGATATCGATCCGGAAAAGGTCATCAAATTTGTCAGTCTGGCCCGTCGCGCCAGGGAATTTCCTCTGCCTGAAGGTACACAACCAAAGGAGGTTTTGGCGCATCTGAGCTTACTGAATAAGGAACGTCCTACGAATGCCGCAATGCTTTTATTCGGGAAGACACCACAACGATTTCTGATTTCATCGGAGATTAAATGCGCGCATTTTCATGGCCTGGAAGTCAGCAAACCCATTCCTTTTTATCAGGTTTATAAGGGCACTGTTTTTGATTTAGTCGATCAGGCAGTCGATTTTGTGCTCTCCAAAATCAACTTGGCTGTCGGCACGCGTGAATTGAGCGTCCAGGCCCCTGTCGCTTATGAAATGCCGCCCGAAGTCATTCGGGAGGCCATTGTCAATGCTGTTGCGCACCGCGATTACACCAGCAACGGCAGCGTTCAGGTGATACTTTTTTCAGATCGGCTCGAAGTCTGGAATCCCGGCACACTGCCGCCTTCGCTTACACTCGAAAAATTAAGGCACCCGCATGGCTCCGTGCCCGGTAATCCACTTCTGGCGGAGCCTTTATATTTGACCAAATATATCGAACGTATGGGCACGGGAACGGGTGATATGATTGCGCGTTGTCGTAAAGCCGGATTGCCTGAACCCGAATTTGCCCTGACGGACGGCTTTGTCGCAACCGTTCGCCGAAGGCCGGAGCGGGCCTTTGAAGCCGTCGGCGGCAAGAAAGAGGCGCCCGGCAGGCGCCAGGAAGGCACCAGGTTGGCACTAAGTGGGAACCAGGTTGAAATCCTGAATCAATGCTCAGATGCATGCGCGATTGCCGATCTGATGCAGTTGGTGGGCCGTTCGGATCGCACCAAGTTCCGTAACCAGGTTTTAAATCCGCTGATCCAGGAAGGCCTTTTGATGATGACTGTCCCGGATAAGCCGACCAGCTCTCTTCAGAAATACCGCGCGACGGAAAGAGGGAGAGCCCTTCTGGCAAAACTGAAAAAGAAAGGGAGTGGAAAGTGACAATCGAACCTTGCCTTTTCACGGCATCTGAAAGGTAGAGAAGATGGCAGCAAAGAAAACAAACAACAAAACCATTGAAACACTGACGCATGATGAAGCGAAGCGGAAAAATATTCCCACTGCCGAGTTTCAGTCCGTCGTGTAAAAGAAGCGCAAGACCCGTTGAATGTGACTTATATACTTAATGCAAAAGGCTGGGACTAATATCATCTGATAAAGCGCAGGATTTCAGCTCCAGTTTTTCTAATTTCTACCCTTGAGAACGGCTTGACGTGTCTCAATCTATCCGGTAGTCACAAAGGCCAAAGTCGTGTATGATGCCGCGCATGAAAAGAGGAAGCGGCATACTGCTGGCGATTTCTTCGCTGCCCGGACGGTTCGGCATCGGAACGCTGGGAGAAGGCGCACGCAAATTTGTGGATTGGCTCGAGCAAAGCGGACAGGCCTACTGGCAGATTCTGCCTATCTCACCGACGGGTTTCGGCGATTCTCCGTATCAGGCGTTCAGCGCCTTTGCGGGCAATCAGTATTTTATCGATTTGGAGGATCTGCATCGAGAAGGCCTGCTGCCCCCCGAGGCGCTGGACCTTTGTGAAAGTCTTTTTGCGGGCG
>Ga0116161_1000874_pt1 | contig 32914 bp, 24 predicted proteins | sample AD_JPNAS3_MetaG_FD_89877 | JGI IMG/M metagenome (GOLD analysis project Ga0116161, IMG submission 89877) | Active sludge microbial communities of municipal wastewater-treating anaerobic digesters from Japan - AD_JPNAS3_MetaG | ecosystem: Engineered > Bioreactor > Anaerobic > Digestate | place... | reverse complement strand
TGGGGGGGGGGGGGGGGGGGGGGGGGGGGGGGGGGGGGGGGGGGGGGGGGGGGGGGGGGGGGGCTGCGGGAGGCGGAGCACTGCTCGGCGCGGGTGCGGGGCGAAGGCGGCGAGGCGCGGGCGGCGGCGGAGCGGGAGGTGGAGGAGGAGCCGCTGCCGACGCTGGAGGGGGAGATTGCACGGCTGGCGGCGCGGCGGAACCAGGTGGACCGCTGGCTGGAGTCGCGGCTGGGGGATTGCGCGCCGGGGGAGGCGGTGCGCTATCTGACGGCGTTGGCGTCGGTGGCGAGGAGCCTGGCGGAGCTGTTGGGGCGGCGCGAGGCGGAGGGCGGCGGGGACGAGCTGCAGCGGGTGCTGGCGGAGGCGGCGCGGCTGGTGCGCGAGCGGGCGGGGGAGGGGGACGATTCACCGCGAAGACGCGAAGACGCGAAGACGACGCGAAGGGATGGATAGAGGGCGATGGATGGACGTGGCGTGCTGGCGGAGGTGTTGGGCGACCCGGGGCTGTTTGCGCGGGCGGTGACGGGGGTGCCGCTGCGGGGCTACCAGGTGGAGGTGGCGCGGGCGGTGCTGGATTCGGTGCTGCGGGGGCGGGGGCTGACGTTTGCGGTGATGATGAGCCGGCAGGCGGGGAAGAATGAGACTTCGGCGCAACTGGAGGCGCTGCTGCTGGTGCTCTTCCGGGAGTGCGGCGGCTGGCTGGTGAAGGCGTCGCCGACGTTCCAGCCGCAGACGGTGCATTCGCTGCTGCGGTTGGAGGCGCGGCTCGACAACCCGTACACTCGGGGGCTATGGACGCGGGAGCGGGGCTGCATGGTGCGGCTGGGCCAGGCGCGGGCGCTGTTCCTCTCGGCGCAGGCGGGGGCGTCGGTGGTGGGGGCGACGGCGTCGATCCTGCTGGAGGCGGATGAGGCGCAGGATATCGACGAGGACAAGTGGGAGAAGGATTTCCGGCCGATGGGCGCGGCGGGGAATGTGACGACGGTGCTGTGGGGGACGGCGTGGACAGCGCATACGCTGCTGGCGCGGACGGCGGCGGCGCTGCGGCGGCTGGAGGCGGAGGATGGGGTGCGCCGGGTGTTCACGGTGCCGTGGCGGCGGGTGGCGGCGGAGGTGCCGGCCTACCGGACGTACGTGGAGGGGGAGATGGCACGGCTGGGCGCGGGGCACCCGATGATCCGCACGCAGTATGCGCTGGAGGAGGTGGACGCGGCGGCGGCGATGTTCCCGCCGGGACGGCGCGCGCGGATGCAGGGCAGCCACGCGGCGCACGTGGCGCCGGAGCCGGGGGCGCGCTATGCGCTGACGGTGGACGTGGCGGGGGAGGCGAGCGAGGGGGAGAGCGCCGCCGGAGCGCTGGGGGCACGCGACTGCACGGCGTGCACGCTCTTTGCAGTGGAGCTGGGTGAGGCGGGGGAGCCGCTGGCCGGCCGGCCGCACTACCGGGTGGCGCGGCGCTGGTGGTGGCGGGGTGTGGGGCAGGCGGAGCTGTATGCGCGCCTGGCCGAGCTGGTGGTCGCGTGGGGGCCGCGGCGCATTGTGGTGGATGCGACGGGGCTGGGCGCGGGGGTGGCGTCGTTCCTGGGCCAGCGGCTGGGCCGGCGGGTGGTGCCGGTGGTGTTTACGGCGGCGCGCAAGTCGCAGCTCGGCTGGGGGTTCCTGGGGATCTGCGACACCGGGCGCTTTGCGGACCATGCCGGCGACGGGTCCGCAGCACAGGAGGAGTTCTGGCGGCAGGTGGCGGCGGCGGAGTGCACGCTGCTGCCGGGGCCGGGGCGGCGGCTGCGCTGGGGGGTGCCGGCGGGGCGAGGGCACGATGATTTGCTGGTGTCGGCGGCGCTGTGCACAGTGCTGGACGAGGAGGGATGGGGGGCGGGGGAGTCGTACGTCATCCCGGCGGTGGATCCATTGGAGGAGATCGACGGCGCAGGGCTCGGGGGGTGAACGGGCCGGGCTGTGGAACTCGGCCTACGAGGGGGGCGTCGTGGCGCCGCGTCCGCGGCTGGCGTCACAACCCGGCGGTCAAGGCGCTCAAGCGCCAACTACGAACCTGATATGGGAACCCTACGCCGCTCCCCGCCGTCTATAGGGTGAACGTGCTGCCCATGATCGCAGCACGATGGAGGTGCACCATGCGCGCAAAGGCGCACATCGCCCTGTCGGCGGGCCTGGCGCTCGCCATGATCCTCGGCCTCGGCGCAGCCTGCATCGCGCCGGCCACGCCCACCACGCGGCCGGGCGAGACGCCGGCGGTCGCCACCATCGACGACCCGGTCGACGGCTACCTGGCCCTGGCGCCGCGCGTGCTGCACAGCGGCCAGGCGCACAGTGTGCCGGTCTCCCTCTTCCACGGCCGGCAGCCGGCCAACGCCACCGTGCAGCTCGCCCTTACCAAGGGCGGCCAGGCGCTGGCCCAGGCCGAGGGGCGCATCCAGGGGCGCGGCGACCTGACCCTGCCGGTGCCTGCGCTCGCCGAGGGCGAGTATGAGCTGCAACTCTCGGGAAAGGGCTTCCAGGCCACTTCGGCCGTGCGCGTGGAGGAGGGCACGCTGGTCTTCCTCGAGAGCGACAAGCCCCTCTACAAGCCGGGGCAGACGGTCCATTTCCGCGTCCTCACGCTCGACTCGTCGCTTAGGCCCCTGCCCGCCGCCGTCACGCTCGAGGTGGCCGATGCCAAGGGGCTCAAGATCTACAAGAAAGAGCTGCAGAGCGACGACTATGGCATGATTACGGCCGACCTGCCCATCTCCGATGACCCCAACCTGGGCGTGTGGAAGGCGACGGTGCAGGCCGGCAAGCGCCAGGCGCAGCTCGACGTGCGCGTGGAGCGCTACGTGCTGCCCAAGTACGAGGTGACGGTCAACCTGGCCAAGGAGTGGGCGCTGGCCTCCGAGCCGATCGTGGGCTCTATCGCCGCCGAGTATTCCTACGGCAAGCCGGTGCAGGGCGAGGTGGAGATCGTGGCCACGCGCTATGTGGGCACGTGGCAGGAATTCGCCCGCGTCACCCGCGAGCTCGCCGGCCAGGTCGATTTCTCACTTCCCGCTGCCGGCTATGTGGCCGGCGTGCCCGGCGAGCAGGGCATGGGCAACGTGCAGCTCGACGTCACCGTGCGCGAGAAGGCCACCGGCTATGAGGAGAAGACGACGCGGCTCGTCACCGTGGCCCAGGCGCCGGTGGTCATCTCGGCCATCCCCGAGAGCGTCGCCTTCAAGCCCGGCCTGCCGCTCTCCGTCCTCTTTGTCGCCGAGACGCCCGACAAAAAGCCGGCCGACGCCGTGGTGGCGGTGCACATCAGCTACATGAAGGACAAGGCCCGCGGCGACGGCGAGACGCGCCAGGTGACGGTCAAGGGCGGCCAGGGGCTGCTCACGGTCACGCCGCCGGCCGACGCCATCGGGCTGAGCGTCGTCGCCTACTCGGGCGACTCCTACGCCAACCTGGCCCTGAAGGCCGGCCATTCGCCGACCGGCTCCTTCGTCCACGTGGGGCAGACGAGCACGGGCGCGCTGCGGGTGGGCGACACGGCGCACTTTCGCGTCACCGCCACCAAGCAGGCCACCGGCTTTTACTATGAGGTGCTGGCCAGGGGGCGCGTCGTCTTTTCCGACTATTCCCGGTCGTCCGACATCGCCCTCACGCTCACGCCCGCCATGGCGCCCAGCGCGCGGCTCCTGGTCTACCAGATCCTGCCCACGTCGGAGGTGGCGGCCGACTATGTGCCCTTCTCGGTCTCCGGCGACTATCCCCAGCAGGTGCAGGCGTCGTTCAGCCAGGCCGAGGTGCGCCCGGGCGACCCGGTGGACGTCAACGTGCAGACCGAGGGCCCCGCCCGCGTGGGGCTGGCGGCGGTCGACCGTTCGGTGTTCATCCTGGCCGAGAACCGGCTGAACCTGCAGCAGGTCTTTGACGAGCTGGAGCGCCTCTACCAAAAGCCGCAGGTCGAGCTGCACGAGGCGACCCCGTTCGACAAGATCACCACCTGGGGCGCGGGCGACGTCTTTCGCGACGCCGGCGTGGTCGTGCTCTCGAACCAGCAGGTGCCCGCGGGCAAGGAGTACGAGTCGCCGGTGTGGCGCGAATTGGAGCGCGGCGCGGCCATCGCCGGCGCGGTGCCGGCGGCGGCGCCGCAGGCCGCCGTCGAAGATGGCGTGAAGCAGGCCGAGGGCGCAGGCCCCGGCCTGGCCGAGGTGCAGCGCGTGCGCCAGTTCTTCCCCGAGACCTGGCTCTGGCTCGACCTGACGACCGATGGCGCCGGCAAGGCCACGGCGCCGGTGCAGGCGCCCGATAGCATCACCACCTGGATGCTGCGCGCCGTGGCCCTCTCGAAGGAGCAGGGGCTGGGCGTGGCCGAGGCCGAGCTCAAGGTGCTGCAGCCCTTCTTCGTCTCCGTCGACCTGCCCTACGCCTGCATCCGCGGCGAAGAGTTCCCGGTGCAGGTGGCGCTCTACAACTATACCGACACGCCGCAGACGTTCACCGTCGAGCTCGAGCGCGGCGATTGGTTCGACCTGCTCGGGCCCGCCACGCAGACGGTCACCATCGGCGGCAACGACCTGGGCGGCGCCGCGTTCACCATCCGCCCCAACGGCCTGGGCACGCGCCAGGTCAAGGTCACGGCCCGCTCCACCTCGGAGGCCGATGCCGTGATCAAAGACATCATCGTCGAGCCCGAAGGCGTGGCCCGCGAGCTGGTGGAGAACCTGGTGCTCTCGGCCGGAGCGTCGCGCCCTCTCGACACCAGTGTGCCGTTCGACGCCATCAGCGGATCGGGGCGCAGCTTCCTGGCCGTCACCGGCAGCTACCTGACCCAGGCCATCGATGGCCTCGAGGGCCTCATCCGCATGCCCTTCGGCTGCGGCGAACAGAACATGATCCTCTTTGCGCCCAACGTCTTTGTGGCCCGCTACCTACGCGAGACCAACCAGATGAAGCCCGAGGTCATGGCCAAGGCCGAGAGCATGATGATGACCGGCTATCAACGCGAACTGATCTACCGCCGCGGCGACGGCTCCTTCTCGGCCTTTGGCGAGAGCGACGCCGAGGGCAGCCTCTGGCTGACCGCCTTTGTGCTCAAGACCTTCGCCCAGGCGCGCGAGCTCATCTACATCGACGATGCCATGCTCGCCTCCGCCAAAGCCTGGGTGGTGCAGCACCAGAAGAGCGACGGCTCCTTCGAGCCGGTCGGCTTTGTCCACCACCAGGAGATGCTCGGCGGCCTGCAGGGCAAGACGGCGCTCACCGCCTACGTGGCCGTGTGCCTCAAGGAGGCCGGCGAGGGCGACGCCTTTGGCCGCGCCGTGCGCTACCTCGAGGGGGCGCTGCCCCAGGCCGATGACGCCTATACCCTGGCCCTGGGCGCCTACGCCCTCGAGCTGGCCAAGAGCCCCAAGGCCGGCGAGGCGTACGAGCGGCTGCTGCAGGCGGCCCACGAAGCCGACGACAGCCTCTCGTGGGGCGATTATGTGCGCGACCCCGAGCCCCTGCCCGACCCCCTGCCGCCGCGGCTCAAGCCGGGCCTGCCCGAGCATCCCAACCGGAGCGCCGCCGTCGAGACCACCGGCTACGCCCTGCTGGCGCTGCTGGAGCACGGCGACCGTCTCAACGCCGCGCGCGCCGCCCGCTGGCTGGTGGGGCAGCGCAACGCCCTCGGCGGCTACGCCTCCACGCAGGATACCGTCGTGGCCCTGCAGGCGCTCACCGCCTTTGCCGCCAACGCCAAGAGCGACGTCGACGCCACCGTGACCCTGAGCGCGGGCTCCTTCCAGAAGCAGGTGCGCGTTGGCCCCGAAAACGCCGACGTGATGCAGTTCGTCGACCTGCCCGTGGGCCAGGCGGTGAACGTCGCGGTTGCGGGCCAGGGCCAGGTCGTGCTCCAGGCCGTGCGCCGCTTCAACCTGCCGCAGCCCGAGCCGCTGCAGCCCGCCTTCCAGGTCGACGTCAGGTATGGCGCCGAGCAGGTGGCCGTCAACGACCTGCTCGACGTCGCCGCCGCCGTGCGTTTCACCCCACCCGAGCCGCTGCAGGCCGGCATGGTCGTGGTTGACATCGCCGTGCCCACCGGCTTTGCGCCCGAGGCCGATACCGTCGCCGCGGCCGTCACGCAGGACGCCAAGATCAAGCGCTCGGAGATCGCCGGCCGCAAGGTCGTCTTTTACATCGAAGACATGGCCCCCGGCGACGAGGTCGACATCGCCTTCCAGGCGCGCGCCCTCTACCCCGTCCGCGCCCAGGCCGTGCCCTCGCAGGCCTACGCCTACTACAGGCCCGAGATGAAGGGGGAGAGCCTCGGCGCGGCTGTCGTCGTGCAGTAGCAAGCGCCAACCCGGACTCCCCAACTTGTTGGGGCCGTTCCTCCCTACCGCCCCGAACAAGTTCGGGAGTCCGGGCGCGCCGTTCCCACCGCCCCGAACAAGTTCGGGAGTCCGGGCGCGCCGTTCCCACCGCCCCGAACAAGTTCGGGAGTCCGGGCGCGCCGTTCCTACCGCCCCGAACAAGTTCGGGAGTCCGAACAAGTTCGGGAGTCCGGGCGCGCCGTTCCCACCGCCGCCCGAATTATAGCTTCTGATACCTCTGCTTTGCTTTGAACAGGCGCAGCCTATCGCCTACCCGCAGTTGGATATGGTCGGCAGCAATGCAGTCTCTTCTGATCACGTCTTCCTTCCCATCGTCCCAGCGGACTGCTGTGCAATAGACCGTGACAGGCACTTGGTGATAGACCCGCCTGCCTGTCCTGGCTGTTTCGTAAGCCACGCGCTCCCTGTGGATTTCGTCTTCTGTATAGAGCCTGGTCACAGTGCCGTCCACAAATGTGCCCTGCTCCCTGCGGGAAAGGGAGATGGCCCAGGATGCCGCCAGCAGAACTGCGGCGGCCGGTATCGTATACTTGAAGGCGGCCATGCCCACCCTAGTAGGGATGAGGATTGCCGCTATCACGATAACGACTGACCAGAATGCTGCGCCCCAGGCCAGCCCTCTATTGTGCTCCTTTTGGTTTTTGGGGTCGCTGGGGTCGTAGACGCCGAACCTTCTGCCGCACTTGGGGCAGTAGCGGGCCCAGCGAGGGAGCTTGGCGCTGCAGTCGCCGCACTCTTCATCGAGGAAATAGACATCCGCCGGCGGGTCGGTATCAATCCCGCATTGTTCGCAGAACTTGCTGTTCGCCCGTGTGCCGCACCAATAGCAGTATTCGTTCATGCCTGGATCACCTGTCCTGATGTTTGCTTCGGCGTGCTGCCCCCTCCTTCCCTTGGTACTACTACCGTACTTGCCTGGGAAGGCGTGCGATCCGGGTACAGCGCTTCGCATATGACCGGAACGGGGCCTTTTGGGGGGTCTTCTTGGCGGGTTGGCCAGAGCCGTGGCCGCCCGCGTGCGCACAGGCACCTGTGCTTGCGGAGGTTGCGCTGCGCCCATGGGGCGGCCACGGCTCTGGCCAACCCGCCAAGAAGACCCCTTCCGGGCCAGGGCCAGGAGGCTGCGGAGCGTGTCAGCCGGCAGCTACCCGGATGGCCAGCAGTGACAGCGGTGGCCAAGGAACAGAACAGTGCGGGAACCAGTCCCCTGGAAAAGCCGAAATACAGAGAGAGTAGAATTCCGGCAGCAAAGAGGCAGAGAAGCAGGATGAGCCGCGCCCTGATTGCTCCCATGGCACATCCCCCCTTTCGCTACGACTATAGGGCCATCCTCGTAGTTTGTCATCATCACAATGGGTGAATGAACGCACAAAAGCCCCTCACCCAAAACGGGTGAGGGGCCGAAAGAAGGTATGCTGAGAGACTAGGCACGTATTTGGTTCTTGAGCAGCGTGCTGATGAGCTCGGCACGCGAGGACACATCGTACTTGGAGTAGATGTTTCTCACGTGGGTCTTGACGGTATTCTCACTGATTATCAGCTCTGCCGCAATATCCTTGTTCGTTTTGCCGGAGAGGAGCAGTTGCAACACATCCTGTTCGCGGCCGGTCAGGGGGTCCAGCGGGTTCACCCTGCTGATAATGCTACTTTGCTGGCTTTTCGCCATGTCGGAGTACACCAACAGATAGGTGTGGCTCTTGAGCAGCATCACCAACTGACGGTTGAGCGGCGGCAGTATGACCAGGGTGACACAGATCACCGAAAGAGCGATAACCGCAGTGTTGGTATGGGAAACGCCGCTGGAAGTCATAGAGCTTCCGAGCAGCCCTCCCAGCAAGACACCGAACACATTGGCCGAAATGCAGACACCAAATGTCCTGACCGGGTACTTGCTGTACTCCAGCATCTCGCCGATGATGCTCCACCAGAACAGGTCAAAGATCCCGCAGGCACCGAGCATCAGCGTATCGACAACAAGATAACTTGCCGCAGAACGATCCAGGAGCATGAAGGAAATGAAGGAAAGCATGATCATCGCCATGCCGGCATAGAGAAAGTAAGAGCGCTTGGCCCTGACCGGCAGGTTGCGCATAGCTGCCAGCCCGGCAATGTAGGGCACAGCCCAATACCAGCTTGTCAGCCATGTGAGATGCCCAAATGCAGGGTTGAATACCTGGTACATCAGCCCCGAGTTGATGGTAAGGATCACAACAAACAGGCACAGAAGCAGCGTGGGTTCCTTCAAGCTGATAGAGACCTTCGTACTGCTGTCATGTACCGCGGGCTCTTCTGCGACAGGCAGCAGTGCCGTGAAGACTCCTGCCAATACCAACGTGAGCAGAGACAGAGACAACCCAACAAATGGTGACAGATGGATAGCAGCAAGGTTGATGAGGATCATCAGTATGTTGGAGTAGATCAGTACATCCGCACAGGTTTTGATGCGCGAGTTCTTGGGCGTAAAGCGCTTCAGAAAGTATCCCCAGGCAGCCACTGCACAACCGGAGGACAAGGCGCACACCACAAGAGAGCCTGTCCACAAATAGGGTGCATGACAGAAAAAGGGTATGGAGAATAGCAGGCTAATACCCATGCCATACAGCATTGTTCTCTTGGCGGCCCTTGGTGTCTTTACCACAAATCCGCAGCCAAACAAGCCCACAAAGTGTGCTATGATTGCCGGGAACACGAGCGTGGCGGAGGATACCTGAAGATAGTCCGATAGGCCATAGAGGACCTGCCCTTCAAAAACGAAGGAAAGCAGGTATGCAAACAGCAAGGAGAAGGATAGGATTGAAAGGTTGCGCGATCTCGTTGTTCCCCGGACCATGGTGTCTCCTACCGTCGCTGATCGTGCTTGTGTGCATGCGAGTAGCTCCAACCCATCCAGCGCGACAAGTGGGAGAATTGCTTCTCAACGATCACGCCGTCCAGAGTCAGATAGCCGGTGAGGCCCTGCCGCTCGGCCCACAGGGCGAGGCAGCCCATGATGGCTCGCGTTGACAGCTCTCACTGTCACGACTTGCGCAGCACCGAGATGGCGATATTGTCGGCGTGGTCGCTGATGCGCTCCAGGTTGCGCAGCGTCTCCACAAACAGCACGTCGGCCTCCGGATGGCATATGCCCAGCTTGGTGCGGTCGAGGTGCCTCTGGCGCACGGTGAGGGCGATGTGGTCCATCTCGTCCTCCAGGGCGCAGGCCCGCCGGGCCAGCGACTGATCGCCGTTGTTGAAGGCGAGCAACGCCGTCTTGAGCGCGAGCTGGGCGTGCTGGAAGGCGTGCTCCAGGTCTTGCATGGCCTCGTCGGAGAAGGGCACCTGGTGGCGGATGCGGTCCTGGGCTGCCTCGGCCAGGTTCTCGGCATGGTCGGCCACCCGTTCCAGGTCCACGTTGATGTTCTTGAGCTGGAAGCAGCGCCGGCGCTCCCAGTTGTCGAGGCCGCCCTCGGCAATGACGCCATCGACAAAGCGCTCGATAGCATCGCAGAGCGGGTCGCACAGCTCGCTCTCCTGGCGCAGCACCTCGCGCGCCGCCTCATCGTCCTGGCCCACAAAGGCGCGCTCGCTCAGCGCCAACATCTGCAGGATGGTCTGGCCCATACGCTCGACCTCTTTGGCGGCCCCAGCGATGGCGATGGAGGGCACGCTGCGCAGGCGCTCGTCGATGAACTGGGCGACCCTGGGCGCCTCCTGCTCAGGCTTTTCGGGCGCGAGGCGCGTGACAAAGGCTGCGAGCGGCCTGACGAAGGGGAACAGGATGATGCTGACGCCGACGTTAAAGATGGTATGCGCGTGGGCGATCTGGCGGGCCAGGTCGGGCGAGAGGCGCTGCAGCAGGTCGGCGTAGGGGTGGATGAAGGGCAGGAAGAGGAGCACGCCCACCACATTGATCGTGATCTGGGCGAAAGAAGCGCGCCGCCCGGCGGGCGAGCTGCGCAGCGCCGCCATGAGGCCGGTGATGCAGGAGCCGATATTGGCGCCATAGATAAAGCCGATTGCCGCCGGCAGGCTGATCACGCCGCTGGCGCCCATGGCAATCACCAGGCCGGTGGTCGCCGTGCTCGACTGGATGATGCCGGTGAGGATGGTGCCTGCCGCCACGCCCAACAGCGGGCTGGTGCCCATCTGCGCCAGCCACTGCGCCACCAGGGGATGGGTCGCCAGGGGCCGGACGGTATCGGCCATGAGCTCGCGGCCCATGAACATGAGGCCAAAGCCCATCAGGATCTGCCCGTAGCGCTGCAGGCGGCGCTCCTGGCCAAACTCGAGCATCAAAAAGCCCAGGGCCACGGCCACAAAGCGGATGTTGCCAATGTTGAACGCCACGAGTTGGCCGGTGATGGTGGTGCCGATCTCCTGGCCCAACATCACCCCGATGGCCTGCTCGAGCGTGAGCAGGTTGGCGTTGATCAAGCCCATCATCGTCACCATGAGCAGGCCGCTGCTCTGGACGATCGCTGTGGCCGTGGCCCCAAAGGCCGCCCCTTTGATGGGGTGGCTGGTGGCCCGGTCAAGCCACTGCTGGATCTTGCCGCCCGCCAGTTGCTCCATGCCCTGGCTGAGCATCCTGACGCCGAACAGGAACAGCGCCAGGCCGCCGATGACCGTCAAGAGCTCGAACACCGTCACCTCAATGCCTGTCTGGCCGGCCACCATGCTCGTCCATGGTTGCCATGTGGTTTTGTGCTATTGGTTCGCCGCATTGATCGTGACGGGCATAGCCGAGCCCTTTGTGGGCGCCGGAGGAGGCCATCAAGATCAATGCGGCGAACCACTATGCCCTCTCATTCTGACGGGTCCATTATACTAGCAGCACTCCCCTCTGTGCAAGAATCTGCAGATATTGACTGCTTCCCCACCACACTTGCATTTTCTTCCTCCCTTGCGTACACTATGCATCAGACCAAGAGCCCATGCGAAAAGTCGTAGCATGGCCCCCCTTAGCCGCCACAGGCGGCATGGCGTCGTAGCCCATCAGAATCAGTGCGGCAGACTACTAGGCTACGCGACTCTTCAGCTCGGCTCTCAGCGCTGTGGTTGTCGGGGCTCGTTCACCATAATCAGGTCTGTCGTTGTGATGGGAGGAGACACGATGGCGATGCAGAGCAACGTTCCCGAGTGGGGAGCAGTCCAACCGGCAGGCGGAACCAGATGTCTTCCGGTCTATCTGCTCCTCGACACATCGAGCAGCATGGAAGGCGCGCCCATCCAGTCTGTGCACGAAGGCCTGGGACAGTTCCAGAACGAGACAAGTCGCGACCAGTTCGCCCGCGATGTGGTCAAGGTGGGCGTCATTACCTTCGCCAGCGATGCGCAGTTGGTCACGGGTGGTCTGGTGCCTATCGCCGAGTTCCAGCCGCCGGCTCTGGTGGCTTCTGGAGTCACGCGGTTGGACCTGGCCTTCAAGGTCCTGGTGGCATCGATGGATCGGGACGTGACCAGGGGGGTAGTTGGCGGGCAGAAGGGAGACTTCAGGCCGGTGGTCTTTGTGCTCACCGACGGTAGCCCGACCAATGAAGAGGGCTACACGTCCGACGCGCTTTGGCGTCCGGCCCGTGATGCGGTCACCAACCGGCCCAAGGGCAAGCTCAAGCCCAGCCTCATCGTGTCGGTTGGCTGTGGCCCCAATGTGGACGATGGCACGCTCAAAGAGATCAGCACCGGTACAGCCTTCAAGATGGGCACCAGCCAAGCGGCCTTTGCCGCATTGTTCCAATATATCACCGCGAGCATCGTCAGTTCCGTACAGCCAGGCGCCAGCCTGGATGATACTTTGCGTGCAGCGGGGGGGCCGCCGCCCGCTTCCGATCTGTACCGCGTCCCCTGAAAGGCGCAAAGACATGAGTGGCTTTGTCATAGGTGATCGGAGCCTGCGCCTTTCCGGAGATACGCACTCGGCGTGGCTCGCCAGCCATGCCCAGGTGGGGTCATACCTGGTCGTGGGCGCCAGCGCCGTCGGCCAGATTCACCTGGCGCGTGGGCTGCCCAGGGATGACGCGTTCGCGGTGCGCTGTATGGGGCCTTGGCTGGCCGCCGCGGCCTCCGACGGTGTCGGTTCGCGACCCCTCTCGCGCTACGGCGCCACCTACGTGGTTGAGGCCATGACCGCCCTGCTCCTGCGGCCGCTGGCTCCGCCGCTGAAGGGGGACCGGTCTGCATCCCGATCGGGTGTGCACGCGTCCATGCCCACGGATACGGCGCCGCCCGCCCACGTTGATGAAGGGGTCCTGCGCATGTCGCGGGTCCGTGCTTCCGAGCACGGCGCGCTCGCGCTGGCAGCGGGCTTGACCGAATGGGGCCGCCGGGTGATGGGCGCGCCAAGCCCCGAGACTCTCGTTGACGTGACGCCCCCCATCATGAGGCAGGCGGCTTCGACGGGCTGGTGGCTCCCGACGCTGTCAGCAGTGGCCGGCACCCAGCCTGTGGCGGGTTCTGCCAGCCGGGCCGGCGCGCCGGCCGATGAGACCTCGCGCTCGAGCAGCGCCCTCGGGGTGCCCGCGGCCAGCGACGTGATGCGCCGCGCATTCGAGGGCACCCACGCCGGCCTGCGCGAACACGCTCACAGCCTGGGGGTCGATCTGGCGGACCTGAGCTGCACCGCGCTGGCCCTGCTGCTCAACCTTGAGACCGGCACTGGCGTGGTTGGGCAGATTGGGGATGGCGCCATTATGGGGCTGACGGCGCGTGGCAACGTGCGCCGGCTCGTCGAGGCTGTAGATACCGAGGACCCCCAAGCCACCTACACCATCAGCCGCCCCGATTTCCTCAAATACTACACGCCCCAACTGGTCGAACAGCCGGATGCCGATCGCTTGCTGGCTGTGTTTGTGATGACCGATGGCCTCTCTGGCGATCTGCTGTACTCGGCCGACACCGGGGCGCTGCAGAATTGGGCGCAGGCCGTCAGGCACAATCTACTCTGCTCGCCCAGCCCTGCTCAGGCCGCCAGCGGTATGCTGAACTGGCTGGCGACCTACCATGTCAAAGGGAGCTGGGATGACCGCACGCTCGTGGTGATCACAAGGATGGGAAACGCCGATGGCGACAGTAACCCTGCTTCCGGGGGGGCGGAACCTGCCGGGGCAAATCACAGTGAGCGATCAACCGGCACATCAGGGGGGTGAGGGGGTCGTCTATTTCAGCGCCGACGGCGGTTACGTCGTGAAGACCTATCACCGCCCTCCACCCGATAAACGCAAGCTCCTGCAATATGTGATCGACCTGGGGCGGAACCTGGGAGATGATGAGCAGTACCTTGCCTGGCCCCTCGGCATTGTGGACAAGGTCAACGGCACCTCGACCGTCGGCGTGGTTACGCGGCGTGTCCCATCGTCGCATGCCCCGCTCTACAGGTTCATCTACAGCCCCGTGGATGCCGCCGAACAGTTTCAGATGGGCCGGAGCTGGCTCGAGTACGTCAAGATGGCGCGGGGCACGGCTGCCGCGGTCCGCACCATCCACGGGAAGGGCATGGCTCACGCCGATGTGCATTTCAAGAACTTTTTGGCCAATCCGGTATCTGGTGAGGTGGTGCTGATCGACCTCGATGGCCTGGTCGTCAAAGGCTTCACCCCGCCACAGGTCATGGGCATGCCAGGGTTCATCGCGCCCGAAGTGCTCATGGGGCGTGCCAGGCCCGACGAGCTTACCGATCGGCACAGCCTGGCTGTATTGGTGCTGTGGATCCTCCTTCTGCGCAATGTGATGATGAGCCAACAGTGCTACGATCCTGATGACCCGCTGCGCGACGATTGGCTCGGGTTCGGAGAGTATGCCTGCTTCAGCGAAAACCCGACGGACCGGCGCAACTGGGTGCCCACTATCGGCACCCCCCTCTACCGCCGCGGCGCCCTCTCCTACAAGGTGCTGACGCCAGAGCTGCAAAAGCTCGCGGAACAGGCGCTCATCGCAGGGTTGCGCGATCCGGCCAAACGCCCCCAGGCGCCGGCCTGGGAGCGGGCGCTGGCAGAAGCCTACGATCTGCTGGCGGTGTGTGCTACCTGCCACCAGTCGTTCTTCTACCCCTACTCGGTGCAACCGGCGCCTCGCCGTCAGTGTCCCTTCTGCGGCACGGGCATGCGCGCACCCTTCCCCATCCTGCTGGAGCTGCTCGAAGAACGCGCCAAGGGGACGTTTGTGCCTGTCCGTCCCGTGATCCTGGGCAACGGCTATCCTCTCTTTGCCGATCTGACAGAGCCAGGGCGGCTGCCACCGTTCACGCGCCGCGGCGTGCCCGTTATCGGCCAGGTGGCGTGGGATACTCGGGGAAACGTATACCGCCTGATCAATCACAGCGACACAGCCTGGATGCTCATCGCCGGAGGAAGCGGACTGGTGCGGCGAGGCGAGTCGGTAGCCCTCCGCCGCGGTGTGTTGCTGGGCTTTGGCCACGGCAAGCGCTTGGCTCGCATCATCGAATAGCAGAACGGTTCACTGGCCGCTGTCATGCGGGGGGCAGACCATGGACACAAGACTGACGAGCCAGGAGATGCAGCAGCTCGTGCCGCTCCTGGGCAGCCTGGCCCGGGTAGCGGCGTCGAGCCCTACTCTGGATGAGGCGACGATCGAGGTCCTCTTGCTGGGCGCTGACGTCGAGCCGAGCACCAGGGCGGTGTCCGAGTTGATGCGCTGGGCCAAGCTGCTGCGCTCGCTGCAGCAAAAGCCAGAGCTGCGCGTGGCCGTGGTAGAGGCGCTCAAGCAGCGCGGGCTGCCAGAGGCCTCGGTGTTGCTCGCCGTGGGCGAGATCAGCAGCGCCGCCAGCCCGCCGACCCCCGGCGCTGCAGCCGCTGCCACGGCTGCGCCCGCTGCGCGCCTGACCTGCAGCGTGGCGAGCCTGGACCTGGGCACACTGCCGGCGGGGCAAAGCGCCGTTGCCGAGTTTGTGGTGTCGGGCGGGCCGGGCAGCATCGTCGCCCAGAGCGATCAGGTGCAGGTGACGCCGCAGCAGTTCGGTGCGCAGGAGACTCGCATCAGGGTCGAGGCCAAGCCGCTGGCCGCCGGCCTGCTGTGGAGCAGCATCAAGCTCGTAAGCGCTGCCGAGACGGTCGAGATTCCCTTGGTGGCGCAGTGGAGTAGCGCCGGGGGCGGCGGCTCGCGGCCGGCAATCCCCGCCGATGCCCTCGTCGTGGCCGGCGATGGCAGTGGCACCCACCTGACCCTGGGAGAAGCGCTCGCCGCGGCCAAGGAGGGGGCCACAATCCAACTGCGGCGCGGAACGCACACGCTGCAGCGTGGCCTGGTGCTGCAGCGCGCCGTGACCTTGGTGGGCGACGGGATGGACAACACCGAGATCGTCGCCGAGCAGGGCACCGAATTGCTGCGCTTTGAGGCGCAGGGCCTGCTGGCGGCCTACGATCTCGGGTTCCGCCTGGAGGGCTCGCTTACCGGTGATCCTGTGAATGTGATGAGTGTGCATGCCGGCCAGGTGCAGATCGAGCGCTGTCGCTTCAGCGGAGCGGCCCACAGCGACAAGTCGTCTGGGACCGGCCTGTGGCTGGGCAGCGGCGTCGAGGGACGGGTCAGCGGCTGCATCGCCGAAGGGAACGGCTTTGGCATCGTGGTACGCGCTGAGCAAGAAGTGCTCCTTGAGGGGAATACCTGCCGGGGCAACAACCAGGCCGGCCTCGCCTGTCGTGGCAAAGCCACCGGCCTGGTCTGCCAGAACACCTGCTACGAGAACGGCACGTACGGCATTCTGCTGGACGGCCAGGCCCAGCCGGCGCTGGAGGCCAACGTGTGCCAGCGCAACAACCTGTCAGGCATCGCCTACCTGGAAGGCGCCGGCGGCGTCGCTCGTCAGAACACCTGCTACGAGAACGGCACGTACGGCATTGTGCTGAACGGCCAGGCTCAGCCGGCGCTGGAGGGCAACGTGTGCCAGCGCAACAAGCAGGCAGGCATCGCCTACCTGGAAGGCGCCGGCGGCGTCGCTCGTCAGAACACCAGCAGCGAGAATGAGCAGCAGGGCATCTATGTGGGCGGTCAGGCTCAACCGGTACTGGAGGGCAACACCTGCCAGGGGAACAAGCAGAGTGGCATCTCCTACCTGGATGGCGCCGGCGGCGCCGCTCGTCAGAACTTGTGCTGCGAGAACGAACTCCAGGGCATCTACGCGGGCGGTCAGACAGGGCCGGCACTGGAGGCCAACACCTGCGAGCGCAACAAGGGATCGGGCATCTACTACTGCGACAGCTCGGGCGGCAGCGCCGGCCAGAACACCTGCAGCGAGAATAGAAAAGATGGCATTAGCGTAAGCGGACAGGCGCAGCCCCTGCTGGAGGCGAACATCTGCCGGCAGAACAAAGAGGCCGGCATCGGCTACTACGGCAGCGCCAGCGGCACGGCGCGCCGCAATTCCTGCAGCGGCAACCAACTGCAGGGCGTCTACGTGGGCGGCCAGGCTGAGCCGGTGCTGGAGGCCAACACCTGCCAGGGGAACAAGGCAGCAGGCATCTTCCACTCCGGCAGCTCGGGCGGCACGGCTCGCCAAAACACCTGCAGCGGAAACGAGCTGCAGGGCATGTGCGTGTCTGAGCAGGCTCAGCCCACATTGGAGGCCAATACCTGCCAGGGGAACAAGCAGAGTGGCCTCTCCTTCTATGGCAGCGCCGGCGGCGCCGCCCGCCAGAACTTGTGTTGCGAGAACGGCCTCTACGGCATCTACCTGGGAGACCAGGCGCAGCCGCTGTTGGAGGCCAACTCCTGCCAGCGGAACAAGGACTCAGGCATTGCCTACTTTGGCCATGCGGGTGGCACGGCGCGCCAGAACGTCTGCAGTATGAACGAGCAGCAGGGCATCTGCGTGGGCGAGCAGGCTCAGCCGACGTTGGAGGCCAACACCTGCCGGCGCAACTCGCAAAAGGGCATCGCCTTTGGAGGCAGCTCGGGTGGCACGGCCCGGCGAAACACCTGTTGCGAGAACCTGAAGGACGGCATCTCGGTGGCCGGGCAGGCGCGGCCCCTGCTCGAAGCGAACGTTTGCCAACAGAACCGCGAGGCCGGCATCGCCTACTATGGCGACGCGGGCGGCACGGCGCGCCGCAATACCTGTAGCGGCAATCAGATGCAGGGCGTCTACGTAGGCAATCAGGCGCAACCGATTCTGGAAGGCAATACCTGCCAGCAGAATGGGCAAGATGGCATCGGATACAGAGCGACCGCTGGAGGCGTGGCACGCGGCAACCAGCTCATCAACAATGGTGAAGATGGCCTCTATGTGCCATCGACCGCTCACCCTGTGCTCGAGGGCAACATCTGCCGTGGCAACCGCGGCAGAGACACGCACATCCAGAGGTAGCCCTTGCCACATGGCGACGAGACACCTGACAGGTCTCCGGAGACCTGTCAGGTGTCTCGTCGCTCATGCTTGTAGTGTAGTGCGAGAGGGCGGGTGGCGGGGGCAACCTGGCGCAGTTGCGCCAGGTTGCCCCCGCCACCCGCCCTCTCGCACTACGAACGGACCTGCCAGTGGCTCGGATCAGCCTGCGCCCTGGGTTGTGACGACCCCGTCTCCCCACTCACTCTGGTGCAAGCATGTGCACGCCAAAGTCGGGCTCCAGGAGCCGGTGTCGTAGCGCCCTCACGTCCTCGCGCCGGTTCATCAAGCTGAGGTAGACGCCGGCGCAACTGATATCCCCCACCAGACGAAAGCCGATGATCCGGCCACCCTGCAGATAGAGCTTGCGCAGCGTGCCCTTGTGGCCGGCGCGCAGCTCCTCGCCCTCCATCCGACCCACGGCCATGACCGGCAGGCCGAGGTGCTTGAGGCTGTTCATATTACCCGCGCCCTGGTAGGCGACATCCCTGCCCAGCAGGTTGAGGCCCACCACTCGGCCCTGCTCGACCGCGTTGGGAAAGATGGCGTGCACCTGGCGTTCGCCGGTGAAGCGGTCCTTGGTCTCGGCCACGTCGCCGGCAGCATAGATATCGGGGTCGCTGGTGCGCAGGTGGTCATCGACGATCACGCCCACCGTTGTCTCGATGCCCGAGCCGGCCAGGAACTCGATATTCGGCCGCAGGCCGGTGGCGGCGACGAGCAGGTCGGCAGCCAGCCTGGCGCCGGAACGCAGCTCGACGGCCTCGGCCCGCGGCTCACCCAAGAAGGCCACCGCATCGGCCTCATCGCCACGCAGCACATGGATGCCCCGCTCCTGCATCATGGCCAGCACCAGCGCCGATGTCTCGCTGTCGAGCATCGAGCGCATCACCCGCGAGCGGACGAGCTGCGTCACAGCGAGGCCCATGTCGGCCAGGAGCAGGCCGATTTCGACGCCGATAAAGCCCGCACCCACCACCAGCGCCGTCGTGGCCTGACCGCTGCGCACGCGCGCCAGCAGCTCTTCGGCCGCGCTGAGTGACTTGAAGTTGTAGACGCCCGGCTTGTCGGCGCCGGCGAGCGGCGCATAGAGCCGCCCGCCGCTGGCGATGACCAACCTGTCGTAGGCCAGCACCTCGCCACCCTGCAGCCGTACCCTGTGCGCCGCAGGCTCGACGCCCGCCACCCGTGTGCCCCGCCAGTAGACGAGGCGCAGACGCTCGGCCAGATCCTGGCCTCGCCAAAAGTGGACCGGCTCGCCGGTTTCAAAGTAGGTCACCATGGCCGGCGGCGAGTAGGGTGGGTACGGCTCGTCGGTGAGCATCACGATTTCGGCCTGGCTGTCGTGTTCGCGCAGCGTCTCGGCAACGGTGACGCCCGCGGGGCCGGCGCCGACGATGACGATTCTCATGACGTCCCTCCTCCAGTGGGTCTGGCGGGCAGGAAAGGCCCCCTACCCCAGGCCCAGCGCTGCCCGCTTTTTCTGGATGTGTTGGAGGATCAAGGCGGCCGCTTTCTCTGGGTCGGGCTCGACGGCAAACATGGCGCCCACCACCCCTTCTGCGCCGGCCGTGAGCAACTGCGTCACGGCCGGGCCGCCCAGCACCGGCGGAGCCACGCCCAGCACGGTGTAGATGCCCGAGGAGACGACATAGGCGCCGATCGATACCGCCTTTTCGCTCATCCACTCGGGCGCGGCACCGGCCACGGGCAGGTCGCTGATATCTACGCCCAGGGCGTTGGCGATGGCTGCGCAGGCGACCAGGATGCGGCTGATATCGACGCACGACCCCATGTGCAACACGGGCGGAATGCCCAGCGCCCGGCACACCCCCTGCAGCCCCGCGCCCGCCAACTCGGCCGCCTCGGGCTGCAGCAGCCCGGCCTTGGCACAGGCGATGGCGTTGCAGCCGGTGTTCACCACCAGCACGTCGTTCTTGATCAACTCCTTCACCAGCGTGATGTGCCCATAGTCGTGGCGCACCTTGGGGTTGTTGCAGCCCACCACGCCGGCAATGCCGCGGATAGCCCCGCTCTTGACCGCACCGAGCAGCGGGTCCAGCGTGCCGCCCAGCGCCGCGACGATGGCCTCGACGCTAAAGCCGACCATGCACTCGGTCTTGTCGCGGGGGATGTTGACCAGGGCCGCCTTGCGGTTGGCATAGTTCAGCACCGCTTCGCGCACGATGCCCTTGGCGATCTCGTAGGCCCGCTCTTCGTGGAACTCGATGTGCGTGGCGCCTGGGAATTTGGCTTTGGGCGACGTGGAGATGATCTTGGTGTGGAAGCAAGCGGCCAGCTCGGGCAACGCCGGGAAGACGCACTGCACGTCGACGATCATGGCTTCCACGGCCCCGGTGATGAGCGCCAGCTCTTGCTGCAAAAAGTTGCCCGCAACCGGGATGCCGTGTCGCATCAGGATTTCGTTGCCGGTGCAGCACATGCCGGCCACGTTGATGCCTGCTGCTCCCTGCTGCTGCGCCAGGGCCAGCATCTCCGCATCCTGGGCGGCAGCCACGATCATCTCTGAGAGGGTGGGCTCGTGACCGTGCAGGATGATGTTGACCTGATCGTCTTTGAGCACCCCCAGGTTGGCCTGCGACTGCACCGGCCTAGGCGTGCCAAAGAGCACGTCCGACAGCTCGGTCGCGATCATCGAGCCGCCCCAGCCGTCGGCGATGGAGGTGCGCAGGCCATGCAGGATCAGGTTCACCGGGTCGTTGTCCACGCCGATGTGCGTGCGATGCATGCTCTCGACGATCTCGCGGTCCACGCCCCGTGGCTCGATGCCCAGCGTCTGCCATAGCGCCACCCGCTTGGCCGGGGCACGGCGGGTGAAGAGAATGGGCCCTTCCTGGTTGCCGAACTCGGCGTAGGCGGCTCGGGCCAGGTCCAAGGCGATATCTTCCTTGGTCCGCCCCTCCGTGGCAATGCCATACTCGGCGGCCAGGGCGTGCAGTTTGGCTTCATCCTTGATCTCATAGCCGCCGCCCTTGCCCTGGGCCGTGAGCAACAGCGTGTGGGCAATATCGCGGCCGTGGTCCGAGTGGGCCGCCGCGCCGGCTGCGATCATGCGCAGCAGGCCGCGGGCCACGATAGTGTCGGCCGTGGCCCCACAGACCCCTTTCTGCGGACCGCTGTCGCCAAAGGGATCGATGCGGCAGGGGCCCATGGTGCAGTGGCGGCAGCAGACCCCCAGCTCGCCATAGCCACACTGGGGCTGCTGGGCTTCGAGCCGTTCCCAGGTCGTCTCGTACCCTCTCTCAGCCGCCAAGCGCAGCATCTGCTGCGTCGCTGGGTCCAAGGAGCGCTTGGCTGCACGGTCTTGCATCGTCATCTTGCTACTCCCTTCCTGTCTGACTGATCGACTTGCCCAGGTCCCGCCAGGCTTGCACGTTGGCCGGAAGCGGGGCCGCCTCAGGTTGCTCGCCAACTGCCACCGATATGGCCACCGCCAGCCGCCTGCCGGCCGACTTGACCAACTCGTTGATCTCGCCGAACTCGAGCGCACCCACCTTGCAGGCCTCGACGCACGCCGGCAGCCTGCCGGCCGCGACGCGGTCGGGGCAGTGATCGCACTTGAGGGCGACGGCTCGCTCGCGCAGCAGGGCCGGCGCGGGATGGAAGACGATCACATCGAAAGGGCAGACCATGGCGCACATGGCGCAGGCGATGCACTTGTTGCCGTCAAAGACGATCGTGCCTTGGCCGCCGTCGCGCCAGATGGCCCCGGTGGGGCACACGGCGCGGCAGGGGGCCGGGTCGCAATGACGGCACTTGTTGGGGAAGGAGCTGTTCAGGTAGAGGCCGGGGGCCACGTGGATGCGCTTTCGTGGGGTAGGTGTTTCGAGCACTGCCTGCTGCAGGCTCTTGCTCTGCGAGTGCTCAACCGCACAAGCCATCTCGCACTGTTTGCAGCCGATACATCGCTCGGGGTTTACGAACACCGTCTTCATGCAATGCACCTCCTTGTGAACCGGCAGCGCGTCGTCTCGTCGCTCACCAGTGCGCGAGGATCAGACCGAATGCACAGCAGCCACCTCCACCATGATAGCACGAACGATGCGCAAAAAACATACCCGTTCGGAGGGCCTTTCTGCCCTCCGAACGGGTATGTTGCGCTCCGTGTGGCCGCATGCTTCAGTGCGGCTACAGAATACCCCCCTTGGTCGCCCGCATCACCACTTCGATGCGGCTGTGGGCATCGAGCTTTTGATAGAGCTCTTGGATGTAGGACTTGATGGTGTTCTCACTCAGGCCGAGGCGCTGGCCGATCTCCCGATTGGTCAGTCCCTTGGCGATCAGGCGCAGGATATCGATATCGCGCAGCGTCAGCCGCGGCTGCGTCTGGGCCTGGGATCCGCTCTGCATCCACTGCATCATCATCCTTGTCGCTCGGGAGTCCATCGGCGATCTGCCTTGCACCAATTCGCGGATGCTCTGCAAGAGATCGGCGCCGGCCACATCCTTCAACACAAACCCGCCGGCCCCGGCCCGGATGCACTCACGCACCACGTTGTCGTCCAGATAGGCGGTCAAGATCAGCACCTGGGTCTGGGGCGATTCGCGCTGGATGTGGTAGCAGAGCTCGATGCCACTGATCCCCGGCAGCCTGACGTCGACCAGGGCCACGTCGGGCCGGGTCTTGCGGATGATGCGCAGCGCTTCCTGGCCGTCTGCGGCCTCGCCGACGACCGTGAGCCCTGCATCCTTGCTCAGGACCGCAGAGATGCCCCGGCGCACGATCTCGTGATCGTCGATGATGGCGATGCGGATCATCGGTCCTCGTCTCCGGCGTCGGGCAGCGGGATCTCAGCCCGGAGCAGCAGCCCTCCCTCTTCACCGTTGGCCAGGCTCAGACGTCCGCCAATCCGCTCCAGCATCCGGCTGAGGGTCAGCAGCCCGGCATGATAGCCGCGGCCGTGCATCACCCCGGCCAGGCGCGCTGGGGGTATGCCGCTGCCATTGTCCTGCAGGGTGACCGTCAGCAGGCGATCACTGCTCGCCAGGTTGACGAGGACCATCGTCGCCTGGGCATGCTTGCGCACATTCGATAGCCCTTCTTGCACCACTCGCGCTGCCGCATTGCGCGCCCGGCCCTCGGCCACCGCCAGCCCTGGCGGCAGCACCAGGCAAGCCTCGATGCCGGTAGCTTCTTGAAACTCCTCTACCAGCGTCTGTAGCACGTAGCGCAGGTCCTCCTGACGCAGATCGTTGGCCAGAGCGAAGATCGCGCTGCGCACTTCCATGCTTCCCAGGGCCGCCATGTGGCCAATGGCCTCCAACTGCCCCAGGGGTGGGCGCTCGGCGCTCAGCTCCTCCAGCCCTTGCGCTGCTTCCATGCCGATGCTGTAGAAGAGTTGAGCCACGGTGTCGTGCAGGTCGTGGGCCAGGCGTTCCCGTTCCTGCATGCGCGCCATCTGTTCGGCCTTGCGATACAGGTGGGCGTTCTCGATCGCCACCGACGCCAGGTCGGCCAGGCCAGTCAAGAGCTGCTCATCATCAGCAGTGAAAGAGGGTTGCCCCGGATGCTGGCCCACGAAGAGGCTGCCCAATACCTGCTTGCGGAAGCGCAGGGGAACCCCCAGGAAGGGGCCGATCGCCGGATGCCCCACGGGGACGCCAACGCTGGCCGGGTGCCCATCGACCCGGGTCAGGCGCAGGGGGCGCCCCTCCTTGTGTGGCAGGCTCAGAATGCCGCGCCCCTGCGGCTGAGGCAGATCGCTTGCGGCATGCCAGCCGTGGACGCGCAACAGCTCATAGCGCGTGGCGTCATCCCGGTCGAGGACCAGGATGCCCCCCAGTTCGGCGCCCACCAGGTCTGCCGCCGCGTCGACAATCTGTTGCAGCAACGGGTCCAGATCGAGCTGCGCGGCCACCGAGCTGGCGATCTGCATCAGGCGCAGGGCATATTCTTTGTGTTCTCTTGCCAGGGCTTCAGTCATAGGCACACCTGCCGGGCCTGAACGCACCCAACGCATGCGCCGGGCGTTCAGCCGGCCTCGCCTGCCCCCTCCAGCTCGGCGCGCTGCTGCAACTGCCTGCGCAGGGCCATGATATCGCGCGGCGCGGCAAAGGCGGCCAGCAGCAGGAAGATAAAGCAGACGAACCAGGTGCTCACGCAGATGTAGAGGATGGCCTGGCCGAGCGACGCGCGCACGGCGATCAGGCCCGCGAGCATGGGGGCCAGCGACGAGCCGATCAGCTCGCAAAAGTTCTCCACAGCGTGCGCGGTGCTGCGGACCTCGGGCGGGGTCACGTCAAAGACGGTCGAGGTCACATTGGGCGCGGCAAAGGGCATAAAGAGCGCCGTCAGGCACATCAGCAGGGCAAAGGGGACCTTGGCGTCGAAGGGCAGGCCGAGGGTCACCGCCAGCAGCACCGCCCCGAGGATGACGCCCACCGCGCTGACGAGGAGCCGGCCGCGCAGGCTGCGCTTGAAGAAATAGTCGCCCAGGGCGCCGCCTACGGGGTATCCTGCGGCCATCACCAGCACCGCCAGCACCATGGTGATGAGCACCTCGCCCGAGTTGTAACCGCGCTCCGTCTCGAGGTAGCGGAAGAACCAGAAGGTCACCACCTGCCAGGGGAACTGGCCGAAGAAGCCGTTGCCGATGACCAAGAGCAGGGTGCGATTGCGCAGCAGGCCCAGCGCCACCTTCCAACTGAAGCGATGCTCCGTCACTTGCGCCGCGGCCTGCAGCTCGGGCTCGGTGGAGCCGCGCTTGGGCTCCCTGACGCCAAAGAAGATGGCCGCCGCCACGACGATGCCCAGCGACCCGGTGATGTAGAAGACGCCGCGCCAGCCGACGGCGCCGCCCAGCAGCATGGCCAGCAGCATGCCGATGAGGTAGCCCAGCGGCATGGCGACCTGCAGCAGGCCGTTGACCTTGCTGCGGATCCCCCGCTCGAAATAGTCGGCGACGAGGTTGTAGAGGCCGGGGTAGCTCGAGTCGTCGATGCCGGTGGAGGCGCGGGTGATCATGAAAGCCGGAAAGCTGCGCGCCACCGCGCTGAGCCAGGTAGTGGAGCCCCAGATGAAGGCCGCCAGCGCCAGCAGCTTGGCGCGGGCAAAGCGGTCGTAGAGGTAGCCCCACACCGGGTAGAGGATGGCACCCACGGCCACCGCAGCGGAGGAGACCAACCCCATCTGCGCTTCGTCGATGCCGAACTCGTTCATGATGGGCGTGGTCAAGGGGCCGATCAGCAGCTTGTCGGCCTGATGCAGCAGCACAAAGACGAAGAAGACGGCGAACACGAACCAGCGATAGCGTGAAGGCTTCATCGAGTCCCTCCCAGGTCGCTTCACCGGCCGGCACGCGCCGGCACCCGACTGGACGACGCATTGCCTTCAGTATACGCACTTTACCACCCGCACCAAGTGGCCAATCCTGACAGGGTATGTCCCAGAACTGCCGATGATCCTGGTCGCAGCCGGCCATCACGCTCCGCACCGACCCGGCCCCAGCCCGGATGGGGTGTTGGCAGGCTGGCGGGGGCTGTCCGGCGCCCTGCGGGGCGCCGGACAACCCCCGCCAGCCTGCCAACACCCCCTATAGGGACCCGTACCGGGCGCGAAGCAAGCAGCCCGGTCGCCGGCAGATTTGGAGGAGCATGCCTCCTCGCACTTGACGCTGGATGGATTTGGGCCACAATGATGAGAGTGGCTATCGTGCGTCATTTCCGGTGCGCATCAGTTCGTGGCCCGTGGTGTATTCCGCCCGGGGAGGGCGCCACGCCTTCCCCGCACCTGTCTCCATGGGAGGGTTACCCGGTGGAAGAGCCCCGTTTCCAGGTCTACCGCTACCGTTGGGTCGTGCTCCTCGCCTACATGGCCGCCGTCGTCGTCAACCAACTCTTGTGGATCACCTTCGCCTCCATCACCGGCGACGCCGCCAGGTACTATGGCGTCTCGGACCTCAGCATCGGCCTGCTTTCGATGAGCTTTATGATCGTCTACATCGTCGTCTCCATCCCGGCCTCGTGGGTCATCGACACCTACGGCATCCGCATTGCCGTGGGCATCGGCGCCGCGCTCACCGGCATCTTTGGCCTGCTGCGCGGCCTCGCGGCGTCGAGTTACACCCTGGTGCTCGTCGCCCAGATTGGCATCGCCGTTGGCCAGCCGTTCATCCTCAACGCCGTGACCAAGGTGGCCGCGCGCTGGTTCCCCATCAGCGAGCGGGCGACCGCCTCGGGCCTGGGCTCGTTGGCCATCTACCTGGGCCTCATCGTGGGGCTGGCGCTCACGCCCTACCTGACGGTGCTCCAGGGCATCGCCGGCATGCTCATGATCTACGGGGTGGTGTCGCTGATCGCCGCGCTGGTCTTCGTGGCCCTCGCCAGGGAGCGCCCGCCCACGCCGCCCTGCCCTCCGGATCAGGAGGCGCGCTCGCTGGTCTTCGACGGCCTGAAGCAGACCCTGCGCACGCGCGACTTTGCCCTGCTCATGGCGATCTTTTTCGTGGGCCTCGGCGTGTTCAACAGCGTCACCACCTGGATCGAAGACATCGTGCGGCCGCGCGGCTTTTCCATCACCCAGGCCGGCATCATCGGCGGCCTGATGATCGGCGGCGGCATCGTCGGCGCGCTGGTGCTGCCCGCTGCCTCCGACCGTGCGCGGCGCCGTGTGCCCTTCCTGGTGCTGGCCCTCGCCGGCGCCACGCTGGGGCTGGCCGGCCTCACCTTCGCCACGAGCTACTGGCTCGCGCTGTGCTCGGCGTTCGTCATGGGCTTCTTCCTCCTCTGCGCCGGCCCCATCGGCTTCCAGTACGGCGCCGAGGTGGCCTACCCCGCGCCAGAGGGCACCACCAACGGCCTGCTGCTGCTCATGGGCCAGATATCGGGCATCGTTTTCATCTTTGGCATGGATGGGCTCAAGGCGCCCGACGGCTCGATGACGGTGCCGCTGGTGGTCCTCATCGCGCTCATGGTCGCGGGGCTGCTGCTCTGCACCCGGCTCAAGGAATCGGCCCTGATTGCCGGCACAGTCACTGACAGTCCAGCGGCTCAAGCCGCCACTACAAAGGGAGCGCCTCCTTCGTAGTGAGGGCTTTGGCCTCATGCCCTACGAATACCGCCGTCTCACACCCGAAGCGCGCGAGCACGTGCTCCAGCAGCGCGGGGGAAACGGCTATCCCTAGCATGCCCCGCCACATCCGTTCCGTGGGCAAGCCTGTTACCTGCTCACAGTCACCAACTATGACCACGTGCACATCATGCCGCAACCAGAGCGCTGCACCGACCTGGAAGCACGCCTGCTGGCAGCCATGGGCGCCATCAACGCCGAGGTCACGGCCTGGGTGGTCTTGCCCAACCACTATCACCTGCTATTGAGCGTCGAGTCGCTCGGTGCCGTATGCGCAGCGCTCCAGCGATTGCATGGCACGACCTCCAGAGCGTGGAACCTCGCGGATGGAATGACCGGGCAGCACCAGGTATGGTACCGGTATGTGGATCGCGCTATCCGCAACGCGGCTCACTTCTCTCGGGCGCTGAACCATGTCCACATCAAGCCAGTCAAGCATCGCTATGTCACAGATCCTTGCGAGTAACCCAGGGTTCGGCGAACCCTGGGTTACTCGCAAGGACAGACTGACCAGGTACTCGCCGGCCGCAATTTGACAGGTGTGGCGGTCCTGATGCATAGTGGGTTGAATCCGTGGTTCGCCCAATTGCCGTCACAGCCGGCGATCTGCGCCGCTTTCCTCGGCGTGCGCCGCCAGGCAGTGCCAGGGAGGATCATCATGGCAAAGGATCCAGGGGTTGGCTACCGGGTTGTGGCGACAGTGGTGCGCATTCAGGGCCACTGCGGCGCCGGCCTGCACGAGGGCGACACCTTCGCGATCAGTTGCCACGACCCCAACGGGCTCTGCGGCTTTTTCTACCACAGCATCTTTCCCGACCTGCAGACCTTCCAGTTCGGCGGCACCATGCCCTGGTGGCAGGGCGATGCCATCGAGGTGACCTGCCCTGACCCCGATAATCCCGTGACGCTACGGCTGGAAAGATCCCAGAGGGAGTAGTGCCGCAGGGCGAGGCTCAACAACCCGTGGCCCCCGCCATCCCCCGGCGGCTGCCGGCCTCGGCGGGCGACCAGGCCATGGTCCTCGGCGGCAGGCTGAGCGACCTGCAGATCCGCTGCGTGCTCACCTTCTCTGCGCGCGTCGACGCCGCGCGGCTGGCGCGGGCGGTGCGTCTGACGCTCGATGCCGAGCCGGTGCTCGGCTGTCGCTTTGTCGGCGACCCCTGGCTGCCCTACTGGGAGCGCCTCGACGGCCTCGATGCGCAGCCCCTCTGCCCCACGGTGCAGCCGCACGACGCCGAGCGCGCGCTGCACGGCTTCCTGGCCGAGCCGCTCGACCCCTGGGCGGGCCTGCCGCTGCGGGTGCGCCTGTTCCGCGCCGAGCACGACACGCTGTGTGTCAAAGTGCATCACGCGGTGGCCGACGGCCGCGGCGTGCTGGAGTACCTGACCCTGCTGGCCTCGACCTACCGAGAGCTCGCGCTGGACCCCACCTACCAGCCCCAGCCCAACCTGCACGGCAGCCGCCAGCCGAGCCAGGTGTGGCGGCAGGCGGGCGCGCGCGAGATGCTGCACGCCGTGCGCCACTTTTCGGGCCAGGGGCCGCTCGCCTGGAGCAGGCCGGACGCCGGCCACGCTGCTGGCCCGGCCTTTGCCGTGCGCCGTCTGGGGCCCGAGGCGAGCCGCGGCATCAGGGCCTACAGCCAGGAGATGGGCGTCACGGTCACCGCAGTGCTGCTCACCGCCACCTACCGCGCGCTGTTTGAGCTGCTCGACCCGCCGCAGGGCGTGCCGCTGCCCATGGTCGTCGCCATGGACCTGCGGCGCCACATCCCCTCGGGCCGCGCCGGGGCCATCTGTAACCTCTCGGGCGGCCTCTACCCGGCCATCACCCGCCGGCCCAGCGCCCCCTTCAGCGCCACGTTGCAGCAGGTGCATGCCGCCCTCGAAGCCGCCAAGGCCACCCATGTCGAGATGGCGCAGATGCTCTTCCTCCACCTCGCCTTTGTGCGCGGCTTTGGCGTGGCTCACCGCCTGGCCGGCCACTTTGTCGCCGTTAGGCCAACGGGCGCGGGGGGCAGCCGCTTCAGCCCGGGGCTCTCGAACCTGGGCGTGGTGGACCCCTGGCTGGCCGCGTTCGGCGAGGGCGCGCTGAGCGACTTGGTCGTCTTTGGCCCGGCCAACTATCCCCCTGATCTCGGCCTTACGGTCAGCACCTTTGGCGGGCGCATGGCTGTCACCATGGGCTACAGCGACACCCCCGGCGAAGCGCTGCTCGTGCGCCGCTTCCTGGAGCTGCTCATGGGCGAGCTTGGCGCGCTCTAGCGCACAATCAGGGAACCTGCCTGGATGCTGCAGGCGCCATGTCAACAGCCACCTGGCTGATGCATCGGGTTCGCGCTCGCTCGGGCCTGCCGTCGCGATAGGTATTGCCGTCGTGCTGGCCCTGGCCTATAATGGTCCCAAGTTGACTGCTGACCGCTGAAACGGAGGCCCGATGTCGCTGACGCATGTGGACGAGCGCGGCCAGGCGCGCATGGTCGACGTGGGGGAAAAGCCGGTGACGCGGCGCGAGGCGGTGGCGCGCGGCTGGGTGGTGATGCAGCCCGAGACGCTGGCGTTGATCGCGACAGGCGGCCTGCCCAAGGGCGACGTGCTGGCGGCCGCGCGCCTCGCCGGTATCATGGCCGCCAAGCGCACCGCAGAGCTGATCCCGCTCTGCCACCCCCTACCGCTGGATTCTGTCGCCGTCGAGTGCCGGCCCGACGAGGCGGCCAACGCGGTGGAGGTCACGGCGACGGTGCACGTCACCGCACGCACCGGCGCCGAGATGGAGGCGCTCACCGCCGTCTCCGTCGCCGCGCTGACGGTCTATGACATGTGCAAGGCTGTCGATCGCTCGATGCACATCGAGTCGCTACGCCTGCTCAAGAAATCTGGCGGCCAGAGCGGCACGTGGGAGCTGGAAGGGGCGGAGGCGGAGCGCAGGCCGTATTGATGCGTGACACGTAAAACGTAATGCGTGATGCGTGATGCGTGACCGTAGTTGCGTGTTCCGTCTATCCGCTGCCGACAACGGAACACGCAATACGCAACACTGGCGCGAACGCATCACGTTTTACGTTTTACGCGTCACTCCGTCTCCGGCCACTCCAGCATCTGCACCCACACCTTGGTGCCAGCAGGGACCTTGCCGGCGTGTTTGGGGATGATGGCGAGGCCGTTGGCGCGCACCATGGAGGAGAGGACGCCCGAGCCCTGGGGGCCGGTGAGCCGCGCCGTCCAGTGGCCGGCGACGTCGACGGTGACGATGGCGCGCAGAAAGCGCACGCGGTCGGCATAGGCCTTGGCATCGTCGAGGAGGGTGGCTTCGATCTCGGGCGTGCGCAGGCGGCGCCGGCCGAGCATCTTGAAGATGGCCGGCCGCGCGAACTGCTCGAAAACGACCATCGCCGAGACGGGGTTGCCGGGCAGGCCGATGAGTGGGACGCCGCGGATGCCGCCGAAGGCCATCGGTTTGCCGGGCTGCATGCGCACCCGCCAAAAGTCGATCTGCCCCAGGTCGTGCAGGACCCGCTTGACCAGGTCATAGTCGCCCACCGATACGCCGCCCGAGGTCAGGAAGAGGTCGGCCCCGCGGGCAATGCCCTCTTCAATGCGCGCGGTGACGGCGGTCATGGTATCGCGGGCGATGGGCAGGAGCAGCGGCGTGCCGCCGTACCGCAGCACCTGCGCCGCGTTGGCGTAGCCGTTCGAGTTGCGGATCTGGCCCGGCCCCAGCGGCGCATCGATATCGACCAGTTCATCGCCGGTGGCGATGACGGCCACCCGCGGCCGGCGCGTGGCTGCGACGCGCGGGCGGCCCAGCGAGGCCAGCAGGCCAATCTCGGCAGGGCGCAGCACCGTGCCTGGCCGGAGCACCACCTCGCCGCGGCGCACATCCTCACCCGCCTGACGCACGTTGGCGCCCGAGCGCACGGCACTGGCGATGCGCACGCGGCCGTGCTCCGCCCCGGCCGAGCCCTCGTCGGTGTCTTCAAAGGGCACGACGGCGTCGGCGCCGGGCGGCAGTGGCGCCCCGGTCATGATGCGGATGGCCGTCTGTGGCTGCACCGCGACGCCGGGCGCCTCGCCCGCAGCCAAAGTCGCGATGACCTGCAGCGCCACCGGCTGCTCGAGGGTCGCGTCGGCCACGTCGGCGGCGCGCACAGCATAGCCGTCCATCGCCGAGTTGTCGAACGGTGGAATGTCGGCACCGGCCGCGATCTCTTCGGCCAGCGTACGCCCCAGTGCCTCGAGCAGGGGCACCTGCTCCGGCTCCAGCGTGCGCATCTGCGCCAGGATTTCCTGGCGCGCCTGCTCGACTTCCATAAGGAGGATTTCTTCCGGCATCTCTGGCTCCATTTCTAGGTGTGACCCGGCCAGTATAGGCGAAAGGCGCCGGGGGCACAAGCGGGGGGGAGGCGTGATACGTAATGCGTAATGCGTAATGTCGTCAGGACCGGCAAATGCCACTATGAGACAGGTTACGCAGTACGTAGTACGCATGCAACTGCTCAGCCTGTCATTGCGAGCCGCAGCGAAGCAATCCCCAGCCATGCGCGTCGCGGCCACGTTGGAGATTGCTTCGCTGCGGCTCGCAATGACAGGCTGAGTAGTGACGTACGCATTACGCAGCACGCATTACGCATCACGTATCACAAAGGAGTACTACCATGTATCGCGTCGCTATCCTGACCATCAGTGACCGCGGGGCGCGCAGCGAGCGCGAGGATCGCAGTGGCCCGGCGCTCGCCGAGGCCATTGCCGGGCTGCCGGGCGCGGAGGTCGTGGCGCGCGCTGTGGTGCCCGACGAGCGCGCCGAGATCGAAGCGGCGCTGCGCCGCTGGGTGGCCGAGGGCCTGGACCTCATCCTGACCACCGGCGGCACCGGCTTTAGCCCGCGCGATGTGACGCCCGAGGCCACGCGCGCAGTGATCGACCGTGAGGCGCCCGGCCTGGCTGAGGCCATGCGCGCCGCCAGCCTGCGCGTCACGCCTCACGCCATGCTCTCGCGCGCGGTGGCTGGCATGGCCAGTTGCACCCTCATCGTCAACCTGCCCGGCAGCCCCAAGGCCGCCTGCGAGAACCTGCACACCATCCTGCCTGCGCTGCCCCACGGGCTCGACAAGCTGCGCGGCGACCCGGCCGAGTGCGCTACGCCCTGAACGCCGGCCTAATACTGCAACCGTACTTGTCGGAGGCGGCCTGCTATCCGGGCTTCACGCTGCGCAATCGGCCGGAACGGAACCCTATTGGGGGGCATTCTCGGCGGGTTGGCTGACCCGTGGCCGCCCGCGGGCGGCCACGGGTCAGCCAACCCGCCGAGAATGCCCCCTCTGGGCCACGGCCGGGCTATAGCGAAGCGGATCAGCCGGCAGCCACCCGGATCACCGCCAACCGCCCGCACCAAGTACGGTTGCCGTATTTAGCAGGGCATTTCAGTGTCGCAAGAGAATCTTCATCTTGAATTCTCGGGGAATTTGTGATAAAATACACAAGAAGTTCGTGACCAATCGCACGAAGTGGACGCAGGACGGCATAGGGGAGGTGCGCTGTGAAGTTGACGAGAGGGGCCGACTATGGCACGCTGGGCATCCTCTACCTGGCTCGCCAGCCACGCGGGCGGGTGGTGCTGATCAACGAGATCGCCGAGGCCCAGGGTGTCCCTGAGAGCTACCTGGCCAAGATCTTCCAGGATATGGCCAAGGCTGGCCTGGTCCGCTCGCACCGGGGCGCGCGCGGCGGCTTTAGCCTGGCCCGGCTGCCGGAAGAGATTACCCTGCGGCAGATCATCGAGGCCATCGAGGGCCCGGTCGCCCTCAACCGCTGCCTCGACCCGCGCGAGGGCTGCGGCCAGAGCGCCGGCTGCTCCGTCCATACCGCGCTTGCTGAGGTCCAGCGCACGCTGATTGACGCCCTCGATACCGTGACGCTCCAGAGCCTGGCTGCCCAGCAATTGCCCACGCAGGTGCCCTAGAACATCGGTCAAGTATTCCTGCGAAGGCCCCCAGACGGCCGAATCATCGCCCTCCGACGCCCCCGAAGCCGCCTGCGGCGGCTCCCAGGCGCGATTTCCAATCGCCAGCTCCGTCGAGACGGGCGAAGCGCCGTTATTTGACAGTACTTACGCGGTTGCTCGGAACAGCGCCAGCCACTGCGGGGTTCCCATCCCCCCGG
>Ga0116161_1000862_pt1 | contig 33219 bp, 26 predicted proteins | sample AD_JPNAS3_MetaG_FD_89877 | JGI IMG/M metagenome (GOLD analysis project Ga0116161, IMG submission 89877) | Active sludge microbial communities of municipal wastewater-treating anaerobic digesters from Japan - AD_JPNAS3_MetaG | ecosystem: Engineered > Bioreactor > Anaerobic > Digestate | place... | reverse complement strand
CTGCCTTAGCCACTTGGCTATGCCGCCTGATTTTCTGGAGCGGGCGAACGGATTTGAACCGTCGACGTCCACCTTGGCAAGGTGGCACTCTACCGCTGAGTTACGCCCGCAAGTATTGATCACATCTGGGGGCTGACTATAACATCAGCCTTTTTTTGTCAATAAAAAAGTTCAGGAAGTCTCGTTGTCACGGCTCTCTTCGGCGCGGTCCACGAGCCAGAGCACTGCCGCCATATATTCAGTCATTGCAGCAAAGAAGATGTTGTTGTGGTTTGCACCCGGTACCCGGAGCATCCTTTTGATTGGGGCCGGAGATGCTTCGTATAATGCCTCTCCCTCATTAAAAGCGATTATTTGGTCGAATTGGGCGTGAATGATAAGGGTTGGCTTAGATATATTCTTGATTTTACTGATATTCCTTGGCCCTTGGACTTCGTCAAGATGAAAGTACTCCATTTCGACGCCCATCAATCTCAATAATGGACCAAGGTAGGCAAAACCGCTCTCGATGATCAATCCGTCCATATCATGTTGACGGCGGTGGGCGATCTCCAGAGCGGAGGCGCTGCCGAGGGATCTCCCCATAACGATCATGAGGCCAGTAAAACCCTTCTCCCGGAGCCATCCTTTTACATGGTCGAATATCACCAAGCAATCCGTCATCATGGCGCTTACCGTGGGGATGCCGGATGACACGCCGTAGCCCCGATAATCAGCGATGAGAAAATTGATCCCCCGGTCGGTGTAGAAAGGGGCTATATCCTGATAATCAGATGCAATTTCACCATTTCCATGAAAAAAGATAATATTGGCGGCGGCCGGAGATTCGAGGTATGCCTGGACTTGAACATAAACCCCATCGTCTACCGGAACCATCAGTGATGTTGCCTCACGGTGGTTCATGGTCAGGGACCAGTCGGGGCGGGGAAAGAAGAGAACTCGTAATATCTCCGGCCGGTCGAAAGTCCGGTAATCGCTTCTTTCAGCCATCGGTCCCCTCTTTTCCCAACAGGATGTGCCGGTAAAATTTCGTCAGGTAGTCCAAGCCGGAATAGACACTGAGAATCAAGGCGATAAACAGAATGGTGGTACCGACTACATGGGCGTCCGCACCTAAAAATGGATAATGAATCATAAGAGCCGATACGGCGAAGACCTGACATAAAGTCTTCTGCTTGCCTAGCCAACTGGCCTGGATGATATATCCCTCCGATGAGGCGATGTTTCTGATCCCGTCCACGGCAAAATCCCGGATGACGATGATGGCCACCACCCAGGCCGGGATCCTGCCGATGGGGATCATCAGGATCATGGCGGTGTTGATTACCAGTTTGTCGGCGATGGGATCTAAAAATTTTCCCAGCGTAGTGACAATCCGGTAGCGACGGGCGACATACCCATCAAGCATATCGGTAAAGGAAACGGCAATGAACAGGGCGGCGATTATGAGACTCATCGTCTGGCCGGGGGACAAGAGGAGAAGAAACAGCACCGGGACAAACGAGATCCGTACCATCGTGATGGTGTTGGGCAGATTGAAGATCTTCTTCCTCTCCGGCGAAAGGGGCAGGGAATCGAAATACCTTTGCAGATGGTCTATCATAAAATGATGATTATCTTTTTTTCACGGCCGGATGGAAACCCCACCTGTTCAATCGCTGGCTTTGCGGTTGTTGCGATCACAAGCATCATTTCTTCGGGACTCGCTGCCAGTCGGATAGAAAGGCTTCCACTCCCCGGTCTGTCAGGGGATGCTGGGCCAACTGCTTAATTACCTTGAAGGGGATGGTAGCGATATCCGCACCCATCATGGCCGCCTCCAGGACATGTCCGGGATGCCGGACACTGGCGACGATAACTTCTGTTTCATACCCATATTGATCGTAAATATTGATTATCTGCTCCACCAGGGCCATGCCGTCATGGGAGATGTCATCCAGACGCCCTACAAACGGACTTGCGTAGGCCGCCCCGGCCTTGGCGGCCATCAGGGCCTGGAGGGGAGAAAATACAAGAGTCTGATTCACCGGGATGCCCTCGGCGGCGAAGAGACGGGTGGCCTTCAGACCGTCCAAGGTCATCGGCACTTTGATAACGACCTGGTCTCCCAGCTTGGCCAGTTTTTTCCCTTCCTTGAACATCTCGCCGGCCTCCAGACTAACGACTTCCAGACTTACCGGTCCGCTTACCTCCTTGAGAATTGCCCTCACCACTTCCGCAAAGGTTTTCTTTTCTCTTGCGATCAGGCTGGGATTGGTCGTGACTCCATCGACCATCCCTAAACTGGCTGCTTCTTTGATCTCTTCGATATTCGCGGTATCTATGAAGAATTTCATGACCCCTCCTTATTCTTTTCCTGCTGGGAAGCATTTTGATAGTTTTCCATGCAATTGCGACTGCAGAAATAATGGATTTTTCCGTTTTGCCGCCATATGCAGGCATTGCTGATCGGGATATAAGTGTGACAGTAGGGATCCTCGACAAGTTCCTCGCCAGCGGTGAGATTTTCCCGCTGTTCTTTAGAGATGGGGTTGACGGTCTTCTTCCCCGGCAGGAAGAGCATCCTGGTGAGCCGGTAAACAAGATAGAAAACGATGATCGCGATAATGAGCCGGAGAATCATTTTTTCTTTCCGCAGGATAACTTCTTGTTATTGACTAATCAACTCGACCGCCGCTCGATCGTCTTCGTTGAGACGGATCAGTAATCCCTTCACGGAGATGCCGAAAGCAGGATGAACCAGATAACCGGCAAGTTCACACAGGGGGATCAGGACGAAACGCCGCCGGTGGCATTCCGGATGAGGAATTACCAGGTCATCTTCCCGCAAAAGTTCCTGGCCGTAAAAAATTATATCCAGGTCGATAAGCCGGGGACCCCAGCGCTGGGTTTCCTGGCGTCCCATCACCTGCTCTGTGGCCCGAAGGTTTTCCCACAGGCGCCGGGGTGATAGAATGGTGCGGATCTCCACCACTGCGTTGACGAAACTATCCTGATTGCGCACTCCTACGGGCTCCGTTCGGTAAAAGGAAGAGGCCCGCAAGAGCTTCACCCCCGTCATGCCCCGCAACTTTTCCAGTGCCAGCCGGCACTGGAAAAGCGGCTCTTGCAGGTTAGAGCCGAGGCCAATATAGGCGATTGTGCCGGCAGCGGTCATCTTAGCGCGTTTTCAGTCCCAGCACATCCTGCATGTCGTAGAGCCCCTTTTGCTGGTTCACGATCCATTTGGCCGCTCGGAGCGCCCCCCGGGCAAAATTGTCCCGGTTGTGGGCGCGATGGATGAACTCCAGGCGCTCGCCGTTGGTGACGAACATCACATTGTGTTCGCCGACGATATCGCCGCCCCGAAGGGTCTGGATGCCGATTTCCGCCTTCGTCCGCTCGCCGATCATACCCTTGCGGGCATAGACGCCATCCCGATCGAGGTTCCTGCCGAGCTTCGCGGCGATGATCTGGGCCATCTTCATGGCCGTGCCGCTGGGGGCGTCTTTTTTTAGCTTATGATGCGCCTCCAGGATCTCCACGTCGTAATCATCACCCAGGATAGCCGCCACGTTTTCCAGTACTTTGAACATGACGTTTACCCCAACGCTCATATTGGGGGCGATAACACAGGGCGTCTTCTTGGCTAATTTAGCGGCGGTCTTCAACTCATTGGGGGTAAAGCCCGTGGTGCCGATGACTATTGGCTTGCCGACCTTGGCGGCGATTTCCAGATGCCGCAGGGACGATTCATGGTAGGTAAAATCGATGACCACATCCCCCTCCTTGACCACCTTCTTCAAGTCGTCGGCAACGAGGATTCCCGTCATGGCCATGCCCAACACTTCTCCCAGATCCTTACCCACTGCCGGATGGCCTGTTGCCTCCACGGCCGCGGATACTTCCATGTCCGTTGCCGCTGTGATGAGATGACCGATCCTGCCTCCCATCCTACCGCCCGCACCCATGAGAATCGTCTTGATCATCTTTTCCGCTCCTTATCTCAGCAACCCGTAGTTGATCATTATCTTACGGAGTTTCTCGTAATTTGCCTCCGACATCTTAGCCAGGGGTAGCCGCACTTCGAATTCGATTTTGCCCATCATCGCTAGGGCGGCCTTAACTGGGGTCGGGTTCGTTTCGATGAAGAGAGAATCCACCAGGGGCGCCATCCGATAATGAAGATTTTTGGCTTTCTGTAAATCCCCGGCGGCGAAGGCGTCCACCAAGGCCGCCATATCTTTTGGGACGATATTGGAGATGACGGAGATAATCCCGTGCCCCCCCAGACAAAGCAGTGGATATGTGAAGAAATCGTCTCCCGAAAGGACGGCGAAATCAGGACCGCAAAGCTGGATTACTTCATGCATCTGCTTTAAGGATCCGGAGGCCTCTTTCGTGCCCACTATGCCGGGAACCTTTGCCAGTCTGGCCATGGTTTCCGGCAGCAAATTGACGCCGGTACGGCCGGGTATATTGTAAATGATAATAGGAATCTTCACCTTTTCGGCGACCGTTTTGTAGTGCTGATACAGGCCCTCCTGGGTCGGGCGGTTGTAGTAGGGACAGACCATCAAGGCGCCGTCGGCCCCCACTTCCCGGGCATGCTCCGTAAGGCGCAGCGCTTCCGCCGTGGAATTAGAGCCCGTGCCGGCGATGACGGGAACACGCTTCTTGACGGCATCCACGGTTATTTCGATCACCCGGTCGTGCTCTTCATGGGACAGGGTCGGAGATTCGCCCGTCGTTCCGCAGGGCACGATTCCGTCCGTCCCATTTTCTATTTGAAACTCGATAAGTTCCCGAAGTTTTTCTTCGTCCACCCGCCCGTTTTTGAACGGGGTGACAATAGCGACAATGGCTCCCTTAAACATAGGCCCTCCTTAAAATTGATTTAGCGTTGCTTTTTAACACATCCGGTATTTTCTCACCACGAATAAGTTCACGAAGATCCTCCCGCTTCCGAATCACGTGATAACGGTCGCCCATGACTAGCACTTCCGCGGCCCGAGGGCGAGAATTATAGTTCGAAGACATGGTGAATCCATAGGCCCCGGCGCTCATGACCGCCATCAGGTCTCCCCGGGCGAAGCCCGGCAGTTTTCTTTCTTTGGCCAGATAATCGCCGGATTCGCAGATCGGACCGACGACATCGGCGATGATTTCCCGACGACGCGATTTCCGGACCTGTTGGATGTTGTGATATGATTTGTACAGGCTCGGCCGGACCAGATCGTTCATTCCCGCGTCGACGATGATGAATTTCTTCTCTTCATTTTCTTTGGTATAAAGGACAGCGGTGACCAAGATGCCGGCATTGCCGACGATTACCCGGCCCGGCTCGAAAATGAAGGTACAGGATATGTCCCGTGAGGCGCCTATTATGGCGTCGGCATACTCCGAAGGATGCGGGGGCTTCTCGTCCTTATAGGTAATTCCCAATCCGCCGCCAAGATCGAGATAGCGGATGTCGATCCCCGCCGCCCGCAGGACCTGAAGGAGTTTCTTCAGGCGGTCCAAGGCGTCGATGAAAGGGGACATCTTCGTCAATTGGGAGCCGATATGGCAACTTACGCCCTTGAGATCCAGATGACGGTATTTTCTTACCTGAAGATAGGCCTGATGTGATTTTTCCACGTTGATCCCGAATTTGTTCTCCTTCAAACCGGTGGATATGTAAGGATGGGTTTCCGGATCGACATCCGGGTTCACCCGCAGCGCTACCCCCGCCTTTTTCTTCAGCCGGCCAGCGCAAGCGTTGATTATCTCCAACTCCTGAAAGGATTCGACATTGAACATCAGGATGCCGGTTTCCAGGGCATATTCGATCTCCTCGATCCGTTTTCCCACCCCGGAATATACAACCTTCCGGGGATCCACTCCCGCCCGGAGGGCGCGATAGAGTTCCCCGCCGGAGACGATGTCCACCCCTCCCCCTTCCCGGATGAAGATCTTGAGGATAGCGATATTGGAATTGGCCTTAGCGGCGAAGCAGGTGATGTGAGGAATGGTGTCAAAGGCGTCGTCAAAGACCCGGAAGTGATTCTTCAAGGTGCGGTGGCTGTAAATGTAAACAGGGGTGCCCACCGCCGCCGCGATCTTGGCTACGGGCGTTTCTTCACACCACATTTCCCGGTCCTGGTAATGAAAATCATGCATAGGTCAAGGCGTCCTTTAGTTAATTATTACGGTTTAAACGTTATCTCGACGGGGTTGGAGATTGCAATCACGGAACCTCCGGGCGATCCCCATTCGAGGCGGTAACCATAATGAGTTTCCTTTGCCACCGAGCGGTCCAGATAACGATAGCTCTCTGTCCCACCGTCCTCGCCCGCGAAATTCGCTGCCGGGGCTTTTATGAGGAGGATATAATCCTTTGGGCAACCGGGGCATTCATCCTTTTCAAGGTCCCAACTGGCTCTCCATATCTGGAAATATTTGCCCTCTGAATCCAACTCCGGCACCGATTTAATGGTCCACTTGAGGAGGACGCCGTCCACAGCCGCCGCAGCTGTGAGATCGCTTATCCTGGCCGGCGGCTGCTGTTGCCTAGGCACGGGATCGCCTTTCTTTCCGCAGCCGGCAATGCTTCCGATCATAATCAGGATAAAAACGATCAGCAGTACCGCCGGGACATCACTCGCCCTGTTCAATTTCCCGAATCCTCTCGGCTACCCGCTCCGGGGAAGTGCCGCCGAACGTCTTTTTCATATTCACGGACCTGGCCGCCTTGAGGCGGGGAAGGACATCGTCGGCAAACACGGCGTGAAATTTTTTGAGTTCCTCGAAGGTAATCATGGCGAGTTCCTTCCCGGCGTCCAGACAATAGGCGACGATCCGGCCCACGATGCTGTGGGCCTCCCGAAAGGGAACCCCTTTTTCAACGAGATATTCCGCCAGGTCCGTCGCCGTGGTGAATCCGAGCTCCGCCTCTGCCTCCATCCGCGGACGAAGGTAAACGATACGGGTGATCATTTCCGTGAGGATCGCCACCGCGGCGGTAACGGTATCTACAGTATCGAACAGCGGTTCCTTGTCCTCTTGAAGATCACGGTTATAGGTCATGGGTAGGCCTTTGAGTATGGTGAGGATGGCGATGAGATGACCATAAACCCGGCCCGTTTTTCCGCGAATCAATTCCGCCACATCGGGATTCTTCTTCTGGGGCATGATACTGCTCCCCGTCGTGAAGGCATCTGATATCTCCACATAACCAAATTCCTGGGACGACCAGATGATGAGGTCTTCACAAAAGCGGCTCATATGCGTCATGAGCAGCGAGGCGGCAAAGATGAACTCGGCGATGAAATCACGATCCGACACGGCGTCCATGCTGTTGCGGCTGATCCGGGGGAATTGCAGGAGTTCGGCCGCATATTCCCGATCCAGGGACAGGCTTGTTCCCGCCAGGGCTGCCGATCCCAGCGGCATGACGTCGATCCGTTTACGGCAGTCCCGGAAGCGCTCCTCGTCACGGTCGAACATCTCCCAGAAGGCGAGGAGATAATGGGCCAGCAATACCGGTTGCGCCTTCTGGAGATGGGTATAACCGGGCATCACGATTTCGATTTCCTTCTTGGCCGTTTCTACCAGCCGCTTTTTCAGATCACCCACAAGCTTCAGCAAGGCTTCGGTTTGTTCCCGCAGGTAGAGGCGAACATCGAGGGCGACTTGGTCGTTGCGGCTCCGACCCGTATGAAGTTTTTCCCCCGCCTTTCCGATCCTGGCGGTCAAGGCCTTCTCAATGGCCATGTGGATGTCTTCGTCACTCTCGTCAAAGCGGAAGCTTCCAGATTCTATTTCCTCTCCGATGGCCTGCAAACCTCGGCATATCTCCTCCGCCTCCGCTGGGGAAATGATCCCCTGCCGGGCCAGCATCCGGGCGTGGACGACGCTGCCCGCAAGGTCGTAAGGATAGAGGCGACGGTCATAGGCGAGGGATGAGGTGAAAGACTCCACCCGACGATCCGTATCCTTTTTGAAACGTCCGCCCCAGGGTTTTTTCGATTTAGACTTCTTTTCTTTCATTTCCATAGAGATTCTTATTGTATGCCCATAAGCAGGTCAAGATCATTTCCTTCGCTCGCCTTTGCGGCGCTCCCCGATTCTTCGCTCGCCTTTGCGGCGCTCTTTGCCTTTCCTTGCGTCCTGCCCTTCCCTTTGCATGGCTTTAATCTTCAGGCGCAGGGCGTTGAGGCGGATGAAGCCCGTGGCGTCCATCTGGTTGTACACCTCTTCCTTTTCAAAGGTTGCGAAATCTTCCGAGTACAGCGAGAAGGGTGATTTCCTGCCCACGACGATGACGTTTCCCTTGTAGAGTTTCAGCCGGGCCGTCCCGGTAACGTTTTCCTGGGTGGCATCGATATAGGCCTGAAGGGTCTTCATTTCCGGGGCGTACCAAAACCCGTTGTAAACAAGCTGGGCGTATTTGGGGATCAGGGAATCCCTCATAAGCATTACCTCGCGGTCCATGGTAAGCGATTCCACTGCCCGATGGGCAATCCAGAGCGCCGTTCCGCCGGGAGTCTCATAAACCCCCCGTGATTTCATGCCGACGAAGCGGTTCTCCACCATATCGACCCGGCCGACCCCGTTGGCGCCCGCAAGTTCATTCATGACCTCCATGAGGCGTGCCGGGGTAAGACGCCTGCCGTTCACGGCCACCGGATTGCCTTGCTCGAAATCGATCTCCACATAGGTCGGTTTGTCCGGGGCCGCTTCCGGGGAAACGGACATGACAAACATGTCTTCCGGTGGCTCCGCCCAGGGATCCTCCAAAATCCCTCCCTCATGGGAGATGTGGAGGGAATTCCGGTCGCTGCTGTATGGCTTTTCCTTTGTCACCAGGGGTACGGGGATGTTGTACTTGGCCGCATACTCCAGCATCGACCGGCGGGAGTCGAACTTCCAATGGGGATCCTTCCATGCGGAGATAATGCGGATATGTGGATCTAGGGCCATATAGGTCATTTCAAACCGGACCTGGTCGTTGCCCTTGCCGGTCGCGCCATGGCACACGGCGTCCGCACCTTCGGCATGGGCGATTTCCACCTGTCGCTTTGCGATCAAGGGCCTCGCCAGGGAGGTTCCCAGAAGATAAATCCCTTCATATACGGCATTGGCCCGCAAGGCGGGAAAGATAAAGTCACGGGCGAATTCCTCTGTAAGATCGTCAATGTAGATCTTGGCGGCCCCGGTGTTGACGGCCTTTTCCCGGAGTCCGTCCAATTCCTCCTTCTGTCCTACATCGGCGGCGAAACAGATTACTTCACATTTATATGTTTCCAGAAGCCAGCGCACTATAACCGATGTGTCCAGACCGCCCGAATAGGCAAGAACAACCTTTTTCACCTTTTTTTTATTCATGATTTCTCCTCCTTCATGAGTGTTTCCAAAATCGCCTTCTGGACATGGAGACGGTTTTCCGCCTGATCGAGGACGACGGAATGGGGCCCGTCGATGACTCCCGAGGTTATTTCCTCGCCCCGGTGCGCCGGGAGGCAATGCATGACGATATAATCCTCCTGTGCATGCGACAAGAGGTTTTCATTGACCTGATAAGTCTTGAAGACTCGGGAGCGATGTTCCCGTTCGGCCTCCTGCCCCATACTGGCCCAAACATCAGTATAGACCACATCCGCCTTTTCCACGGCTTCCTCAGGATCTCGGCAGAGGTATATCCCTTCCCGGGTTTCGTTTCTCCCCCGGGCAAGAAGCTCCGAATCGGGTTCATAGCCTTCAGGACAGGCCAAGGCCAGCTTCAGGGGCAGACGTGATGCCGCGTTGATCCAGGAATTGGCGATATTGTTTCCGTCCCCGATATAGGCAATCTTCAAGCCCCGGTAATCTCCTTTCTTTTCCATGATTGTGAACAGGTCGCTCAGGATCTGGCAGGGATGCAGCAGGTCGGTAAGGCCGTTGATCACGGGAATATCGGCATGAGCAGCCAGATCTTCGACGGTTTTCTGGGCGAAGGTTCTGATCATTATCCCATCCAGGTATCGGGACATGATCTTTGCCGTATCGGATACGGTTTCTCCCCGGCCGAGTTGGGTGTCGCTGGTGTTCAGGAAAACGGCCAGTCCGCCCAACTGGTACATTCCCACCTCGAAGGATAGACGAGTCCGGGTTGATGCCTTTTCGAAGATCATGCCGAGGGTCTTTCCCGTCAAAACCTGATGGGGTCTTCCCTCTTTGAGAAACCGTTTCAATTCCCCGGCGCGGGTGAAGATGAAATCGAAATCTTCCTCCGCGAGGTCATACTCGGTAACTAGATCCTTGTTCATTCCTCCTCCTTGAAGACCTCGTCCAGAATCGCCGTGGCCTGATCGATGTCTTGCTTGGTGGCAATAAGGGGGGGGACGAAACGCAGCACATTGGGACCCGCCGAGGCGATCAGCAATCCCCGCTTCATGGCCCGGGCGATGATCACCGCCGCTTCCCTGTTCAGTTCCACGCCCACGAGGAGTCCCCGACCCCGGACCTCTTTGATGAGTTTATGACGGGTCTGCAATTCCTGCATCCGGGCCATCAGATAGGAACCTTTATTTCGGCATTCCTGGATGATCCCCTCGCTTAGCAAGATCTCCAAGGTAACCCTGGCGGCCGCCATACCAAGGGGGTTGCCCCCGAAAGTGGAGGCATGACTCCCCGGCTCGAAGGCGGCGGCAACTTTTTCCCCGGCCAGGGTCGCCCCGAGGGGAAACCCGTTTCCCATGGCCTTGGCCATGGTGATGATATCCGGGATGATTCCTTCCTGTTCGTAAGCGAAGAGCGACCCCGTCCGTCCCATGCCCACTTGGACCTCATCCAGGATCAGGAGGATATTTCTTTCGTCGCAAAGTTTGCGCAAGCCGGCAAAGTATCCCGGCGCCGGCAATCTGATCCCCCCCTCCGCCTGGATTGGTTCCACCAGGACGGCGCAGGTCCGTTCCGTAATCATCCCGGCCAGGGTCTCCAGGTCGTTGAAGGGGGCGTATTTGAACCCGGGCAGCAGGGGGTGAAAACCTTGCTGGAATTTTTCTTGGCCGGTTGCGGTAATCGTCGCCATGGTGCGGCCGTGAAATGAAGCAATCATGCTTATGATTTCGTTCCGCATACCGCTGCTGGAGTCGTTGCCGAATTTTCTCGCCAGTTTTATGGCCCCTTCGTTGGCCTCAGCGCCGCTGTTGCAGAAAAAGACCTTTTTCAAGGCGCAATTTTCCGTAAGCAGCCGGGCGTATTCGATCTGGGCCTCGATATAATAGAGATTAGAGACATGGACGAGCCTTTCCGCCTGTTCCTGCATCGCCCGGGTTACCGCCGGATGGGCGTGACCCAGACTGCAGACGGCGATGCCGGCGACGAAATCGAGGTATTCCCGGCCCTCGCTATCCCATAGTTTCATTCCCCGACCCCTGGTGAAGACTACGGGATATCGCCGGTACGTTCCCATGATGCATTTATCGGCGATCGATATATATTCCTTTTCATTCATGGTATGTTATGCCTCTTACATTATGTATTGATTGAAAGTTGCTTCCTCTTTGATCATCACTGTAAATCATAGACTTTTGCGGTTGTGCGTCCTCAGATGACGATCTCCGTGCCGATACCGCGGTCGGTGAACATCTCCAGGAGAATGGCATGCTTGTGCCGTCCATCAATGATATGAGCTTTTCGCACCCCGCCCCGGAGGGCCTTCAGACAACACTTGACCTTGGGAAACATCCCGCCCTGGATGATGCCGTCATTGATCATACCCAGGGCTTCGGCGTTGCTCATGGTGTTGATGAGCCGCTTGTCGGAATCAAGAACCCCGGCCACGTCAGTAAGCAGTACAAGCTTTTCTGCCTTGAGGGCAGCCGCCACCGCCCCGGCAACAATATCCGCATTGATGTTGTAGGTCTCCCCCTGATCACCATGACCCGTAGGGGCAATGACAGGAATGAATCCGTCCCTGACCAGGGCCGTCAGGAGATCGCCGTCAACTTCCCGGACCTTACCCACCAGCCCCAAGTCAATGATTTCCGGTGGGGTGTCTTTCGCCTTCTCGGCGCTGAGGAGATATTTGTCGGCCTTGATGAGTCGGCCGTCCTTGCCGCTCAATCCCACCGCCCGGCCGCCGTGCTGGTTGATGAGGCCGACGATCTCCTTGTTGACCTTCCCCACCAGGACCATCTCGACGATATCCATGGTTTCCTGATCGGTGACGCGCATACCCTGGACGAATTGAGATTCCTTTCCCAACTTCTTCAGATAGCCCCCGATCTGGGGACCACCGCCATGGACCACCACTGGATGGATGCCCACATATTTCATCATCACCACATCCCGGGCGAACATATCTTTGAGCTCGTCATCCACCATGGCGTGGCCGCCGTATTTGATCACGATGACCTTATTGTAAAAACGGCGGATGTAAGGCAGGGCCTCCATAAGTATTTCCGCTCTCTCCATCGATTTTTTTACCGTGTCCATAATAACCTCATTGGCAATGATTCTCTAAAGAATATAACGGCTCAAATCCTCGTCTTCAATGATGTCTTCCAACTTTTCCCTGACCTGTTCGGCGTCGATGACCACAACCTTCTCCATCAGGTCGGGGGCGTCGAAAGAGATATCCTCCAGAAGCGTCTCCATAATGGTGTATAAACGCCGCGCTCCGATGTTTTCCGTGCGGTCGTTGACAATGGCTGCAACTTCGGCTATTTCCGCCACCGCCTCATCGGTAAAGCTCAGTTGGATCCCTTCGGTGGCCAGCATTTCAATGTATTGTTTGATCAGGGCATTGTGCGGTTCCGTCAGGATGCGGATAAATTCCTCCTTCCCCAGAGAATCCAGCTCGACACGAATGGGGAAGCGCCCCTGGAGCTCCGGGATGAGATCGGATGGTTTGGAGGCACTGAAGGCCCCGGCGGCGATAAAGAGGATGTGGTCCGTCTTCACCATGCCGTGGCGCGTATTCACCGTAGAACCCTCCACGATGGGAAGGAGGTCCCGCTGCACCCCTTCCCGGGATACGTCCGGTCCATGGCCGGAATCGCTGCCTACGATCTTATCTATTTCGTCGAGAAAGATAATTCCTGACTGCTCTACCCTGCGGATAGCCGTTTTGGTCACCTTCTCCATATCCACTAGCGTCTGAGCCTGTTCCTGGGTAAGGATTTCCAGGGCTTCCGGAACCATGACCCGGCATTTTTTCTTCTTGGGAGGGAACATGTTGCCGAACAGTTCCTTGATGTTCATGCCCATGTCCTCAATGCCGGCCGTGGAGAAAATCTCAATCATCGGACCGCTGCGCTGCTCTGACACCTCGATTTCTACATAGCGACCGTCAAGGCGACCTTCATGGAGAAAGCGACGAAGTTTCTCCCGTGTCGTATCTTCCTTCCGCAGTCTTTCCGTCTCCCCAAACGACGCTTCTTTATCGTCGGACATCATGTCACCGACGGAGCGCTCCACCGGTTTGGGTGGCAGCAGCACATCAAGCAAAGCCTCCTCGGCCAGCGTCGCCGCCTTGGCCCGGACATTTTCCTGTTCTTCAGCCTTGGCCATATTGATGGCCAGTTCTACGAGATCACGGATCATCGACTCCACGTCCCGGCCTACATAACCCACTTCCGTAAATTTGGATGCCTCAACCTTGAGGAAAGGGGCGTTGTCCAGTTTGGCGAGCCGGCGGGCTATTTCTGTTTTTCCCACACCCGTGGGACCGATCATGATGATATTCTTCGGCGAGATCTCTTCACCGAGTTCGGCCGATACGTTCTGGCGTCGCCAGCGGTTGCGCAGCGCGATTGCAACGGCCCGTTTGGCGTCTCCCTGACCGATGATATACTGGTCCAGTTTTTCAACTATTTCCCGAGGGGTTAGGGCCTTGAGGTCCGGATCATTGTCCGGTGCAGAAAATTTCAAGAGCGGTTTGGGATTAATCATTGTCAATTTCCAATTCTTCAACCGTGATATTGTCGTTTGTGTAGATACAGATCTCCGAAGCGATTCGTACGGATTCCACCGCGATTTCCGTAGCGGATAGCTCGGAAAAACGGACCAGGGCCCGGGCCGCGGCCAAGGCATAGGGGGCTCCAGAACCGATGGCCATTACCTCATCGTCCGATTCTATGACGTCACCATTGCCTGAAATGAGCAGAAAATGATCCCTACTCACGGCGATCATCAGCGCCTCCAGATGTCGCAAGACACGATCGGTGCGCCAGTCTTTGGTAAGTTCCACGGCGGCGCGGAGGAGATTGCCGTTGTATTGGTCCAGTTTCTGGTCAAAACGGTCGAAGAGGGTAAAGGCGTCCGCCGTAGTTCCGGCAAAACCAACAATCACCTTGTTGTGGTAAAGACGGCGAACCTTCCGGGCGCCATGCTTCATGATGGTGACATCGAATGTCACCTGTCCGTCGCCGGCAACGGTCACCATACCGTTGCGCTTAATGGCAATGATGGTTGTCCCCCTCATTTTCAATGCTTTTCCTCTCCTCCCCGCCCTTGTGGATGGGCCTGGTCGTAGATTTCCATCAGGCGGCCTACATTTACCGCCGTGTAACGTTGTGTTGTCGAAAGACTTTTATGTCCCAGCAATTCTTGAATGCTCCGCAGATCCGCTCCGGCATCCAAAAGATGCGTGGCGAAAGAATGGCGGAGGGCATGGGGGCCGATCTTTTTCGCGATGCCTGCGGACACGATATACTTGTCCAGAATCCTCTCAACGGTTCGGGGATGGATCCGCCGGTCATTTTGGCCCCTGATCAATGGGGACTTGCCGCCAAAGCCTTTGCGGGAATTTTCCGTCTGTAAGTCCAGATAGCTCCTCAATGCCGATAAGGCCGGGGCACCCACGGGGACAATCCGTTCCCGCCTTCCCTTCCCCCGCACCTTGATCAGTGCTTGGGTGAAATCGATGTCCTCCCGGTTCAGGTCGGTAAGCTCGCGCAGCCGGATGCCGGTGGAATAAAAGAGTTCCAGCAGAGCCCGGTCGCGCCGTCCTTTTTCGTCGTCCGGAAACTCCTGCGTGAGCAAATCGTGTGTTTCATCCACAGAGAGATGGGCCGGGAGATACCGATCCTTCCTTGGGGCTGACATCCCGGCCAGCGGGTTGACATCCACATATCCCTTCTCAAGAAGAAAACGAAAGAACGTATTGAGGGCGGCCATTTTTCGTCCTATGGATGTTCTTTTCAATCGTTGCCGGTGGAGGGTAGCGAGATAGCCGCGGATTAGAAGCTGATCCACGGAGCGGACCGAGGCGGTGGCTAGGTAATCCTCCGTATTTTCTCCCTCGCTCAGGAAGGCAAAGAACCCTATCAGATCAGACCTATAGCTCTTCACCGTCCGGGGAGAAAGATTTCGTTCCATCTCCAGATGGACGATAAAATCCTCACCGGCCTTAATCAGTGTCTTTTCCTGGTCATCTCGTTGCAACGCGACTCCTACATCTTGTATTTACCAAAGGCCTCGGGGGAGAGGTTTTCGAGAAATTCCTTCAATTTTTCCTCCTTCAACTTCTCCATATCCTCGATGTTGGCCCCGATGTCCACATGACGTGATTTTTGTATGACCAATTCTGCTACAAATATCGGGGAATCCGTGCGGATGGCGACGGCGATGGCATCACTGGGACGGGCATCCACCACAAACTCCTTCCCTCCCCCACGCAAATGAATGTTGGCAAAGAAGGTATTATTGCGCAGATCGTGTATTTCCACCCGAACCACCTCTACCTCCATGGTTTTGAGGATGTCCTTGATCAAGTCGTGGGTCATCGGTCTCGAAAAGGTGATCTTTTCAAGCTGGGTCGCGATAGCACTGGCCTCGAAGAGGCCGATCCAGATGGGAATGGCCTTCTTCTCTTCCATATCTTTAAGAATCACGATCGGCGTGCTGGTAATGGGATCGATGGTCAATCCGGTAATCTTCATTCTGATAAACATCGGTTCCTCCCTCATCATTTCTGAACAAGAATCACCTCCGGTGATTTACGACCAAGAATTACCTCCGGTGATTTATGAACATTAATCGCTGCCGGCGATTTCAGTTCACCGCGCAGGGAATGCAGATAAGCCCCCGTAATGTTCAGAGTAACCGTTTTCCCCCGGAGGATCGGGGGGCCGGCGAAATTGACTATTTTATTGGTCCGTGTCCGGCCTGTAAGTTCTTGGGGATCGTTTTTACTGGCCCCATCCACCAGCACATCTACATCCTTGCCGACCAGGGCCTGATTTCTTTCCCAGGTGTGGCGATCCTGAAGCTCCTGAAGGATCTTCAGCCGACGGTTCCTCTCTTTTTCAGGCACCTTCTCTCCAAATGATACCGCCACTGTGCCCTCCCTTTCCGAGTACATGAAGGAAAACAGATTATCAAAGCGCACTTCTTCCATAAGCGCCAGGGTCGCATCAAAATCATCTGCCGTTTCCCCTGGAAAGCCTACCATGACATCGGCACTGATGGCGATATCCGGGCAGCATTGCCGCAAGGCGGTAATACGTTCCAGATAATCCTTACGGGTATAGCCGCGGTTCATGCGCGTAAGCACCCGATCAGAGCCGGCCTGGAATGGCAGGTGAATATGTTCACAGAGTTTTTTGAGCCTGCCGAAACAGTTTACCAATCCGCCCGTCAGATCCTTGGGGTGTGAAGTGGTGAATCTGATCCGTTCCAGTTCGGAAATATCGTTGATCATTGCTAATAATTTAGGAAAGTTCGTTTCTTCCGGCAAACCCCGGCCATAGGAGTTGACGTTCTGGCCCAAAAGGGTAATCTCCCTGATGCCCTGTTTCACCAGCGCCTCGATTTCCCGGATAATCTCCGCCGATGGACGACTTCTCTCCCTGCCCCGGAGATACGGAACAACGCAGTAGGTGCAAAAATTATCGCAACCCTGCATGATCGTGACGAGGGAATGGTGTTTTGTTTTTCCGTTCCCATTTTTTCCGGCGGTACAGATTCCCAGGGACGGAATTTCTTCGCGAAGTTCCGTATCCATAACGGGGCCGTGTCCGGCCCTGACCATGTCGACAAGTTGCGGCACCTCATGGAAGGCATGGGTCCCGAAAACCAGATCCACGTATGGTGTCTTTGTAAACATGTCCCGACCCCAGTGTTGGGCCAGACAACCGCCTACACCGATGATCACCTCGGGGTCCTTGTCTTTCCACCGCCGGTAGCGCCCAAGCTGACTGACTATCTTTTGGGCGACTTTAGAGCGGATGCTGCATGTATTTACCAGGATGATCTTCGCTTGGCGTACATCCTGGGTCTGCTCATAGCCTGCCTCGGTCATGATGTTTGCCAACTGCTCGGAATCATGGACGTTCATCTGGCACCCAAAGGTGTGGATAAAGAACCTTCTGTCAGCAAAATTTTCCCTGCCCATGAAAGCGACACTCGATGTTCAAAAATACGTAAAAAAGTTGACTATTATAAGGGCTCATCAGAGTCAACAGTTTTTTACTTGTTGGCGGTTTTTATCCGGCGGCCTACCCATTCCTGCAAGACAATGCCGGCGACAATGAACAGCAGTCCAAAAAAGGAAGCGGCGCGGACCGCCTCGCCGCCGATGAAGTGTATGAATACCAGCGATATAAACGGGGATAGGTAGATAAGACGGGTCACCTGGATGGAGCTGCGGGAAAGGGTCAGGGCCTTCATCCAGACGAAGAAGGTTATCCCCATCTCGAAAATGCCGATATATGCCGCCCCTGCCAGTCCCGGCCAGGACGGCCGACCCAGCTTGGCCAGGCATATGCTCAGGGTAAGGGTATAGAGGAATCCGAAAAAGAAATTCAAAAAGAGTTTCACCCCCTCCTCCCGGCGATCCCTCAGGTTGGCCAGCCAATAGGAAGCCCAGACTATGGAACTTCCCATGGCCAGCAGCGCCCCGGGGAGATTGGTAACCCGGAAACTGATGAGATCGCCCCGGGTGGAGATGATCAGAATACCGATAAAACTCACCAACATCGTCATGATACGCAATAAATCGATACGCTCCCTTCCCGTCAAACCCGCCATGATAACCAGCATCAACGGCCAGGTATAGTTAAGGGGCTGGGCTTCCTGGGCGGGAAGGAGATCATAGGCTTTAAAAAGAATCAAATAGTATAAAAAAGGATTAAGGAACCCCAGAACAAGAGAATGAAGATAATCGCGCCGGGTACAGCGTCGAATGAGCGGCATTTTCCCCTGTAATACCAGGACTATGCCCAGGATAAGCGTCGAGGTGAAGGAGGCGTAAAGAAGCATCTCTAAGGCGGAAAGATAGCGGAGGGTAATTTTGAAGGCCGTAGCCACCGTTGACCAGAACAACACGGTGAGGAATGCATAAACGTAGGCCTGCCGCTGCTGGGGCATTACCCGCTTCTCCATGCACCTTTATCCACGGCCCGCCGGAGGGATGATTGCATCGAAATGATCTTTTCCCAAAGCATGGCCATAAATCTCTCCCGGCCGGTTCTTCTCTCCCCGGCCTCTCCAGGCCGTGAATCGGCGCAAGATTACTGGGCATAGATTAGACACGCTGTATTTGATTACCATAATCATTGGAATATTGACAATGTCATTTGAATATTTTCCCTAATGAAACTCCCGGCTGGACATTTCTTGGCAGATATGCCAAATCATGCTCCGTTTCATTTAACTTACGGGAGGGATTGATGGAGACAGTCGATATCCTCATCACCGACGGTCGGGTCGTCACCATGGACGAAACGGATACGATTTATGAAAACGGCGCCGTGGCCGTCGCACAGGGAAAGATCGTTGCCGTTGGCCTTACGGATGAACTTAAGAAACGGTTCTCCGGTCTCCGGACGATCTCGGCGCGCAATCACATTGTCATGCCCGGTCTTATCAACAGCCATACCCACACCGCCATGACCTGTTTCCGGGGTTTCGCCGATGACATGGAACTCATGACCTGGTGGAAGGAATACATATTCCCGGCGGAGACCCGTACTGTTTCCCCGGAGCTTGCCTATTGGGGAACCACGCTGGCCTGTGCGGAGATGATCAGATCCGGTACCACCACCTTCTGCGACATGTATTTCTTTATGGAGGAGACGGCGCAGGCGGCCAGAAAAGCGGGGATGCGCTGTCTGATCGGTGAAGTCCTCCTGGATTTCCCCTCGGCCAATGCCAAATCTCCGGCGGAGGGGCTGGAATATACGCGAAAACTCATCGAAAAATGGTCCGGAGACCCCCTGGTGCGGATTGCGGTGGAACCGCATTCCCTTTACACCTGCTCCGAAAATGTTTTGAAGGAGGCCCGTGCCCTCGCCGTCAGGTATAATGTCCCCGTAGCCATTCACTTCCTCGAAAATCAGGCGGAAGTCAAACAATTAACCGAGAAATATGGGAAAAAGGCAATTCACTACTTGCGGGAAATCGGCTTTCTCCACGACAATCTGATTCTTTTTCACGGCGTCTGTATGGATGACGAGGATATGCTTATCTGTGCCGATTACGGCTGTAAAGTAGTCCACAATCCGGAAAGCAACATGAAACTCGCTTCCGGCGTGGCTCCGGTGGGAAAGATGCTGGCCCGGGGCATAACGGTGGCCCTCGGTACAGACGGCTGCGCCAGCAATAACAACCTCGACATGTTTCAGGAAATGGACACGGCAGCCAAACTGGCTAAGGTGGCGGCCCTGGACCCCACAATCCTTCCCGCCCCGTTGGTGGTGAGGATGGCAACCCGTAACGGAGCCCTGACCATGGGATTGGAGCAGGCGGCGGGTGCACTGGAGGTGGGGAAAAGAGCCGACATCATTTTGATCGACATCCGGAAACCGCATTTGACACCCCTGTACAATGAGTATTCCCATCTCGTCTACGCGGTAAACGGTGCGGATGTTGAAACGGTCATTATCGACGGCCGACCGGTGATGGAAGATGGCCGCCTGCTCACCATCGATGAGAAAGAGGTGATGACTCGGGTCAACAAAATTGCCTCCCAGTTAAGAGGAAGCTTTTCTTAAGCAATCGAGGTAAGAAGAATGCAGAGTTGCCGCGCTCCTCTTGATATCCTAATCCAGGGGGGGACTCTCCTGACCATGGGCGGCGGGGAAGAAATCATTACCGAACCACAGTTAGGAATTCGGGACGGCAGGATCCTCTTCATTGCCCCCGCCCATGACCCTCTGGCAGCTCTCTACGCTCCGCAGGAAGTTATTGACGCTTCGGGATGTCTTATCCTTCCCGGTCTCGTAAACACCCACACTCACGTCCCAATGGTCTGTTTTCGCGGTCTTGCGGACGATCTTCCCCTTATGGACTGGCTCAACAACTACATCTTCCCAGCGGAAAGAAGGTTCGTCAACCGGGAAATGGTTCGTGCCGGTGCGTTGTTGGGGATTGCGGAGATGATACTTTCGGGGACGACCACCTTTTGCGACGGCTATTTCTACGCCAGCATCATTGCCCGGACCGCCCAGGAGTCCGGCGTCCGCTGCGTCGCCGGGATGGGAATCCTGGATGCTGATATCAGCCTGGTTGAGGAGGCAGAAGTCGCCGCACATGTAACGGCGGCGGAGAAATTCCTGACCAAATGGGCGGAAGCAAGACCGACGATTATCCCGGCCCTCTTCTGCCACTCCCCTTATACCTGTTCCCCCCAGACACTACGGGCCGTCAAGGAGGTCGCCCGACGTCATGATTCACTTTTTCTGATTCATCTGGCGGAAACGGCGGAGGAAAGAAACATCATCGAGGCCCGTTACGGCACCAGTCCGGTATTCCATCTGGAGGCCCTGGGCGTTCTCGACGCCCGGACGGTGGCCATTCACTGCAACTGGCTCGACGAAGGGGAAATCGCCTGCCTGGCGAAACGTGACGTCAAGGTGTCCCACAACCCCCAGAGCAACATGAAGCTCGCCACCGGCGCCGGCCCGGTCCCCGCCCTCCTGGCGGCGGGGGTGACCGTGGGCCTGGGAACCGACGGCTGCGCCAGCAACAACGATCACGACATGTTCGGGGAGATGGACGCCGCCGCCAAACTGCACAAGGTATTCCGGAGAGACCCCAGGGTGATGCCGGCCCCGCGTGTCCTCCGGATGGCCACCATCGATGGTGCCCGGCTCCTGGGACTGGAAGGAGAAATCGGATCCATCGAAGTGGGCAAACGGGGGGACATCATCCTCGTCGATCTCCACAAGCCCCACTTGACGCCCCTGCACAACCCCTATTCCCAGCTCGTTTACGCCGCCTCCGGGGCCGATGTGAAGACCGCCATTATTGACGGCAAGGTCGTAATGAGAGATCGTCGGCTTTTGACCCTTGACGTGGAAGCGGTCATGGACGCCGTTGCCGACATAGCCGCGTTCATCAGGAAGTGTCGTTAAAACGCCTTTTTACGGAGCAACGTCATAAAGATGGTTGTCATTTCCACCAAGGGGAATGAAAGCGGAGCTCAATCCGCATAGAACGAACTCCATCATGCCGCAAAGGGAGGCAGACCATGAAAGACGCCGCGAACAGCATCGAAAGACAAATCACGGGCAGGGCCGATGGCCGGGGCCGGAACGGACGCCAGGGAAATATCGCCATAATTCCCCCTGGAAAGGACGGGAATGGCATCCAAGGGAAAAGGGTAAATTCCTGCCGCAAGATAATGAATCTTGCCATGCGCAAAATCGGAGACAATGCCCTCCACGGAAACGGCGAGGATACCTCAGGCAAGTGCGGGAAAGATGCCGTCCACAGGCGCCTTTCGACATTCGTTGCCGGATTGGCGTTGTTCGGGGCGTTCCTGGCAATTCTTCCGTTGTGCGCCTGGGCCGCGCCGGTGGAAGTGACGCTGTATCCCGCATCGGCTCAGATCACGGAACTGCGGAAACTGCCTCTGAAGGCCATGGACGCCCGGACCAGCGAGGCGGTTTTTCTCCTCCCGGAGCAGGCCGACCCGGAAACCCTCACCACGAAGATCGTCACCCCGGCCAGTCTAAGGGTCCTGGACCAGCGCTGGCGCCAGATCGCCCGGCAGGACGAGGAGGCCGTGACGCTTCTGAAAAAGCAGCTTGCCGATCTTAAGCAGGAGGAGCGCCGCCTCCAGGCGGAAAGTCGGTCCCTGGATACGCAGATCCAATTCTGGCAGGCCCAGACGAAGGCCCGGATGAAGACCGTGGCCGATGCGGGCAATATGTCCGCCGCCATCGGCAGGAACATGAAAAAGGCGGTTCAGGACCGGCTGGCCCTGACGCCGGGCCTCGAGGAGATAGCCAGGAAAATCAAAAATTTGGAAGAGCAACTCCAACAGACCACGGGCCGGAAGGAATCCTCCTGGGAAGTGACCGTCATCCTTGCCGGCCCCGCCGTCCGTGAGGCGACCCTGAATTTCGGTTACGCCGTGACGGGATGCGGCTGGTCCTCCCTTTACCGCCTGGAGGCCCAGCCCCGGAAGCAGCGCGTTCGCTTTACCTGGGACGCGGAGATCTGGCAGAGCACAGGACAGGACTGGCGGGAGGCAAATATCCGCCTGGCGACCCTGCAACCCCAAAAGGTCATCGCCCCGCCGGAACTACCCCCCTGGATCATCAAACCCCGGGAGCGCTTCTTCCTGGCCAATCAAAAGGGCGCCCGAACCGCCGCGGCCATGGCGGCGGAGGCAGCGGCGGCCCCGGGGCCGTCCGATGAGGCGGCGCCGACCCTGGCCCGGGAAAGCTTGTTCCATGTCTGGGAGCTCGGGAAGCGCTCCCTGGCCGCCGGACAGCGCCAACGGCTGCAGGTGCAGGAGGAGGAGTGGCTGGTGGAGTTCCTGCACTTAAGCAGGCCCGCCCAGGGTGAGCAGACCTTCGTCCGGGGCGAGGCCAAGTTTTCCGAAGACCGGGAAATCCCTCCGGGAACGGCGCTCTTCATCATCGACGGCTCCCTGGTGGGGAAGCGCCCCTTTTCGCTGGCGGGCCGGGAGGGGACGATCTATTTCGGCGTCGATCCCCTGGTCAAGGCCACATCGGCGCTCCTGGCCCGGGCGGCGGGGGAGAAATCCCTCTTTGCGGACAAGCAGACCCAGCGCTGGGAGTGGCGGATCGAGATCGCCAACGGCCGGAATTATCCGGTCCGGGTCCGGGTCGAAGAGCCCCTTCCCCAGTCTCGTGACGAACGGATAAATCTCTCCCTGAAGAGCGAACCCGCCCCCACGGAAACGACACCGAGCACCCAGGTCTGGATCGTCGAGACGCCGGCGGGGGGTAAAAGCCGGCTGCTCACCTCCGTTTCCCTGGAGGCGCCCAGGGATATGCCCCTCGATCTGGGCTGGCGGCGGTAGGTGCAGCGCGGACCTTTAGGTCCGCTGAAAACAACGAGCAGCTGCAAGCTGCGCTCTACATCGGCGGAAATTGTAACGTCGATGCAGTCAACGATATGCGAGCCATTTTTGAGGCGCCACGGTCATGACGGCGCCCCGTCACAAAGGGGGACGAAAATGCGAAACCTATCCCCACATTAACCTACCCTTGAGAGGCCTGAAAAACTGCCTCACATGTCATGCCGGGCTTGACCCGGCATCCAGAAAATAGCTGAATACACTCGCTTCCCGCTTTCCCGGGAATGACGACATTGAGGCGGGAAAGAAGTTTTTCAAAGGTCCCCTTGAAGGTAGGACACGCAATTGGTGAATGCAACGAAGCATATAGGAGCTCATTTTCAGATGAACGGCGGCAACCCGGCTTTCAGCTCAGGGGCTGATCGCCGTTGAGGCGCTCGTAGATCCGGATATACGCGGCGATCATGCCGCCCAGATCGTAGGCCTGCCGGGCTTCTCTCATGATGCGCTTGAGCTGCCGTTCCCGGACCTCCCGGGGTTTGCGGTGGAAGCGGACGCTCTTGTCCAGGGCGTACCAGAGACCGCCCCGGTCATAATCCCGGAAGAGGAAGCCGTTGCCCACGTCCTGGGGAGAACCGTCTTCCTTCAGCCGCAACTCCCGGATCTTGTCGTGGTACCCCCCGGTGTCCCGATTGGTGGCGGTGGCGCCGAAGAGGTTGCCAACCTGGTCGATCTGGCCGCAAGGCTCGTAGAGGGAAGCCCCGAAGACATCACTGGCCGCGCCATACCCCAGCATGGAAAGGGCCTCGGTAAAGGGGTGATAGGCGATCCTGCCCCCGGAGGCAAAGGCGATCCGGCCCAGTATATCCACGTGGGTCCGGTCGTTTCCCACCCCGTCGCCGACGATGGCGATCTGCACGTCCGGGTGGGCGTGGACGAATTCCCAGGCAATGGCCTCCAGAAGCTCCACGCCTTTTTGAAAGGGGTCCAGACGGGAGGGCCAATATAGAAGAATGGCCCCCGGATCGATGTTCAAACCGAGACGACGCTGAAATTCCCGGCGGTTTTCCTCCTTGGCGGCGATGATCTCGTCTTCCACGCCGAAGGTTCGGGTCAGATGGGGGCAATTTTCCGGATACATGTTCGAGGCCGGGGCGTTGATGATCGCCCGGGCCGCTCCATAGCGATACTTCGCCTTTACCTCCTGGCGGACGCTGGGCGGAATTATCGGTCGATCCATGAAGAAGTCGTTTATCACCTCCCGGAGGAACCGCTCGCCGACAAAGTTGGTGATCGTCGCATTCTTGATGGCCGTGGCCTGGCAATCGACGCACCGCCGGCCCTGATCGTGGGTTATATAGAGATTATCAGCGTAATTCTGCCACCCTACCCCGGTGAGATGCTCCAGGGGCAGGCAGGCCGTAAAGACGTTATGTACGGTGTGGAGGAGCGGAAGCCCCGTATCCCGGGCGTAGGCGGCGATGACGCCGCCGGCCATCCAGTCGTGGCTGTGGATGATGAGCCGCCCCTGATGCTGGGCCCGGACCGTCTTGATGACATTGTTGACGATGTCCCGCTGAAACTCCGCCGCCGTGAGGAGGGGATTGCCCGCATAGGCGCTCATGGAGTCGGCGAAGATGGCGGAACTCACCAGATGGATCCGCTTGGGATCGAGGCGGTAACGCTGCTCCCGCCACTCCCATTCGTCCAGGTTGCTCTCCCGCTGGAAGCGCCGTTTCAGGTTCAAGGTCGCGAGATGGACATTGATCCCCCGCTCCATCATCCCCTCGCAGAGGGCCGAGACTACCTCCCCCTGGCCGCCGCTTTTCCCGGAGATATACTTGGCCAACTCCCCCATCTCCTCTGGAAGCGGCCCGGTCTCCGGGGTGATTATGAGCACGGCGGTCTTCTCTTTCCGTTTCAGGATCTCGAAGCGCGTCAGATCGTTCATGAGCTGGTCGATCTTTCGGGTCAGGATGTAGGTCGGCTGGGAGATGGAGCCGCCATAGGGGTTGAAATAGGCATGGACCGCATGGTCATCGCCGATGCGCTCATGGAGAAAATAGACGTGATCGGAGGTGGTCAGATGGCGCCACCGGGTCAGCAGATCCCCCCCCGCCCTCCGGGCATCCGCTTCCATATTTTCGATATCCTTGAATAATTCATACTGGGTCATATTGCCCAGCCAGCCGAAGGTGTCCCTGGTGGCATCGGCCCAGGAAGAGGTCGCCAGTCCGTCGATATCCACCTCGGGGCATTCCACAGCATGGAAATGCTCGACGATTTCCGAGGGGTTGGCCATGACGACGGGGGGATACTGGGCCAGGGCGGCGGGAAACTCCCGCCAGAAGGCAAAGATCCCCTTGTCGTCCCAGATATGCTCCCCGATATGTTCGTAATCGAAACCCAGGATGACCGCCTCGCCATCTATCCTGGCGATGAAGGAGGCGTACATATCCGGGGTCAGGGGCCGGTGGGGAAACCGGAAGGCGATGTCGTCGCTCAACTCCCGGTGCCGGGGGAGGACAAGCAGGTTCAACCCCCGGGCGCGGAAGACCGCGTTGGGGGAGATGGGGGCGCCGGCGCTGTCGAACATGTCGTCCCGCTTTTCGCAGAGGATGGCCCGATAACCCATGTCCGCCGCCACCGCGGCGATGTTGTTGTTGTACATCAGCTCCGTGTTCCGGAAGGTCGAGGGGAAACACCCGAAAAGACGGCGAATCTTGTCCCGGTGGAGAGATACTTGGTCGCGGAATTCCCTCTTGTCCGGATCTTCAAAAAGGCTGGTCAGGGAATGGTAGTAGGTCTCGTCGAGAAACTCTATCTGCCCCCGCTCCTGCCCTGCATCCACCAGGCGCTGCAGGGCCTCGATCACCTCGGGACGATAGTTTTCCGCCTGTTCGAGAAACACCCCGGACATGCTCATGGCGATCTTGAAGTCCGGATAGGCCCTCAGCAGTTCCGTAAAGAGATAGGTGGCGGGGAGATAGCACTTCCGGGCCACCTTCTCGAAGATCTCCCGGTTTTGCTCTTCCCAGAGAAATTTGTCCCGCTCCGGATGGAGGCGAAAGGGCTGATGAAGCTGAAAATACACTGTCAAAAGCGGCATGATTCAGTCCTCTCCAAGTTTATGGAAATCAGACAGGTCAGACGGTCGTCGTCACTCTTTTTTCTCCGCCTCATTCTATTCAGGCATCTATTTCAATATCCGACACCGGGTGCGCCACGCAAGGACAAATATCACGGTAAATTTGTTCCGTCCGAAACAAGCCGATAATTGAGAGCTTTTCATTTCCCCGCCATCATTGCCGCGACATCTCCCTCCACCCCGCCGATCTGCTTGATGCCGAATTTCTCCACCAGCACCCCGGCGACCTGGGGGGACAAAAAGGCCGGCAGCGTCGGTCCGAGGCGAATCCCCTGGACATTGAGATGCAGCAGGGCCAGCAGAACCGCCACCGCCTTCTGTTCGTACCAGGCGATATCGAAAGAAATAGGCAGTTCATTGATGTCTCCAAGGCCGAACGCTTCTTTGAGTTTCAGCGCGATAACCGCCAGGGAATAGGAATCATTGCACTGGCCCGCATCCAGGACCCGGGGAATGCCGCCGATGTCCCCCAGGGGCAGCCTGTTGTATCGGTATTTGGCGCATCCGGCGGTAAGAATTACGGTATCCTTCGGCAGGGCCCGGGCCACTTCGGTAAAGTAGCTCCGGGCCTTCTGACGCCCGTCGCAACCGGCCATCACGACAAATCGTTTGATCGCCCCGGATTTCACCGCCTCAATCACCTTGTCCGCCAGCGCCAGCGCCTGGGCGTGGGCAAAGCCGCCGATGATCCCGCCGGTTTCCAATTCCGCCGGTGGCGGGCAGGCCTTCGCCATGGCAATCGCCGCCGAAAAATCCTTTGCGCCCCCCGCGGGCCGGTCGGCAATATGTTGGGCCCCGGGATAGTTGACCACGCCCGTGGTAAACAAGCGGCTCAGATAGGTATTGTCTTTTCGCACCGGGATCAGGCAGTTTGTCGTCAGAATCACGGGGCCTCGGAAGGATTCGAAATCTTCATTCTGACGCCACCAGGCACTGCCGTAATTGCCGACTAGCTGCGGGTATTTTTTGAAGGCCGGGTAGCAGTTGGCGGGAAGCATCTCCCCGTGGGTATAGACATCCACGCCCGTTCCCTGCGTCTGCGCGAGCAGCTCTTCCAGATCCTTCAAATCATGTCCGGAAATCAGGATGCCCGGATTGGATCGGACGCCGGTATTGACCTCCGTAATCTCAGGATTCCCGTAAGTTTCAGTGTTCGCTTCATCCAGCAGGGCCATGGCGACCACGGCGATTTCCCCCGCCTTCATGACCATGCCGATCATTTCCTCCCCGTTAAGCTCTTTTGTAGTGGCTGCCAGGGCGTCCATGATGAATCTGTAGATCTCGTCGCTTTCATATCCCAGAACCGCGGCATGCTCCGTATAGGCGGCAATCCCCTTGAGTCCGAAGATTAGGAGCGAACGCAGGGAGGTTACATCCTCATTCGCCGAGGCATTGATCCGCGTGTCGCCGGAGCGGGCCCTGGCCATGATCTCCTCCGGATTGCCGGGTGCCCAGACAGCGCAGTCCGGCAGACTCGCCCTCGCCGCGTCCCCAACCCGCGCTTTGACATCCGCCCGGAGCGCGAGGCCGGCCTCGATCTTGTCGATAATGCGGCGGTCTTCCCAGGCCACGTTGGTAATGGTCGTGAAGAGGGCCTCACAAAGATAGCGCCCCGCCTTTCGGTCCACCTCGCTCAATTTTTCGGCATAAACGGCAATTCCCTTGCAAACATCGATCAGCAGGTCCTGAAGATTCGCCGTGTCTTCCGTCTTCCCACACACCCCTTTTAGCGTACAGCCCTGATTTTTGACCGTTTCCTGACATTGAAAACAAAACATGCGTTGCCTCCCGATATTATTTTCGTTGTTCGCGTGGCAGGATATGAGAAAACATATGCCCTGTCCTTGACTTAAGTCAAACAAGCACGGTTGCTTTGCCTGGAGCAGGCCGTTGCCATTGAGGAGAAAGATCGCGTCCACACCCGCCGACTTTTATCGTCCACAAAAAATTCCCTTGACGCAAGAAAATTGTCTCTCTATATACCCCAGGCCTTTTAAAAAGAAGCCGTTATCAATCGGCAGTAATATCTATTGGAAATCGATGAAGGATTGAGCAGGCATGCCCGTTCGTCAAATCGTTTTTTGCCACCGCGACATTTCTTTGCTCCGCGGTGATCATTTGTCTCTATCCGCGATCGACCCGCGATCTCCTGGCTTTGGCTCCGCCGAATGCAGCGCCGTGGAAATCCCATGACAAACCGCAGGTCATGCAAAGGGATGATTTTCTTCTCGGCAGTTGCCTCGCCACCCAGCCGACTTTATGAGTAAAAAAAGCCCGCTTCTCTATGAAGTCAATGAAAAGGCGCCGCTGATCGTGGTGGCGGTCATGGGAATTCAGCACGTCTTGCTTATCTACAGCGAAATTTCCCTCTTGCCCGTGATTATCGGCAACCGCGCCGGCGCCCCCCTGGAACATATCCTTTTTGCTTCTGCCGCGGCCGGAATCGCCTCCGGGATTGCCACGCTCTTGCAGGTATTGCGCCTGGGTTTTTTTGGCGCCGGCTACGCCCTGTTTATGGGTACGTCCGCGGCGTATATGGCCGGCTGTGTGGAGGCCGTAAAAGCGGGTGGCTTTCCCCTGTTGGCGGCCCTAAGCATTCTGGTAGCGCCCATCGAAATGATCATGGCCTATTTCCTGCGCTTTTTACGCCATATCATCACCCCCGCGGTCGGTGGAACGATCATTTTGTTAGTGGTGGTGAGTTTGGTGCCGGTGAGTATGCAAGAATGGATGGGCCATCAGAATCAGCCCCTGTATGGCTCTCGGGAAAATTTTCTCATTGGCCTGAGCGCCATGTTGATTTTGCTGGCGCTCAGCCTTTTTGGCAACAAGCCGCTGCGGCTGTGGTGCCCCCTTATCGGTATGGCGGGAGGTTTGCTGGTTTCCTGGCTTCTGGGGATAATGGATTTCGAAAAGATTTTTTCCCATCCCTGGATTGGCGCTTTTCCTGGTTCCTGGCCCGGAATAGCCACGGATTTCAACATGGAGCATCTACCTCTTTTTGCCGTCATGGCGGTGCTTACGGTTATCAATGGGGTTCAGGCCATCGGCAACAGCATGGCCGTGCAAAAAGTTTCCCATCGCGAGGAACGGCAGATCGATTACCAGGTCATTCAAGGAACCATGTACGGCGACGCGCTGGGAAATGTCGTTACCGGGGCGCTGGGCACGGCGCCTAATGAAACCTACGCTGAAAACATCGCCGCCATGAAGGTTACCGGCGCGACTTCCCGGGCCATTGGTATATTTGGGGCAATATTATTGATATTGTTGCCATTTTGTCCTAAGATCAGCATGGCTGTAGTCCAGCTCCCCACCCAGATTTTCGGTGGCTTTCTCATGGGGCTGGCGGCGATGATGTTTCCAGCCGGCCTGGAGTTGGTCTTCAGTCATGGCATCACCCACCGCTCCGGTATGTTGGTGGGCATTTCCCTTTGCATCGGCATCATTGCCGAGTCAGGACAATTCTTTCCCAACGTCTTCCCCTTGTCCGTTAACGTTTTGCTGAAAAGCGGCGTGGCCGCCGGCGGGATGGCCGCTATTTTCCTGAGCGTCCTTTTCCGGCTTACCGAATTGAAAGGTTACAGCGCCCGTCTCCCTGCCGGGTTGAGCAATCTCAGGTTACTGGCTCAACGGGTAGAGGAAGCAGGCAAAGAAATGGATATCTCCGAGGATCGTATTACGAAATTGCAGTTGGCCTGTGAAGAGATCGTTATGCATGTATCCCAAAGCGAGGATGGGGCGGAAAAAGAACGATCATTATTTCTGCATATTAGCGAACACGATGAAGACATTCGGGTGGAGATTATCTTTGGCGAGCATCTCGATGATTTGAAGAATGTTGAAATTCCTGATAATCTCCTGCAAGCTGAACCGTCGGACCTGGATCAGCTTGGTTTGGCGCTTTTCCACAATATCGTCACTGATTTCCACCAGGCGGTGATTTCGGGGAAAACCTACATCTGGTTCAAACTGGCCTGACGCCAACTTTGTCTCGTTTTTGTGAAAATGTCCACAAGTGACCAGATTTTTCGTCTTTCGTTGTGCCCGTGAAAATGACAACCGAAAATCGACCCGCTGTGATAACTCAATTTTACCGCCCCTGAGCAAAGTTAAAGATCCATGAGGGCGCAAGAGTCTGAATCAGTAACCTTGCCGGCTGATCCAAAAGCGGTATTTTCTTGAGTTGCTCCTCTTTCAGAAACCTTGAAAGTTCAGCGTCAGTGCCTTCGTACACTCAATGAATTTCCGGTCGAATGTGACAATGACACCCCTTTTGATATTTTTACAGAGCGCCGCTGCCACGGCATCGCCAAAGTCAGGAACCGATTCCGGCCGCCAGGATAGAGCAAGCGAATAAGCAATATGACTAATCACTTCAATGCCGGGCATGGCGATCAGATTGGAAGCCATCCGGGCTATTTTCTTTTTGGGGATGGTCGCAGCGCTATCCTTCGCCTCGGTTGACAGATCCGCTGCGTTTGTGGAATATGGCCCTCGTGAACAACCGGCGCACAAAATTGCAGGAGATTTGGGAGAGGCGGCGGGCGCAGCGACCCGCTACAACCTGCCCGGCCCAATTGCCCATCGCGGCTTGCAGAGACGAGATCGTGGCGGCGATCCGCCGCTCGCAGGTGCTAATCGTCACCGGGGAGACGGGCTCCGGGAAGTCCACCCAGTTGCCGAAGATGTGCCTCGAGGCGGGGCGGGGGATACGGGGCATTATCGGCTGCACCCAGCCCCGGAGGGTGGCGGCGGCCGCCGTCGCCCGCCGGATCGCCGAAGAGCTGGGGGAGGAGCTGGGCGACTCCGTGGCCTACAAGATTCGCTTCGACGAGCGCAGCGGCCCCCACCCCTACATCAAGGTGATGACCGACGGCATCCTCCTCATGGAGGCCCAGAGCGACCCCCTCCTGCGACGTTACGATACGGTCATCGTCGATGAGGCCCACGAACGGAGCCTCAATATCGACCTTCTGATCGGCCTCCTCCGGACGATTCTGCCCCGCCGCCGGGATCTAAAGGTGATCGTCACCTCCGCCACCCTGGAAACGGAGAAGTTCTCCCAGGCCTTTGACGACGCCCCGGCGATAAAGATCTCCGGCCGCCTCTTCCCCGTGGAGGTGCGGTGGCGGCCCCTGCTCCCGGAGGAGGATCAGGACGACGGCGGCGGCTATGTGGAGGGAGCGGTCGCCGCGGTGGCGGATCTGGAGCGTCATGCCGGCGCCGGTGAGCGGTGGGGGGATGTCCTGATCTTCATGCCCACGGAGCAGGACATACGGGACGCCTGCGCCATGCTGACCGGGCGTTTCGGCGACGAAAAGACGGTCGTACCCATGTTTTCACGCCTCTCCTGGGAGGATCAGCAGCGGGTCTTCCTCCCCACGGACCGGCAGAAGATCGTGGTGGCCACCAATGTGGCGGAGACCTCCCTGACCATTCCCAATATCCGCTATGTCATCGACACCGGGCTGGCCCGGATCGCCCAGTACAACCCCCGTTCCCGAACCGCCGGGCTCCCCGTCATGCCCATCTCCAAAAGCAGCGCCGATCAGCGCCTGGGCCGGTGCGGCCGGGTGGGAAACGGGATTTGCATCCGCTTGTACGACGAGGACGACTATCTCGCCCGCCCGGACTTCACACCCCCGGAGATCAGGCGGGCCAATCTGGCCGGGGTCGTCCTGAGGATGCTCGCCTTGAATTTCGGGAACATCTTTGACTTCCCCTTTCTGGAGCCCCCGGAAAAGAAACACCTTCGGGACGCCCTGGAGATCTTGAAGGAACTCGGGGCGGTAAGGATGGAAGAACGCCCCGTCCTCACGGAGATCGGTCGTTTCATGTCCCGCCTCCCCATCGATCCCCGCCTGTCGAGGATGCTTGTCGCCGCCGCCGCCACGGATTGCCGGGAGGAAATCCTCGTCATCGCCACGGCCCTTAGCATCGTCGATCCCCGGGAGCGGCCCCGGGACCGGGCCCCCCAGGCGACGGAGATCCACGCCCGCTTCCAAGAACCCACGTCCGATTTCATCACCCTCCTCAACATCTGGAACCGGTGCCGGACAGAAGCGGAAGAGACAGGCGCCCGGGGGGCGCTGCGGAAATTCTGCCGGAATCATTTTCTTTCCTGGCGGCGCATCCGGGAGTGGCAGGACCTCCACCGCCAGCTCAAGTCCATGGCCGGGGAGGAATTGGCGGCGCCGGGCCCATCGTCCGTGACACCCCCGGCACATCGGGGGCTTTACTCCCATGCGGCGGCCCTGGGAACGCCTGGGCAAACATGTTCCGTCGCGTCAGCTCACCCGTCGGAACCGGCGCCGGAGCAACGCCGAAAAGCGTCTGGCAGGGACAACGGCGTTAAATCCGTCCGGGGCGGCGGCGTTAAAGTTAAATCAGTCCCGGACACCGGCCCGGCGCCGTTTCGGGAGACCCCCGGACAGGACCGGAACGCCCTGATCCACAAGGCCGTTTTGACTGGTTTTCTTTCCGGCATTGCCGTCCGGAAAGAAAAAAACATCTATACCGCCCCGAAGGGTAGGACGGCCATGATCTTTCCCGGATCGGGCGTGTTCGGTACAGGAGCGGATTGGATCGTGGCCGCGGAATGGGTGGAAACCTCTCGGCTTTTCGCCCGTACCGTAGCCGTTGTCCAACCGGAATGGATCGAGGGGGCCGCCGGAGAGCTGTGCCGCACCGTCTATTCCGAACCTTATTGGAATCGGGAGCGGGGGGAGGTTCAGGCCTCTGCCCGGATAGTCCTTTTCGACATGGTCATCATTCCCCACCGGACCGTTTCCTTCGGCCGCATCAACCCGGCCGCCGCCCGGGAGATCTTTATCCGGGAAGGAAT
>Ga0116161_1000856_pt1 | contig 33436 bp, 37 predicted proteins | sample AD_JPNAS3_MetaG_FD_89877 | JGI IMG/M metagenome (GOLD analysis project Ga0116161, IMG submission 89877) | Active sludge microbial communities of municipal wastewater-treating anaerobic digesters from Japan - AD_JPNAS3_MetaG | ecosystem: Engineered > Bioreactor > Anaerobic > Digestate | place... | reverse complement strand
TGAATTTTGGCAACAGGTCTCTGCGCAGGCTTTGTTGAAAAGTACGTAAAGCCGGCATGGACGCCGGCTTAGGTGCCACGGGTCAAGGATGGCCCATTGGCACCGTTAGTACTTTGCCAAAGGTTAGCAGTAGCCCTGTCAAAATCATAACCCGTGTGCATCGATATACTATGTAATTCTCCCCAAGAGAATCAACAAACTTGAGGGCTATTGCGTCGCATTCTTCTCCTATTGCGTCAATGGGAAACAGCATTTCAGAGTTGGACACAGACTGAAGATTGCTGTGTAATCTTTAATATAACCGTAATCAAAATATGAATAATAAAGGAGATGAATATATTGAGGAGAGACGGCAGAAATGGATGGATAATGCTTCTAATGGTAATATGCGGATTGGTCATTGGGGGATTTTTGGGCGAATTGATAGGCAATTACCTGCCGATACTTAAGTATGGATATAAACTGGGTGTTTCTGCCCATGAATGGAATTTCCACGTTCTTAGACTCACTTTTGGCTTGGAGTTCAACATAAATATGTTTAGTGTATTGGGAATTATAATTGCTATTTATGCATACAGGAAGCTTTAGATTTAGAATAGTCACGGGAGAGCCTTATGAGAATAATATTGGCTTCTAACTCGCCAAGGCGAAAAGAACTTTTATCACAAATCGGAACAGTATTTGAAGTAATACCGTCAAAGTTTGAAGAAAGCAAAGTAGATCTGCCGGTTTTAAAAATGGTTGAATATTTTGCTTATAGGAAGGCTAAGGATGTGGCTTCCCTGGTGCGCGATGACGCCTTGGTAATAGGAGCAGACACAATTGTCTTTCTTGATGAAATTATGGGTAAGCCAAGGAACAGGGAAGATGCTTCAAATATGCTGAAGAAGCTTAGCGGGAAGCGGCATATTGTGGCAACGGGCCTTAGCGTTATCAATACTGCAACAGGAGAAAGTCTGACCGGTCATGAAAGCACAGCAGTAAAAATGAAAAAGCTGAGCAGCGACGAAATAACAGCTTACATAAATACGGGTGAGCCCTCCGATAAAGCAGGAGCCTATGCAATACAGGGGAAGGGTTCGTTATTCATAGAAGGAATAGAAGGAGATTATTTTAATATTGTAGGGCTTCCGTTGTTTCGGCTAAGGATGATGCTGGAGCATTTCGGAGTGAAGCTCATTTAGAATTATTATCGGGAGCGCATTCATATGAAGACACAGGAAGAACATGCCACAATTAAAGATCTTCCCGAAATCGAAAGACCGAGAGAGCGCCTTGAAAGGTACGGGGCTTCAGCACTTTCCAATACAGAGCTCTTAGCTATACTGCTTAGAACCGGGACTAAAAATGAAAGTGCAATTTCATTGGCCCATAGACTTTTGATGCAGGGGCAGGGTTTAAGATACCTGATTGATAGTGACATGGCGCAGCTAAGCTGCATCAATGGAATTGGACAAGCCAAGGCTTCACAGATCAAGGCAGCCATTGAGCTGGGCAAACGGTTGGCTGCTTACGAGCCTGGAGTGGAGAGACCTATTAAATGTCCTCAGGATGTTTCAGATTTACTTATGGGGGAAATGAGATATCTTAAGAAGGAACATATGAAGATAGTGCTTCTGAACATTAAATGCAATGTCATATCAGTGGAGGATATTTCAGTGGGCAGCTTAAATGCCTCAATAGTGCATCCGAGGGAGGTTTTTAATCCTGCAATAAGAAAATCAAGCGCCAGTATTATTATGGTGCATAATCACCCCAGCGGTGACCCGACTCCAAGCAGCGAAGATACAGCAATAACCGCAAGAATTAATGAAGCCGGAAAGCTTATTGGCATCGAATTGGCCGATCATATTATTATTGGAGACGGCAGGTATATCAGTATGAAAGAAAGGGGACTGTTCTGAAACACATTGCCTGTATTAACATAAAAATGCAAATAATATTAATGCAGTGAATAACTTGTTTTCTACTTGTAAATCATATTAAGGATTATTGAGATAATTTTTCAATCGGCATGTGCGCTTTATTAAGGAGGACATCTTTATAATGGGGCTGTTTAGTTTTTTGTCAAAGGATATCGGTATAGATCTGGGTACCGCAAATACCTTGGTATATGTGAAAGGGAAGGGGATTATTGTAAGGGAACCTTCAGTCGTGGCAATGAAGATAGATACCAATACTATCATGGCTGTAGGTGACGAGGCAAAAAAGATGATTGGAAGGACACCCGGAAACATTGTTGCAATAAGGCCTATGCGAGACGGCGTAATTGCAGATTTCAATGTTACGTACAGGATGATAAAATATTTCATAGGGAAGGCTTATACAAGCTCCATGATAGGTAAGCCAAGGGTTCTGGTCAGTGTTCCTTCCGGCATTACTGAAGTTGAGAAAAGGGCGGTTGAAGAGGCTGCAGTACAAGCCGGTGCACGTATAGCGCGGCTTATTGAAGAACCGATGGCAGCGGCAATAGGAGCCGGGCTTCCTGTTGGTGACCCTACCGGCAGCATGATTGTCAATATGGGAGGGGGCACTGCCGAGATCGCAGTTATTTCCCTGGGCGGAATAGTAACCAGCAAATCAATTAGGGCTGCGGGGGATAAGCAGGATGAGGCAATTGTTCATTATATTAAAAAAATGTATAATCTGGCCATTGGTGAGCGTACCGGGGAGGAAATAAAAATCAATATTGGTTCTGCACATTCCCATGCAGTTGAGGGTTCAATGGATATTAAAGGAAGGGATTTAGTGACAGGTTTGCCCAAAACAATAAATATAAGTTCGGAAGAAGTGCTTGAAGCTCTAAAGGAACCGGTTGCAAACATATTGGACGGGATAAAAAACACCTTGGAGAAGACTCCCCCCGAATTAGCCGCAGATATAATTGACAGGGGGATAATGCTTTCAGGAGGAGGGGCACTTTTGCATGGGTTGGACACATTGGTGGCACAGGAAACTGGAATGCCGGTACAAGTGGCCGAAAATCCGCTTGATTGCGTAGCATCCGGCACTGGAAAAGCTTTGGAAAGATTTGACGATATAAGTAAATCCTATTCGATAAGATATTATAAGTAGTGTATTTGTGAGGTAATCTAACATGAGGATTAGAAATAAACTTCTAATTTCTTTAGTAATAGTTTCGGTACTGTTAATAGTATTGATTTCTTTTACTTCTCAAGGCAGGACAAGACCCGGCATTGTTGAAGAACTTTTCGGGAGGATGATAACTCCGGTGCAGGGGGCATTTTATTCTTCCGGAGAATTCTTTAGGAATACCTTTAAGAACTTATATGATTTGAGAAACCTCAAGGCAGAAAACGATGCCCTGAAGGAAGAAGTTGAGAAGCTTAAGCAGCAAAACAGGCAGCTTATTCAAATGGCCTTGGAAAACAGCAGATTGCGCAATCTTCTGGATTTCAAGGATACCAATTTGCAGTTTAAGTATATTGGCGCCAGCGTAACGGGGAGAGATCCGGGGAATTGGTATGATGTATATACTATCAACAAGGGATCAAAGGACGGAGTTGAAGTTAATGATGCAGTGATAGTCAGTTATGGCTATCTGGTGGGAAAGGTAATCGAGGCTGGTGACAGTTATTCCAAGGTTATGGCTATAATCGATGAAAGAAGCTCAGTAAGCATAATTGTAAACAGAACAAGAGATATGGGTATCGTATCCGGCAATCCGGATTCCGATGTTATAGCAATAATGGAGCTTGAGGCGGACATAGTAAAGGGCGATGATATAATAACTTCGGAATACAGTACACTGCCAAAGGGTTTGTATATTGGAAAGGTGAAGAGTGTCGAGAAACAGGAGAGAAAACTGCAGAAGACTGTAGTCATAGAACCTTCCGTTGATTTTAAAAGGTTGGAAGAAGTGTTTGTAATTAAACCTATTGAATAAAGTGATTTTCAACACCTGAGCAACCGGAAGTTTGATGTGCTGAAAATTGCAGGTATGGGGGGTAGCTTGTGAGGTTAGTGGTAATTTGTGCGTTGGCTGTTGTAAATCTTATACTTGAGTCAACGTTGTTTCAATACACACGCATATATGGAATCAAACCTGATTTTTCAATTATGATTATTGTTGCATATGCCATTATGAGAGGGAGTTCCTACGGAGCCTTTATCGGCCTTGGATCAGGGTTATTGATAGATATAATGTATGGGAGGGTTATTGGCGTTAATGCAATCTCTTATATGATAACAGGATATATTATTGGACAGGCTCACGAAAATATTTTTAAGGATAGTTACATACCCCCGTTAATTTTTAATTTTGCTGCAATTTTCATTTCCCAGCACAGCTTTGTTTTGTTCTCTTATTTCTCAAACAACTTCTCAAGTACGGGAGTCCCATATGTGAGCATGCTTTTGAAGGTAATACTGCCCCAGGCATTATACAATTCTGTAGTCGGTTTGTTGGTATATAGGCTGATATATAAGCTGGACAGATTTCCTTTTATGGACAAAAGGATATATTAGTTAGATACGAGATACGAGATACGCGATACAGGGTTACAGGGTTACAGGGTTACAGTAACACTGAACATACTGATATTTACAGAAGACACGGCAGGTGATTATATGTTTAAGAAATTTTTCAAGGATAGGCTTGATATTATCAGGATAGTTGTAATCTTGATTTTTTTGGTTATGGGATTTAGACTGGCGGATTTGCAGCTGGTAAAAGGAGAGTATTACTGGAAGAAATCAGAAACCCTGAGGATGAGGAATATTTCGGTTACTGCACCAAGGGGACCTATTGTAGACAAATTCGGACGACTCATTGCCGGGAACAAGCAGAGCTATTCCGTGAACATAATGAAAACAGAAGTACCTCAGAATACATTAAATGATATCGCACTATCTGTAATTAATATAATAGAAAAAAATGGAGATAGCTATAAGGATGAAATACCTATACTGATAAACCCTATCAGATTTACCTATCAGGATGAGGAGATCAACTGGAAGAAGAAATATAACATTCCTGAAAATGCGGCTGCCCGGGAGGCTTTCGCAAAACTCAGGCTGGATTATGATATTCCTTCAGATACAGCTAATCTGGAAGCTTATGAGATTCTTAGGGATGATAATAATGTGGAGCTGCCTTTTAATATTGATGAGTTTCAGTACGACTACAGGAAATCTGAGATGAAATGGAGGCAAAGCAATGGTTTTGATGCTGAAATAACACCAGAGAAGATATTTGAAGCACTTTGCACCAAATACAAGATACCCAGAGATGTATATAGTGATGAAAAGGCAAAAAAGATACTGGCAGTAAAGTACCTGGTGGGTCAGAACAAGTATAAGGCTTACGAACCTGTCGAAATAGCTGCAAATGTAAAGAAGGAAACAAGAGCAGAAATCGAAGAAAGCAGAATTTTCCTTCCAGGCGTGGAAATAATCCAGAAGCCTATCAGATCCTATGCAGGGAACGAATTTGCCAGCCACATTATTGGTTACATGGGCAGGATTGGAAGTGAATTGGAGGAACTCTCAAAACAGGGATACACCCCACAGAACCTGATTGGAAAATCCGGTATAGAGAGTTCCATGGAAAAATACTTGAAGGGTACGAGCGGTTCGAAACAGATTGAGGTGGATGTTTATGGGACCCCGATTAATACGATTAAAGAAGTTGATCCGATTCCTGGAGACACCGTTTTTCTAACGATTGACTCCAAGCTCCAGAAAATTGCGGAGGATTCCCTTTCAAAAACCATGGAGGAGATCAGAAAAGGCATAGGGAAGAGCAGGCAGTATGTTAATGCAACCTCTGGCGCTGCGGTAGCAATAGACGTAAATACCGGGAAAATACTTGCCTTAGCAAGCGAACCCAATTATGATCCCAATCTTTTTGCTGCGGGGATCAGTAATGAGAACTGGAAGATGCTGCAGCCGGAAAGCAAAGATGTATATGCAGCAAAGCCCCTTATAAATAATGCAATTTCTGCGACGCTTCCTCCGGGTTCGACTATGAAGATGATAAGTGCCGTTGCCGGTTTGGAAAGCGGAGCGATTACCACTAAGGAAACGATATATGACAAAGGTCCTTATACTGCGATACCCGGCATATCTCCTTCCTGTTCAATATGGAAGTCCTACGGCACTTCCCATGGATATCAAAATGTCACATTGGCGATAAAGAATTCATGCAACTACTTTTTCTTTGAGGTTGGCAGAAGAATAGGAGGAGAGACCTTTGAAAAGTATGCTATGAAATTCGGTTTTGGGGAGAAGACGGGAATAGAGCTGCCGTCAGAGTACAAGGGTAGTGTGGAAGGTCCTGAGCATAAAAAGAATCAATATAAAAGATATCTGGAAAACTATCTGATTAATAACCTGAAAATCAAAGACCGAAAAATATGCGATGAGATAAAGGGATATATAGATGACAATCCCGGCACAAGACAGATTAGGGCAAGACTTAAAGAACTTGATATCACAGATTCCAAAGCGGTGGAAAAGGTTTTAAAATATATAAGTGAAAGTAAATACCAACCAGGTAACGTATTAAACGCAACAATAGGCCAAGGGCTGAACGATGTTACTCCCATTCAGCTTACCAATGCACTTGCTGCAATATTAAATGGAGGCACAAGGTATAGGCCATACCTTGTGGATAAAGTAATAGGCTATGACGGTACGGTTAAGCTGTCCAAACAGCCGGAAGTAGTGGATAAGATAGAGATTTCAGCGGCTAATCTTGAGGCAATAAAAAAGGGAATGTATGCAGTTACCAATGAAATAGGAGGAACAGCAAGAAGTGCCTTTGTCGGCAGCAAGGTTGTTATTTCCGGCAAGACGGGTACCGCGGAAGCGGGAAAAGGTTACGACGCCCACGCTTGGTTTGTGGCTTTTGCACCTTATGAAAAACCCGAAATTGCAGTTGGAGTTCTTATATTCCAAGGTGGCCATGGGAACTACCCCGCACCGATAGCCAGGGCAATAATAGAAGGATATCTTGCGGCCGAGGCGCCAAATGACAATAAGTATGCAGATAATGACATAATACCATAAAAAATGCATCTCACGACACAATTTTTTTCACCAGGGAACCTTTTTGCCAAAGCAGGGATACTTTTTTCCCCGAAAAAGAAGGATTTATGGTATATATGCAGAAATTTATACTAATCTGACTAAAAGCCTCGGGGGGTTATTTTTATGACCGAAAATGCCGTTATTTTTAAGGGAACAAAAGAAGGATTGTTTGTTATACTAAAGGAAGAGATGGATTTGGACACGATAAAGTCCAACTTGGGCAAGAAAATCAAGCCATCCAAACGTTTCTTCGAAGGCGCAAAGATAGTGAATTTCAAGGGGAAGAATCTGACTCAGGAAGAGTTTGATGAGCTTAAGGAAGTTATGGAACAGGAATATGGCATGACGGTAATTGGAAGCAATAATGATAGGAATTTTGATATTAAAGATGTACATTATGGAAGGAAACAGTCAGAAATAATAGAGCAGCTTCCTTCTGAAAATGTGCATACCGGTGAGGCATTGATAATCAGGGCAACAATCAGGTCGGGACAGCTGATTCAATATGACGGAGATGTAATAGTCATCGGAGATGTGAATCCCGGGGCCCATATAAAGGCAACAGGATCGGTAATAATAATGGGAAATGTAAGGGGTATTATTCAGGCAGGCGCTAATGGCGATTACAGCGCATTTATCGTTGCACATAAAATGCAGCCTGCACAGCTCAGGATAGGGGATATTATAACAAGATCACCTGACAGGCTGGGGGATATGGATAACCCTGAGATTGCCATGGTAAATCAAGGAATGATAGTTGTAGAGCCTTATTTGAAGAAATAAGCAAGGATTGACAGGTATAATAAATAATGGAGGTAGTATAATGGGCGAAGTAATTGTTGTTACATCGGGAAAAGGCGGAGTTGGGAAAACAACTACTGCAGCAAATATGGGCACCGGTTTGGCACTTAAGGGAAAGAGCGTTGTTTTGGTTGATGCTGATATAGGACTTAGAAATCTGGATGTCGTAATGGGCTTGGAAAATAGAATTGTCTATGATCTTGTGGATGTTGTAGAGGGTGTTTGCAGACTTAGGCAGGCACTTATTAAAGATAAAAGATATCCAAATCTGTACCTGCTTCCGGCAGCACAGACAAAAGACAAAAATGCCGTTAATCCTGAACAGATGCAGAAGCTTACCGGAGACCTTACGGAAGAGTTTGATTATGTTATTTTGGATTGCCCGGCTGGTATAGAACAAGGCTTCAAAAATGCAATAGCAGGTGCAAACAAGGCTATTGTAGTTACTACCCCAGAGGTGTCTGCTGTCAGAGATGCGGATAGGATAATAGGACTTTTGGAGTCGAGCGGATTAAGAAATCCAATGCTGATTATCAACAGGATTAAGATGGAGATGGTCAAACGGGGAGATATGATGAATATAGACGATATGATTGATATTCTCGCCATTGATCTCTTAGGAGTAGTTCCCGATGATGACTTGATTGTTGTTTCCACCAACAAAGGAGAGCCTGTTATTGCATTGGAACAATCCTTGGCGGGACAAGCCTATAGGAACATTGTAAGGAGATTGACGGGGGAAGATGTTCCCTTTATGAATCTTCAATCCGAAGATGGTTTTTTTGCAAAAGTGGCAAAGCTTTTTGGGCTAAACAAAAAAAGGTAATAAGAGGAGGTGTTGGTTATGGACTTTTTTAAATTATTTGGCAGGAGCGGAAGCAGCAAAGATATAGCCAAGGAAAGACTAAAGTTGGTACTGATCCATGACAGGGCAAATGTATCTCCTCAATTTCTTGAAATGATAAAGGGAGAATTGATTAAAGTAATATCTGATTATATGGAAATTGACGAGGCAGGTTTGGAAGTCAAGCTTACCAGGACAAAAAGAGAAATTGATGATTCGACGGTGCCTGCATTGGTTGCAAATATACCCATTAAAAGAATGAAAGATAAAGGGAAGTTCTGACGAACTTCCTTTTTTTGATACAGGTAAAAGTACGTATTATTGAGCAGCCAATGTATAGTCACGCATGCGTATACAAAAATTGATGATACTAATTCACTTCGCCAAGAAAAACCGGACGCTTCCAATGGGCCGTCCTTGGCCCGTGGAAGCTTGCTCAGCCTCCATGCTTCGCACGCGGTTGTTTCTAAGGCTTAGCTCATAAGTATCATAGACAATTTATGTATAATGATGCTTTGCCTATACACAGGCTGCTTTAACACGTTTGCACTTATTTGCAGAATGGCACGAATGTGCGCTTAATTATGTTTTACCTATAAATCAATATATGCCATTCTGTTTTTGTATGGGTTTATTCTATTCTCACTGTCTGGTTTTTTGTTTTTTTGGACATAAATCTTCCTTGTCATTAATATATATAAACATGCGGGTACTATGGGGGAGAGAGCAATGAACAACAATAATTTTGAAAACATTCCCAGGCCAAAATATATCAGCATATATAGAAGGCCGGGTAATTTTTTAAGACCTGGAAGGCATGGTGAAAGGAGCTTTTTTGACAGGCTCCTGATGCAGACATTTATATCCCTCGTTACTATTGCAATCGTATTGTTAATAAATAAAATCAACATAAGTTTTACCAACGCAATTTCAGATGGAATAAAAGCGACTATAAACTGGAATATGGATATTTCAAAAGCATTTTTTACTTTTAAGGGCATTGGCGATATAATACCGGAGGCAAAGGGGAACACCGGGATTGCAGAAACCGGGATGGAAAGCTCCAAGGACGGTCCAGGCTTTATAATGCCTGTGGAAGGGGAAATAACTTCAGAATATGGCGAAAGAATCCATCCGGTATTTAAAACAATCAGAATACATAACGGAATAGATATTGATGCAGAAATCGGCACTCCTATTAAATCCTCTGCAGACGGCAAAGTGATTAAAGTGGGAGAGGATGGAATAAACGGGAAGTATGTAAGGGTAAAAAGCGGAAAATACGAGGCAATTTATGCGCATTGCTACAAGATAAACGTTAGGGAGGGACAAAATGTGAAGCAAGGAGAAATACTGGGTGAAACTGGGGATACCGGAATTGTTTCCGGACCGCATTTACACTTTGAGATACAGGATAATGGGAAGCCGGTAAGCCCTATGGAGGTGCTGATAAAAAACTAAACCGGATAAATAATATGAATGCATTATAATGCGGGGGTTATACTGTGAGGATAAAACTGAATGCGTTTTTTATCCTTTTTTTATTTGCAAGCTATTTTGCAGGTTGGCTGCATCAGTCAATAGTATTGTTTACAAGTGTGATCCTCCATGAATTAGGACATGTTATGGCTGCAAAAAAACTAGGGATTAAGGTGATAGAGGTTGAACTTATGCCTTACGGGGGAGTAGTAAGGATGGAGGAGTTGTCAAAGCTCGGAGGTACTTCAGAAGCAGTGGTATCAGCTGCCGGACCCGCCGCAAGCCTGGTATTGGCATTAGCAGGCAGTCTCCTTCGGGGCTATGGAAAGGTATTTGACTTAGCCTTAAGATATAACCTTATTATCTGCATTTTTAATCTTCTGCCGATAATTCCGTTGGACGGGGGCAAGATTGCCAGAAACCTCTTGAATTTTTTTATGGGCTACAGACAATCAACAAGGATCTTAACACTGGCAGGTAAGGCAGCAGCTCTTTTACTTCTGATATATAATATTTACACTCTTGCAATTGGGGGAAGAAGTGCAGCCCTTATTATTGCAGCAGTTTTTATTTATATTGGGGCTGTGAAAGAGGAGAAGCTCAGCTCTTACTTTTGCTTATTTACGGGAAATAACAGCAAGAATGCGCTAATATATAGGAATCACATAAAAAAAAGGTTCATAAAGGTGCGTGCTGATATGCAAATAAAAATGGTAATAAACAACTTCAGTCCTGTTACATTATGCTATGTGCAGGTATTGGATGCCGATGGTAAGACAAGGCAAATACTGAGTGAGGACGATATTATGGAAGGACTTTTAAAATATGGCTATGATGGAAAGATCGGACAAATCATAAATATTGAGTAGAATTTTATGCTTCATTTGTGTAATAATATAAATATGATTCGAGATTTCGGGATTATACATTGCAGCGCTCCCGTGCAGCAACCCGTAAAAGGAGATTTCTAAGTGTAACTATAGAAAGCAAAAAGCAACGTGTTTTCCACTAAGAAATTTCATGAACTTTTACTACATTGCAGCACTCCCGTGCAGCAACCCGTAAAAGGAAATTTCTAAGTGTAAAACACTTGTTAGGAGAACATATGAAATACGAGGATACAAAAGAGTTTATATATGAGGAGCTGCTTCCCAGGGTTGAGAAGCCCGGAAGGTATATTGGCACGGAATTGAACACCATACACAAGGATATTGGCAGTGTGGATATAAGATTTGCCTTTTGCTTTCCCGACGTTTATGAGGTGGGAATGTCACACCTTGGAATGAAAATATTGTACCATCTTCTGAATGATCAGCCGGATATATTCTGCGAGAGAGTTTTTGCTCCATGGCCTGATATGGAAAGAGAAATGAGGAAGAACGGCATCAAGCTTTTCGGCCTGGAGAGCAGGGACTATATTGATAGTTTTGACTTTGTGGGCTTTACGCTTCAGTATGAGATGAGCTATACAAATATTGTAAATATGCTGGATTTAGCAGGAATACCCATAAGATCCGGGGAAAGAAATGAAAATCATCCCTTCATTATTGCAGGGGGCCCATGCGCCTTTAATCCGGAACCTTTATACGATATAGTGGATTTCTTCATGCTCGGGGAAGGTGAGGAGCAGCTGATTGAGACTATGGAAGCGTATAGAAAATGGAAAAGCTCAGGGGGTACCAGGGACGAATTTCTTAATATGGCAGCAGAGATCAGAGGAATATATGTTCCAAAGTTTTATGATGTAGAATATAATGAAGATGCATCAATAAGGTCAATTAAGCCTATGAGAGAAGGTATTCCCGGGAAAATAAAGAAAAGAGTAATAAAGGATCTGAAAGGATCATATTTCCCGGACAAAATTGTGGTGCCTTTTATTGATATAGTACATGACAGAATTATGTTGGAAATTTTCAGGGGCTGCACAAGAGGCTGCCGCTTCTGTCAGGCCGGAATGATATACAGACCCATAAGAGAGAGGGAAGTTGAGGAGTTAATGGAAATAGCCGATAAGCTTATCAAGAGCTCCGGCTACGAGGAAATTTCATTATCTTCTTTGTCTACCAGCGATTTTTCTAAGCTTCAGGAATTAGTGGAACGCCTGGTTTCCAAATACCAGAGCAGAAGGATAGGACTATCTCTTCCGTCCCTACGAATAGATTCATTTTCACTAAAGTTGGTTCAGGAGGTTCAAAAGGTTCGAAAAAGCGGTCTTACATTCGCACCTGAGGCAGGTACCCAGAGAATGAGGGATGTAATAAATAAGGGTGTAGATGAGGAAGACCTTATTAACTCAGTGGGTGCGGCATTCGAAACAGGCTATAGCAATGTTAAGCTGTACTTTATGATAGGACTCCCCACAGAGACAATGGAAGACATTCAAGGTATTGCAGATTTGGCATTCAAGGTGGTGGACAGGTATTATCGGGTGCCGAAAGAGAAAAGAGGGAAAGGGCTGAATGTTACCGTAAGTGCGTCCTCCTTTGTTCCCAAGCCCTTTACTCCGTTTCAGTGGGAGCCTCAGGATTCTATTGAAACCCTGATAGAAAAACAAAGATATCTGCGAAAAGCAATAAAGAGAAAACAGATTACCTTTAACTGGCATGAACCTTATGTCAGCTATATGGAGGCAGCATTTGCAAGGGGAGACAGGAGGCTTTGCGATGTGCTGATTGCAGCCTGGAAATTGGGTTGCAAATTTGACGGCTGGGACCAATACTTCAAATTTGATGCCTGGATGCAGGCTTTTAAGGAAGCGGGGGTTGACCCTGACTTTTATACAATAAGGCGAAGGGAAATGGATGAGATTCTTCCATGGGACCATATAGATGTGGGTGTTAACAAAAAGTATTTGAGAAGTGAATACAAAAAGTCCTTAAAGGCCGAACTTACAAGAGATTGCAGGACTGCCTGCACCGGATGCGGAATCAATTTACTGCAGGAAGGCGGCGTATGCAAGTAATGAACATAAGATTAAAGTTTACCAAGGGCAGCGAGGTAAAATACATATCGCACCTGGATCTGATGAGAGTGTTTCAAAGGGCATTAAGGAGGGGGGACATACCCATATCATACAGCAGCGGCTTCAATCCCCATCAGGAGATATCTTTCGGGGCTCCTTTGTCCTTAGGTGTTACAAGTAATGCTGAATATGTAGATTTGAAGCTTGCGGATGCAATGGATATCCAGGAAATTATAAACCGCCTGAACAGTTCACTTCCGGAGGGAATAAGGATACTTAGGGGGATAAAACTGGGGGACAGTCCAAAGAGTGCAATGTCAATAGTTACCCATGCCAAGTATCGGATAACTATGGATATTGAAAATGCGGCGCCTGAAATGGTACAAAAAAGCATTGAAACTTTTATTGCCCGGGAAAGTATCATTATTATGAAAGAACAGCCCAAAAAGGGGTTTACGCTGAAAGAGACTGAAATAAGGCCTATGATAATAAGCATGAATCTAATTGAATCGGGAAAAAACAAATGTGTAATCGAATGCCTTCTTTTAAGCGGGAGCAGAGGGAACCTTAAACCGGAGCTGCTAATGAAAGCTTTTAAGGAGTATACCGGCTATAATGTTGGGAAAATAAGGATAAACAGAGAAGAAGTATATGCCGAGAAAAAAGGCAGGCTCGTTGATTTATTTGAAGTGCAGAGGGGTACGTTTTGATGAAGGAGATAATCATAGACGTCGGTTCAAGGCAGACCAGGGTTGCCTTGCTTGAAAACAGGGAATTGACCGAAATATATATTGAAAGGCAGAACAACGAAAGAATAATAGGCAATATATATAAGGGGAGAGTAGAAAACGTGCTCCCCGGAATGCAGGCTGCCTTTATTGATATAGGTTTGGACAAGAATGCATTTTTATATGTAAAGGATGCACTTCCAAATACCTATTTTGATGAGGACGATGAATATATTAGTCCTTCACAATACAAGGATTATCAGATTGATGAGATTCTAAAGGCTGATCAGGAAATAATGGTACAGATCATAAAGGAGCCTATAGATTCCAAGGGTGCCAGAGTGACTACGCACATTACAATTCCGGGAAGGTTCATAGTACTGATGCCTACTGTTGAATACATAGGGATTTCCAGGCGCATTGAAAATGACGAGACCAGGGATAAGCTGAAAAAGATGGCAGAAGAGCTGAAACCAAAAGGAATGGGGCTTATAATAAGAACTGCGGCGGAAGACTGTACCGCAGAGGATATAAACAATGATATTCATTTCCTGTTGAAGCTATGGGATAATATAAAGCAAAAGCAAAAAAACGGGACTTCCCCAAGGCTGGTGCATAAAGATATTAACATAATATATAGGACCGTCAGGGATATGTTTACCAGGGATATAGACAAATTACTCATAAATAACAAGGAACATTATGAAAAGATAAGAGAGCTTGCAGCTATTATTTCGTCCCACTTTAAGAATAAAGTTGAATACTACAATAAAAATTATGATATATTCGAATTCTACCAGGTAGAATCCCAGGTAAACAGGATAATCAACCGAAAGGTCTGGTTGAAATGCGGAGGATACATTGTCATAGACCAAACTGAAGCACTTACATCCATAGATGTAAATACCGGCAAATTTGTCGGCACGGTTGATTTGAGAGATACTGTGCTCAAAACTAATATGGAGGCAGCAAAGGAGATAGCGAAACAGCTGAGGTTAAGGGATATCGGCGGTATTATAATAATTGATTTTATAGATATGCACGATTCCGAGCATGAAAATGTAGTTCTCGAAGTACTTAGGAATGCATTAAGGAAAGACAGGACAAGAACCAATGTAATGGGAATTACTCAGTTGGGACTTGTCGAAATGACCAGGAAAAAGGTAAGACAGCGTATTGAAAATGTGTTATTGGCACCTTGCCCATATTGTAAAGGAGAGGGGAGGATACTGTCCAGCGAAACGATTGTTAAAAAAATCGAGAATGAAGTAAACAACCTATTTTTCAGCACCGGTGCAATGGCAGCTTTTCTCGAGATTCACCCGGATGTGGAAGAGCTGATAAACTATTATATAGCTGAAGACATAATTGAGATAGGTAAAAATTATATGAAGCCTGTATTTATTAAAACCTCAACTGAGCTGCATAGGGAAGGCTATTCCCTGAAAGGTATCGGTTTGCCCGAGATAACGGAGCTTCGCAATAAAGGCTGTCGGGAGATATAATCTGGGCTAACCGTCTGACATAACATTTGAATTAATGTCTTTGTCTCATTCTCCGCTCATTGAACCAAAAGGGGGTGTAATATTGGGTAAAGAATACTTAGACCGCATTAATTTTCTAAAGGAAAGGGTTGTCAATGTAAGGCCGGAAATGGATCTGGAAAACGCCAGGATACTTACAAAGAGTTTTATGGAGACGGCAGGAGAACCTCTGGCTATACAGAAGGCCAAAGCATTTCGCAGGCAGTGCGAAGAAAAAACGGTTAAAATTTGGGACAGGGAATTGATTGTAGGCTGTTCAGGGAGCAAAATGCGCGGGGGAATTTTGTGCGCAGATACCTGCTGGTCGATTCTGGATGACGAAATAGATACTATAAGCACAAGGAAATATGACCCATTTTATTTGACTTCCGAGGACAGAGAAATTTTTGAGGAAGAAATCAAGCCCTTTTGGAAGGGGCGTTCCAGCTACGAGGCGTGGCTTAAACAGATTCCAAAGGATACAAAAGAGCTAAGGGATAATGGAGTTGTATATATTAACCGCAAGGCTGTCCGAGGCTGGGGAGAAACAACCGCCGGATATCGCCGGATTATTGAAGAAGGTATTGCAGGTATACGCAAGGGTATCGAAAAAAGAAAAGCCAAACTGGACCTTACAGCGCCGGGTGATTATGAAAAGGATTGCTATTTGGAAGCAATGCTGATATCGGCAGAAGGAATTGAAATATTGGCCGGGCGATATGCTAAAGAAGCTGAAAGGCTGGCCTTGCTTGAGAAAGATGTTGCCAGGATGAAAGAACTGGCAGAAATCGCTCAAACCTGCCGTCACGTGCCTAAGCATCCGGCACGGACTTTCAGGGAGGCGCTTCAATCACTCTATCTTTATCAGATTTGCATATTCATGGAACAGAATGCAGCCAGCTACAATCCCGGAAGAATGGATCAATACCTGTATCCGTATTATAAAAGGGATCTGGAAGAGGGCAGGATTACAGAGGATCAAGCCCAGGAACTGCTGGATTGTCTGTGGGTCAAGTTCAGTGAACCGTGCCTGTTTCAGGATGCTGTGACTGCGGAATTTGCAGCGGGTTATCCCATGTTTCAGAATGTATGTGTCGGCGGAGTAGATACTACAGGGAGAGATGCTGTAAACGACTTGTCATATATGATTCTGCAGGCGACGATGGATGTGCGTCTGTATCAGCCGTCGCTATCCGTAAGATACAGCCTGTCAAAAAATCCGAACACATTTTTACGGAAGGTTATTGAGCTAATCAGGCTGGGCACCGGATTTCCGGCATTTCATAATGATGATGTCGGCATACGGATGATTATGAATAAAGGTATCCCGCTAAAGGAAGCCTATGACTGGAATCCATGCGGCTGTGTGGAAACAAACCTGGAAGGCCGCTTGCGCCATTATACGGCATTGGCTGATATCAATCTGGGAAGCATCATAGAGTTTGCAATGCTTGACGGTAAAAACAGAAAGAGCGGAGAATACATCTCCGAGCGTACCGGTAATCCCGCAGTATTTAAAACTTACGGCGAATTTGAGAATGCAGTCAAAAAACAGCTTTCCTACGCAATCCGTGCAGTTGTAAAAGGAAGCCATGTTATTGATGAAATATGTATGGACAGGCCTGTGCCGGCACTATCCCTTTCCTTTAGGGACTGCGTCGAGAATGCTAAGGATTATGCTCATGGAGGGGCAAAATACAATACAGGGAACGGCATCATACTGATTGGAGTAGCCGATCTTATCAACAGTATGGCGGCTGTAAAGAACCTTGTATATGACACCGGGCAGGTGACAATGGAGCAGCTTGTCCGCGCAACAAATGTCAACTTTGAGGGATACGGTGAAATCCATAAATTGTGCAGGGAGGCACCGAAATACGGCAATGACAATAGCGAAACAGATGATATCGCAAGCGAAATATTTACCTATATAGCAGATGAAATAGAGAAATATTACAGTAAATTTGGAAGAATGACCCCGGGTATTCTTCCGGTATCAGGCAATACACCCTTTGGGCTGGAAGTCGGTGCTCTGCCTTCCGGACGCCATGCATGGAAACCATTAGCCGATGGAGTAAGCCCCAACGGCGGTACTGATTTTAACGGTCCCGGATCAGTGCTTAAATCAGTTGCCCATATTCCCCATGATCGTTTTGTTCAGGGAACATTATTGAATATGAAAATAGAACCGGCGCTTTTATCAAGTGAAAATGGAATCTCACAAATGATGGCACTGCTTAAGAGTATGTGCAGTCTGGGTGTTTTTCATGTCCAGTTTAACGTTATTGACCAGAAGGTACTGATTGATGCGCAAAAGCATCCGGAACAGTATAAGGGCTTGTTGGTCAGGGTAGCGGGCTATACGGCGTACTTTGTAGAACTGGGCAGGGATGTCCAGGATGAAATCATAGGAAGAACCCTTCAATCGGGAATTGCAGTAGGTTAAGAATATGACGGGAAGAGTATTAACGATTGAAAAAACATCGATTCACGACGGTCAGGGGCTTCGAACCGTAGTATTTTTAAAAGGGTGCTCTATGCGATGCAAATGGTGTTCAACGCCGGAATCCCAGAGCTATCAGATAGAACACGGGTATGGGATGGACATGACCGTTGAAGATGTAGTAAAAGAAGTCTCAAAGGATGAAATATTTTTCTTTCATTCCGGCGGAGGCGTGACTCTAAGCGGTGGTGAAGTATTGGAACAGGCGGATTTTGCAAGGGAAATCCTAAAGGAATGCCTGATAAGGGGAATCCATACAGCCATAGAAACAAACTTTTTTTCCGAATACCAGGAAATTGAAAAACTGCTGCCATATTTAAATGCACTCTATGTGGATATAAAGCTTATGGATGGAGAAGCCCATAGAGCATGGACGGGTGTTTCAAATAAAAAAATTTTGGAAAACATACTCCTGCTGGACCGGTCGTCATATCCCGTAGAGGTGCATGTGCGAGTGCCGGTTATTCCCACTGTCAATATGTCCGAAAAAAATCTTATGTCAACATTGGATTTTTGCAGAAACCTTGGGAAAATACATGATATTGAGCTTTTGCCTTATCACAGACTTGGGATTGATACCTATAAAAAAATTGGGAAAGAATATGAATTGAAAGAAATACAGCCGCCGTCAAAAGAAACGCTGTACAGTTTGGCAGAGTCCATGGCGGCACGCGCAAAAGGATTGAGAATAATAGCAGAAGGAAGAGTTTTCTTGAATTATTGACAAACAATATATGTTGTGATAACATATATTGACGTAGGCGTATCCGCTCGAATCAGGTTTAAAAGTTATCTTACCTGGCATTCGGCGAGACTTATTATGAGGAGGTGTAGCCTAATGTATGCAATAATTAAAACCGGCGGTAAACAATACATGGTAGAAAAGGGCGATGTATTGGCGGTAGAAAGACTTGATGCGGAATCCGGTGATAAGGTTATGTTTGATGAAGTACTTGCCGTAGGGAATGAAGGTGAACTTCAGATCGGGAACCCTGTAGTTGCGGGAGCCAAGGTTGAAGCTACGGTAATTGAGAACGGCAGGGGAAGAAAGGTAATTGTTTTCAAATATAAGCCGAAGAAGGATTATAGAAAGAAACAGGGGCACAGACAGCCATTTACAAAGGTTAGAATCGAAAGCATAAACGCATGATAAAAGTACTGTTATGATTAAAGTAATAATTTTCAAAGCCCGTGAGGGCAAAATAACTGGGTTCAAGGTAACCGGACATTCGGGCTATGATACCCATGGAAAAGATATTGTATGCAGCGCTGTTTCCGCACTTGCTCAGACATCACTTTTAGGGCTGCTGAAGGTTGCGGAGGCGGATGTGGATTATAAAATCAGCGAAGGATATCTTATTTGCAGCCTTAAAGGCCCGGAATCAGGCAGAAAGGACATAATGTGCGGTGCAATACTTGAAACCATGTACGAAGGATTTAAGAGTATAAAAGAAAGCTATGAAAAGCATATCGATATAGTTGAAGAGGAGGTGTAGATATGTTTATGATTAACCTTCAGCTGTTTGCACATAAGAAAGGTGTAGGAAGTTCAAGAAACGGCAGAGATTCGCAGGCACAAAGGCTTGGGACAAAGAGAGGCGATGGACAGCGGGTGCTCGCCGGAAATATAATCGTCAGACAGAGGGGAACAAAAATTCATCCGGGCGTAAATGTAGGGATCGGTAAGGATGACACTTTGTTTGCACTTATTGAGGGCGTTGTTAAATTTGAACGTAAGGGTAGGGACAAAAAGCAGGCAAGCGTGTACCCGGCGCAATAATTGCATAGATTTATTAAAGGTACGGCTACGCTGTACCTTTTTTATCGTATAGGAAAGTATAACTTTCCTATACGATAAAAACCCTTAATTTAAGTGCCCGCGCCAGAATTTTCTCGCACACTCGAAAAAGGCGCATGGGTGGCAAATGCGGCGAAGCCGCCTTTGTTCCTGTATAGAAAGAGGAGGCAAAAAATGAGCTCAGGGATAAAAAGGTATAGGACTCCCAAAAATGATAAACCTATAATTGATGCGGCCATTTGCGGTGACGCTGATGAGTGCTGTTTTATTGAAGCTGAGAGGGAGCGTTCCGTTGAAAGTCTGAAAGCTCATTTAAGCGAGCAGCGCCATGATTTTTTTAATCTGCTCCAGGTATTATACGGTTATACGCAGCTTAAGAAGCCGGATAAAGTATTGGAACATATTACGGACTATTGCAGACATATGGAGAATATTGGCAGGCTATACAACTGTAAATGCATAAAACTGGCCGATCTACTTTACACTAAGGGCAAAGAAGCAGAAAGTATCGATCTTAATTTTGAAACCAGTATCAATGTCAGCTTCAATACTGTTGTGAGGATGATTGATGTCGATACTGTACTAAATGCTGTGGATAATATAATATCAGCTTTTTTCTATGCACTGGAAAAAGATGGCAATAAGAATGCTCATGTTATTCTTAACCTGAAGGAAAACGCAGATAACTTCCGTATGGAGATATACTGCATGGAGATAAAGAATGGACAGTTTGATGCAATAGACTCAATTATTCCGAAACAGGAAATATATTGGGAGAAGACTGCGAAGCAAATAATGTGCTTCGATAGTATTATAAAGTATTGTGATAATAACGGGTTAGAAGGAAAAATGCTAAAAGAAGATTCAACATTTGTTTTAAGCATTTATAAATGATTGGAGAATAGTTATGTTTATTGATAAGGCAAAAATATATGTAAAGGCAGGAGACGGAGGGGAAGGCAGAATATCCTTCCGAAGAGAAAAATACGTTCCTAACGGCGGTCCGGACGGCGGGGACGGCGGTGATGGCGGAGATATCATATTTATTGTAGATGAAAACATGAGGACCCTGATGGATTTCAGGTATAAAAGAAAGCATATTGCCGGAAACGGAGAAATTGGGGGAAGCAATAGATCTTCAGGAAAAAGTGCCGATAATTTATACATAAAGGTTCCTGCGGGTACAGTACTTAGGGATGCTGAGACCGGAGCTCTTCTAGGAGATCTGAAAAATCCGGGGGACAACGTGACTGCTGCCAAAGGAGGAAATGGAGGGAAAGGGAATCAGCATTATGCCACACCGACAAGGCAGGCACCAAGGTTTGCACAGCCCGGGAAAAAAGGCACGGAAAGATGGGTCGATATGGAGCTTAAGCTCCTGGCTGACGTGGGACTTGTAGGTTTCCCCAATGTAGGAAAGTCGACATTACTATCCATTATAACATCCGCAAAACCTAAAATTGCTGATTATCATTTTACTACTCTCACCCCTAATTTAGGAGTGGCCGATCTGGGAAACGGAAGAAGCTTTGTAATTGCAGACATCCCCGGGCTTATTGAAGGTGCTCACAGCGGGACCGGATTAGGGCATGATTTTTTAAGACATATTGAAAGAACGAAGATACTGATACATCTTCTGGACGCCTCGGGATTTGAAGGAAGAGATCCCCTTGAGGACTTTAACAAAATCAATGAGGAGCTTTCACTTTATAGTGAGAAGCTCTCAAATAAGCCTCAGATTATTGCCTGCAACAAAATGGATATCCCCGAAGCTAAGGAAAACTACAGCAGATTGGCTGAGGAGCTGGGCAGTAAGGGCTATGATGTATTACCGATTTCTGCGGCAACCGGAGAGGGGATAAAGCCGCTTATGGATAAAGTCAGCAGCTTGCTTGAAAAAGCAAAAGATGTTGAGGAACCGGTTGAAGAAATCGCTGATCTGGTGTATCATAATAATACTACCCATAAGTTGTTTACAATAAGAAAGGAAAACGGGGCATTTATTGTGGAAGGGGAGCTGGTTGAGCAGCTGCTTTCATCAGTTAACCTGAACGATAGCGACTCTGTAAAGTACTTTCAAAAGATACTTAGAAAGAAGGGTATCATAGATGAATTAATACAATTGGGCGTTACAGATGGTGATACGGTTAAAATGCAAGATTGGGAATTTGAATATTTCGAATAATGAACTGGAGGTCAATTATAGGAAATGGACTGCATGCATTGTGAAAATTGTAAGCAGAATACCGCGACATATTTTTGTCTGGCAAAGAACGAAATAATAATTAACGAGAGCTATGTAATCAGTGCTGAAAAGAGTAGAAAGGGCTGGAAGAAGGGCGATCCTGAGTATGAAACCCATCGAAGAAAACTGAAAAAGGAAATTGAGGTATAAATGGTGGCAGACATAGTCTGTCTTTTAAGTGCGGGGGGTGTTTTTGTGAAAAGAAAAGTAGCCGCAATAATCAGTGTTTTACTTGTAATAGCCTTTCTTATGACAATTATTGCTCCTTTTTTAAAATAAATGAAAAAATAGATAAAATAGACAAATAGATAAAATAGACGTTGACATCTTGATGCAGTGTGTTATAATTTTAGAAACAAATAAATTCGGGACATTATCGATACGGAGATTTGTGTAATGGATAATTTGTTAGGGAAGAGAACGAGCGGAATATATTACTTTAACTTTAGCTGGGGCTATTATTTTAGCGTTGGCTATTTCGCATGCAAAAAAGAATACGTTCATTTTCCTAATGAGTTAAGAATTTAATGCACTTTATATGTAAACCCATGTATTTATGAATAAACAACTACTGAAAATAAGGCTCATTAGGGCCTTATTTTTCTTTATTCAGGGTTTATATGGCTTCGTCTCGAAATATAGGAAGGCACAAGTAAAATAAAAGGAGGATAATAATGGTGGTAGTAATTAGAGCAGATGCCCCAAGGCAGGAAGTTGAAAAGATAAAGGAACGGCTGGAGACGGCAGATTGCAAGGTGAGCTTAATGGAGGGCAAAGACTATTGTGTACTTGGTGTTATAGGAGACACATCCGGTATAGACGTGAATGAGGTTGCAGCCAATGAATATGTGGAAAAGGTCATGAGGGTTCAGCAAAGCTATAAGCTTGCAAGCAGAATGTTCCATATGAATGATACTGTGATAAGGGTAAGGGATAAGGTCATCGGGGGACAAGAACTGGCTGTAATAGCAGGTCCCTGTTCCGTAGAGAATGAAGCCCAGATATTGGAACTGGCGAAAAAAGTGAAGGAATGCGGGGCAGGATTTTTAAGGGGAGGAGCATTTAAGGCTAGGACTTCTCCGTATAGCTTTCAAGGCATGAAGCTTGAAGGGCTTGAGCTTCTTAAGCATGCCAGGGAGGAAACCGGGCTTCCGATTGTCACAGAGATAATGTCGACTGATATGATTGAGAAATTTGAGGAAGATGTGGATATAATACAGGTAGGCGCAAGAAACATGCAGAACTTCGAGCTTTTGAAGGAGCTTGGAAAGGTCACAAAACCAATACTTTTAAAGCGGGGGTTGTCTGCGACGATAGAAGAACTGCTTATGTCGGCGGAATATATCATGTCCGAAGGGAACAGCAATGTAATACTTTGTGAAAGAGGAATAAGAACCTTTGAAACCTATACAAGAAATACCCTGGATCTTAGTGCTGTTCTTGCAATCAAAAAACTCAGTCACTTGCCTGTTATTGTTGATCCAAGCCATGCATCAGGCTTGTGGTGGATGGTCGAACCCCTGGCAATGGCATCTGTAGCGGTGGGTGCCGATGGAATTATGGTAGAAGTCCACAATGACCCGGAAAATGCCAAGTGCGACGGACAGCAGTCTATTAAGCCCGAAAGATTCAAGACACTGATGGAGGATGTAACTGCTATGGCAAGGTCACTTAGGAGGATTATGTAAAGAACGGATTAAATGATTAATATTTTATCGCATATATCATTTGGGGGGAGTTTGAATTGGAGGAAAGTGACTTTAGAAAGAATATAGCAATTGCAGGCCTGGGGTTGATAGGCGGTTCCTTTGCAATGGCATTGAGACAGCTTGGGGCAGGAAGAATATTCGGAATTGATACGGACAAGGAAGTGTTGAAGAAAGCGGCAGACCGCAGAGTAATAGACGGAGGCTTTTCTGATGCCAAAGAAATATTAGGCAGATCCGATATGGTTATAATAGCTCTTTACCCAAAGGATGCAATCGAATTTATTAAAAATAATTCAAGATATTTTAAGCCTGGAGCGTTAATTACCGATACCTGCGGAATAAAACAGCCTATAATCGATGCTGCAAAAAGAAATTTGCCGGAAAATGTTGAGTTTATAGGCGGGCACCCAATGGCAGGCAATGAATTCAAAGGCTTTGACGTTGCATCAAAGGAACTTTTTTTAAATACTAATTATATTATTACGCCTCATGAAAAAAACAGCGAAAAGGGTATAAATACTGTGGAGAAGATAGCTGCCGCAATAGGCTGCAAATGTGTGACCAGGATAGAAGCAGAGGTCCACGATCGTATTATATCCTTTACCAGCCAGCTCCCGCATGTAGTTGCCATATCATTTGCCAATCTCGCGACGGAGGTATCGGGTATGAATGCTTTTACCGGGCGCAGCTTCACGGATATAATCAGAGTGGCGGCATTGAATAAGGAGCTTTGGAGCCAAATATTCATGATGAATAAAATGAATATTATTGATAGAATTGAAGATATGGAGAAAGTGTTGCAGAAACTGAAAAATGCAATAAATGAGCAGAACGAAGGCGGCCTGAAAATACTGTTTAGCAATGCGGAAAAAGGCAAGAGGGAGATAGGATAGATGGGAACTCTTGAAATTTTTATAAAAAACAAAGATGTGAAATATAAAATCCGGATAGAAAAAGGTGCCCAGAAAGAGCTTTATGAATATGTTGCAGAGAGATACGGGGGCAAGAAGGCCGCCGTAATTACCGATAATAATGTAAATAAGCTTTACGGAGCTTCATTATATAAAGGGTTAATCGAGTCAGGAGTGAAATGCAGGATTATATCGATTATCCCAGGTGAAAAAAGCAAAACATTGGGGGTTCTTGCCGATATATATAAGGAGCTTACCGATTTCAATATAAACAAGGGAGATATTATCATTGCTTTCGGCGGAGGAGTAGTAGGGGATCTGGCGGGCTTTGCGGCGTCTACATATTTACGGGGCGTTCCATATATTCAGCTTCCGACAACTTTGCTTGCACAGGTAGACAGCAGCATCGGCGGCAAAACTGCAGTTGACCTGCCAATGGGCAAGAACCTGGTGGGCAGCTTTTATCATCCTGAAATTGTATTTATTGATACTTTATATATTAATACACTTGAAGAAAGGTATCTGAGGGACGGAATGGCTGAGGTTATCAAGTACGGATGCATAAAGAATAAAAGGCTTTTCGACAGGCTTATGAATTACAGGAACCTTAAGCAATGCGTCAGCGATATGGATGAGCTGGTGTACTCCTGCTGTTCAATAAAGAAAGCCGTTGTAGAAGCTGATGAAAGGGATACGGGGGAAAGGCTGATTCTCAATTTTGGACATACCTTAGGGCATGCAGTGGAGCAATATTACAACTATGAGAAATATACCCACGGAGAGGCTGTTGCAATGGGCATATCGGAAATTACAAAAAGAAGCGAGTTACTGGGACTGACGGAAAAGGGTTCTTCTGCAGCTATAACAGAGGCCTTGGAGAAATATGGCCTACCTTTCCGGATTCCTGCTACAGATAAAAAAGAACTGGCTAAGGCAATCAGTCTGGATAAAAAATTCAAAGGGAACAGTATCGGCATCGTTTTACTGAGCAGGCTGGGGGCTGCATTTGTAAAAGAAATAAAGGGAGAAGAAGTAGAAGACTTCATATGGGGGGAGGTGCCTGAATGAAGGAAGTGACCATATTTCCGGGCAGCCTTGCCGGCAGAATTTGCGTACCTGCCTCAAAAAGCATGGGGCATAGGACGGTAATATGCGCCGGGCTTTCAGAAGGGATAAGTACTATTAATAATGTAGGTGCATCCCAGGATATTGAAGCGACATGCGAAGCTATGGAAAATTTCGGAGCGTCCTTCGAAAAAAGAGAATCTTCGCTTAAAATAATGGGGAGTACTGCCTTAAAACTTAAAAATCCCGGAATAAACTGTTATGAATCGGGTTCCACCTTAAGATTTATTATACCGATTGCAGCTTTGACGGATGAGCCCGCCGCTTTTTATGGGAAAGGGAGGCTGATTGAGAGAACTCTTGTGCCGTATTACAATATTTTTGAGGAGCAGGGTATTAAATACGACACTGATGACGGAAAGCTGCCTCTGCATATTAACGGCAAATTGGCTCCGGGAGATTTTAAGATTGCGGGAAATGTAAGCTCCCAGTTCATAAGCGGCTTGATGTTCGCCCTGCCTCTTCTGAATGGGGACTCCAGCATATCGGTCACTGGCGAATTAGAGTCAAAACCTTATGTAGATATGACAATAAAGGTTTTGGATGACTTTTCAATACATATAGAAAACTGCGGCTACAGAACTTTTAAAATAAGCGGGGGGCAGAAATATAGGGCGACGGAGTATACCCTCCCGGGAGATTTTTCTCAGGCCGCTTTTTGGCTGACTGCCGGGACTTTAGGGTCAGATGTGGAATGCAGCGGCCTTGATATGAATTCCATTCAGGGTGACAAATCAATAATAGACATTATTGGGGAAATGGGCGGCAGAATAGTTGCAGATAAGGATATTTTCAGGGCAATCCCGGCCGATACTAAGGGAATAGCAATTGATGCTTCCCAGTGCCCGGATTTGGTTCCGATATTGGCGGTATTGGGAGCGTTAAGCCGGGGGAGAACCGTAATAGCAAAGGCCGGACGTCTTCGCCTCAAGGAATCCGACAGGTTGAAAGCCGTCAGCAGTGAGTTGAACAAGATAGGAGCCTGTATAAAGGAAATGCGGGATGGTCTTGTCATAGACGGAAGGGAAACCCTCAAAGGGGGCAAAGCAGAAAGCTGGAATGACCATAGAATTGCGATGGCATTGGCTATTGCAGCCACAAGGTGCGAAAAACCGGTAACAATAAGCAATGCTGATTGCGTTAAAAAATCCTATCCGGATTTCTGGGAACATTATAAAGCATTGGGGGGAAAAATCGATGAGCGGAATATGGGGTAACAAAATTAAAATATCGATATTCGGGGAATCCCATGGGAGAGCGGTAGGAATAAACATAGACGGCTTAAAGGCTGGAATTCTCCTTGACATTGATTACATAAAAAATGAAATGCGAAGGAGGGCACCGGGAGATAATGAATTTTCCACACCCCGCAAAGAAAAGGACGAATTTGTGATATTGAGCGGTTTTTTTGAAGGCAGAACTACGGGCGCTCCTCTATGTGCAATTATATATAATGACGATAAAAAAACTGAAGATTATGAAAAACTCAAGAATACAATGAGGCCTTCACACGCCGATTACACAGGATATGTGAAATACAACGGATTCAACGACTATAGGGGCGGAGGCCATTTTTCAGGAAGGCTTACTGCACCGTTGGTTTTTGCAGGCGCAATATGCAAACAGATTCTGAAAGCCATGGGAATAACTATAGTCAGTCACATAATCAGCATAGGGGAAAAGAAGGACAAACCCTTCGACTCCGTTAATATTGAGGAAGATGTACTAAAAATAATGGAAAATAAAGATTTTCCGGTATTGGATCAACAGAGCGGATTTCTCATGAAAGAGGTTATTGCCGGGGCAAAGGGACAAAAGGATTCGGTTGGCGGTGTTGTAGAAACTGCAGTTCTAGGCATAGGGCCGGGAATCGGAGAACCTTTTTTTGATTCGGTAGAGAGCATCTTAGCCCATCTTATTTTCTCAATTCCGGGAGTAAAGGGACTGGAGTTTGGTGCAGGCTTTGATATATCAAGGATGCATGGTTCAAAGGCAAATGATGAATATTATTTGGACAATGGTCTGGTTAGAACATACAGCAATAATAACGGGGGAATACTGGGAGGGATAACTGACGGAATGCCGATAATATTCCGGACTGCCTTTAAGCCGACGCCTTCAATCGGGAGACCGCAGAGAACAATAGATATCGAGACAAGGAAAAATGTTGAAATAGAAATACGGGGAAGACATGATCCTTGCATTGTGCCAAGGGCAGTACCTGTAGTAGAGGCTGTTACAGCTATTGCTCTTCTTGAACTTATTACCCGGAGTGAGTCGAAATGCATTTAGAGGGGGCGTATCAATATTGAACGAAATTGATTACTTAAGACAAAAGATAAATGAAATTGATGAAGAGCTTGTAAGTCTTTTTATTGAGAGAATGGCAGCTGCCATTAAGATAGGGGAGTACAAGGCCGGGAAAAATCTGAAAATACATGACCCTGCAAGAGAAATGGAGATAGTCAGAAAATTTTCCGGCAGGATTGAAGTTGATTTTGATATGAAATATGTGGAGCAGTTCTTGGAAAACCTTATGTTCTTAAGCAGAAGACTGCAGAAGGATGTAATAAGCAGAATACAGACGCCTTCGAAATTTGAAGGGTCCGGCCCGGTTACGGCAATAGGTTATCAAGGGGAACCGGGCTGCTATAGTGACCAGGTGGGGCTTGAATATTTCGGAGAAGGGATATTTCGCTTGGGCTGCCGAAGCTTCAGGGATGTTTTTGAAGCACTTGGAAAAGGGGAGATACAATACGGCATACTACCGATAGAAAATTCTACTTCCGGAAGTATCAATGAAGTTTACGATTTACTCAGGGAGTATGATTTTCAAATTGTGGGTGAAAAATACCTTAAGGTGGAGCATAACCTCTTAGGAATTGAAGGCGCAGAGCTTTCCGACATAAAAGAGGTATACAGCCATCAACAGGGTCTTATACAGTGCAGGAACTATCTTTCAGGACACCCTGAATGGAAACAGAAGCCATATTATGATACTGCAGGAAGTGCAGAGTATATTGCAAAAGAAGGTTTAAAATCAAAAGCATGTATTGCAGGTAAAAATGCAGCATCCCTGTATGGCCTTAGAATAATCAGTGAAAACATTCAGGATAATACGAACAACAGCACCAGATTTGTTATTATTGGCAAAAAAGGACTTGATAATGAAGAATCGGATAAAGTCAGTATTGTAATAAGTGTATCTCATAAGCCGGGAACCCTCTACGGGATATTAAAGTATTTTGCAGAGGCCAGCTGCAATTTGATGAAGCTTGAGTCCAGGCCCTTGGAAGGAAAGGCCTGGGAATATTTTTTCTATGTAGATTTCAGTGGAAATTTAAATGAAGAAACTACCAAAAATGTTTTGAAGGTTGTAGAAAAAGAATGCTTATATTTCAGATTGCTGGGCAATTACAAAAGTGAAGCCGGTTGCAGATAATGGCGTATAAGGGAGATAAGAATGAATATCAGAGATAAGAATATAGTATTGATAGGAATGCCCGGCTGCGGAAAAACATCATTAGGAATGCTGCTTGCACAAATGCTTGGGAGAAAATTGACAGATATCGACCTATGTATTGAAGAGCAAGCGGGATGCACTATCAGTGACATTTTTCAGGAAGGGGAAGAGGTGTTCCGCAATCTGGAAACCGAAGCCGTACTTGCTTTGGAGGAAGAAAAGGCTTTAATAATTGCAACCGGAGGCGGGGTGGTAAAGAGGGCCTCGAATATGGAAAGCCTGAAAAAGAATGGAATAATAGTATATATAGACAGAAGTATAAAGGACATCGCCGCAGACATTGATATAGGCAAAAGGCCGCTGCTGGGAAACAGATCAGACCGTTTGATGCAGCTATATTCCGAAAGGCATGAATTATACAAGAAGTATAGCGACTTTATTGTCAAAAATGAAGGGGAAATCGGGGAAACAGCAAAAAAAATAATAAACATATTGTACGGAGGATAATTAGGAACTATCAAATCATTGCATATTATTGTATAATAGAAATAATTCATCAAAAATACAGGGGTATTTGTATGAACAGGGATAGAGAAGGCAATAAGAAGATCAGAATAGGGATTATGGGCGGTACCTTTGACCCGATACATTACGGACATCTTGTTGCGGCCGAGGCGGCAAGGGTGGAATTCTGCCTGGAAAAGGTGGTTTTTATGCCTGTGGGGAGGCCTCCCCATAAGCAGCAGCAGAATATTACAGAACCGGAGCACAGATACCATATGACAGTTCTTGCCACCTCTTCCAATTCCGGCTTTGAGGTATCCAGACTGGAAATAGATAAGGAAGGACTTACTCATACTTTTGATACAATAATAGACTTAAAAAGGATTTATGGTGAAGGTACGGATATATATTTCATTACGGGAGCCGATGCAGTGCTGGAGCTGCCGACCTGGCACAGGGTGAAGGAGCTGATGGCTCTCTGCAAATTTATTGCCGTGGCAAGACCCGGATTTGATAATCTGCATCTGGAACAAAAAATGGCGGAAATCTCGTCTAAGTATAATGCCGATATAATATGTATTGAAATTCCGTTACTTGCAATATCGTCTACGGATATAAGAAACAGGATTAAAAATGGAAGACCGATAAAGTATCTGCTTCCCGAGGCGGTGGAGATGTATATTAAAGAAAAAGGGCTGTACAGGGAGTGGTGAATTACTTGCTGGATATGAACCTGATAATGGAATACCTTAAAAACAATATTTCACCTAAGAGATATATTCATTCCATTAATGCAAGTATTACGGCAAAAAAACTCGCAGAATTCCATGAATGTGATGCCGGGAAGGCTGAGATTGCCGGTTTGGTCCATGACTGCGCAAGGGATATGGATATATCGCTTCAGTTGGATTGCCTTGTCAAAGAGGGAATAGTTGCGGACGATTTGACTTTGACCGCAAAAGAACTGCTTCACGGCCCTGCCGCAGTACATATATGCAGAAGAGTTTTCGGCATCGAGGATGAAGAAATACTAATGGCTGTAAGGTATCATACTACGGGCAGGCAGGGTATGTCTCTTCTCGAAAAGATTATATATCTGGCGGATTTCATTGAACCGGGAAGAAGCTTTGAAGGAATTAAGGAGCTTAGATGTTTGGCTTTTGATAATTTGGACAAGGCGTTGTTACTGGCATTTAACTCGGCAATAAAGTATATTATTTCAAAAAATGGGCTTATACATGCTGATACCATACAGTCAAGGAATTATGTACTTGGAGATCTGAAAAAAATATGGACAACATAAATCAAAAGTGGTAATTTTGATAGCAGGTAGCAAAAAATATAGAAATGAGGTTTTTTGATTTTGAAAAAATACATAGCTATTTTTCTAACTTCTTTTTTTGTTTTTTTTATTATACTTGGCGGAGTATATTATTTTTATAAATCGAACATGACTGATAAGCATTTTGTCAAAACTATAGAAGAAAATCCAGAACTCAAACCCGAAGATCCAAAGGAAGAAGTAGTGATAAATACTCTATTTTTGGGTATAGATGAAGCAAGATCAGATACTATAATCATCGCAAGCTATAATAAGGAGAATCAAAAAATCACATTACTTTCCATACCAAGGGATACAAGAGTAGAAATACCCCGTTACGGATTTGATAAAATAAATGCTGCCGCTGCCAAAAAAGAGGGTACTGCTCTTGCCATGGAGACAGTGGGTAATCTGCTGGGGATTCCCATACATCATTATGTTAGGGTAACCTTTAAAGGGGCGGAGAGGATAATAGATATATTAGGCGGAGTTACGGTAAAAGTACCCCCGGGAATGGATTATGATGATCCCGCCCAGAACCTGTCTATCCACCTGAAGCCGGGTGTACAGCTGCTTAACGGTAAAGACGCCGTGAAATTTGCAAGATTCAGGTCAGGTTATCCGGATCAGGATTTGGGAAGAATAAAAGCACAGCAGGAGTTGATTAAAGCATTTATAGACAAGCTTACCGGACCCAAAGTTTTACCAAAAATATTCAACATCATTGATGCAATGTCCAAGTGTATAAAGACCAACCTGGAAAGCGGGGACATAGCACAATATGCTTTACATGTTAAAGATATAAAAATGGGAAATATCACGTTCTATACGCTTCCTGGAGATGTCGGAAATATGAATAAGATTTCATATTTTTTGCATGATGAGGCAAAACTCAGGGAAATGATGGAGCAAATCAGGGAAGACCTTGGAGTGGAAGATTAGGAAAAGGCAAAAAGATGGAGGGATGCAATTGTTTTCAATATCGACAGAGATGGCGAATAAAGCTGTAAGTATTTTGAAGGATAAGAAAGCTAAAGATATAAAGTTGATGGATATTCATGAGATTTCCGCTATTTCGGACTACTTTGTCATTGCTACGGGGAATTCTACAATACAGGTACAGGCAATGAGCGATGAACTTGAGGAGAAAATGAACTTGGCGGGATACGAAATGCACCACAAAGAGGGTTTCAGGAATGGCAGATGGATACTGCTTGATTTTAACAATATTATTATTCATTTGTTTCATGATGAAGAAAGACAATTTTATAATTTGGAGAGGCTCTGGGTGGATGCAAAAACAATTCTTGTTGATAATGAATAAATTAATCCAATATTGTTTAGGGGTGTTAGTATGGGAGACGATCTGCATCCTGTATTGAAAAGCATAATACCGCTAGTTGAAGGAATTGCAAGTACATTTGGGAAAAATTGCGAGGTGGTCCTGCATGATGTCAGGTACCCTCAAAGCTCAATTATTGCAATTTTTAACGGTCATGTAACCGGAAGGGCTGTAGGAGGCCCCATGAGTGAATATGGACTGGCTGACCTTCGCAGAGGGCAATTTGAAAAGCACAGGGTGAATTACAGTAAAAGGACTAAAGAAGGCAAGCTTTTGAAGTCAACATCCTTGTTTATTAAGGATGAAAATGAAAAGCTGATTGGATACCTATGCATTAATTATGATATATCGGAGCTTACAATAGCAAAAAACATAATCAATGATTTGATAAGTATAACTGAAATTGCGGATTTTCCCGGAGGCAACGTGGAAAGCTTTGGGAGTACGGTAAACGAAATTTTAGGCAGCATAGTGGATAAAACCATGGAATCCATAGGGAAACCCGTTGCTTTTATATCCAAGGATGAAAAGGTGAAAATAGTACAGCTTCTGGATGAAAAAGGGGTATTTCTAATAAAAGGGGCAGTTGATTATGTTGCAAAGGTTCTGTGTGTGTCCAGATATACGGTATATAATTATTTAGATGAGATCAGGGTGAATGGTTGAAATAAAAAAACAAGGATTATAGGAGGAATGAATATGATGAAAGAAATAATAAGGACTGAAAAGGCTCCGGCTGCCATAGGGCCATATTCCCAGGCAGTGAAGTATGGAAACCTTGTATTTACCTCCGGTTCCCTGGGTATTGACCCTGTAACCGGCATATTCGTTGAAGGTGGAGTGCAAGCTCAAACAAAACAGTGTCTGGAAAATGTAAAGGTTATACTTGAAGCTTCCGGCAGCAAATTGGAAAATGTACTTAAAACTACAGTATTCATTAAGGATATGAATGATTTTTCCAAGGTTAATGAGATTTACGGTCAATATTTTACCGACAATCAGCCGGGAAGATCCTGTGTAGAAGTTGCCAGGCTGCCTAAAGATGCTCTGGTTGAGATTGAGGTTATAGCGTACATAGGATAGAATGCGCACCAATGTGCGCAGGTAAGAGGTTGCGAGGCTCGG
>Ga0116161_1000840_pt1 | contig 33715 bp, 30 predicted proteins | sample AD_JPNAS3_MetaG_FD_89877 | JGI IMG/M metagenome (GOLD analysis project Ga0116161, IMG submission 89877) | Active sludge microbial communities of municipal wastewater-treating anaerobic digesters from Japan - AD_JPNAS3_MetaG | ecosystem: Engineered > Bioreactor > Anaerobic > Digestate | place... | reverse complement strand
CCGCGCCCGGAAAGGCTTTATTTTATAACGGAGTTCAGCAAGGATCTTCCTGAATTCAGTGAGAGACTCGCAGTGAGGCCCGGGCTGACAGGCTGGTCACAAGTTAACGGAGGATATGAATTATCACCGGCGGAGAAATTGGAGAAGGATTTGTATTATATTGAAAACCAGTCTATTTTGCTGGACATTATAATCATCCTGAAAACAATAAGAATTCTTGTAACTTTTGAGGGAGCAAGATAGGGGGTTATAGCATGGATAATTATGAGCCGAAATTACCTGAAAAATCAAAATTCCTGGTGACAGGCGGCGCCGGATTCATTGGCTCCAATTTAATTGAAAGAATACTGGGAGCAGGGCATGAAGCGGTGGCACTGGACAACTTTTCAACCGGTCGGGAGGAAAATATAAGGGAATTTATAGGGAACAAAAATTTCTTATTAATGGAAGGGGACATACAAAATATTGAAGATTGCCGGAAAGCGTGCAAAAATGTTGATTATGTGCTGCACCAGGCGGCATTGGGTTCGGTACCCCGTTCCATAGAAAAACCCGGAGACACAAATGATTCAAATATTACCGGAACGCTGAACATGTTGATTGCTGCGAGAGATAGCAATGTGAAAAGGTTCGTGTATGCTTCCTCTTCATCGGTTTATGGCGATTCGCAGCAGCTTCCGAAAAGGGAGGATAAAACGGGCAGGCCCCTGTCACCCTATGCAATATCAAAAGTTACGGGAGAATTGTACGGGAGGAATTTTTTTGACTTATTTGGGCTGCCGACGATAGGACTCAGGTATTTTAATGTATTTGGGAAAAAACAGAGCTGTTATTCGGCCTATGCCGCCGTAATACCGAAATTCATAGGGAAGTTATTGAAGGGTGAAAGGCCTGTAATCAACGGAGATGGAGAACAATCCAGGGATTTTACTTATGTGGAGAATGTGGTGGATGCAAACTTGGCGGCATGCGCGGCAGAAAGGGAAGCATTCGGGGAAGTATTCAATATTGGAAATGGGGAAAGGATTTCTATTAACGGGCTATATTCAAAGATAGCTGAACTATTACATATAGATTTGGACCCAATTTACGGACCTGAAAGATGCGGAGATGTAAAACACTCAAATGCCGATATCTCAAAGGCAAAAAGTATCCTTAAGTACTGGCCTGCCTATAACTTTAACGAAGGTTTAAAGCTATGCATCAGCTGGTATATAAACAATTTATGAAGGTACTCAAATGAAAATAATGCAATTGTGCGCTATTGACCGGACAATCAAGATTTTTCTGAAGCCGTTAATCAGGCACCTGATGGATCAGGGATTAGAGGTTATCTGTGTCTGTTCCGGGGGCCCATATACAGAGGAGTTGAAGAGGGAAGGCCTTGATATTATAAATGTACCAATAGAGAGAAAGGTCGGAGTACTTTCAAATATAAAATCCATATTCAAACTGTATATTTTATTCAAAAAAGAGAGACCCGATGTGCTGCATGTTCATACGCCCGTGGCATCTGCTCTTGGAAGAATAGCGGCAAAGCTGGCGAAGGTGCCTATAGTTGTCTATACGGCCCACGGATTCTACTTTCATGACGACATGCCACCAATGAAATATAAATTGATTTTGAATATTGAAAAGTACCTGGCCAGATATTTTACGGATTTCATTTTTACACAAAGCGATGAAGATAGAATAACAGCAATAAATAATCGCTTTATCGATGAAAAAAAGATTGTATGTATCGGAAACGGAATTGATATATATGGGAGATTCAATCCGCAAAACATATGCAATGCAGAGATTAATAAACTATATAAGGATTTCAAGCTTACTGATGAAAATATAATTGTTACATTTGTCGGACGGTTAGTGAGGGAGAAGGGGATAAGGGAGCTGGTCGGAGCATTCGGCAGTATTGATAATGATGAAGCCAGACTAATAATAGTCGGAGATATGGATCAGGGTTGCAGAGATAAGAAAACCAGGGACCTGATAGTCAGAAAGTATAAGGACAACAGAAAAATCATATTCTTGGGATTCAGGGAGGATATAAATAACATTCTATACGTTACCGATATATTCTGTCTCCCTTCCTATAGGGAAGGGATGCCCAGAACAATTATCGAAGCAATGGCGATGGGATGTGCAGTTGTAGCGACAGATATAAGGGGCTGCAGAGAAGAGGTGATAGATGGGGAAACGGGCTTTCTCGTAAAACCGCAATCAGAATATGACATCCGAGAGAAATTAGAAACGCTGATTGCAGACAAAAGGCTGCTGAACAGCATGAAGGCAAAAGGAAGGGAAAGGGCAAAAGAACAATTTGATGAAAGGCAAATAGTCGGCAGGCAGGCGGATATAATAAACAAACTATACGAGGAGTATATAAATAGGGGGAGTATATGAAGGACAGCAAATTAACTTTGCCGAAGGGTATTTTCGTATTAAGCCTGGACGTTGAATTATGTTGGGGGGCAATTGATAAGCCCGCCCAACTCGAAAAAAACAAAAAGTATTATGAGCAGGCCAGGGACTGCATTGACAAGATTCTGGTGCTTCTTGAGAAATATAATATTCCTGCCACATGGGCAATAGTAGGACATCTATTCCTGCAGAGGTGCAATCCGGCAAAGGGCGGGAAGCATTCAGACATACCCCGGAGTACCTATCCGTGGTATTCAAAGGACTGGTTCGAACAATCCCCTTGTACTGATGATAAGGAAGCACCGCTGTGGTATGGGCAGGACATAGTAAGAAAGGTGATCAATTGCAGTGTTCATCAGGAAATAGCCAGCCATAGCTTTGCACATATACTTTATGGGGATGAGAATACAAAAAGGAATACAGTAAGAGCTGATCTCACAAATTGTGTTTGCGAAGCCGGGAAATTTGATATAGAGCTCAAAAGCTTTGTTTTTCCAAGAAATACAGCAGGATATGTTGATGAGCTGAACAACTTCGGATTTACAGCTTATAGGGGTATAGAACCTGTATGGTACAGGTCATTTCCAAAAGGACTGAGGAAAGTATGCCATATGATAGATCAACTGCTGTCCCTATGCCCCCCTGTCAGCCTGCCGGAATATGATCAGGGCCTATATAACATACCTGGCTCGATGCTGTATCTTCCAATGAATGGTTTTCGGAAATTAATACCGGTAGAATTCAGAATTAATAAGGCAAAAAAAGGAATCAGAAAAGCAATAGAAAATAAAAGGATATTTCATTTATGGTTTCACCCTTTCAATATAGCTACCAACCAGGAAAAGCTCCTGTACGGATTGGAAGAAATATTTATGGAAGTTCAGTCAAGCCGGGATAACGGAGAACTGGAAACAAAAAATATGAAAGGGACAGTTGAATTGCTAAACTGTATCTAAGGAGCTAGGATGATGAAGATAGAAATTATTAACAGTATTGAGGGGCTCATATCATATAAAAATGAATGGGAAAGCATCCTTGAAGAAATACACAGTGATAATGTATTTTTTGAACCGGATTGGATCATAACCCGGTGGAAATTCATGGAGGGCAGGCATAAGCCTTTTGTGCTTATAGTTAAGAAAGAACAGGAAGTTATAGGCATTTGTCCGCTTATGTCAACAGAAAAGGGAATTTGTAATGAGATAAGTTTTATAGGCAGCAGGGAGTCGGGCAGCAATGATTTTATATTAAGAGACAAAGATAGAAAAGAAGCTTTGAAGTGCATACTTGATTTTTTAAGAGGCTTAAAAGGGAGAAACATAATCAAGCTTGATTCATTATCCATAAAGACTGTAAACTGCAGTATGCTGAAAGAATATCTGAAAGATAAAAGACTACCGTTTGCCGCTGGTTTTCTGGTCCGCTACCTGATAAGTACGGAAGGTAAGGATTTCAATACTTACTTCGGGAGCAGGTTCGGGAAGAATTCCAGGTTTTCAATGAACATCAAGGAGAAAAAACTAAAGAGCCTTGGTAATTTAGATTATTTAAGGATATCCACGGATAAGCTTGATGAAGTTTTTAAGATACATGACAAACGATGGATGAGGAAAATAGGGAATTGCAGCTTTTCAAGGGGAAGGGTCAAAGAATTCTATCAGGAATTGGCCTTTAATAAGAGCAGCAGGTTTAATACTACTGTGGATGCAATTACCTTGAACGGCAAAGTTTTAAGTTTTATATACGGATTTGAATATAATAATAGATGTCTTTTTATTCGAATTGCCCATGATGATGATTTTAACTTTTTAAGCCCCGGTGTTTTGGTACTAAGGAAGAAAATTGAGGAGTGCTTTCTTTCTCAAGTAGGTATTATTGATCTTGGACCGGGATATGAACCATATAAAGCCAGATGGTCTGATCAATGCGAGGAAGTCTTCACCGCGGTATTGCCTTCAAACAACCTGCAGTCCATTTTAATCTACTATATTAAATATTGGGTAAAAATAAAGCTGGTAAATATCCTGAGAAGGAATAAGAAGATTTATGATTTCAAAAAGTATCGTCTGGGAAAGCTCAAATACTTATTCTCCGGGGCGAATATTTCGGATAGAGTCTCAGAAATAAGAAGCGGCATATACCAAAATGGGCTGCTGCTGTATATTCTAAATAAATTAAAGCACTTTACCAAGGCAATAGCCGGTCATAAAAGCTGTCTGGTGTTAGAAAAACGCCTGAACAATTCAGAAATCCCCCAAAGCGATATGCAGGTGAAAGAGGGGACAATAAATGATTTGGAGACATTATCCGATGTGATGAACAGATCCCCGAGTGAGATAATAAGAAGGCTTGTAAACAGGAATAAATGCTATGTTACTATACATAACGGCAAGATAATTCATTATTGCTGGATAAACTGTTCAAGTATTGAGATCCCGGGTAAAAAATTAATCATACCGCTGAATAAATGTGATGTATATATTTACGACACTTTTATTGAAAAGAAGTACAAAAACGAATATAACTATACATACATTTTATTAAACATTTTGAATTTATTATATAAAGAGAAGTATAGAAGATGCTATGTTGCATTGGATGGGAGAAATAAGTCGTTGGAGCAATGCATATATGAAAAGGTGTTTTGCCCTAAATATAAAATAATCAGAGAAAAAATATCCGGCATGACTAAACATAACGTAGTTGAATTATGCAAATGAAGACGAAGCAGAAGTCAGATAAAGCCACACTGATACTATTGAGCATGTATTTTATCCTGAAGCCTTTTTATCTTTGGGAAAGCGGACTTCCCCAGGTTTCAGATTTAGTTTTGACAGCAGCGATAATATTATATATTTTCAGTAACGGGTTAAAACTGAATTTTCTTAAAGGCTCAAAGCAGTTTGTGCTTGTGAATGTAATTTTTGTATTCTACATAACCTTTATTAATATATTGTGGTCGCTGCTCCTTGGCGGAGAAAAATGTTTTTTTACTGCATCAATGTTTTATGTATTCAACTTTATGACGTTATCTTTTATCATTTCCCTATATTCGATACATGGCAGGCAAATATATCGACTTGTATATTTTTCTGTACTGGCTTCTATAGCATTACAATTTGTCATACTCTTACTAAGCGGGGGTTTTGCCGGAAACAGGGCAATGGCTTACTTTAATAATCCGAACCAGTTAGGCTATCACAGCCTGCTTACTTTAGCCTTATTGTTGTTCCTTGGCGGGAAATTAAATATAAAGGGCATTTGGCTGATTACAGGCATCATTGTTGCCTCTGCATTATGCCTGGCTTCGCTGTCAAAAGCCGCTATTATATCTTTCTTTGGAATGCTTTTATATTTTGTTTTATTGCACATTAAGGATCTGATATTTGCCAGGAATACCAATAAAACAATTTTCATTTTGCTGTTTATAGTTGCAGCTTTATTGACGGCATATAAATGTAATAATGAAGCATTTAATTCAAATATCCTGTTTCAGAGTGTCGGATACAGATTGTCTACGATAGGTCAATCCAATGATGATAATTTATCCCAAAGGGGTTATGACAGGTTGTTTGCATATCAGCAATATTTGTTGTTTGGCGCCGGGGAAGGTATTTATTCACGTTTTGGATCAACCGCTGAGTTTCACTCAACATTAGGAAATATATTAATGTCCTATGGAATAGTCGGTATTTCTTTATATATGGCAATTCTGTCCGCCGTATGCATAAAAAACAGACGGGAGGGCCTGTACATAATAGGCTTTGTCACATTATACGGCCTGACCCATAACAGCATAAGGAATACGCTTTTTTGGATAATGACAGCATTAATATACAGCAATGGCAAAAAAGGCAATGATATATGAACCGGAAATAAGGGAGGATAATATGGAAGTAATAGACCTTAGAGACTTATTGAAGATTTTGCAGAAAAAACTATGGATTGTTATTTTAACAACTATTCTGTTTACTGCAATAAGCGGGCTTGTGAGCTATTACATTTTGGCGCCGGAGTACCAGGCATTTACTACTTTAATGATAGGAAAACCACAGGCATACAAGCAGGGAATAGAGTATGAAGATGTACTGTTGAATCAGAAGCTGGTCTCTACCTATGGCGAAATTGCAAAAAGCAGAGTAGTGGCAAATGAGTTTATGTCCAATCTGGGATTGAGCCTTACTTATAAAGAGCTGGACAAGAAAATTGAAGTAAAACTAGTCAGCGATACAGAAATCATAAAGATATCAGTTAAGGATAACAGTGCCGAAATGTCTGCTACAATTGCCAATGAGATAGCAAAGGTATTTATAAAGCATGTTGCCAGGATAATGAATATTGAAAACATACAACTGATTGACAAGGCGGAAATACCGTTAAAACCAATCAGGCCTATGCCGGTTATCAATATGGCAATTGCGGCGGTTTTGGGAATAATGCTGAGCACATTTTTCATATTTCTTCGCGAATACTTTGATAATACTGTCAAAACACAGGAAGATATTGAAAGCTGTTTCATGCTGCCGGTTTTAGGATTGATACCCGAAGCATAAAGGACAGGAGGGGTATAATGAAAATAGATCTTTCTGCAGCTGATAATATAAGGTCTCCAATTGCTGAGGCCTTCAGAAGCTTCAGAACCAATATACAGTTTTTTAATGTGGATAAGCCGATAAAAAGCCTGGTGGTTACCAGCTCTCTTCCGGGTGAGGGCAAGAGTACTGTAGCCTTTAACCTGGCGGTTTCAATGGCGCAGACCGATAAAAAGGTTCTTTTGATCGACACAGATTTCAGAAAGCCAAGTATTTATTCATATATGGAGCCAAAAGGTTTTAACGGCCTGACAAATGTTATTATACATGATACTGGTTACAAAGATGTATTACAGACGGCGGACAGTCAAAAAAACCTGGATATAATGATATCAGGGCCGATTCCTCCGAACCCCTCCGAGATATTGGGGTCGGCGAAGATGAGGAATTTGATTGAAGAATTGGAACAGGAATACGATATGATAATATTGGACTCCCCTCCTGTCGGGATTATAACAGATGCTGCGGTATTATCAACCCTGGTTGATGGAGTAATAATGGTATGCGCCGCAGGAAAAACGAAAAAGGAGGATATGAAAAAATCCATAGACCTGTTGAAAAAAGTCCGTGCAAATATAATCGGTGTTGTGATAAACAAAGTAAAAGACAGGAAAAAATCGGATTATTATTCTTATTATCGAGGTAAAAAATGAAAATGTATGATATACATTCTCACATTCTTTATGGGGTAGACGATGGAGCAGCCTGCATTGAGGAATCCATCGAAATGGTCTTGCAGGCTGCTAAAGGCGGAATTAAAACCATGATAGCCACCCCACATTATATTGAGGGACTGCATTCAAACAATTATAAGGACAACCTCGACAAATTCAATAACCTGATCAGGGAAACAGACAGGCTTGGAATTGATATGAAAATTTATTTGGGGAATGAAGTGCTAATAACGCCTGAACTGCCGGAGCTTATTAAATCCGGGGTGGTAGCACCCCTCAACAATTCCCGGTATATACTTATTGAACTTCCCTTTTTTAATATTCCTTCATATACGGAAAAGGTGCTGTTCAACCTTGAAATGGGGGGCTACAGGGCAATCCTGGCACACCCCGAAAGAAATGAGCACATAATAAATGACTTGAATATTTTATATGACTTTATCAGGCGAGGCGCTCTGGTGCAGATGAATATATCAAGCATCAAAGGAGCATATGGCAAAAGGGTTTATAAGGCTGCGCTGAAGATGCTGAAGTGCCGTATGGTGCATTTTGTTGGTACGGACATGCATTCTCCCGAAAAAAGGCAGCTTGATATAAGCTCCGCCATAAAGACCCTGGAAATCCATTGTCCGGATCAGGTGAATAAACTGCTTCAGGATAATCCCAGAAGAATTATCATAAATGAACCGATAATAGCAGGAGAACTCTGCAGGATCGGAAGGACGTAACATTTCAAAGCCTGGCAGGAGGTCAGAAGCCCACCAGGGAGATGGGTGGGCTTTTGATAATATGGAAGTATGCTGATTATACTACTACCGGCGCTGCTGCTGAACCGGCGAAGCCGAAAGTTCTTCCAAAACCGCCAAATGCGATAATCGCAAGTATGATGATGAAGAAGAAGTTATTGTCTATACCCCAAGACGGGCCTGCTGCAAGAAGTATGAACAACAGGAGCAAAAGCAGGAATCCGTTGCTCTGGCAAAGGCTGGCAAAAGGTGATACCGCTGTTCCCGGCAGGCAGCCGGCAGCTGCTACTGCAGGGTTGACTCCATAACTATTAGCCATAATTCCACCTCCTTTCAGAAAAACAGGTTGTTTCCCCTTTCTTCAATAACATACTATGTACATGCATGAAATTTGTTACTAAATATTAAGAAATAGGAAAAGTTATATGAGGTTGACATTTTTTTGTCAAACATGTAAAATGTAATATAAATTTCCAGATAAAGCAGATAATTATTGAAATAAGGTGAATCAATTGAACAAAGGAACAGAATGCGTCCGGAAAATATTGGAGGATCATGGGATACCTTATACATGTCAAAGGGGAGAAATATTGAGCCTGTTTATTGCAGAACCGAAGCATTATAAACCCAATGAGGTTTTTAGGCTTCTGAAGGACAAAGGGATAGGAATTGCCACGGTGTACAGAACGCTGGAAATATTGAGGGAATGCGGAATTATCATAGAGATAAGCGCAGGAAGGGATGTTTTCTACCGGATGAAAAAGCCCGAAAGCAATTGCATCTATGCGCATTTTTTGTGTGATGTATGCGGTAAGATTTATGATTGTCTTGATTCCGGGGCAGCGAAGAAATGCTCCGATTTTTTTGATTTATTGGAAAACAGTATGGATATGACGATCAAGGATGTGAATATTACAATAAAAGGGCTTTGCAATGAATGCAAAAATAAGGAAGGGGGTTAGGTGCCAGGTTAAAGGTATAGATTTGATTGAATAAATGGCTTTTTTGCTGGGTGCGTACATGGCATCCGGTATATTTTTTCACCCCATGAAACTTTTCGGCGGTATACTAAGTATATTAAATAGAAGTTGGAAATAAATTTCCTGAAATAAGAGCCTAAGAATTATTGGGGGTAGAGAATTGAATGACAGATTTGAGTTATCGGAATATCTGAACCGTGGGGTTGAAGATATCGTAAAGGGTATTATAAAGGCATCCATGAGGAATCCCAAGGAATCTGCCTTTATACTTAAGTTTGCGCTGTCCTGCGGGGAAGCCCGAAGGAAAAGGGACAGCCTGGGGAAAAAAGGAGAAAACATACCGGGATTTCTTATCTCCAGTATTACAAGCAATTGCAATCTGTTCTGCAGGGGCTGCTATGCAAGGGCAAACAAATCCTGCGGGGAAGGGATGGATATAAAACAGCTTCCGGCTGAAAGATGGGGCGAAATATTCAGAGAAGCACGGGAGCTTGGAATTTCATTTGTACTTCTCGCAGGCGGGGAGCCTCTAATGCGAAGGGATGTCCTGAAAAAGGCTGCAGAGGTCAGTGATATAATATTTCCTGTATTCACAAACGGTACACTGCTTCGAGGAGATTATATAAAACTCTTTGATAGTAACAGGAATTTAGTGCCGATACTCAGCCTGGAGGGCAGCAAGGAGCAGACTGACGGGAGAAGGGGTAAAGGTGTCCATGATACATTGATGGGTCTGATGGACATACTTAAGAAAAAAGGCATCCTCTTCGGGATTTCGGTAACTGTGACAAAAGAGAATATCAGGAACTTGACGGAAAGTGGATTTTACGGGCAGCTGTACGATAAGGGCTGCAGGGCAATTATCTTTGTTGAGTATGTCCCTGTTGCAGGGAATGCGGAATACCTTGCTCCCGGAGCTTCTGAACGCGAAATACTGGACGGGGAGCTGCAGGTGCTAAGGGAAACATATGAGGATATGATACTGCTGGCATTCCCGGGGGATGAAAAGTATTCCGGAGGATGCCTTGCAGCGGGAAGGGGCTTTTTTCACATAAATGCCGATGGATCAGCGGAACCCTGTCCCTTCTCACCTTTTTCCGATATGAATTTAAAGGAATGCACCCTGAAGGAAGCATTGAAGTCACAATTATTCAGACGCCTTGAAGAAACGGGGATGCTGCTGGGGGAGCATCAAGGGGGTTGCGTTCTTTTCGGTCGGGAAGCGGAAGTAATGAAACTGTTGGGAAAAGGTTAGGTGCTGTAACCGACACTTATTTTTCCGCCTGCCTGTGTTCTGCAATAAGCAGGTCAACCATCCTTCCGTAGCTCTGGACGCCATCCTTCTGCCTGTTGGCTTTAAGGTATGCGTCATTTATTTTGTCTGTGGTGCGCTCTACGGGGCCTTCATATCTTTCCCAGAACTCATCAAGTTTCTCCAGATCGTGCCGCACTCCGTCACTGTAATTTTCATAGAGCTTAGTAAATGCAGAAAAATCATTTTTGTACAGGGCATTCATTGAGTTTGTCAGGGCAAGCAATGTGCCCGAATATTTAAAATTCACATCCGGATGCACCGTACAAGCCAGATAGGAAATATAATTGGCTTCATCTTCCCTGGAAAAGCCCCTCTGATGAGCCATTTCATGCAATGCCGAATAGGGCAGTGCGGAATCAGGTATGGATACATTTACGTTTGCTTCCCCGGTAAAAGGGAAATATACTCCGCATATACCCGTATAATTCATTAATTCCGAAAGAAAAACGGGCTTGGGACTGCCGTAGTTCCCCCTTAGGTATGGATACCTGTCGGAAATTGCATCATATCCTTTATAGCAATTGTTCAGGATATCGCGGCTGCTGCCCGGTATATCCATGTTGCCTTCCGAATCTGTATCAACTGATAATCTCAACCCATTTGCTTTATTTATGAGGGTATTGCATAGGCTTTCAAGCTCCGCAGCCGAGGCCGGTTTTACCTCCAGACCTGCAATATCGGCGAAGGGCATCCGGTAATAATTTAGCCCCCAAGTGACTAAAAATGTGAAAAATATTACACTGGCTATTATTATAATATTAGTCAGGTATTTAAGGAGTGGGGCAAAATTAATACCTCCGGTAAAAAAAGACTTTATTATTGTACTTATGGTATAAATGACAAAAACAGAGATAACAAGGCTCACTGCGATCTCGGCAACAGAAAAAGTAAATATGCCTGTGGCCCTGCTGATGATGCCTCCTATATAGGGATATGCCCCTTCAGAAAAAAGTATCTCGACCAGGTCGGGCCTTTTGGAGGAAAAATGTACAAGTACGGCACCCAGGGGAATCAGGAGCAGCGCTATCAGTTTCTTTATAATTTTCCTATAGGTCATAATAATCCTGCTTTCAATCTATAAGTCGGCTCAATGTATTATATCATAAACTGTGATAACACAGATTCACTGAAATTTATGTTATCACAGTTTATGATATAATATTAATACGATATGGTTTTTCATACATATAATTTTGGAGGATACCGAATGAAAAAAGAGTTTTCATCTAAAGCCCTTGAAGTCAATCTTGCACGGACCCGTGATACCGGGATAGAGATTCCGGAGGAACAACAGTGGTTTGCAGAGCTGTCCAAATCATACTGGGGCATATACAAGCGCACTCAGGAATTCATCAAGGAGCTTAATCATCAATATATCAATTATCAGTATGTTATTGAGAACCTCCACAATATAAGCCTTACCGACCTATGGCTATATAATTCCCTTGAAGAATCTGAGAAAGCGCTTTCCGTCCTGGTGAATATATTCGGGAAACTGTTTGAAGCAAACCTGGGAGAGAGCCAAAGAGAACTTCTAATTACTACTATAATCAAATTTATCGACCACCTTGCAAAACTTGGAGAATTCCCCCCGGGCATCATCCACCGGTGTCTGGATATAATCAAAGCCGATATGGAAAAGAATGAGATTTTGTATATACGCAATTCCGGGTATTTCAAAACGTACCTGAATAGAATAGCCGAGCTTCCGGAATACAGCAGGGAAGTATTGGATATAACGGGTAAACTGCTCCTTAGGTGCATTGATTATTGGGAGGATACTTCCAGGGTTGAAGAATGGTTCCGGGGGAAAATCGCGCTTTTTCATTCCCGAAGCAGCGATAAAATAAAGAATATAGGAAAACCGTTTTTTGAAAGGCTGCGAAAGCAGCTGGCTGAGGCTTCCCAATGGGATCAGCTGTGCGAAATGTTTTTTTTCAATGATATATCCAATCACTTCAGAAGATTCAGTGAAGAATTTGATACTTCCCTCGAGAAAATATATTATATTTTCTACCTGATTCATTTGCCCGGAATGGTACAGCTTGGCAATCACCTTCTTTATGATATGAACAGGCTTTTGAGGAATGTACTGAAGGAGCTGGATGAAAATGAGACAACAAGCTTCCTGACGAATATCGTTGCATTGTTTGAGGAGCTTAAGGAGCTGCATACGGGAACGGTATTGGACTGCATACAGACACTGGGGAAGGAAGTTATCGATACAGGGGATCAGGGAGTAATATCATTTTTCATTAAAAAAATTATAGAGTTTGGGTTTATAAATCCCGGAGAGCTTACAATAAACAGCGACTGGCAAATACAAGTCAACAGCAATCACGTGAAAAACATAAGGGTATGGCTTGAACTTGTGGAGCATTCCCCTGAAGCAATGAAGGAGCTGCTTTCGGCCCTTATTGTAAACCTGAAGCTTGGGGGTATATTTATCTCGGATACGGACCTTTTCCAGAGGGATGTTACAAAACTTCTGAACTCCAATATAGCGCCCGTTTATAAACAGATGAAGCAGCTGGCACGCATTTTCCCCGTATATTTCAGGGATATCGGAGCAGAGGGCAAGCTAAGGGATGTGACTACCACAGTTGATGAATTGTCCAAAAGAAACGATAAGCTTATCCATTTTCTGAGGAAGCAGATACACACAGAGAGCAACAACACCCATATTGAGCTTACAAAAAAGATAATACAGTACTGGTACGACGGCAATGTTGAACCCTTGAGAAGGGTTGTGCCGGAGGACGTTATCAGTCTTTTGGATAATGAAAGCGAATGGTATACCTATGTACACGAAATACTGACAGAATTATGCCAGAAGAAGGATGCCGACCCCGAACAGCTTTTGCTCCTGGATATGGAAGAACTTGAACAGTCAGTCTCCTCAATTAAATCGAGCAACAGCAGGGACAAAAGAAGAGTTCTGTATTTACTTCAACTCTATTCGCTCCTGCTTGAAAAATATTCCCTGGAATCGGAAGACATTATTTCAATGCTTAAGAGCTACAGATTTTTCAACAACAAGGACATAGAGGAACTGCAGGAAGATCTGAAAAAAAGCGACATGGGAGCCGCTCTTGGTCAGGTTTATAAGCTGATGCGGCACCTGAAAAAGATAATAACCGACCCGAATACAAGCGAGGCATTGGAAAATATATATTATAAACGCCATATTGCAATAGGGATACCCTCAATGTACGGTCAGTATATAGAACCTAAGTTTGAAGCATTAGGACTTATGTTCAGGCTTGAAAAAGCCGCATCAAAACTGATGGCGGAGATTCTTCAGTCTGTCAACCTTGAATATGTATCTGCCAAGAATTTCAGTTATATATGTGACGTGCTGGAGCTTTTCAAGGAAGGGCTTGAATTGGACGGCATATACAATCAGGGTTTTGACTCCAATTTTGAAATGTTCAAGTACAGCCTTACCTCTCCGAGCTTTTCACTGGATCAGTATATCAACATATTCCAGTTCATGGCACAGAATATAAAACAGATAATTAATGAATATTTTCTGGATGTCTACGAAAGACCGCTTAAAGTCACGATACCCAGAGTATTTAACTTTAAGGGCCAATTGTCTGATCCGGAGAATAAGCAGCTTTATCACATGGAATCCGAGAAATTCTTCAGGGAGATTCTGTCTTCCGCTTTTCTGGTGCAGGATCTGGATAATTTCATAATAAACCTAATTAGTACGCTAAGAAGTATGGTTGACAACTATTCAAGCGAAACCATAAATAATATGATGACCTATGACCCTGACCTGACTATAAGCCCTCTTTACAAAGAAACAGTCGAAATGGATAACCCTGTATTCCTTGGGGCAAAGGCGTATTTTCTCAAGAAAATGATATCCTATGAATTCCCAATACCCCCAGGGTTCGTACTTACCACAGAAGTATTCAGGCATAAGAACTCAATAATTGAACACCCCTATATGGAACAGGAAATGGACCAGTTCATACTTAATCAAATTTGGGAGATTGAAAAAATCACAAAGCTTCAGTATGGAAACCCCAGGAACCCATTGCTGTTTTCCGTGCGGTCCGGTACGGCAATCTCAATGCCCGGTGCTATGAGAACTTTTCTGAACGTCGGAATGAATGATGAAATTGCTGAAACCTTCAGCAGAAGGCCGAATTACGAATGGACGTCATGGGATTGCTACAGGCGCTTTATTCAAAGCTGGGGTATGGCCTATGGGATTGAAAGGGATGTTTTTGACAGCGTTATACTTGATCATAAAGTGAAATACGGGGTCGAGCAGAAAATGCGTTTCACCCCGGGGCAAATGAGGAATATAGCTTATTCATACAAGAGGGTTCTTGAAGACTTTGGAATCCATATTGAAAAGGATCCCTTCAGACAGCTGAAGCAAGCCGTACTCAGTGTTATTGACTCATGGTCTTCGGAAAGGGCGATATATTACAGGGAGCATCTTCAAATTGCCGACGAATGGGGAACTGCCGTAATCGTGCAAAAAATGGCTCTGGGAAATCTGTCAGCCCGCTCCGGAACGGGGGTAGTATTCACAAAAAGCCCCTTAAACGGCAAGTCCGGAATAAACTTATACGGGGATTTTACTTTGTGCAGCCAGGGGGAAGATATTGTGTCGGGGCTTGTGCATACACTGCCTGTTTCGGAAAGCCAGAGAAGGGAGTTCTATAGCGACTGCAGCTTGTCTCTCCAATCTGCTTTTCCCGAAATATATGATGCGCTGCTGGATTTATCGACACAGCTTATAGAAAAATACGGTTTTATGCATCAGGAACTGGAATTCACCTTCGAGTCCGACAATCCGGATGATTTGTACATTCTTCAGGCGAGGAACCAGAAGCTTGGAAAACAAAAGACTTTTTCCACTTTTGCATTGTCGCCTGATGAAATGAACCTTGTAGGGAGGGGGATAGGAGTAGGGGGCGGGGCATTATCCGGAATACTGACCTTTGATATGGAAGACCTGAAGGAATCAATTAAGAAGAATCCGGATGAAAAACGCATACTTGTAAGGCCTGACACCGTTCCAGACGATATACCATTAATATTCAACTGCGACGGGCTTATTACAGGCAAGGGAGGAGCTACATCCCACGCTGCGGTTACTGCGGCAAGCCTGGGCAAGGTATGTATTGTAAGCTGCAAAGGCCTGGCGGTCAATGAAGCGGAAAAAAGATGCACAATAAACGGGGTAAGCTTCGTTTCAGGGGACAGATTGTCCATAGACGGAAATACAGGTGATATATATGAAGGCAAATATGATATACAAAATGTATGATATTCAGGATGCTGACTTGTCGGAATGGGAGGAAAAAAGGAAATATATTCAGATTTATGATATAATTTATTAAACAAATAATATTTCGAATATTTGTATAAGGAGTGATTTTATGAACGTACCTTTACGGAGCAAAAGACTGCTGGGCATAAACGGTACAGGCAGGATTGCAAAGCTTACCTTATGGAATCATCTCAATATCAGGCATTTTGACGGTATAGTGATAAATGCAGGCCGTGAAGTGGGCAGAAAAATCGATGACATTATCCATTATCTGACCGTAGACTCGACCTATGGGACCATTGACAGATTCTTATATGGCTATACTGGCAAATCCTGCAGTGTGAAGGTTCTGGATGAAGCTGAATGTCTGTTTGAAATGGATGGAATTGCTGTTAAGGTGCTGAAAAAAGAAAGAAATCCCCAAAATATCGACTGGGCAAAAGAGGGAGTAAGGCTGGTTGTTGATTGCACAGGTGTTTTTCTGGATCCAACACTGCCTTCAGACAGCCCGAAAGGAAGCATAAGAGGACATATAGAAGCCGGAGCAGAGAAGGTAATCGCAAGCGCTCCGTTTAAAATAAAGGATTCTACCCAAAAGATGCCGGAAGACAGTGCCATGTTTGTATACGGAGTGAATCATGTCGGCTATGATCCTGCCAGACATCATATCCTATCAGCGGCAAGCTGCACCACAACGGGCCTGGCGCACATGATGAAGCCCCTTCTCGATACCGAAGAGACTTCGAAGATAATAACCGCATCAATGTCTACGGTCCATGCCGCAACCAACAATCAGAACATACTTGACACATCCCCCGGTGCAGGGTCCAAGGATCTTAGGAGAAACCGCTCGGTGTTCAACAATATAATTCCCACATCGACAGGAGCCGCTATTGCTTTGGAAGAAATACTCCCCGAAATAAAGAAAGTAGGATTCATGGCTGATTCCATAAGAGTGCCTACAAGTACGGTATCACTGATATCACTGAATATTACCTTCCGTACAAAGCTTGGGGAAAACGGGGATCCGGTAATAAACAGGGAGTTTATCAATGATATTTATAAAAAGGCAGCAGATGGTGCCCAAAAAGGCCTTCTGATATACAGTGAAGATCAGAATGTATCCTCCGATATGGTAGGATGCAGGGCTGCGGTAGTTATCGAAGGCCATGAAAACCATACAAGGACAGGATTTTTGCCTCTCTCTTCTGAAATCCTAAGGGAATGTGGAGTAGAAACCTGCCAGGATATAAGCCTTCCAGTAACCCATGCTAAAATATTCGGCTGGTATGACAATGAATTCGGCAATTATGTGAATTGCCTCGGAAAGCTGACGGTGTATGTTGACAAGAATATGATTTAAAATAGAATACGGAACCGGAGTCAATGCCATCCACCTGTTGTAACATTAATGAATAGTGGAACATATACTGTAAGGAATGATTTGTTCTATTATTTATCAAGGGGTGAATGGCATTGATTATTCATGTTGTAAAAGCCGGGGACAGCTTATATTCAATTTCAAGGCGCTATGGAATACCGGTATCAAGAATTGCTTCGGACAACGGAATAGACATATCGGATACTTTGGTGATAGGTCAGACTATAGTAATATTGACAGGTACAAGACAGCATACCGTTAAAGCAGGGGAATCGCTGTTCTCAATAGCAAGGCAGTATGGGACGACGGTGGCAAGCATACAGGCGGCAAATAGAATAACCAATCCCGCAGTGATAAATCCCGGAATGGTGCTTACAATTCCTTCAGGTACGGAGAAATTAGGCGCTATTTCTATAAATGGATACTCGTTTCCGGTCATAAAACCCGATGTACTGGGAAAAACGCTGCCGTACCTTACGTACCTTAGTATTTTCAGTTATGAGGTGAAACCTGACGGAAGCATAGGAACCCTGAATGACGGACCTTTGATTAACGCAGCCAGGGAGGCAAAGGTAGCGCCCCTCATGGTTATTACAAATATTCAGGAGGGCGGCGGCTTCAGCAGCGACTTAGCAAGAACGATACTTACAAATGAAAACATACAGGACAGACTGATTGCAAATGTAATAAACAATATGAGGACTAAAAACTATACGGGGCTGGATGTGGATTTTGAATATGTATATCCCCAAAACAGAGAAGACTACAATAATTTCCTGAGGAAGCTAAGAAGCAGGCTGAAGCCGTTGGGCTATTCCCTTACTACGGCATTGGCTCCCAAAATTTCTGCGGATCAGAAGGGACTGCTTTATGAAGCCCATGATTATCCCGTTCATGGAGCCCTTACGGATCATGTGATACTTATGACTTATGAATGGGGATTTACCTTTGGACCGCCAATGGCGGTAGCACCGATTAACGAAGTGAGGAAGGTATTGAGCTATGCCGTATCGGCAATACCGAGACAGAAAATTTTCATGGGCATACCTAACTACGGATACAACTGGGTATTGCCTTATGTGCCGGGAAGCAGAGCAACAGTCGTGTCGAACACAGGAGCCGTTGACCTGGCAAGAAGGGAAGGGGCTGTAATCAAGTATGATCAAAAGTCTCAGGCCCCGTTTTTCAATTATTACGATGATAAAGGCAAACAGCATGTTGTCTGGTTCGATGATGCCCGCAGCATTGAAGCGAAAATAAGGCTTATTAATCAGTATAACCTGGGAGGTGCAAGCTACTGGACCATTGGCCGGTATTTCCCGCAGAATTGGCTTGTGGTAAGCTCGCTGTACGATATCAGGAAGGTAATATGATTATTTTTTGAGGTATGCTTATTTAGAGGATATTTCAATAATATATAGAATAATATGATTATTAAGAAGTGTAAAAAAGCATTTGACAGTTATATCACAAGGGGGGGAAAAGATGAATATTATTGAATATCTCAAGCAGCAAAAGGTTATTCCGCAGAATAAGGCCGATAAGTTCATTGAACTTCTGGCAACCTATGAGGAAAATGATGTACTGTATAACAACGCCATTGAGCAGCTTGACCTGACAAATGATGAATACGGCAGGCTTTTTTCCGAAATGGAAAGAGAGCGTTTCGTTGACAGGATATATATAATAGTATGCCCATTCTGCGACAGTTTGGGGAATACCTATGTGGAAAGCTTCGATATTCCTGATACCGATGAGTGCAGGTTCTGCCATAATGAGTTCAATCACAAAGAAAACAATATGGAGGCTTTTCGCCTATATTTCAATTATCACAAGAGCATAGACATTTTGACTGAACTCAGCCAGAAAATCAACTACAATCAGGAAAGGATTTTCGAAATAGCCGAACATATAAAGGATCTGGAATCACAAAGAAAATCCCTGCAGGGGGAGAACATCAAATTCGTAACACTTCGCAACGAATTGCTATATGACAAAAATGAAAGCAAGGCATACGACAGGGTTGCAGAGAAATATAAGGACGGCAAGGTTAAGTATATAGGAACTCTGATTTATTTGAAGAAATGTGTTGCCAAGTGCGGCAAGTGCAATGAAGTTCTTGAGCTGTTCAATATCAACGGGAAATATATCGGGGTTTGCCCATGCTGTGATACTGAAATTGAGCTTATGTTTAAATAAAGAAAAAAGGATAGTCTTCGGCTATCCTTTAATTCTCTTTAAGATTATATCTTCTGGCACCCAGGTACCGGGCCTTGTAATATTTCGTGTCAAGATCCGTAATAGTCACGCTTCTGGTTGCCGAGCTTGCATGTATGAACTTATTGTCACCTATGTACATTCCCACATGGCTGGGGCCTTTTTTGTATGTAGTGAAGAATACTAAATCTCCCGCCTGAAGATTAGACTTTTCGACTTTAGTCCCGCTGTTGAACTGGGCGGAAGCGGTGCGCTCCAGGATGACGTTGAACTTTTTCATTATGTACACCGTGAAGCCTGAGCAGTCAAAGGCTTTTCCGGAAGATGCACCCCATTTGTAAGGAGCTCCTAAGAACTGCTTTGCAAAATCAACCGCCTTATCACCTAAGAGCCTGCGGCTTTCGGCTGCCCTGGCGGCAATTTTGTCGTTGGTAATAGTATTGAGCTTGATAATTGTGGCGCCATCCACTATGCCGGTCTGAGGCAGGGAGTTTGCCGCCTGAAATTCTGAGACTGCATCTATGGTAGTCTTATCGTAAAAAGAGTTTATTTCGGTTTTGTATATGCCAAGGTCCCTCAGCTTTTTTTGTATGTCAACTACCTTGTCACCGCTGTCGCCTTCTTTAATCGGTACAAAGTTTTCGGGCAGAATTTCATTCTGCTTGATTTTTATGCTAAGCATCTTGAAGGTGTCTTTTCCGGCAACGCCGTCCTGTTTGAGTCCTGAATCACTCTGAAAGGCAATAAGGGCAGCATATGTCTTATCCCCGAAATAATCGGTGTACTCTTCATTCTCAAAGTAACCTAATACGTCAAGCCTTTCCTGAAGAACTGCAACATCAGGATGCCTCATGCCTTTTTTGAGAGCCGTGTCTCCGATATCGGCAAATACCGAGACTGCCAGAATAAAAAATACGGAGGATACTACTGCTGAAACAAGTGCTAAATTCATTAATCTGTTTTTCAATACATCGACCTCCCGATATTCTTACAGCATGTTCTATTAAAGTATATAACACATTGTCCCAAAAATAAAGGCAAAAATCTCCTTTGGCAGAAGTTAACAATTCTATGAAATCATTCATATACTATTTCCTATATCATAATATGCTGCAATACGGCAAGGGGAACAATGCATAAAATTTATGCTATAATAGTGATATGGTCATACCCAGGTTGTTTTGGCCTTACAATGAATTTTACGGGGTAATTGATTTGAAGAGCAAATATAAAGAAATGCTGATAGTGGGTCTGTTTACCGCATTTATGGGGCAGGTGAATTTTTATCCTTTCGGTACTGATTTCAGGATAACTATAGGGGTAGTTGTCTTTACTTTTCTGCTGCTTTATTTTCATTCTCTTCCGATTGTATCAACATCGGTTTTTACAGGTATTTCAGTCCTTGCAGTGAGAATCGGCATAGATATGTTTACGGGTACGGCAGTCTTGGAGGCAGCCCTGTCAAGGCATATGCCCGCACTGATGTATTACGTCACATATGGCTTGATTATTGAAGGAACGAGCTTCAGAAGGCTGTTCGAGAAACCCATATATTTCATAGTGGCGCTGACGACAGCGGATATTATGTCCAATTTCTTTGAGCTTGTAATCAGGAATCAGCTGAGCAACAAATTTTTTGATGCCATTTTTTCAACTATAATGATGGCTGCCGTAGTAAGAAGCTGCCTTGTGTTTGCATTATTCTGGATCATCCGGTATTACAGCCTGTTTATTACTAAAGAAGGGCACCAGAGAAGGTACAAGGACCTTCTCCTTCTCACGGCAAAGCTTAAGTCAGAAGTATTCTTCATTAAGAAATCAATGCAGGATATTGAAGGTGCAATGGCCAAGAGCTATTCAATCTATAACGCAATCAGGGACAACAGCCCTATGAGCAGAGAGGAATTGAAGAAAATTACGGATGACTGCCTTACACTGTCCATTGATATTCATGAAATAAAAAAGGATTACAACAGAATTGCAATAAGCATGGAAAAGCTTATGCCGGCAAGCGATGTTCACAAAACGATGAAAATGAGTGAAATATTTGAGACCATAGAAGATATATTTACCAGGTACATAGAGGTGATTAACAAGGATATCAGACTCAGCTTCATTCTCGAAAAGGATTTCAGGACAAGCGAATACTATATCATTATGTCAATACTTAACAATATAGTACAGAACTCTATAGAGGCATGCTTCAGAAGTGATTCTTACATCAAAGTCAGCTGTTCCTTCAGAGAAGGCTTGGTAGTTTTTACAGTTGCGGATAATGGAAAGGGAATAGATGAAAAAGAAAGGGATCTGATTTTTGAGCCCGGCTATACTACGAAGTTCAACCCGGAAACGGGACAGGTTTCCACGGGGCTTGGTTTGACCCATATAAAAATTCTTTCAGACCACTTGAAAGGGAGTGCATTTTTCAATAATGATACCGAAGGCATTACCGGGTTCAGGCTGGAGATACCTGCGGATGTAATCATTTGCGAGGAGGATGGAGATGTATAGTTTCATTGTTATAGACGATGACAGGTCGGTGAGAAGCGTACTTGCAAAGATAATCGGGCAATACTGCCTTGGGGAAGTAATTGCAGAAGCGGATAACGGGCTTCTCGGAGAAGAGCTGATACTTAAGCTTAAGCCCGACATTGTGATTGTTGACCTTCTGCTTCCTTTACAGGATGGAATGGCTATAATAAAAAAAGTTAAATCCCTGAATGTGAAAAGTGTGTTTATAATGCTTTCGCAAGTCAGCGACAAGGATATGATAGCAAAAGCCTACGAGTTGGGGATTGAGTTTTTTATCAGCAAACCTATCAATGTTATTGAAGTTGTGAATGTGATAAAAAAGGTCGAGGAATACCAGGCAATGAAAAAAACCTTTGAGGCTATTGAATCTACTGCAATGACCCTGGGCCGAGGAGATGCAGGCTACAAAGCGCAAAGACAGGACAATGCAAAAAAAGCGCTGAACCAGATCATGGCTGACCTTGGTATATTGGGTGATTTGGGAAGCAAGGATATAGTCAATATAATCAATATGTTGTATGAAGATGAGGATTTAAGCGAGAAGCTGGAAGAGATGCAGCTGAATGAGCTGCTGAAGCTGCTGCTGGACAGATATGATTCCGAGGGCAGGGGTTTCAGCGGTGATTTCAAGGCTATTGAGATGAGGATACGCAGGACAGTTTCCAAAGCTATGAAAAATATTGCAGCCATGGGAATAGAGGACTTCAGTAATGAGAAGTTTGACCTGTACTGCTCTTCTTTGTTTGACTATGCCGACATAAAAGCGGAAATGGACTTTATCAGAGGCAAGACAATGTATGGGGGAAAGGTAAACATCAAGTCTTTTATAAAAAGGCTGCTGGTAATGGTTGAACAAATTGAATAGTACCGGCCTTTAGGAGTCAATTTTCTAAATCTTCTCAAACATTTAATGTAAATTTACGTTTCTTTCTGTTACTATCTGTTACTATGGTTTTATAATTATGGTATTAAATTGGAGGAGGGACTCTTATGAAAAAGTACATAGTGCTATTACTGGCTGCAGCGTTGGTACTGTCCGCAGCTCTTGCGGGATGTGCTCCGCAAAAAACCAACCTGATATTGGCCACCGGAGGAACATCTGGTACTTACTATCCTTTTGGCGGTTCAATGGCACAGATATTCAATTCAAAAATTGCCAACATGAACGTAACAGCTCAGGCAACAGGTGCTTCCGTTGAAAACCTCAAGCTCATAGGCAAGAAGGAGGCAGAGCTTGCGATAGTGCAGAATGATATGACCGACTATGCTTATGCGGGCGCAGAGGCTTTCAAGGATGCCAAAGTAGAAAATGTAAGGGTTATTGCCAATCTTTATCCTGAAGTAATTCAGATTGTTGCATCTGCCGACAGCGGGATCAACACCCTGAATGATATCAAAGGGAAGAAGTTCTCAGTGGGTGCCCCAGGAAGCGGAGTTGAAGCAAATGCAAGACAGCTGCTGGATGTCATGGGTATGACCTATAATGATTTTTCAGCTAACTACCTGTCCTTTTCAGAATCTGCGGATTCTTTAAAAGACAAGCATATTGAAGGCTTCATGTTTGTATCGGGAGTTCCTAATGCTGCAATACAGGATACTGCCACTACAAGCAACCTTAAATTCATATCAATTTCCGATGATATGATAAAGAAACTTATTGACAAGTATCCATTCTTCACAGAGATAGTTATACCTGCGGGAACTTACAAAGGCCAGAGTGCAGATGTAAAGACCGTTGCGGTAAAAGCAACCCTGATAGTCGGTTCGGAGGTTTCCGAAAAGGTTGTATACGATCTGACAAAGGCCTTGTTTGATAATCAGAAGGAGTTGGCGGAAGCTCATGCAAAGGGTGCCGAGCTTAGCCTTGAAAATGCGGTAAAGGGAGTATCCGTTCCGTTCCATCCCGGAGCAGAGAAATACTACAAAGAAGTAGGCGCTATAAAGTAATTTGGAGGCTGCCGGACTGGAAATATCCGGTCCGGCTTCTTTATTATGAAAAGCTATGTATTTACAGTCATCGTTATAATATCGATCATATTGCTCTTGAATGTACCGATGTTTGACAAATTCACAATTTCCAACGGTAAAACAGGGAAGATAGTCTATATTGACGATATTGACAATGTGAAGGAATTTACGGTAAGTTTCAGACATTCTGTCAACCGTACTCCCGTAAATGAATTTATTAAGATACAGGGGAAAAAATTCATAGTATATAAGACTACTTTCTATTCATATGGCGCAGGTATGCCGGAATTTGACGCATCAGGCAAACAGAAAGTTACAATAGAAAAAGGGCTTGTCCAGATTGAGAATATCGACAGGGAGCTGGAGTGCTTTGCCTACTTAGTGGGAACCTATGCGGATCATACTCTGAGCTACAAGGATATGAGTATGAAGCTTTCAGAGCTTATTGAACCACAGAATCCCGCTTTTTTCAGTGTATCCAAGGTTACACCTTTTGAACTGATTAAGTATTTAATAAATGATAAACCTAAAAAGTGATGTCATTCTGAAGGAGCATGGCGACAATTACAGGCAGGTATTTAGGACTTTTTGCATCGATTAATAGTTATAGTTATAACGCCGGAGACTGGTGACCAGCGGTTGAAGACTGATTCATTATCCGGGAAAAGGAGGGATTTTATGGATAAGGACAAAATTCTTAAAGAACAAGTTCAGGAATTGGACCTGGACGAGATTATGGCAAAATATGATAAAGAGTCAAATTACAGAAAACTTTCGGGAATGCAGTTAAAGATAGTCACTGCATTGGCAATAATGTTTTCGGTTTTTCAGTTATATACCGCTATTTTCGGTGTGCTTCCCGCACAGCTGCAAAGGTCCGTTCACGTTGCCTTTGCCTTTGTACTGACATTTTTGCTGTATCCGCTCAATGATAAAATGCCTAAAAATAAGATGCATTGGATAGATATAAGCTTAGCCGTTATTTCAGGATTTGTGGGACTCTATATTACCTTCAACTACCATGCCCTGATTATGAGAGCCGGGGAGCAGAACAGCCTTGATATATTTGTGGCTATACTTGCGGTGCTTTTTGTACTGGAGGCGGCAAGAAGGGTAGTAGGTCTCCCGATTGTCATTATTTCGAGCACATTTTTGCTGTATGGCAAATTTGGTGCATTTCTTCCGGGGTTTCTCAACCACAGAGGCTACTCCATAGGTAGAATAGTAAGCCACATGTATTACACAACCGAAGGAATACTTGGGACTCCCATAGGCGTGTCATCAACATTCATATTTTTATTTATACTGTTCGGGGCTTTCCTGGATAAGACGGGAATTGGCAAGTTTTTCATAGATTTGGCCAATGCCATTGCGGGGAAATCGATAGGAGGCCCGGCCAAAGTTGCAGTACTTAGCAGTGCTCTTACGGGAACCATTTCGGGAAGCTCGGTTGCAAACACCGTAGGCACGGGAAGCTTTACAATTCCTTTGATGAAAAGTCTGGGTTACAAGCCCGAGTTTGCAGGTGCTGTTGAGGCGGCTGCTTCCACGGGCGGTCAGATAATGCCCCCAATAATGGGAGCAGCGGCATTCCTGATGTCCGAGTTTATAGGGATTCCATACGGAACCATTGCAAAATCGGCAATAATACCTGCATTGCTGTATTTCAGCGGAATATGGATTATGGTCGATCTGGAGGCAAGGAAGACGGGACTTAAGGGAGTTGAGGCGTCAAAACTTCCCAAGCTGGGGAAGGTGCTGAAAGAAAGGTGGTACCTGTTTGCACCCATATTTGTCATAATCTATATGCTTATGAGCGGGACCACACCGATTAAAGCTGCTCTTTACGGAATATATTCTTCAATATTGGTGGGCGCAGTAAAAAAAGAAACAAGAATGAACCTAGGGACATTGCTGGAAGCATTGGAAACAGGGGCGAAAGGTGCATTGGGCGTTGCAATTGCCTGTGCCTGTGCAGGTATTATCGTGGGAACTGTGACGCTTACGGGATTGGGTCTCAAGATGGGTAACGGGCTTGTTGCATTGGCGGGAGGCAAGCTTTTGCCGACTTTGGTGCTTACGATGATATCCTCCCTTATACTTGGAATGGGAGCTCCAACAACCGCAAACTATATAATAACTTCTACAATAGCAGCACCGGCACTTTTAAAGTTGGGAGTAAATGTACTGACAGCCCACATGTTTGTTTTCTATTTCGGAATAATAGCTGATATAACACCGCCGGTTGCTCTTGCTGCTTTTGCGGGTTCCGCAATAGCAAAGAGCGATCCGATAAAAACGGGTATTAATGCGAGTAAGCTTGCCATAGCGGCATTTTTGATACCGTATATGTTTGTTATAAATCCTCAGTTGCTGCTCATTAATACAACAGGGTTTGAAATAGTACAAATAACCGTTACATCCTTGATAGGCATGGTTGGTATAGGGGTGGCTATGCAAGGCTACTTAATGGGAAAGGTCAACCCGCTGCTCAGAGTATTGTTTATGGCCGGAGGTCTTTTCCTTATTGACCCGGGACTGTATACAGACTTGATAGGCATTGCAATAATTGGACTTGGGGTAGCTTACCAGTGGTTCAAATACAAGAAGCCTGCAGCAGCTAATGCATAACAAAAATGCGTCGGAAGACGCATTTTTACTTTTCTTTTTCCGCTTCCATATACTTATCTTTGTTATTTTCTACAAGAGGGAGTATCCTCTGCAATTCGGCAATATGAGCTTCAACCAGCCGATTGATAAGCTGCTCTGTTTTGCTTCGGTCTTCGGGATATTTCAGCTTTACAATCCACCTGGGGTTATATTCCCCTGAGCCGTCAAGCACCTCAATATCAAATGCGCTGTAGATTTCCTCGTCGTACATATCATATATGCCGTAGTACTGATAATCCTCCACATCTGCTGTTGTCAGAGTAAGGTATATGAAGTATTCTTCATCTTCTTCCAGCAGGTATGCGTTTTCTATAAATTCTATTCCGGCTTCAATCCTGTACGAATCTACAGTCTGGGTAAAGAATCCTGTATCCCTATCTTTTTCCATAAGCACAAGTACGTTATATTTATCCATAGTCTGACTCATATACTGAATCCTCACATTCATAATTGTTATTTTTCTGAACATCTTAATACAATTATGTTATAATTCTATATAGTTATTTTAACCGTATTAATGACAGCTTGCAAGGAGTACAAGATGAAAATACCAAATAATACAATAGAAGGAATTTTTATAGAACGGCTGAACAGATTCGAAGGGATTGCAGAGATAAAAGGCAGGAAAGAATTGCTTCACATACCGAATACAGGCCGCTGCAGGGAACTCCTGATTGCTGGAGCCCGTATAATTATCGAGGTAAGGGAGAGCAATACCAGGAAGACACCCTATGAAATGATAATGGTTTATAAAGGGGACCGACTTGTGTCCATAGACTCCCAAGCGCCGAACAAAATAGTTGAAGAAGCGCTAAAAAAAGGCATGATAGAAGAAATAGGAAGTTATGGATATGTAAAAAGGGAAGCATATTACCAAAGCAGCAGGTTTGATTTGTTATTGAAGAAAACGGAGTTTGCCGAAAAAAGCGATTCCTGCTATATTGAAGTAAAAGGAGTCACCCTTGAGAAGGATGGAATTGCTATGTTCCCTGACGCTCCTACGGAAAGAGGCGCAAGACATTTAAGGGAATTGTCGGATGCTCGTAAAGAAGGTTATAGGGCGGCAGTGATTTTCCTTGTCCAAATGGAAGGCACCAGGAATTTTATGGCGAACAGGCTAATGGACAGTCAGTTTGCGGAGGCTTTGACAGCGGCCGGGGACAGCGGAGTGGAAGTCCTTTCTTATGACTGCAGGGTATCAAGGCAAGAAATAGTGATAAATAAAAAGGTCGAGGTTATTTTATAGAAAATATGTAACAGGGCGCGGAGATGTTTCCGTCTATAGTGGCAGTGGACTCGTTCATGCAAATAATAAACTGAGGGAGGAAACCTATGGGATTCAGATATGCACTTTTTGACCTTGATGGAACTTTAATAGACACAAACAGGCTGATATTGGATTCGTTCAAATATACGTACAAAACCTGCCTTGGCCTGGATGTCAGCGAACAGGAAATACTGAGGTGTTTCGGAGAACCCCTGATAGAAACATTGGGAAGATACTCGGGAGACAGAGCGGATGAGCTGTTTAAGACGTATATTGAGTATAATGAACTGCGTCATAACGATACAGTTACCATATTTGAGGGTATTCAGGAGCTTTTGGATAAGCTTGTGGAAAATGGCCGTATCCTTGCCATTGTTACCTCCAAAAGAAGGAAGGTAGCCCTTATGGGCCTTGAATTATTTGATATCAGGAAATACTTTGATGTTTTCCTTGCCCTTGAGGATACGGAGCTGCATAAGCCGAATCCGGCTCCGGTAATAAAAGCACTGGAGCTTCTTGGGGCACATCCATCGGAGGCAATAATGGTAGGGGACAGCGTCTTTGATATTCACTGCGCCCATGGGGCAAATGTAAAGACCGCCCTTGTAAAATGGAGTGTGGCTCATGGCTTTCAGGGGGATGATGTATCGGCTGATTACATAGTACATAACACTGAGGATTTATATAATATCATAACAAAGTGAAAAGCGGCGGAAGGCCGCTTTTATCGCATTTTTATATATTTTTTCTCTACCCATGCCACCGACAGATACATCAATGCTGCAGTCACGGCGAGTATAATAACGCTGGTCATTACCAGATCCATTTTAAATACCTGGCCCCCATATATAATAAGGTATCCGAGGCCTGCACTTGATACAAGAAACTCCCCTACGATTACACCTACAAGGGACATGCCTACATTTATTTTAAGGGTTGATATTATATCGGGGATACTGGACGGAAGCACTACTTTTCTGAGTATTTGCGCTTTAGTGGCTCCAAAGGTTTTAAGTAGTTTTATTTTATCCTCATCGCAGTTCTTGAAGGACTGGTAAACATTAAGTATGGTCACAATAATAGATAGGAGAAGGGCCATAACTATAATTGAACCGGCGGTTCCGCCGATCCATACAAGTATGATCGGTCCTAAAGCCGTTTTGGGCAATGCATTGAATACTACCAGGTAAGGGTCCAGGATTCTGGCAGTAAACCTTGACCACCAAAGAATAACGGCAATAAAAGTACCTAATATTGTACCGGATAGGAAGCCTATGACGGTTTCATAAATTGTAATCCCCGTATGGAGGAATAAGGAGCCATCCCTTGAGAGTACCGCTATGGTTTTTGCGATTCTTGTAGGCTGGCTCATAATAAAGGGATCTATCCACTTCATAATTGCTGCAATTTCCCAAAAAACAAATATTGCAACCAGTATTATTATCCTCGACAGTATTACAGCCCTATGCTCCGATCTTTCTTTCCTGATAAATTCCAGATGCTCCGCCGAGTGCTGAGTAATGGGAATGATGTATTCTTCAGACATGGACATCAAGCTCCTTCCATATTTTATTGAAGTAGACCCTGAATTCGGGAGCTTCTCTGCAGACTATCGGGGTTTTTTGCCCATCGATAGTCAGTAAGATATCATGCTCTGATTTTAATTCGGCAGGTCTCCGGGTGAACACAATTACTCTGTCCGACATTGACACTGCTTCTGCTATGTCATGGGTTACAAGGATTGCCGTTTTTTCTTCCTTTTTGATTATGAGCCATATTTCCTCGGAAATGGCGAGTCTGGTCTGATAGTCAAGAGACGAAAAAGGCTCATCCAGAAGAAGTATTTCCGGGTTGACCGCCAATGTTCTGATAAGGGCTGCCCTTTGGCGCATTCCTCCTGACAGCTGCTTTGGATAGTAATTTTTGAATTCACCGAGGCCATATTCTTCAAGCAGCCTTTCTGCATTCCTCAGGGTTTCTTTGTTAAGTTTCCTTTGAATTTCAAGTCCTATGATTGTATTCTTGAGTATTGTGAGCCATTCAAACAGATGATCCCTTTGAGGCATATAACCGACATTGCTTGATATTCCTTTTACAGGCTCATTATTAATCAAGATCTCACCGGTGGAGGATTTTATGAGCCCCGAGATGAGAGAAAGCAAAGTAGACTTGCCGCAGCCGCTGGGGCCTACAATGCTCACAAACTCTCCTCTTCTTATGTCCAGGGATAAATTTCTAATGGCCTGGGTTTCACCGTCAAGTGTATGGTAGTTCATTGTCACATTTTTCAGCTCCACTACCGTGTCCACTGCCACACCCCCAGATAGTTCTTATAACTCCATATTATTCATCTAATCTCCCACTGGTGATTAACAGGTAAATAAAAAATGCGCATCAGCGCATTTTTCAACAGTTACTTTACTGTCTCCACTGCTTTCTTTGCAAATTCCTGGGTCACAATCTGATCATACTCCACCTTTTTATCCAGCTCCCCGGCGGATTCCATTACCGCCTGCAGCCCTTCCAGAGCCTCGGGGTTTGTGATTGGGTGATCACACCAGGCATTGATTTCCTTATACCTTTTACAAACTGCAATAAGTATATCATCTTCCGAATCAGGGAAGAAGGGCTTTATTTCTTTGGCTATTTCCTCCGGGCTATGGTCACGAACCCAAAGCTGGCCTTTGAAAAATGCATTTGTAAACCTCTGTATCAGTTCGGGGTCCTTCTCAATGCGGCTCTTGGCTGCAAAGTATGCCGTATACAAAATTAATCCGCTTTCTTCACCTACTGAGGAAACTATTTTTCCTGCATTTTCTTTTTCAAGCATTGAGGCTGTGGGTTCGAACAAAGCGACATAGTCGCCGGTCCCACCCTTGAAGGCGCCGGCAGTAGCCGTAAACTGCAAATTAGTTATTAATTCCACATCCTTACCCGGTGTCAATCCATGCTTCTTCAGTACATATTCAAGGGTCATCTCCGGTACTCCTCCGGGCCTTCCTCCGATTATCACCTTTCCTTTTGTATTCTCCCATTTGAAATTCGGCTCATTGTTCCGTGAAACCAGGAAGGAACCGTCGCACTGGGTAATTTGCGCAAATATTACCGCATAGTCCTCTTTGCCCTGATTATATACGTAGATAACAGCCTCAGGACCGGCAAAACCTATATCGCACTGACCCGAAAGCAATGCGGTCATTGTCTTATCCGCACCCTGGCCTGTAGTAAGCTGTATTTCCAGGCCCTGCTCTTCAAAAAAGCCCTTGTTGATTGCAACATAATGCGGAGCATAGAAAATAGAACGTACTACTTCATTAAGCCTGACAGTGGTTAGTTTTTTTTTGCTGCAGCCGGCAGAAAACATTGCCACAGAAGATAAGACAATAATGGCAATCATTGTTATTGATATTAATCTGGCATACTTTCTCACCAAATACCCCCCAAAATTTTATTATTGATAATGAGCTATTATTTCATTTTATGCCACGCTTTTTTATTTTGGGATAGTACATTTTATTGTTTTTTGCAAATGCGGAATATGCAGCATCTCACGAATTGAGCTCTGTCAAATTTTAACCGGTACACTTGATGATATTTAAATTTACTTGTGGGAAATATAATAATGCAGTTTAAAACATAGCACAATACGCAGCAATTGAAAGTAAAAAAGTTTTAAGCAGAACAGTATGTACTAAGACCTGTTTTTGGGAGGTGGGCTATGAATACTCCTAACGTGTTGACCATTACGAGGCTTTTATTGATTCCGGGTTTTGTTTACTATTATTTTTCACCATTGGAAAATGGGGATGGAATAGCTGTAATACTATTTTCGATTGCAGGCTTCACCGACATACTTGACGGTTTTATAGCCCGCAGGTTCAATCTTGTTACGAGGCTGGGAACAGTGCTTGACCCTCTTGCAGATAAACTGATGCTTTTTACGGTTCTTGCAAGTATAACAATGAGGGGGCAGATACCCTTCTGGATAATAGCCGTTGTTGTAATCAAGGAGACTTTACTTGTACTGGGCGCAATTACTCTTTTCAACGATCATGACATAGTGGTACCTGCAAACGGATATGGGAAGCTCTCAACAATTGCTTTTTACACTGCTATTATAGCTGTAGCCCTTGATATGCCCTATGGCCGGATTATGTTGTATGGGTTTGTGATGGCAACGGTTGTGGCATTGGCGGTATATATAAACAGCTATATAAGTATCAGGCGCAGGCAAATGGATCTTATAAAAAAATAGTATTGACAAAACCGTACAGTTTTAATAGAATGTAGTATAATTAGATACGAGATACGAGGTACGAGGTACGAGGGATAATAGAAGGCCTTCGAAGAACCTGCCCGGGAAACTCGAATCTCGAATCTGGAGTCTCGAATCTGAATAAACAGGCAATGAGGAAGAGGAGTAGACAATAACCGCCTCTTAGAGAGAAGAACCCGCAGGGTGGAAGGTTTTTCAGGAAAGGTGCTGTCGAAGGTAGCTTCTGAGCTCCTGATGCGAACAGAGTAGCAGCAGGCGGGTCTGCCCGTTATAGTTCAAAGAGCCGGTGTTTGCCGGAAATAAGGTGGTACCGCGAAATATACCTTCGTCCTTAATATGGACGGAGGTTATTATTTTTTTGGCATACTATATTTAGGGAGGAATTAAAATGGATGAATCAAAAAACATTGATAAGACTTATGATCCGAAACAGGTGGAAGAGAGATTGTACAATAAATGGGTAGAGGAAGGGTATTTCACACCGGTAATCGACAATAGCAGGGAGCCTTATACCATAGTAATACCGCCGCCAAATATAACCGGACAGCTCCATATGGGCCATGCCATGGACAACACTATTCAGGATATACTTATAAGGTGGAAAAGGATGCAGGGATATGTCACCCTTTGGCTTCCCGGCACTGACCATGCAAGTATAGCTACGGAAGCCAAAATAGTTGAGTCGCTGGCAAAGAAAGGCAAAACCAAGTACCAGCTTGGAAGGGAAAAATTCCTGGAGATGGCCTGGGATTGGAAACTTGAATACGGCGGAAAGATATTGGAACAGCTGAAGAAGCTTGGAAGCTCCTGTGACTGGACCAGAGAAAGGTTTACATTGGACGAGGGCTGTTCAAAGGCGGTTATTGAGGTTTTCATACGGCTTTATGAAAAGGGGCTCATATACAGGGGTGAGAGAATAATTAACTGGTGCCCCAAATGCAAGACCTCCATATCGGATATAGAAACTATCTATGATACTGCGGAAGGCCATTTCTGGCATATAAAATATCCTTTGAAAGAAGGCGGCGGGTATCTGGAAATTGCCACTACAAGGCCTGAGACAATGCTTGGAGACACTGCAGTGGCAGTCAACCCCAAGGATGACAGATACAAGCATATGGTTGGAAAAACCCTGGTGCTTCCTTTGATGAACAGGGAGATACCCGTAATAGCAGATGAGTACGTTGATATGGAATTTGGGACCGGAGCCGTAAAAATTACACCGGCCCACGATCCCAATGACTTTGAAGTAGGCATCAGGCATAACCTGCCAATGCCCAGGATAATGAATGATGACGGTACAATAAACAGTCTGGGCGGGCAATACGAGGGCATGGACAGATACGAGGCAAGGGAAAGAATAGTGAAGGATCT
>Ga0116161_1000825_pt1 | contig 33952 bp, 30 predicted proteins | sample AD_JPNAS3_MetaG_FD_89877 | JGI IMG/M metagenome (GOLD analysis project Ga0116161, IMG submission 89877) | Active sludge microbial communities of municipal wastewater-treating anaerobic digesters from Japan - AD_JPNAS3_MetaG | ecosystem: Engineered > Bioreactor > Anaerobic > Digestate | place... | reverse complement strand
GTGCTTCTGCTGTCGGGTATACGTGAAATATTGATTATCTCAACACCGCAGGACATTCATTTGTATGAAAATTTATTGGGTGATGGCAAAGAGCTTGGAATAGATATACAGTATGCCATTCAACCTTCTCCGGACGGATTGGCACAGGCTTTTATCATTGGAGAGGAATTTATCGGAAATGACACTGTCTGTATGATATTGGGCGATAATATTTTTTATGGATTTGATTTTTCCAAGATTTTGAGAGAAGCTGCTCAGTTAAAAGAAGGAGCCATCGTGTTTGGATATTATGTGCGTGATCCGGAACGTTATGGAGTTGCTGAATTTGACGCCAAAGGCAGGGTAATCAGTTTGGAGGAAAAACCTGCGAAACCAAAATCAAATTATGCGGTGACCGGTTTGTATTTTTATGGAAATGATGTGATTGAGAAAGCTAAGTCTTTAAAGCCTTCCAAGAGGGGAGAATTAGAGATTACAGACTTAAACAGGTTGTATTTGGAGGAAAATCGTTTGAGTGTAAAACTTATGGGGCGTGGTATGGCCTGGTTGGATACCGGAACACACGATAGTCTGTTAGATGCTTCTAATTTTATAGCAACCATCGAAAGCAGACAAGGTTTGAAAGTTGCCTGTATCGAAGAAATAGCCTATAGAAACGGTTATATTGATAAAGAACAGCTGCTTAAATTGGCTGAACCGCTTAAAAAGAATCACTACGGAGAGTATTTGATAAAAATTGCTGATGAAAAAGTTTTTGACTGATGGAAATTATTCATACACCCATTGAGGGATTATTAATTATTAAACCGCGTATTTTTGAAGACAAGCGGGGATTTTTCTTTGAAAGCTTCAATCGCAATAAATACATTGAAGCAGGTATTGACCAGGATTTTTGCCAGGATAATCTTTCTAAATCTTCTTATGGGGTTGTCAGGGGTTTACACTATCAGTTACATCCCTACAGTCAGTCTAAATTAGTATCAGTTGTCGTCGGTACTGTATGGGACGTGGCTGTGGATTTAAGAAAGGATTCCCCTACCTTCGGTAAATGGTATGGTGTTGAGTTGTCGGCCGCAAATAAATTACAATTTCTACTGCCCAAAGGTTTTGCACATGGATTTTCCGTATTGAGTGAAACGGCTATTTTTTCATATAAGTGCGATGATTATTACAATCAGTCAGCCGAAAGGGGTATCATGTACAACGACCCATTTCTGAATATCGATTGGAAAATACCGGCTGATAAAATATCGTTGTCTTCGAAAGACGGACTCCATCCTTCCTTTCAGGAAGCCGAAATGAATTTTTAAAGTGCTCAAAAGGTAAAAAATCATGCAAACCGTATTAGTAACAGGCAGCAAAGGACAGTTGGGAAATGAGATCCAAGTATTGGCGCCTTCTTATCCACAATTCAATTTTATCTTTACCGATATTGAAGAGTTAGACATCTGCAATCGTCAGTCTGTCGACGATTTTTTTGCCGCACATAAAATCGATCTTTTGATCAACTGTGCAGCTTATACCGCTGTGGACAGGGCGGAAGATGACAGATTGATGTGTTATCAGATCAATAAAGATGCAGTAGGATATTTAGGGGAGGCTTCCGCGCGTCATGGGGTGAAGATGTTGCATATCTCCACCGATTATGTGTTTGATGGAAAGAGCTACATACCGTACACAGAAGAGATACCGATGTCTCCCACATCGGTATATGGGCAGTCAAAGGCTGAAGGAGAACAGTTGCTTACTTCCGTTTTGCAGGATGCTGTTATAGTCAGGACCTCCTGGCTCTATTCATCATTTGGTAATAATTTCGTAAAGACCATGCTTAGGTTGGGCAGGGAGCGTACAAGCCTGCAAGTTGTTTTTGATCAAGTTGGAACACCCACCTATGCAGCCGATTTGGCGGATGCATTGTTGCAAATCATCAGTGCCGGGAAACTTATTCCCGGTATCTATCATTATTCCAATGAAGGCGTATGTAGCTGGTACGATTTTGCTCTTGCGATTTTTAAATTGGCAAAAATTGAATGCGATGTGTTACCAATCAACAGTAAGGATTATCCTACAAAAACACCCCGTCCGCATTATAGTGTACTGAATAAGCAAAAAGTAAAATCCATCTATAATTTACGAATTGCGCACTGGGAAGACAGCCTGAGACTTTGTATCCAAAAGTTAGAAAACCGATAATTCTTTGAGTCTTATCTCAGTTTGGCTCCCAGTTCTTGTTCGAAATTCTTGATCAGTTTTTTCATAACAGTGTCTATTTCTGCATCAGTCAATGTTTTGGCAGCATCTTGAATGTAGAAACTTACGGCATATGACTTTTTCCCCGGATCAAGATTTTTACCTTCGTATACGTCGAATAGATTAACCTTTTTGAGGAGCTTTTTTTCTGTTTTAAAGGCAATTTTTTCTATGGTTTCAAAGCTAATGTTTTTGTCTAACAATAATGCCAGATCCCTCCTTACTCCGGGAAATTTTGGCATGTCATTAAATAGTATGCGGTGTCGTTTGACTTCTTTCAAAATATTTTCCCAGGACAAATCAGCAAAATAAACAGGTTGTCCGATACCGGTTGCTTTCAACAGTGTTCCATGCACGATACCGTAGGTAGCCAAATTTCTGTTTGAGAGCGTTTTAATGGTGATGGCTTCACTGAATATATCATTTTCACAGGGAGCATAAACTAACTTGGAAAAATCGACACCCACTCTTTTTAAAATATTTTCAACATAAGCTTTCAGGTCATACACGCTGACATTTTGAGCTGTTTGTGTCCATGACGGTGCATGTTTTTGTCCCGTCAGCCAAATGCCTAAGTGAAACTCTTCATGATAGGCAGAGAGCAGATCATCGCTGGTATTTTTATTGCGTGCACTTTCATCACCTGCTTTTTCGTTATTTACATACTGGTAGCAATTGCCGAATTCATATAGCTTTAAATCGGCATGCTGTCTGTTTATGTTATGAGCAATGCTTTCCAGTCCGCCGAACAATAAGGTTTGACGCATTACATTCAAATCATTGCTTAAGGAATTGATGATTTTTACGCTTTTGTTTTCCGGATAAGTTGATAACTCCCGGTAATAAGCTCCTTTTGTCAGCGAATTATTCATGATCTCAAAGAAACCTTGCGCGGTCAGCTGTCCGGAAATCAATTGCTGCAAACGTTGATTTTTTGAGTCGTTGATATGGCTTACAGCATAAGATAAATTATGTTCTATTTCAACATTATTGTATCCATATATGCGCAGAATATCCTCAATTACATCAACATCCCTCTGTACATCGACTCTGTAGGTCGGAATTTGCAATAAATATCCCGCCTCATCACTTCGAAGGATAGCCATCTCTAAGGCCAATAAGATTTTCTCTATGACAGGTCTTTCGATTTCTTTACCAATCAAATTGTGCGTTTTTTGAATCGAAATACTGACTTTAGCGGGTTGGATCACCTTGGGATACACATCCACGACTTCGCTGGAAATTTCTCCTCCGGCTATTTCCCGGATCAACATGGCACAACGTTTCAACACATATACCGTGTTGGAAGGGTCGCATCCTCTTTCGAAACGAAAGGAAGCATCGGTATGTAAATCGTGCAATTTAGAGGTTTTGCGTATACTGACAGGATTAAAATAGGCACTTTCCAGGAAGATATTGGTTGTGGTTTCAGTCACCCCGGAGTCAATACCTCCAAAGACACCCCCAATACACATGGGGTTTTCAGCATCACAAATCATCAAATCTTCAGCACTTAATTTACGTACCACGCTGTCTAATCCGGTAAAAGGTGTAGCATTAGGCATGGTTCTCACCCTAACACGCTTTCCTTGAATTTTATCTGCATCGAAAGCATGCAAGGGCTGTCCGGTTTCATGCATGACATAATTGGTGATGTCAACTATGCTGTTGATGGGACGTAAACCAATGCTATTTAACCTGTCTTTTAACCACTGTGGAGACTCTTTAACCTTGACATTGGCAATGGTTACAGCCGAATATCTCGGGCATGCCTCAGGAGATTCAATATCTACCGGAATTGTCAAAGCAGTACTTTGAACTTTAAAATTACTTACATCAGGCTTTGTCAACTTGATGTTTTTATTGCGGATGGAAAAATAGGCAGCCAAATCACGTGCTACACCATAATGAGAAGTAGCATCACTCCGGTTAGGAGTAATGTCAATTTCAAAGACATGATCGTCCTCAATATCATAGTATTCTTTGGCTAAAGTCCCTACTTTTACGGTTTCCGGCAGCACAATGATTCCGTCATGGCTTGTTCCGACACCTATTTCATCTTCAGCACAGATCATCCCGAAAGATTCAACGCCTCTTATTTTGGATCGTTTAATGGTGAACGTTTTGTCTTCTGAATACAATTTAGTACCGATGGGAGCCACTATCACTTTCTGACCGACAGCTACATTGGGAGCACCGCAAACAATTTGTAAAGGGCTTTCGTCACCGATATTTACGGTCGTTACCGACAAGTGATCTGAGTTTTCATGTTTTTCGCAAGTCAAAACCTCACCAACTACCAAACCTTCCAAACCACCTTGAATCGTCTGGACCTTTTCAACACCACCCACTTCCAAACCGATAGAAGTGAGAATTGTACTTAATGCTTCAGCAGGTATATCTAAATTGATATAGTCTCTTAACCAGTTATAAGAAATTTTCATTGAAATGAATGTTTTTTTAATGACTTGCAAATTTACATCAATTAATTAGATTGACAATTTTTTGGGAGAAGTTTGGGAATGATGATAGGGTAGTTGGTAGTTAGTAGTTAGTAGTTAGTAGTTAGTAGTTAGTAGTTTTGGAAGTTAGGGAAGTTAAGGAGAAGTTAAAGAAGTTAGCGTGTTCCGAGTTCCGGGGTCGCGAGTTTAGCTTTTGGCTTTTAGCTTTTGGCTTTGTTCTTCGTTCATCGTTCTTAGTTAAATTTGTCTTTGTTCTTTTGTCTTTACTCTTTGTTCTCAGTTCAACAATTCAACAATTCAACGATTCAACAATTCAACGATTCAACAATTCAACGATTCAACAATTCAACGATTAAACAGTTCAACGATTAAACAGTTCAACAATTCAACAAAATTAAACATTAAACAATTTGTCTTTATTCTTTGCTCTTTGTTCCTCTGATAAAAATCTTGAAAATTGCACAAAATGTTGCAAGTTGTGCAAAATATATTTATTTTTGCAGCCGTAATTTTAAATCCAATCAAAAATGATTAAAGAAAATTTCATCAAACTATTTGAAGATGCATTCCAAAAGTATTGGGATTTGCCTGCATACAGCAATTACGGTGAGGATACAACTTTGACCTATGCTGATGTAGCTAAACGTGTAGCCAAATTGCATATCTTGTTTGAACAATGTAATATTCAGCCGAATGATCACATTGCCCTGATTGGACGCAATAATGCTAATTGGGCTATAACCTATCTGGCGACTGTGACTTATGGAGCCATCATTGTACCTATTTTACAAGATTTTAATCCTAATGATGTGCATCATATTTCAAATCACTCTGAATCCAAATTGTTGTTTGCTAGCGACAATATTTGGGAAAACCTGGAAGAGGAAAAACTGCAAACCGTACAAGCGGTGTTCTCGTTGACCAATTTCAATTGCATTACGATCATAGATAGAAGGGAAGAAAATGAAAAGGCTGGAGTAGAGCCGATTTTGGAGCGCCGAAACTTGAGACCTGAGGTGATTAGTTCGATTTTTAAATCAAAGTATCCGCAAGGTTTCTACAAAGAACATGTAAAATATATTGATAAGGATAATTCGGAATTGGTTTCCATCAATTATACTTCCGGAACCACGGGATTTAGCAAAGGGGTGATGACCAGTGGAAATGCATTGGCGGGAAATATTATGTTTGCCGTTGGCACCGGAATTATCAAGGAAGGATACAAACTCATCTCATTTTTACCCTTGGCGCACTCCTATGGTTGTGCTTTCGACTTTTTGACGACCACCTGCATAGGTTGCCACGTTCATTTCTTAGGAAAGATACCGTCACCCAAGATATTATTAAAGGCTTTTGCTGAAATTAAACCCAATGTAATTTTCCTTGTTCCGCTTATCATCGAGAAGATATATAAAAGACAAATTCAGCCTATGATAGCCAAACCAACTATTCGTTGGGTATTGAAGATTCCGTTATTGGATCAAACCATTTTGTCCGCCATACGTAAAAAACTGATACAGGCATTTGGTGGTGAGTTTGTTCAGTTGGTGTGCGGTGGAGCTCCCATGAATGCAGAAGTAGAGGATTTTTTGCAAAAGATTAAATTTCCTTATACCGTTGGATACGGTATGACTGAATGTGCGCCCCTCATCAGTTTTACGCCTGCTGACCGTTTTGTTCCAAAATCATCAGGAGAAGTGATTCCTGTGATGGAAGCAAAAATTATAAAAGCCGATCCCGAAACAGGTATAGGTGAAATTTGTGTCAGAGGCGAAAACTTAATGTCCGGTTACTATAAAAATCCCGAAGCTACAGACAGTATCATTGATGAGGATGGATGGCTGCATACGGGTGATTTGGGTACAATTGATAAACAAGGTAATATTTTTATCAAGGGAAGAAGTAAAAGTATGATTTTGGGTTCAAGTGGTCAGAATATCTATCCGGAAGAGATAGAGGCAAAGCTCAACAATATGCCGTATGTGATGGAAAGTCTTGTAGTAGAGAATCGTGGGAAATTACATGCTTTGGTATACCCGGACTACGAAGCGGTTGATTTGGAAAATCTGAATCAGAAACAATTGGAAAGAGTGATGGAGGAAAATAGAGTGGCACTCAATAGTATGACTGCTTCTTATGAAGCCATTCTCAAGATTCACTTATATCCAAATGAATTTGAAAAAACCCCGAAAAAGAGCATCAAAAGATATCTTTATTCAACAGCTTTTCAAAAAGATTCTGATGCTAATGGACAATAAATTTCGGCTATTTGTAAAAAAAAGTTGGTAAAAACCAAAAAAAGCATCAAAAAGTTTTTTTATTCTAAAAATTAAGTGTAATTTTGCGGGGATTTTGAATTGCAAACTATATTTATGTCGAATTTTTAAAGATTTTGAAAAATGAAAAAATTATTTTTATTATTTGCCGTTGCTTCATTTTTTGTAGCATGTGCACCTAAAGCTGCAGAAACAACTGAAGAAGAAGCTGTTGTAACAGAAGAAGTTGTAGTTGTAGAAGAAGAAGCTCCTGCTGAAGAAGCTCCTGTAGAAGAGGCAGCTCCTGAAGTTCAATAAAAAAATTAAATTAAGAAAAAAGGAAGTCCGTTATGCGTAACGGACTTTTTTTGTTTCCAGGGGTTAGGTTTTAAGTTTGAGAGTTCCAAACTTTAAAAATGCAATAATTTGATGTAAATTTGCGGTTTTAAAAAATAATGACATGGTTTTGAGAATTGCTGTACAAGCCAAAGGACGTTTGTTTGATGATACGATGTCCCTGCTACATGAAACAGGTATTAAATTGGAATCGGCGAAGAGATTGCTGTTGGTGTCTGCAACCAATTTTCCATTGGAGGTGTTGTTCCTTCGCGATGATGATATTCCGCAATCTGTTGCTGACGGTATTGCCGATATCGGTATTGTAGGAGAGAATGAATTTGTTGAGAAAAGAAAACGAGCTTTGATTGTCAAGCGTCTTGGCTTTAGCAAGTGCCGTTTGTCGTTAGCTATACCTAAAGGAATAAATTATCCGGGTATTCATTGGTTTGATGGAAAAACCATTGCGACTACCTATCCGAAAGTGTTGGGAGATTTTTTGAGAGAGAAAAAGATCAATGCAGATATCCACGTAATTACAGGCTCTGTTGAGATTGCTCCAAGTATAGGCCTGGCAGATGCTATTTTCGATTTGGTGAGCTCAGGCAGTACACTTGTCACTAATCATCTGAAAGAAGTAGAAGTTGTGATGAAGTCAGAGGCTGTCTTGATCAAACATCCTGATCTTTCCGCTGAGAAGACAGCCATTTTGGAAGAACTTTTATTCCGAATAGAATCAGTGCTGTTGGCTGACGACAAGAAATATGTTTTGATGAATGTCCCTACCGAAAATATACCGAAGATTGTAGAAGTGTTGCCCGGCATGAAGAGTCCGACCGTTCTTTCCCTGGCTAAAGAGGGATGGAGTTCTTTGCATGCAGTTATCTCTGAAAAAGAGTTTTGGAATATCATAGGGAAGTTGAAGGAATTGGATGCTGAAGGAATTTTGGTGGTACCTATTGAAAAAATGATTTTATAATGTCGTTTTACCATGAATTTATGCATCGATCAAGGAAATACCAATACGAAGATTGCTATTTTTGATCAAGATAATATTGTTGGCCTGAGTGTACATGAAAATCCGGATTTACAGGTTTTTAAAAAGATATTTGAATCTCACCGCCCTGTAGAACATGTCATTTTATCAAGTGTCATTGACTGTCAAAGCGATTTGTTGTCTTTTTTGCAAAAGTACAGTAAAAAGTTTTTTTGGTTAGACCATCATACTCCATTACCCATTGTCAATCGATATGAAACTCCGGAAACGCTTGGTAAAGACAGGTTGGCAGCTGTTGTCGGTGCGGCATCAATTCAAAAGAATACCGATCTTTTGGTAATTGATATAGGTACGGCCATTACCTATGATTTCATCAATGCTGAAGGAGTTTATACCGGTGGCGATATCACGCCGGGCATAGATTTAAGATTGAAATCTTTACATCACTTTACGCAACGGTTGCCACGGGTAGAATTTGATGAGCAGGTCGGTTTTATGGGGACCAATACTACAACGGCCATTCAATCCGGAGTGCTATATGGTATTGTGTCAGAGATAGATGGATACATCAATCGACTTATGCGAAAATATCCTAAACTTTCAGTTTTTTTAACAGGAGGTGGTGCCGTTTACTTTGAAAAGAGATTAAAAAGTGCCATCTTTGCAAACGAAAATTTGGTGTTAATCGGCCTCAATAGAATATTGGAATATAATGTTAAAAACAATTAAGCCCTTTTTGTTGGTTTTTGTTCTTTTTCTTGTACAGTTATCTGTTGGGCAGAACAATACTAATTCTCCTTATACCCGGTACGGTTATGGAGAACTTGTTGATGTGAACTCGGCAGAACAGCGCGCCATGGGAGGTGTTGCACTTGGATTAAGAAACAATTCCATGATCAATCCGGTAAATCCGGCTTCGTATAGTGTTGTAGATTCTACATCCTTTATGTTTGATTTTGGTGTGAGTGGGTTGCTGTCCGCGTTTTCCGATGCCAGTGGGCGAATTGTAAGTTTTACTTCTAACATTGAATATATCAACCTGCAGTTTCCCATAACAAAATGGTTGGGATTAAGCGCCGGTTTATTACCTTATTCATTTTCCGGGTATAACTACTACGATACCGATTCGATTGAAATGTTCGATCATACTTCTACATCAACTTATGCCAATTATTCCAGGAAATATGTGGGCAGTGGGGCTATTAGTCAGATTTATACCGGATTGGGATTGAAATTGTTCGACCACATAGCTTTGGGTGTAAACGCCTATTATATGATGGGTGGTTCATCTAATAGCAGTTCGATCCTGTTTGACAACAAGGATTTCAGTTCGTCTTCTTCTACACAAGAAAATGTGATTGTGGTCAATAGTTTTAGATTTAGATATGGTTTGCAATTGTTTCATACTTTCAAGGAAAATCACGGGTTGACAATAGGTGGAATTTATGAACACAAAGCACCATTTGGGGGAGAGTTTCTGCAATATAATTATGGTATACCCGCTGATACTGTGTCGTATGATCACCATTTTGGATTACCTACAACCTACGGCGTGGGGGTTAATTATGTGTTTAAAAACAAATTGACGTTGTCGGCAGACTATATGATGCAGAGATGGGGAGATGCTTTGTTTTTTGGCAAGACAGATAGTCTGACCAATAGAAACAAAATAGCTGTTGGAGCGGAATATATAATAAATCCGAGAGGAAATAAATATGTTGACAGGATGCGTTATCGTGCAGGCATCAACCTGCAAGAGTCGTATTTTAAAGTTGACGGTCAGGTTCCCCCGAAGAACTTCGGCATTAGTTTTGGCGTGGGGTTGCCTTTGCGTACAACTAACACGATGTTAAATGCATCGTTTGAATATGGAAAAGTTGGAGACAAGACGCTTTTGAGACAAGATTATTTTAAATTTACTTTTAATGTTGTCTTCAACGAAAATTGGTTTTTTAAGAGAAAATTATAACATTAAGTAAAGATAGATTTTATGAAAATTATGAAAAAATTAATTTTATTGTCGTTGAGTATAGTTGTTTTGACTAATTGTTATGCTCAAAGAAGGACAAGAAGAGCAGCTAAAGAAGAGGTGACCCCGGTAGAAGTTGTAACTCCTCAGGAGCCGGTAGCAGAAGAACCCACTGGTGAGCCTATCATTACAGAGGAGTGTTTGATAAACTTAAGTTTGTTTAATGAGTCTGCTAAAAATCAACAATATGCTGACGCGTTGGATTCCTGGAATCAGGTGTTTGATAACTGCCCGAATGCCAACAGAGCTATTTACAGCCATGGACGTAATATATTACATTGGCTGTTGAGTCAGCAAACGGATGAGGCCAAATATCAGGAGGTCTTTGATAGACTGATGTTGATGTATGACAAACGCATACAGTATTTTGGAGATGATCCCAGATATTCTATACCTTGGATTAAAGGATTAAAAGCCTTGGATTATATCGTGTTTGTCAAGAATGACGAATTGAAAGAGCCTGCCTATCAATGGTTAGAAGAAGCCATGGACGGATTGGGTGACGAAACGGAAATAGAGGTGATTAGACAGTTTGTTATTTTGTCAGACAGACTCTATGCCAACGATAACGCACATGGTGACAAATACATTGCTGACTACTTAAAAGCCAATGACCTATTGGAATCTATCATTGAGAAAGTTCAGGATTCAGATTCAATACTTGCTGCTCAGGCAACGCAATATAAGAATGGATTGGACATTGTGTTCGCCGAAAGTGGGGCAGCCGATTGCGAAACATTGGATGGATTATACGAAGACAAGATAGCTGCTAATGAAGATGATTTAGGGTATCTGAATAAAATTATTTCTTTTTACAGAAGAGTTAGATGTGTAGAATCAAAAGTATATTTTGATGCTGCTGAAAAAGCACATAAAATTCAACCAACTGCCGAATCTGCAAGTGCATTAGCTGCTATGTCGTATAATCAGGAGGAATTTCAACAGGCGGTCAATTACTATGAGGATGCTACCAGATTAAGTGAGATTGACGAAGATAAAGCGGATTATCAATACAAAATTTCCCAGATCTATTACTCCAAAATAGGAGATTATCCTCGTACCAAGACTCATGCTCTAAATGCATTGGAATATGATTCGTCATTGGGTAGCGCTCACATGATTATTGGACTTGCCTATGCTGCCGCAAAAGGAATTTATGACGATCCGGTATTGTCTAAATCTGTGTTCTGGGTGGCTGTTGATAGATTGAACAAAGCCAAACAAGTAGATCCTTCTTTGACAGAAGATGTGGATAAGCTGATTGCTACCTATGTTCGCCATTTCCCCTCCAAAGAAGATATTTTCTTTAAGCCTGAGCTTAATAATGGAAAATCTTTTTATGTAGGTGGATGGATAGGAGAAACTACAATTTGCAGATAATAGGCTTTGAGGTATTTGCAGAAAAAATATGATTATAAAAACATTACAACCGCCTTTTCGGTGGTTGTTGTGTTTTTTTTACTTTTTTCATGCAATACTTCCGTAACTGAACAGATTGATTTGGAGTTAAGCTCCGGTGAAGTTCCACGTTTGCATACATCTGATGTTACAACGGTTATATCAGATTCGGGAATAACCCGATACAGAATATATACACCAATATGGAACGTTTATGATGATATTTCGAAACCGTATTGGGAGTTTCCGGTTGGGGTGCATTTTGAACGTTTCGATGAAGATTTGACCGTTGACGCCAATGTCCATTGCGAATATGCCAAGTTTCTTGAAAAAGAAAAAATCTGGGAGTTGAAGGGAAATGTCCGGGCTACTAATATCAAAGGTGAATTGTTTGAGACAGAGCAACTTTTTTGGAACCAGAGGACTGAAAAAATCTATTCGGATAGCTTGGTCACAATTACCCAGGAAGATTATATCATCAATGCGCAAGGCTTTGAATCGAATCAGCAGATGACCAAGTATACCTGGAAGCAAACTCAGGGGATTTTTCCTGTAGAAGAAGAGGAAGAGCAAAATTAGAAGTAAAGGTCTCCGGTATAATTCTTTTATTGGAGATTTTGACAAATTAGATAATCAAGGTGTTGCAGATGTTGAGAAATATCCGGATTTTTATGTTTTTACTGCTATCTCCGGTTTTACTGTCGGAAAACGACCCTACATCCGTAGAAATCATACAATCTGTAAAGACCTGGCAAATCGTTGATAAGTTTGCTACTGTTGATTCTATTCCTCCGGACACGGCACATTTAAATTTTCAAAATGCCAACCACATCGATCGTTTCAGTATATCCAATGCTTATCGTGGAAATTTAGGTTCGCCTGTTCAGCCTAAAGTCTATTTTGACAGACCACTGAAACACGATTTTATTTTTGCAGAGGCCTATTATCCATACATGGCTCAGGTTGAGTCAGCCACGTTTTATAATACTACCAAACCATTCACGAGTCTATACTATCTCAGCGGTGGAACTCATTATTACAAGGATGAACAGATCAAGTTTTTATTTTCAGCTAATGCCAATAAGAAGCTGAATCTTGGATTTACATTGGATTATCTTTATGCGCGGGGCGAATACACAAACCTTGGAACTAAAAGATTCGCCGGTTCTGCTTTTGGGACTTACGACGGTGTTAAATATAAGGCAACCGGCTTTGCAAGTAGTAATAACCTCAGCAATTACGAAAACGGAGGGATTTCAGATACTACCTACATCAATGGTCCCATAGTCTATCCTTCATATAATATTCCGGTGAACATTACAGGATATGCAAATTACATACACAACCAATTCTTTTACAATCATCAATATAATATTGGGATAACCAGGCTGATTGAGATTACCCCTGATTCAATTGTGTCGGAATACGTACCTGTTACGGTGTTTGGACATACTGTTCGGTTGGATGATATGCGAAAGCGATACTACGAGCCTAATGTAGAAAAAGACTTCTACGAAAACACTTTCCTTCCCTTTGCTTTTACAAATGATAGCGCAGCTTATTTTGCTGTCAAAAACACCTTGTCTGTTAGCATGGCTGAGGAGTTTAACAAATGGCTGAAATTTGGTTTGACGGCTTATGTGGAAAATGAAGTAGTTAGGTACGGGGTAAAGGAAGACAGTATCTATATCCATAGAAATTATATGAATAACAGAGTGGGGGGTATTTTGTCGAAAAATAAAGGAGATTTGTTGAAGTATAATTTTAGCGGAGAGTTGACATTTTTGGGACGCAACATTGGGGACCTGGTGTTGGATGCAAATCTGAACAGTAAATTCAATTTGCTGAAACAAAGCATCAATTTACAGGCATATGGATTTATGAAAAGTATCAAACCGTCTGTGTTTTACGATTTTTATCACTCGAATCATTTCAAATGGGAGAACAGTTTTTCAAAATTGTACCATACACGCATAGGCGGTAAATTTGTCATTCCTACGCTTTATTTTAATTTTGATGTGTCTGTAGAAAATTTAACTAATCCGGTATATTTTAATAAAAAGGCTTTACCAGATCAATATGATGGTAATGTTCAAATACTTGCGGGAAATTTAAAGCAGGATTTCCATGTAGGTAGTTTTACTTTGGAAAATCAGGCGGTTTATCAATTGAGTTCTAATCAATCAGTGATACCCTTGCCGACTGTTGTCTTGTATCATAATTTGTATTATCATGGGCTTTGGTTCAAGGTTCTAAGTATGCAGATGGGTGTGGATGTACGGTATCATACTACTTACTACGCCCCTTCCTATATGCCGGCAACCGGACAGTTTTATGTGCAGGATAGGATGAAAATTGGCAATTATCCTGTGATGAATGTATATCTGAATGCGCATCTGAAACGTACGAGATTTTTCGTTCAGTATTATCATATAAATCAGTTGTTTATGAAAGGAAACTGTTATTCCATGCCTTATTATCCCATCAATCCGGCAACATTCAAGATAGGTTTGACATGGAATTTTTACGATTAAATTAATTCATCGGGAATTTCAAAAAACAACTTAAAATAAATTATAACCATATGAAACAGCCATTTGAGAAAATTCTCAAACACAAGGGAATGATTAATGGCGTGTTCCATGTGACCTTAATGTAAAAAATAAAAAATAAACACATGAAAAAGAGAATTGCAATATTGTTTGTTGCAAGCGTTTTATTACTGATAATTTTGCTGTGGATGGGAGTTTCTTCCACAATCAGAGACTTGCCCGAAATTATCGAAGATGCCCGTTTGTCAGTTTTGATTGAACCTGGTGAACATGGACTTGTGCGCGATAGCTCTCAAGCCTATGGTTTTCAATATGAGTTGATAAAAATATTTGCAGATTCGTTGGATGTGGAACTTTCAATCATTCATTCGTCCGGGAAAGGAAATGACGTGCGCAGACTTCAAAAAGGCAAGGCGGACGTATGGGTAGCTCTGATGCCTGTCACAACTTGCTTTGAACATACGGTTGTTTGTCTGACACCCATTATTTCAACGAGATTGATGTTGGTTCAGCCAAAAGCAGATGTCACTTCAAAAGTTCGCAAACAATACGAATTGGATGGAGACACCATTTGGGTACAGAAAAATTCTCCTTATATCGAAAGGCTGAATGACCTCGCCGACGAAATAGCCTTTGATCCGGTGATCATTGAAATGCGGGCAGGCGGTTATGAAAAGATGGTTGGTTTAGTCCAGAAAGGAGAGATCAAGTTTACCATTTGCCCTGAATATCTGACAGAACAATTCAAAACAAAGTATGATCAGGTTGATTTCAGTCTACCCTTGAGTTTGAAGCATGATTTGTCCTGGTGTGTGAATGCGCATTCACCTTTGCTACAAGAGCGGTTGAATGAATTTTTATATGCATTCAAAGAAACGAATGATTTCCAGGCACTATTAAAGAAGTATAATTATTAAGTTGAATTTTAAAATATATAGAATATGCCAGTAAATATTCCGGATTCGTTACCTGCAGTTGATTTATTGAGGAAAGAGAATATTTTTGTTATGGATTCAAAGCGAGCATCCTCTCAGGATATTCGTCCCTTGAAAATCCTGATATTGAATCTTATGCCTGTCAAGATAACTACAGAAACCGATTTGATTCGTTTGTTGTCTAACACGCCTTTGCAAATAGAGCTGGATTTTTTACAAATGGAAAGTCATACTTCGAAAAATACGCCCATTGAGCATTTGATGACTTTCTATAAAACCTTTGATGTCATCAGGCAAAGCAATTATGACGGCATGATCATAACAGGCGCACCGGTTGAATTGTTGCCTTTTGAGGAAGTTGATTATTGGGAAGAAATAAAAAGTATATTCGATTGGGCAAGACGTCATGTTACCTCTACACTTTATATATGTTGGGCTGCACAAGCCGGTTTGTACCATTATTACGGAGTGCCGAAACATGAACTGCGCGAAAAACTGTTTGGCGTATTCAGGCATTATGTTCACAATCCTTACAACAACCCTATTTTCAGAGGTTTTGATGATATGTTCTACGTGCCACACAGCAGATATACGGAGGTGCGCAAAGAGGACATATTGAAAGTACCCGAACTGACCATCTTGTCGGAATCTCCTGATGCCGGTGTTTATATAGTGATGGGCAGGAACGGCCGTGAATTTTTCATTACCGGGCATTCCGAATATTCGCCTATGACACTTGACACTGAATATAAAAGGGATCTGTCCAAAGGATTGAAGATCAACATCCCACAAAATTATTATCAGGACGATGATGTTCGGTTAGCTCCCGTGGTCAGATGGAGAGGTCACGCAAACTTGCTGATAACCAACTGGCTGAACTATTTTGTATATCAAGAAACACCATATGATTTATCACAAATAAAATGAAAACATTACAAATTGGAGATCAAGCTCCGGAAATTTTAGGAATCAACCAGGATGGTCAGGAAATTAAACTGTCCGACTATGCAGGGAAAAAGATTGTTTTGTATTTTTATCCGAAAGATAATACGCCGGGATGTACGGCTCAAGCCTGTAATTTGAGAGACAATTATGAAGAGTTGAAACAAGCAGGTTATGAGGTGATAGGCGTGAGTACCGACAGTCAAAAGTCACATCAGGGATTCATTGCCAAACATAATTTACCTTTTAACCTCATTGCCGATACAGACAAGAAGCTGTCCACATTATTCGGCACCTGGGGCGAAAAATCCATGTATGGCAGAAAATACATGGGTATGTTCCGAACCACCTTTATCATCGATGAAAAAGGGGTGATTGAAAAAATGATCTCACCCAAACAGGTTAAGACCAAAGATCACGCAGCACAGATTTTATAAATTTTGTTCTGTTTTTTGATGGTAAAAATTTATCTCTTTTACAGGGAACTATTTTTTATGCTTTCTGTTTCAGGAAAAATGAAAATACTTAACTTTGCAAATTAAAATTATCCGGATATGATTCAATTCTTTCAAGCTCCTTCGCAACAGGTTTACGCTGTACAGTCAGCAAGTGCTTTAACAACAACTGATATTCAAAAACTACAATGGCTTTTTGGTAATGCCCGTTTGATTGACTCACAAGAAATTAAAGGCGATTTTGTGGGTTTTTCACGGGAAATGATCACCCCATGGGGCAGTACAGCCACAGAAATTGCACACAACATTGGTATATGTGGTATCAAGCGCATAGAACTTTTTACTCCTTTATCTTTGTCTCAATCATTGATCAATGAGGAAGGGTATGACCCTTTGTTAGAACGTGTTCACAAAGGTTTGAATCAGGATGTTTTTAAATTTGACAAACAACCGGACCCAATCATTTACATAGACGATATAGCTGCTTATAATGGGCAGGAAGGTTTGGCTTTGAGTGAAGATGAGGTTGAATATCTGAATGAGGTCAGCAAAATTGTCGGCCGAAAACTAACGGATTCTGAGGTGTTCGGTTTTTCACAAGTTAACTCCGAGCATTGTCGTCATAAAATATTCAATGGTCAATTTGTGATTGATGGGGAAGAAAAGGAATTTTCTCTTTTTAAATTGATACGTCAAACTTCTGAAGAAAATCCCAATCAGGTTGTATCTGCATATAAAGATAATGTGGCCTTTATATCCGGACCTTCCATCGAACAGTTTGCTCCCAAAAGTGGTGATAAACCTGATGTGTACGCAACCAAGGAGATAGAGTCCGTTTTGTCTTTGAAGGCTGAAACACATAATTTCCCTACTACGGTGGAGCCCTTTAACGGTGGTGCGACAGGGAGCGGCGGTGAAATACGCGACCGTATGGGTGGCGGTAAAGCATCTGTGCCCTTAGCCGGTATTTCTGTTTATATGACTTCTTATACCCGCAATTCATTAATTGCTGATCCTTATTTTAAAACTAATATTAGAAAGCCTTGGGAAGCAGCCATTCAACCCAGAAAATGGTTATATCAAACCCCCGAGCAAATTTTGATCAAAGCTTCCAACGGAGCTTCGGATTATGGAAACAAACACGGTCAGCCCTTAATTTGCGGTTCGCTGGTTACATTTGAGCATGAAGAGAACAACAAGCAATACGGATTTGATAAAGTGATCATGATGGCGGGCGGAATCGGCTTTGCCAACAGTAGAGATGCCATGAAGGGTGAGCCTGAAGTTGGTGACAAGGTTGTGGTGCTTGGCGGTGATAATTACCGCATTGGCATGGGTGGCGGTGCCGGATCATCAGTTGATACCGGTCATTTTGATAATGAGGTGGAATTGAATGCCATACAGCGATCAAATCCTGAATTGCAAAAGCGAGTGGCTAATGTGATACGCGCGTTGGCTGAAGCTGAGCGAAATCCGGTAATTTCCATCCACGACCATGGAGCCGGCGGTCATCTCAATTGTTTGTCGGAGTTGGTTGAAACTACCGGTGGTAAGATTGATATGTCAAAATTGCCTATCGGAGATCCGTCCTTAAGTGCCAAGGAGATCATTGCTAATGAGAGTCAGGAGCGCATGGGTTTATTGGTGAAGCCTGAAGATTTGGATATGCTGCAAAAAATTGCAGATCGCGAACAAGCGCCGATGTATGTGGTAGGAGAAACTACCGGTGACATGCATTTCTCTTTCGAACAGGCTGATGGTCAGAAACCCATCGACCTGCAGTTGGAATACATGTTTGGCAAATCGCCCAAGACCGTTATGACTGACGAGACCACAGAGGAAAGTTTCGCACCGGTTGCATGGAGTGATGATCAACTGCAAACTTATATTGAAAATGTTTTGCAGCTCGAATCGGTAGCTTGTAAAGATTGGTTGACCAATAAGGTGGATCGTTCGGTTACCGGTAAAGTTGCCCGTCAGCAGTGCCTGGGAGAAATCCAACTGCCCTTAAGCGATTTGGGCGTTGTGGCACTTGATTATCGTGGAAAAGCCGGTGTGGCAACCGCTATTGGTCATGCTCCCATCGCAGCCATCATTGATGCGGAAGCAGGTTCGGTCCTGGCTGTTGCCGAGGCGCTGACCAATATTGTTTGGGCACCCTTGAAATATGGCATCAAATCGGTTTCATTGAGTGCTAACTGGATGTGGCCCTGCAAAAATCCGGGTGAAGATGCACGCTTGTATCAAGCGGTTGAATCTTGCAGTCAGTTTGCACGAGCCTTAGAAATCAATATTCCTACAGGAAAAGATTCTCTTTCCATGACACAAAAGTATGGTGAAGATAAGGTTTTTTCTCCAGGAACAGTGATTATCACGGCAGTTGCCGAAGTATCGGATGTGCAAAAAACAGCAAGCCCTGTGTTGGTGAATGATCCGGATACTTCCATCTATTATATTGATTTTTCTTTTGATACTCAAAAACTCGGCGGTTCGGCATTGGCACAGACCATGAATAAAATCGGACACGAAGTGCCGACTATCAAAGATCCCGAATACTTTAAATCTGCTTTTGCAGCCGTTCAGGAATTGGTTTCCAAAGAATTAGTGCTTGCGGGACATGATATCTCCGAAGGAGGAATGTTTACTGCCTTATTAGAGATGTGTTTTGCCAATACACAGGGTGGACTTTCAGTCAATTTGGATGATTTAAAAGAAAAATCTTTGATCGTTAATCTTTTCGCTGAAAATCCGGGTGTATTGATCCAAGTGAAAGACGGGCAAGAAATAGAAAAGATCCTGAACGCTTATGGTGTAGGCTATGCCATTCTTGCGAAGCCGATAGCAGAAAGAAGGATAGACATTAACAAGAAAAAGCAAGCCTACAGTTTTTCTATTGATGCCTTGAGAGATTTATGGTACCGTTCTTCGTATTTGCTGGACAAAAAACAAAGCGGAGAAAAACACGCCTGGATGCGTTATCAGAATTATAAGAATCAACCCCTTAGCTTCAACTTCAAGAATGATTTTCAAGGTACTTTGTCCCAATTCGATTTAAGTTTCGAACCTAAACCAACAGGTATAAAAGCTGCCGTGATTCGCGAGAAGGGTTCAAGTGGAGAGAGAGAACTTGCATATGCGCTTTATTTAGCCGGTTTTGAGGTTAAAGATGTGCATATGACCGATTTGGTATCGGGACGCGAAACCCTTGAAGATGTTCAGATGCTTGTGTTTAGCGGCGGCTCTTCCAATGCTGATGTGTTTGGTTCCGGTAAAGGATGGGCAGGAAGATTTTTATACAATGAAAAGGCGAAGAAAGCATTGAATGCATTCTACAAAAGAACAGACACTTTGAGTTTCGGTGTAGGAGACGGTTGCAGCCTGATGCTCAGACTTGGTTTGATCACTCCGAATGGTGATGCTGTACCTGAAATTTTACCGAATGATTCAGCTAAATATGAATCGGCCTTTGTGGGTGTTACTATTCCTGAAAACCAATCAATTATGTTAGGTGGTTTGTCGAATAGTCAGTTGGGAGCCTGGATATCCCATGATCAAGGAAAATTTAAGTTCCCCAAAACGGATCTCACCTGGCAAGTAGTTGCTAAATATGCATATGAGGCATATCCTGCCAATCCCAACGGTTCGGAAGATGCTGTTGCGGGGATTTGTTCGGCAGATGGGCGCCATTTGGCGGTTATGATCCATATTGAACGTGGACTATTCCCGTGGCAATGGGCACATTACCCGGCAGACAGGAAAAAAACTGATCAAATTACCCCTTGGGTGGAAGCGTTTGTAAATGCCCGCAAGTGGATCGAAAAGCATTGAAATAAAAATTGGTAAATACTGAATTTTTCCTGCTGATTTTTCATTACTTAATAATGTAAATACGCGTTAATAGTTATTAAACCAAGAGTTTAAGACGTTTTTTTATCGTACATTTGTTTCTCTTTTTGATGAAAATTACTTTAATTAAAATGTATGGAACATACTGTCGATATTCGCGAATTAAACGAAAAAATTGAGAAGCAAAGTTATTTTGTAGATTCCCTGATGATGGGAATGGATAAGGTCATTGTGGGTCAGCGTCACTTGGTTGAGTCCTTATTAATCGGTTTACTTTCAGATGGTCATATTTTATTGGAAGGTGTTCCGGGTTTGGCAAAAACTCTGGCTATCAAGACTCTGTCGGATTTAATTAAAGGAGACTTTAGCAGGGTTCAGTTTACACCAGACCTTTTGCCGGCAGACCTTGTAGGGACAATGATTTATAGCCAGCATAGAGAAGAGTTTAACATTCGCAAAGGTCCGATCTTCGCCAATTTAGTTTTAGCAGATGAGATCAACCGTGCTCCTGCCAAGGTGCAAAGTGCCTTGCTGGAAGCGATGCAGGAACGTCAGGTTACCATAGGTGACGAAACCTACAAACTGCCTGAGCCTTTCCTGGTAATGGCAACTCAGAACCCCATCGAACAAGAAGGAACATATCCTCTGCCTGAAGCTCAGGTTGACCGTTTCATGCTGAAGGTGGTGATCAGCTACCCAAAAAGGGAAGAAGAAAAGCTTATCATTCGTCAGAATCTGAAAAAAGATAAACCCAAGGTGGACGCCATTCTTTCTCCAAAAGAAATTATGGAAGCACGCGATGTAGTTCGCCAGGTGTATATTGATGAAAAAATTGAAAAGTACATCATCGATATAGTTTTTGCCACTCGTTTTCCGGAAGATTACGGACTGACTTCGCTCAAAGATATGATTGCTTTCGGAGCTTCCCCCCGTGCGTCCATCAATCTTGCTTTGGCAGCAAGGGCTTATGCCTTTATAAAACGCCGCGGATATGTAATTCCCGAAGATGTTCGTGCAGTATGTTATGATGTGTTGCGTCATCGCATTGGCTTGAGTTACGAAGCAGAAGCCAACAACATGACCTCGGATGAAATCATTACTGAAATTCTGAATTCTGTAGAAGTTCCCTAAAAAATAGATGGAAACTAGTGAAATCATAAAGAAAGTAAGAAAGATTGAAATCAAAACACGCGGTCTTTCCAATCACATTTTTGCCGGAGAATATCATTCAGCTTTCAAAGGAAGGGGTATGACCTTTTCAGAAGTTCGTGAATATCAATACGGTGATGATGTGCGATCAATCGATTGGAACGTGACTGCGCGTTTTGCACATCCTTATATCAAAGTATTTGAGGAAGAGAGAGAGCTGACGGTGATGCTATTGATAGATGTCTCGGGAAGCCGTGTTTTTGGTACGGTGTCTCAATATAAAATGGATATCTTCACAGAAGTGGCCGCCGTACTTGCTTTCTCGACCATTCACAACAATGATAAAGTAGGTGTGATATTTTTTTCCGATAAAATTGAGAAATTCATACCACCCAAAAAAGGACGCAAGCACGTTTTGCACATCATTCGGGAAATGATTGATTTCAAGCCTGAAAGTAAGCAAACTGATATAGCCGAAGCCTTGCGTTATTTTACCAATGCCATTAAAAAGAGGTCGACTGCATTTATCATTTCGGATTTTATAGATGATGATTTTGAGAAAGAACTTACCATTGCCAATAAAAAACATGATGTGGTAGCTTTGCAAGTGTATGATATCAGGGAAACAGAAATACCGGATGTGGGTTTGATCAAACTGAAAGATTCTGAGACAGATCAGAGAATTTGGGTGGACACGTCGGATAATAGGTTGAGAATAAGCTATAAACATGACTGGGGACAAAGTCAGTTGGCATTGCAAAAAACATTTACAAAATCAGGGGTTGATTTCGTTTCAATGAGTACTTCGGATGATTATGTAAGAACTCTGATCAAGCTCTTTAAGATGAGATCCTGAAACAAGGGAGTTAATTCATAAAATGGCTTATGTATATTTGATGATGAGAAGAGGGTTTATTTGTTTTATTTTTATTCTTGCACTGTTTCAAATTGATCTTAGGGGTCAGCAGGTGACGGTCAATGCAAAGATGGATTCAATCCAGATTTGGATTGGTCAGCAAACCAATCTCAGTTTTGAGTTTACGCAACAGCCGGGTCAGCACGTGCAAACGCCGCTCTTTTCCGAAGTGATTACACCCGGGTTGGAAATTGTGGACAGGGCAGATAATGACACCCTGAAAGCTAAGGATGGATATTTACAAATCACGCAGTCGTATGTGGTGACCGCCTTTGAAGATACTTTGCTGTTGATACCTCCTTTCCCTTTTGTTTCAGGAGAGGATACGGTGTGGTCTCCGGAACTGTCGCTCAAAGTTATTCAGCCTTTTGTAATAGACACCACGCAAATACAGATAGCCGATATCAAAGATGTTTTTAAGCCCCGTTTTAGCCTGTGGTATTTTATCAAGAAGTCAGCGCCCTATTTGGGACTCCTTATTTTGCTGGCAGCTATCGTCTATTTGATCATTCGCCTTTCAAAAAAGAAATCTGTTGACGTGCAAGAGCTTCTTGAAAACAAGATACCGCCTTATGATTTGGCAATAGAAAGACTGAACAAAATCAGACAGGAAAAATTGTGGCAGCAAAACCGGCATAAAGAGTACCACTCACAGTTAACAGATGTATTGCGTGAGTATATTGATGGACAATTCATGGTGCCGGCTCCTGAAATGACTTCCGCTGAAATTTTGGCATATTTTAATTATTTGAAAACAGAAAACAAGGAAATATATTATAACCTGCAGCAGATTTTACAATTAGCGGATTTGGTTAAATTCGCCAAATGGAATGTGGGTCCTGATGAACATGAGCTCAGTCTGAATAATGCTTTTATGTTTGTAAACGAAACTAATGTTAAAACTGAAGAAGAAGAGGAGATAGAAGAGCATGACATTTCATAGTCCGAAATATTTATTGTTGCTGCTGATTCTGATACCTCTGATTTATTGGTATATTAAAGAATTACACAAATCCGATGCAAGTTTACAAATTTCATCGCACCGGAATTTGGCTTCATTCCCTCAAAGTATGCGGCTGAGGTTGATGCATTTGCCGTTTGTACTGAGGATATTGGCTGTTGTTTTATTGATTATAGCCATTGCTCGTCCGCAAGCAACAAATTCCTGGCGGTCAGAAAATGTAGAGGGTATTGATATCATCATTGCTTTAGATATCTCCGGATCAATGCTTGCCGAGGATTTTCGTCCCAACCGTTTGGAAGCTTCTAAATCAGTAGCCAATGAATTTATTTTAGCGCGCTCCAATGATAATATAGGGTTAGTGTTGTTTGCCGGAAAGAGCTTTACGCAATGTCCGCTGACTACAGACCATGCAGTTTTAGTTAATCTTTTCAATGGTATTGAATATGGATTGATTGAAGACGGAACTGCCATAGGCTTGGGGCTTGCTAATGCAGTAAATCGTTTGCGCGTTAGCCAGGCAAAATCGAAAGTGGTTATTTTGCTGACTGATGGTAACAATAATCGGGGCGATATTGATCCCGTTACTGCCGGTGAATTAGCTCAGACTTTTGGAATACGGGTTTACACCATTGGTGTCGGTTCTCATGGAAAAGTCAACATTCCCATTCAGACTCCGATCGGCAAACAGTACCAGCAGATTGAGTCATCATTCGAAGAAAAGCCTTTGCAGGAAATTGCAGCCATGACTGGTGGCAAGTACTTCAGGGCGACAAATAATGAAAAGTTACGCAGTATTTATCAGGAGATTGATCAGATGGAAAAGACCCGTATCAGTGTCAAGGAATTCAACAAGAAATATGAAGAATTTGGTGTCTTTGCATTGACTGCTTTTCTGTTGCTGTTGATGGAACTATTGCTTAGGTACTTGTATCTTAAAAAGATTCCTTGAGAAATCCCAGGGGATAAATGAGCAAAATTAGTATAGAGAATTAAGAATTAAAGATGTTTAGATTTGCAGATCCCGGATATTTGTTTTTGTTGTTGGTGATACCGATAATGATTTTCATCTTTGTGGTTTACAGGCTGCAAAAGCGGAGGAATATCAGCGAATTTGGAAATCTTGATCTCCTGAAGCCATTGATGCCCAACGTTTCTGACAGCAGACCGATTGTTAAGTTCATACTACAGATGATAGCATTGGCGTTGTTGATAGTTGTATTGGCACGCCCGCAATTCGGAACCAAAACTGAAGATGTGAAGCGCCAGGGTATTGAGGTGATGGTAGCCCTTGATATTTCAAATTCGATGATGGCTGAAGATATAGCACCCAATCGTCTGGAGAAATCGAAACGAATATTGTCGCAGTTGATCGATAATATGGATAATGATAAAGTAGGCTTGGTTGTTTTTGCAGGAGAAGCTTTCACGCAATTGCCCATTACGGTGGATCATGTATCGGCTAAAATGTTTCTGAACAGCATTACACCCAGGCTGATAGCCCGTCAAGGTACTGCTATAGGTTCCGCTATTGAGTTGACGATAAGATCATTCGACCAAAAAAGCACGGCATCCAAAGCAATAATTCTGATAACTGACGGTGAAAATCATGAGGACAATGCGATTGAAGCCGCAAAGTTAGCCAAAGATAAAGGTATGGTAGTGCATGTTGTTGGCATTGGAAAACCTGAAGGTGCGCCCATACCGATTGAAGGTACCATGAGCTTTCTTAAAGATAAAGAAGGAAATGTAGTGGTTTCTAAACTGAACGAGCAGATGTGTGCTGATATTGCTGAAGCGGGTAAAGGTGTGTATGTAAGGGCAGATAATACCAATGCGGCAACGAAAATCATAACCAAAGAATTGGATCAACTTGCTAAGACAGAGGTATCTACTACAGTATTTTCAAGTTTCAATGAGCAGTTTCAATCTTTTGCAATTCTTGCTCTTGTCCTTTTGTTGGTAGAAATTCTGATGTTTGAAAGAATTAATAAAAGGTTCAGCAGGATGAACATCTTTGATTTAAAGGATAAACTTTAATATACGGCATGAGTGGCTTAAGGACTATATCATTATTTGTAATTTTGCTGTGCACTCCGATGATGATGGCACAGGAAGAGTTTACGGATATCCGTAAAGGCAATAAACAATATAAATCCGAAAAATATACTGAGGCTGAGATATTTTATCGAAAAGGATTACAGAAAAACTCTCAATCGCCTGAAGCAGCTTATAATTTAGGGAATAGCTTGTTTAGGCAGGAAAAGTATGCGGAGGCATTGGAGCAATACCAAAAAGTATTGCCCGATGAGAAAATTTCCAAAAAGAAATTGGCATCTGCTTTACACAATACAGGAAATGCTCTATTGATGCAACAGAGAATCCCGGAAAGTATTGAAGCTTTTAAAAAATCTTTGAAAATAAATCCGGAGGATGATGAGACACGTTATAATTTAGCATTGGCACAATATCTTTTGAGAAATCAAGACAGCCGGAACCAACAGGATCAGCAACAACAGGATCAGCAACAGCCTGAAAATCAGGAGAACAAGCAGGAAAAGGATGATTCTCAGCAACAGCAAGAAGAGCAACCCAACGAGTCAATACCCAAAGATAAGGCTGAGCAGCTGCTGGAAGCACTGATGCAAGATGAAGATGAAACAATGGAAAAAGCTAAAAAGCTTCCGAAGAGTTCTAAGAGGACAGTTGAAAAGAATTGGTAATATCGGTTTTTAAAACCTGAATATATGAGGAGTATCGCTTATAAAATATTTTCTTTGGCAGTTTTATTCATGATGGTGAATATCGCAGTGGCCAATGATGATGTCAAACTTACAGCATCTGCACCGCCAAGTGTCATCATGGGAAAACCTTTCCAGATCACCTTTACTGCCAATGCCAAAGTGACTGATTTTAAAGCTCCTGCTATTACTAATTTTGATATACTTGCCGGTCCTTTCAAATCAGAAAGTCACAGTACTCAAATCATCAACGGCAACTTAACTTCATCAGTCAGTATTACTTACACCTTTACTCTCCAAGCTCAAAGCACAGGTACATTTACGATTCCTTCGGCTACAATCACTTCAGGTGGAAAGAAAGTGACGTCTAACGGACTAAGTATCAAAGTGCTTCCCGAAGATGATAGCGCTGCTTCCACATCATCATCGTCATCATCTGCCGCTTCCGGAGCATCTGCTGCAATTAGTTCTGATAACTTGTTCATAAGACCCATTTTGTCGAAGTCTACCGTGTATGAACAGGAGGCTGTAAAACTGACTTATAAATTGTACACCACTTATGATGTGGTGCAGTTTAACAATAAGAGCATGCCTGACTTCAAGGGTTTTCTGAAACAGGAGTTTGAACGTACGGGCAATACACAGCTTGCTTATGAAAATTATAACGGGCGTAACTTCCTGACTGCCGTTTTGTATGAAGTCATGCTTTATCCCCAGACTCCCGGAGAGATCGTCATCGATAAAGCTGAGTTTGAAGCCATTATTCGGGTACAGAGCCGGAGGCAAATCAGAAGTATTTTTGATGATTTTTTTGATTCCTACACCAATGTGCCGCGTGCTGTTGAAGTGCAACCTGCCAAGGTTCGTGTCAAAGAATTACCCCAGGGAAAGCCTGCCTCTTTTTATGGAGTTGTTGGCCAGTTTAGTATGACGTCTTCTATTTCCGCCAAAGAAGTAAAAGCGAACGAGGCAATCACTTTAAAGGTAAATGTTGCGGGGAGCGGCAATATGAAATTAATAAGAAATCCGGATATCAAATTTCCGGATGCCTTTGACGTGTATGATCCAAAGGTAATCAATAACTTCAAGACATCTTCCGCAGGCCTGACCGGTAATAAGTCGGTGGAATTTATGTTTATACCCCGTCATTCCGGATCTTATGAAATTCCTTCGGTGGAAATTTCTTATTTTGATCCGAGACAAAATTCGTATAAAACTTTGAGAACACCTGTTTATAAAATTCAGGTTTTGAAAAGTGACGGAACTGTGGATGATACCCCGATGGTTAGTCAATATTCTTCTAAAGAGGATGTTAAACAAATAGGTACGGACATCCGATACATTAACACCACTAATTTGGATGTAAAAAAGGAAACCATCCATTATTTTCGATCCTTCAAGCATTGGTTGTGGTTATTTATCATTCCTCTGTGCATAGCGGCAGCCTTGTATTTTGTGTTTAGAAAACAGTTGAAAGACAATGCCGATTTGGATTTGGTGAAAAACAGGAGAGCCAAGCGGATTGCACGTAAACGACTGAAATTTGCACAAAAATTATTGCAGCAAGGGCATCAGGAAAAGTTTTATGAGGAGGTGATGAAGGCAGTATGGACGTATCTGAGTGATAAATTGATCATACCGATGGCTGTTATCAACAAAGACAATATTACAGAAGCACTAACCAGAAAGGAGATTGATGAGTCCTTGATCGATCGCTTGCTGGAAGTCCTGCACACCTGTGAATTTGCACGATATGCACCCAATTCCGGTCAGCAGGAAATGGGGAATCTGTATGAAGAGACCATTGAGGTTATCAGTGGTTTGGAAGATTTAATCAAACGTTAAAATTAAACGTATATGAAACCCTCTATATTTATTTCGTGTGTCATTTCATTTTTTATGATAACGAATCTTCACGCAGAAACTGTTTCTGTTGAAGAGACTGCCTCTGTTGAAGAAGCCAATCATCTGTATGCTGAAAAGAAATACATTGAAGCTGCAGCCATGTATGAGGAAATTTTAGATACGCAAGGAAGCTCTCCCGAACTCTATTATAATTTAGGAAATGCCTATTTCAGGCTGAACGAATTGGGAAAATCCATTCTAAATTACGAAAGGGCTTTGCGCCTGTCTCCCGGTTTTGCAGATGCTAAATTCAATCTTGAATTTGCCAATCAGCAAGTTGTTGACAATATCGTGTTGTCCGATTCATTCTTTCTGAAAAGGTGGGTGAGTGCTATCATAAAATTTTACACGACCAATACCTGGTTCATTATTGCAGCCGTCTTTTTCATATTGGCGTTACCGTCTTTGCTGATCTTTATTTTCGGGCGGAATAAATTGATGCGTAAGAGTTTCTTCTATATAGGCTTTGTGTTTATCTTGATCAGTGCATTGTCGATTTTGTTTGCAAAAATTCAGATGGATCATTTATTGGATCACGATGAAGGTATTATCATGACAGGTGCTGTAGTAGTGAAAGGTTCTCCCGATCAAAGCGGAACAGAATTGTTTCAGTTGCATGAAGGTACCAAGGTAGCGGTAGAAAGTGAACTGGGAGAATGGTATGAAATTAAGTTAGCCAACGGAAGTATAGGTTGGATTGAGATCAAGCATGTAGAGAAGATATGAATTTTTTGAATTGGTTATTGTCCTTAGATACTGAGCTGTTCCTTTTTCTGAATGGTTTGCATACGCCGTTCCTGGATCCGATCATGTATTATATCAGTAAAGTCTGGGTTTGGATTCCTTTGTATGCAGGCGTTGTGGCTTTTATTATCAAAAAATGGAAAATGGAGTCCATCTGGATTATTCTTTCTTTTATCTTGTGCGTGGTGTTAACCGATCAGCTGGCCAATCTTGTTAAATTGGTTGTTGAAAGAGTCAGGCCCTCTCGTGAGCCGGAGTTGGCCGGCATGGTACATCATGTAAAAGGGTATTTGAGTGGAGGGTTCAGTTTTGTATCGGGACATGCATCCAATGTATTCGGATTTGCCCTGTTGAGCTCATTTATTTTAAAACAAAGAGCTTATACCTGGAGTATCTTTGTTTGGGCTTCTGTTGTTTCATATTCACGCATCTACCTTGGTGTGCACTATCCTTTGGATATACTGGGCGGAATGGTTCTCGGAATGGGTGTCGCTTTGATTGTATATGCTATCCTCAGGGGTTTTCAGACAAAATTAAAAGCAGGAATCAAATCACAATTGATTGATTCATAGATAAGTTAGTCATTTCTCTTGAATATTAAGTTTATTTTTTAACTTATTGCCTTCCTACAAGACAGGCATCAGGATTTACACGTGTCTGTGTGTGAATTGAAAATTCTTGTGTACATTTGTGCTGATTAAATATAATTTTACAATACTTATGTTTGAAAGATATAAAACCCATTTAGACCAAATTTTATCTGAAATTGATTCGGCAGGTTTATATAAACATGAACGCATTATTGTATCTCCACAGGGAGCTACAATTCGTGTTTCTGATGGCAAGAAGGTCCTGAATTTTTGTGCGAATAACTACCTTGGACTTTCCGATCATCCTGAATTAAAGGCTGCTGCTGCTGATGCTTTGAAGTCACACGGTTATGGCATGTCTTCCGTGCGCTTCATTTGTGGTACGCAGGATTTGCATAAGCAGTTGGAAAAGAAAATTGCCAATTACTTCGGAACGGATGATGCTATCTTATATGCTTCTTGCTTTGATGCAAATGCCGGCGTTTTTGAACCTTTATTAACCGACGAAGATGCAATTATTTCAGATGAACTCAACCATGCTTCCATCATCGACGGAGTCCGCTTGTGTAAAGCTAAACGTTATCGTTATGCCAATGCGGATGTGGAGGATTTAGAGCGTCAGCTTATCCTGGCACAGGAACAACGTTTCAGATTAATTGTTACAGATGGCGTTTTCTCCATGGATGGTAACGTAGCTCCTATGGACAAAATCTATAAATTGGCACAAAAATATGATGCCTTGATCATGATTGATGAGTCGCACTCCGCCGGCGTAGTCGGGGATAGCGGCAGGGGAGTAACCGAACTTTTCGACTTGCGGGGAAAAATCGAGATCATCACCGGTACTTTGGGTAAGGCTTTCGGAGGAGCAATCGGTGGTTTTACAACCGGGAAACAGGAAATCATTGATCTGTTGCGTCAACGTTCTCGTCCCTATTTGTTTTCGAATTCCATTCCACCTATGGTAGCGGCGGCAGGAATACGGATGTTTCAATTGATTGAGTCATCCAACGATTTGCAGGATAAATTACATCTTAATACAAAGTATTTTTTATCAAAAATGAAAGCAGCAGGGTTTGACATCAAACCGACAGAGTCTGCTATTTGTGCCGTAATGTTGTATGATGCCAGGATAGCTCAGGAGTATGCTGCCAGAATGTTGAATGAAGATATTTATGTAATTGGGTTCTTCTATCCGGTTGTGCCTCAGGGACAAGCTCGTATCAGGGTGCAAATTTCTGCAGCACACACCACAGAGCAATTGGATAAATGCGTGCAAGCTTTTATCAAAGTCGGAGAATCTTTGAAAGTTATTTGATAAACTGTGTAACATATGAAAGCACTCGTCAAACTAAAACCGGAAAGAGGTATTTGGATGGAGGATATGCCCATTCCCCATGTGGGCATCAATGATGTGTTGGTAAAAATTAAAAAAACTGCCATCTGTGGTACCGATTTACATATTTATAAGTGGGATGAATGGTCGCAGCGTACCATCAAAACCCCCATGATTATCGGCCATGAGTACGTTGGTGAAATTGTGGAGAAAGGCAGGGGAGTCAAGAACCTGAAAGTTGGCGACAGGGTTACGGGAGAAGGACATATTGCTTGCGGTCATTGTCGCAACTGTCGGCGTGGTAAACTGCATGTTTGCGAAAACTCGGTTGGCATAGGTGTGCATCGGGATGGAAGTTTTGCAGAATATATTGCTTTACCTGCTGCGAATATCATTAAGTTAGATCCCAAAATTTCCGATGAGTTTGCTGCTATCATGGATCCTTTTGGCAATGCCACACACGCAGCTTTATCTTTTCCTCTTATTGCTGAAGATGTGTTGATTACTGGGGCAGGTTTGATTGGTTCAATGGCAACTGCCATTTGTCGCTTTGCCGGTGCAAGATATGTGGTAGTTAGTGATTTGAGCGATTACCGCCTGGATATAGCAAAAAAAATGGGTGCTACTTTAACTGTGAACCCCTCTAAAGGAGAATCTATTGCAGATGCCATCAAGCAATTGAAAATGCGTGGTTTCGATATAGGATTGGAAATGTCTGGTTCACCACAAGCTTTTCAGGATATGTTAAAGAACATGTACAATGGTTCTAAGATATCACTTTTAGGTATTTTGCCCAATACCACCACAGTTAATTGGGATGACATCATTTTTAAAGCCCTGACCATTAAGGGTATTTATGGCAGGGAAATGTGGGAAACCTGGTACCAGATGGAGCAAATGCTGATTTCCGGCATCGACTTATCTCCCGTAATCACCCATAGGTTTCATATAGATGATTTCCAGCAAGGATTTGATGTGATGGACAGTGGCATGTGTGGGAAAGTGATTTTGAGCTGGGATTGAATGTTCAGTTATTTTCGTTTAAACCGCCATCCGATTCTGAGTGTAATGTCTGTACAATGAAATGAAAATTTCAAATTGTTGGCATAGCTGAATTGAATAGTTGTTTCAGCTCCACATTTGGCAAGATAACTGATTCCAACAGGTATTTTGAAAAGCTTATAGTGATCTTGCTCCAAAACATTTGATAAACCATAAGTTTTTTCATTAATGATACCCATTCGGTTGTACGCTAATCCCACAAATGGCAGAAAACCACTGGTCTTTCCTTTGGTTGTGATCCAGTATTTAAAACCTAAATCGTAATTATAATTAATGTTTTTCTTAAACAATCCTCCAATATTGATTTCTGTACTGATATTAGGAGTTATAAAGTACGCCATACCACATCCTCCGGTAAAGTAGTTGTTGTAAGTGGCACTACCATGGATTCCAAAGCGATATACATTACTTGGATGTTGTGCCGTGATATTTATTAAGCAAAATAATAGTGTCATGATTATTAAATGCTTCTTGACAGCTAAGCTCCTAATCATACGTTCCATTTTTATAAGAAAATATTTGTCATTTAAATCGCCAGCCAACTTTCAGGGCTGCTTCTAAGTAAGCTAGTCTAAATGATAACAGATCACCCATACTCAGTTGAATTGATGTAAAAAATCCATTTTTGCCAAAATATCCTGCTCCAAATGGTACTTTGATCATGGTATAGTTGTCAATGTCCATAACAACGACCCCATCATAAATTTCACCATCAAATACAAATCCGTGTTTTTGGTATGCTAAACCCAAAAAGGGGGAAAACCTGTTCCTGCTGTTTTTATTGACAAACCAGTATTTGAAGCCGATGTCGTAATAATGATCCATATGTCGGTCTGCAAGTACCCCAACGTTGATTTCCGCACTGATATTCGGTGTGAAGAAATAATCTAATCCGTATCCCCAACACAAGAAAGCATTAAAAATAACGCTGCCGTTAATGCCACAACGATATAAGCTTCTTGGATTTTCAAGATCTAACATATTTGAAACATCCATATCTCCATCATTTTCCAATAGAAGAGAGTCTTGAGCACTCATATGGGTCATGCAAACCAAAAGTGAGAGTGTTATTAAAATTGATTTTTTCATAAAATTGTTTCTTTAGGGGCTGTCTCAAAAGTAAATGTTCAAGCAAAAATTGTAAGGTGTCTTAGAAGTGTCCAAATGCAAGTCGCTGAGATTGAGGGCGAAGGAGCATGCTGAAGTATGTGACTGAGCCCGAATATCGCAAGTAACGCAGCAGTTGGGCACTTATGAGACACCGCCATGACAATTTGAAAGTGATTCATTGATTATACTACAACCATCTATTTTATTGCTTCTTCTTGGGGAGTTTAAACCGCCATCCGATCCTGAATTCAAGATTTGGAACTCCGTGTCGTAATTGAGGGTGATATGTGTAACACAGTTGAAAAGACGTTTGTAACCCGGCTTTAAATATATAATTTACACCGACAGGGATTTCAAAAATATTTGATCCATATCCGCCACCATAAAATAAACCGATAAAGCCGGAAAATCCACTTTTGCTGTATTTGTTTGATGTCCAGTATTTACCTCCTATTGTATAATAGTTCAATACAAATTTTTTGTACACTATGTCCATTCCTTTTCCATAATTAACCTCAGCACTTATATTAGGGGAAATAAGATAATCGGCGCTAACAGTATATAGAATAATGGCATCTTCCATTCTTGTTCCAATACCGGCATTGATACCAAAAGGATAATTCTTTCTTGGATTTTCAAAATCTGACATATTCAAAATATCAATATTTTCACCCTTTTCCAATAAGAGAGAGTCTTGAGCATTCATATGGGCGATGCAAACCAAAAGTGAGAGTATGATTAAAATTGATTTTTTCATAAAATTGTTTTTTCAGGTTGTTAAAAACCTACCCGGATTACGAGTAGGTTTAATGATAGACGCCGATTCGTAATTTAGATGATAATGTGATTTGCTCTTACTCCATCAAATCCCCAAAGACTTCATTACCGCTTTAATTTTAGCTTCCGCCAATTGGTCGGCCTGCTTGTAGTCAGCGCGGGAATTCATGTTCCCCCTGACTTCAATATAAAATTTGATTTTTG
>Ga0116161_1000824_pt1 | contig 33983 bp, 37 predicted proteins | sample AD_JPNAS3_MetaG_FD_89877 | JGI IMG/M metagenome (GOLD analysis project Ga0116161, IMG submission 89877) | Active sludge microbial communities of municipal wastewater-treating anaerobic digesters from Japan - AD_JPNAS3_MetaG | ecosystem: Engineered > Bioreactor > Anaerobic > Digestate | place... | reverse complement strand
GGAGGCACGTAGCCGGCCTTCTCCCACGCCTTCTTCGGATACCACACAAAGCTCTTGGCGTTGACGCGGTGGAAGATGCCGTAGGTCGTGCCCTCATAGGAGCCGAGCTCGCGCCACACCGGCGCATAGTTCTTATCCAAGAGTGCACTCAGTGATGGCCATACCGGCACGAGCTTGCCCTTTTCGGCGAAGTTGGCCATCAAGCCGGGCTGGGGAAGACCCGCGATGTCAGGGGCATTGCCGCCCTCGACCCGTACGCTGATCAAGGTCTCGAAGTCTTTGGATCCTTCGTAGATGACCTTGATGCCGGTCTTCTCTTCAAACGGACGGATGGACTCTTCAAAGCGATGGGCCTCCTCATCGACGAACGCCCCGAAAACGGTGACCGTCTTCTGAGCGGGGACGCGTTCAGTCTGCCCTGCGCCGAAGATCGGCGTCATGGCGATGACCACTGCGATCAATACTACCAAAACATTTCTCATATTACGCTCCTTTTCGTCCGTCAAGCGGACGGTGTGTATTCCATAAACGTTTCCACAAAAAGGAGGGTGTGCAAAACAGAAGCAGATCAGACCTTCCGTGGAAGCGCTTCCATATATAGTACAGCACACATTTTCATATTTGTCAAACTATTTTTTTTGGGAATTTGCCAGCACTAAGCCTCATATGAGAATTTCTAATGCATCCTCACATGATTTTACAGACACCAAGGGGTACTCCGTTGCCCTACGGACAAACGGGTACCCCTTCCCTCTCGTTGCTCTTCCACTCATGGTTGGCGGTACGCGTCGATACTCCCTCAAATCAGCTGTGAGAGCTGGGTGGCTATTTCAATGATATCCAACCCTTTGGTGAATTGAAGGCACGTTCCGCTCGGATACCTGACTTTGTCAATCCATCGCTGGGGAATACTCGACAACCCATACTTAGCACCGAGGATTGATCCACAGACGGCACCGATGGTATCAGCGTCACGACCGTAATTGCCGGCGAGAATCATCGCTTTACGGAATTCAGAGTGCTCCATTTTCAAGCACGCGAACGCAGCAGGAATCGCCTCGGCAGTGGTCGCCCACGCACTTGTTTTCAACTCATCATGTAACGGCATCCATGCGTCAAGGACATTTCCATCTGCCTCTTGGACGATGGAGAACGCCCGCTCCATTGCATAGTACAGCCAGCTTTCCGCGGGGATGTAGTGCATGGCTGTGGAGAAAATCTCATCCCATGACGCATCAACCATCGCCACCGACACCGCCGCCGCCACCGCTTGTGCCCCCCATACCCCATCCCGATAGTGGCTTACCTCAGCATCGATACGGGCCATTTCAGCCGCTCTCTCGGGATCTCCGGCACACACGATCCCGACAGGAGGAATCCGCATCGCTGTTCCATCGCTCATGTGGAACGTATTGTATTTACCGCTCAACGGAGGACGCAATCCTTTTTTGAGATTGTTTGCAGCAAAAATCTCGCTCTGGCCACCGCGCCGCATCTCATCTTGGACGACGACATCTTCCATCCATGCATCCACAACCGCTTCGCTCGTCAGCGTTCCGCCTGTCTTGATTAAGGTCTTCGCGGTCAAGAGAGCGAATTCGGTATCATCGGTACTCCAACTCGCACCGTCATTGAAATCCGTTGTAAATCCATAATTCACCCGGTTGTCCTGCAGTCGGCATGCATCACCGAATGAATCGCCGACGGCCAACCCGATCAGGGCCCCACAAGCCCTGTTGTCCCGCTCCACTGAGTTATTGACCAACTCATCACGACGTATCATCTCCTACCTTCCTTCTCTCAAATATCTTGATTGATGTGAGGGGAGCCAAAACTCACCCGCCCATCTGCATATACTGCATATCCGACCATTCCATGGCCATACGATGCATCAGAGGTCGACACGCTCTCGACACCGTCGATCGTGAGGAGCAACTGCTCTCCTCGTACCGAGAGAGCACAATCATACCGGCGCTCATGTTCAACGGCAAACGGTACGGAGGCCAGGATTTCAAGCTTTCCCCCCACCGTCTTGGCGAGCACTGCATTGCCTTCATGAAAGCCTCCGTAATACCCTCTCATCGCACCCTGCACCCGCACAGAGAGGAGCGCCGAGCACCCGTTATGGAGACACAGGCTACCGGCTATCGACTCATCGCGACCAAAATAATTGCCTGTCATGGCCTCTGCATGGCCGAGACAGAGCACCTGCATCCGATCTTCGACGATCTCCCAGCTTCCGTGGTTGTGGCTGAACCCGGTGATGGAGCCGAACTCCTTTTTTTGGCAAGAGAGATCAATGGAATACTCAGCGGGGCCAGAGACGGAGAAATCACTGAGATAGAGCACCCCGAGATCCTTACTTTTTGGTGGGGAGTTCCCCTCCAATATGATGCCGATTTCATCGACGAGGGCACCATCCAAGGAAGGAATCTGGAAAGACACATCCAGCCAATCCTCATCACGTACCACGAACCCACCGATGCAGACATCCCGATCACGGTTGCTATCATGCACATACGGATGAATCGTGATGGATTCGCCGTTCATCCGCTCAACTCTGACTGAACAGGAGACTCGTTGCCCTGGGTACGCGGTGGGGGAAAACACCGGCATATAGCGTTCATCGGAAAAATCATGGCGGCGATAGAAGCTCTTATAATAGATCTTGCACTTCTCTCCCCGCACCAGGCGATCAAACAAGACTTCCAAACATCCCTGCCCGTCCTTGCCTTGCCGGTCGCCATGGCTGAGTCGGCAGAGGAACGGATCGGAGACACGGAAACAGTGAGTGCTTCCCGGCAAGGAGAAATCGAAGTGTATCTCCCCCTCCTTCTCCCGCCACAGCGGTGACAACGCCTCCCCTGAGAGGGCGCGCCCCAGCGCATGCAGCTTCTTGGCATAGGTGGGCAGATCGAGAATGTTCAGATATCCGCTGATACCAGAGAGGACCACCCCATCGTTGATCGGGCTTCGATAGTGATCGGGGATTCCCGCGATTCCATCCATCACACCGAGGATAGAGCCGACATTACCAGCGTTGCAGTCAGTGTCCCATCCAGCCATCGTGGCAATCTCAACCCCCTGTGCCAAGTGTTTTCCATACAGCAGGGCCATCACACACACTCCAGCATTCGGGATTACGTGGCACACCCCTCCGTACTTGTCATACCCCCACTCATCGATGAGATACTCCATGCACCGGCGCCAGGATTCAGGGTGTTCACGATGGAATGACCATACGCTCTCCACCACCATCCGGTACGTAGACGTTTCTGGCAGCAGCTGGACGGACCGCCTCACAATCTCGCCGATGTCATCGCAATCATAGGAGGCCGCGATACAGGCGGCGATGAACGCCGCACCGTGCACCGCCTCTCCATCATGAGAAACCGATGCGGCGGAGCGAGCAAACTCTGCAGCTTTCACCGGGTTGCCCGGCCACACGAAGCCCCACGTGTCTATGAAGATTTGCCCACCAATCTGATTGGACAGGTCGACTCCATTGACGCGGGCACTCCCGCTTTCCGGTGGTCTCAACCCATGCTTCAAATTCAAGTACGCCGTATGTTCAGTAGAGACTCCATATCCTCCCCACCAGAACATACCCACCCCCTCACGGGTATAGTTGAGCCACGCCTCTCCCACAGCCTGGGGGTCCAAGTATTCATGAATGCCTGCATCGTCGAGGGCACGAAGGAAATAGAACGGCCCGTTGATATCATCATCTGCGGCAAAGTTTATAAAGGGTTTCACATATCCTTTTATTTCGCCATAAAAGCGCCTGATTCGTTCATAGGTCCATATCGTGGGTTCTACAGGTGCTCCCAATCGGATTCCGATATTCTTCCCCAACAAGCCCGCATAGGTCTTCTCTTGGTACCATTCACTGCTCTTCATCTACTTCCCTTCTGTACAAAGGCGTCGTCTCCGAAAGACAGAGACGACGCATTCGAATTTTGGTTACTTCAACACGGTCTCCAGATACTGGCTGATCTTATCTCCACCAGCAGCATTCCACCGCCGGACAAACTCATCGAACGAAGAGATGTCCCGAACTCCACGGATGATGTCTGTTGAATATTCGGTATACAGCTTATCCATGGCATCTTTGAGCGGCAAGAGCTCCTCAGGAAGGATCACGTTCGTATCGGGGGCAAAATACGTGCTCGAAAAGTCCAATGAAACCAGACCAGGTTGGGTCATGACTTCTCCCACTACATTGGAAGTATCCAATCCATTCATCGTATCCCAGAAGCGGGCCCACCACTGCGGGAATGCTTCACCCAAGACAATTTTCCCATCCTGGACCGTATAATGCATCCCCTCGATGCCCAGCTTGTCGAGTTCACGCCCTCTGGGGCCAGCCATGAAATCGAGGACGGCAAACGCCGCTTCCTTGTGCAGAGAATCAACATTGATTCCAAACCCACGCGGCTCCTTGCTCACGTCGACACTCTGGTAGGCAAACCCGACACCCTTGGCAGGCGGAAGCACGATCAGCTCAGCCTGGTCACCCTGTGTCTGCATCATCTTGTTGTTGTAGATATTGATGACCGCACCGGCACTCCCCGACACCCAACCAGCGGTGCCTTCATAGAACGCCTGCTCCATGGTGTCCCACTGCTTTGTCACATACTCGTTGTCCAGGAGCCCCTCTTTGTAGAGCTGTGCATAGAAAGCGAGTTTGTTCTTTTCACTCTCTGTGGCTTTCGAATACACCCACTTCCCATTCTCCTTGACGATGGTCGCGGTGACACCAAATGCATGGTTGAAGACCGAGTCGAGCTTCAAGATGCCGCCATCGGTGGTAATCGGCCATTTGCAAAGATTCTTTGCCTTCATCTCACGGAAAAGCTCCAAATACGCTTGAGGTGTGGGGTTTTCCAGCAACGCCTTTGAAGATGCGAGTGAATTGAACCAATCGGAACGCATGACTGGAATCTGTACCCGGGCGGGAGCAAGCCACAGCAAGTACGGGTAGTTGTCCATGGCCGCAATATTGTGCGGTGCCAAGATGTTCTTCACGTGCGCCGACGATTCGATGAACGGCGTGAGGTCCACAAGCAGACCTTCCTGCGCGATCTCGAGATCGCCACCCTGGAAGTAGATGAGGTCCGGAGCGATCTGTCCGGTCCGGTAGGCGATGGGGACTACCGTCGCATACGAGCCGGCGGGAGCATCGAGGATTTCGAAATCAATGTACTTTCCCTCCGCCGCCAACCCTTCGACGATTGCGCGGACCAACTCAGGGTTCCCTTCATCTTTCGGATTCACGTCCTTGCACAGGTACGTAACCTTCACCGGATTCTCTGGGGTTCCAAAGAGATTCGCCTCATCACGCACCACTGCTTTTTGGCTCTCTTTGCCGCCTGCTGCGAACAGGCCCGTCATCATCACACAGACCAACAAGACGACTACTACTTTCTTCATAGTCTTTTCCTCCTCATGGATTTTTCTCTATTCCTTGACACTCCCGGCCAATGCACCGCGTGCATAGAACCGGAGGGTCACTGGATAAATAAGTAAGATGGGGATCAAGGCCACCACGATTGTCGCACTCTTCAGGGCGGAGTAATCCATGCGGGCGACGTCGTTGTAATTGAAGATATTCTGTTGGCCCACCATGGAAACGGTGTCTCCCAACACGACGAATTGCCGCAAGATAACCTGAAGAACCGTATCGGCGGCCTTCATGATGTAGATGCTCGCTCTAAAATATTCGTTCCATCGCACGACGGCATAGAACATCGTGATGGTGACCACCCCTGCTTGCGCCAGGGGAAGGATGATTGAGAACAAGGTACGCATATGTCCACTTCCATCAACCGTGGCCGCCTCCACTACGGCGGGTGAGACCTCCTCGAAGTACCTCATCATGATCACCAGATAGTACACATTCACGGCCATGACCAAGATGACCGACCAGCGCGATCCCATCAATCCCAAGTCCTTGACCACGAGATATTCCGGAATGATCCCCGGATCAAAGAGCATCATGATGATGAGGAACACCATCAACGGCTTTCTAAGGGTCAATTTCGGCCGAGTCAACGCATAGGCGGCGGTGCAGGTCAGCAGCATGTTCAACACCGTCCCGATCACCGTAACGTAAATGCTGTTCCAGAGTGAGGCCATCAGAATCGGATGGGAGAAGACAATACGGTAGTTGATGAGATCAAAGTTCTTAGGAAAGATCTCCAACCCTTTCATTTTTATGGACTGCTCCGGAGCAGAGAGGCTCTTTGCCAAGATGTGCAGCAACGGCACAATCATGGTGAGCGTGAGGAACCCGAGCAGAACAATGAGGACCAGTTGCAGGAAATTATCCCGTGTGCTTTTTCTCTTCATCACCAGACCCCCGATCCTGTCATCTTCTTGGAGAAGATATGGGTGGTGAAGACCAACACCATCCCAACGACACCCTTGACCAGGCTCACCGCGGTAGCCAGGGAGTACTGACCGTTCTGGATACCGATGCGATAGATATAGGTGTCGAGGATATCTATGGTGGAGAGCACCGCATTATTGGAGAAGTTCAGGACTTGGTCGAAGCCGGCATTGAGGAAGAAGCCGAGGTTGAGGATGAACATCGTCACCATGGGAGTGATCAGGGCGGGGAAGATGATGTGGCGGATGCTCACCCATCTGCCTCCGCCATCAATCTGCGCCGCCTCAAACAGGGATGGGTTGATTGCTATGATGACGGTAAAATAGATGATGGAATCCCACCCGAGTGAACGCCACCCCTCGCAAAAGAAGAGTACCCATCGGATGACGGTGCGGTCGGTCATGAAGTCGCGTGCCGGGATACCGAAGAACGACAGGAACTGATTCCACCCCCCCTGCAAAGAAAGCATGGAAATCCAGATGCCGGCGATCACTACCCACGAGAGAAAGTGAGGCAAGTATGACACAACCTGCACATACTTGCGAAATCGGTTCGAACGCAATTCATTGAGCATGATGGCAAAGATAACGAAGAAGGGGAAAAGCAATACATACTTCATCAGGCTGATGATGATGGTGTTTTGCAGGATCTTGAAGAATTCCGGGCTTCCGAAAATCATCTTGAAGTAGGTCAGGCCGACGAATGTCCAGGCACTCTTTGTCCGGAACCTGTAGAAGGCAAGACGCATATTCCAGATTGGAAGCACACGGAACAGCACAAAATACAAGATGGTGGGAAACAACATCAGATAGAGGACTCGCTCAGACCATAGTCTCTTTGCTACGCTTCGTTTCATCTCACATCCCTCATAACACAAGCAATTCCATCAATGGTGCATGTTGCTGCGCCCCATAGACATCCCGCTCAAAGCGACTACCGCTTGGAATTTTCCGGTTGTAGGTAATCTTCACACCAAGGGCGATATCGAAGAAGTAAATCCCGACGATGTCCTCTCTTCGAAGATTATACGCATGCATGATCGACTCTTCGGTGATGACCCGACTCTCCTTCACGTGTCGATAGGTCGCCTCGTCATCGAACAACACATCCAAGGTAATCTGAAAAGGACCACTATTCTTGCTGCGCAATACGGTCGCAAGGTCACCCAATCGTTTCATCTTCGTATCTCCATCGGGAAGAGTTCCGTGCCATTCCCCACTCGCATCAGATGGTAGACGGAAAACTCGTAGACAGCGCCGAACTCTACATCACTGGGAGCAAACGGGAACGCGAGGTTGCCCGCGGTAGCCTTGCGTCCCTCATACCCATAGTGCATGAATGTGCTGCGCACCGATGCACAGAGAGCAGAGGCAAGCTGTTGGTCCTTCGCGATTACCTCAAAGAGTACTCCCAGCTCGTGTGGATTCGCTTGTATCGGTTCAAGGTCACCCATCACCCCGTTCTTCCCATAGTTGTAGAACGCGATATCATAGGAAGAGGAATCGATCTCCTGGTACTGGAGCGCAACACTCTCCTTGACCGCTTGCTCGACTTCTTCGATTCTCTCTATGAGCAGCGGGTCCCTGATTCCGGCGATCACAAATGTTCGATAGGCCGTCAACCGAGCCCCTTCCAACTTGACCCAATACCCATCGGACGCCCTGATTGCACTCCCACGTACCCGGACACGACTTTCACCGACCGATTCGAAGGTACAGAGACTCAAATCCTGGATGATTCCGGGGCCCGGAAGGATATAGGGATGACTCTTCTCATAAAAGGTGTGGGCAGCAACACTCAAGGGGGTGCAGAGGCGTGATGGATCGGTGGGATAGACCTCAAAGCAATCCTCATAGAGCTCTCCCATCATGCAATCTTTCGTCGTCCCGGGGTTACAGCACAGCGCCCCACACTCCAAAACCTTTCCCATATGGTATGAAAGCGCCAAGTCGAAGCCATGCCATACCCCCACCGCCGCAAATGGTGCAGGATCGTACGCTCGGCCGCAAACAATGACCTGGGCACCGGAATCGAGCGCCCGGATGATCGGCTCGATGCCCATCTGCCCCACCACTGCGGTCGTTTCATCCAGTATCTGCTCAGTCAATTGGGGACAGGTCTCCCCCAGGGGTTGTACCCTGCTTTGAGCCAATGCCTCCTTGATGACCGTCTTGGGGATATCCGCCCAAATGACCGCCTGCTTGAGATGCTCCAAGTGTTCTTCAGAAATGATTTCATCGATGATGGAGAGTGTCCATCGCACATGCACCGCTCCCCCACTGCCTCCCGCCGACCCGATGATGAGAGGAATATCAAGGTGAGATGCTCCGAGCAACATACGCCTCAGGTCTTTCTTGCACGCCATCCTGCTTACGATTGATACCCCGGCACCCAGCTTATGGGGCCCCGCATCGGTAGATCCTGCGTCCACGACGATGGCATCTGGTTTCATTTCCAGCCCACGAACCCAGGAGGCATCCGGAAATCCGTATCCCAACATCCCACATGGTGCCAAAATCTTCAATGATTTCTTCATCGCTGTACCCGTACCGTCTCTCGTTCAACTATCTCAGCGGACAGAAGAGTGCGCGGCGCAACCTCCCTCCCTGCAATCATATCCATGACGATCTGCACTGCCTGTTCCCCGATCTCCCGTTGTGGTTTTCGAACGGTGGTCAGCGAGGGGGAGACCAGGGCAGCAGATGGAATATCATCCATCCCCACAAGGGAAATATCATCAGGAACCTTGATGCCGATCTCTTCACATCGACGCAAAAACCCAATTCCAACGAGATCATTTCCCGTCAATAGAGCCGTTGGCCGCTGCTCCATCACCTTGAAGGCTTCGGCAAGATCGCATCCTGTGGCCATGGTCAATGGCCGGGCGGTGACCCATGAATCCGCAAATGTGAGATTATGGGTCTCCATGAAATCCTTATACGCTTGATATCGGATCATACTCGCACCTTCTCCATCGACGTCTTTTGGATGCACCATGGCGATACGTTCATGTCCTCTTTCAAACAGGTAGCTCAACGCAAGCTGCACCGCGTGGTAGGTATCGGTGCCCACGACCGGAAAGGGCATCGCACCGAGGCGATCACCCAAGATGACGACCGGACAGGAAAGTGTCTTCAAGAGCGAGGAGTCCAACCCGGGAGCGTTGACAAGAACCGCGGCGACCCGATTCGCTTTCGCCATCTCCAGATACTTCAACTCTCGATTCCGTTGCCAATCACTATTTGCTAAAAGGAGGCTATACCCATGTGCATCAAATACATCCTGGCAACCACGTGCCACCTCAGCCCAGAAGCCGTTTGTAATATCGGGGATGATCAACAAGGTCGTGTAGGTCTGGTCTGTCCTGAGGCTTTTGGCAACGGAGTTCTTCACGTACCCAAGTCGCTGGGCAGCCTTGAGCACCTTATCACGTGCCTCATCACTCACTCCGTAGGTTTCCCCTGCCATCACTCTTCCGGCGGTACTTTTGGAGACTTGGGCTGACTTTGCAACATCAATAATCGTTACCGACACTCATCACCTCGGCGTTGGGCACGTTCCCAACGCACTTGCAGTATAGAGTATATTCCAGATAATGCAAGAAAATTCTCACGAGTTATTTATGTGGAACAAAGAGCGCTCCTTTTTACCTACTCCCATTCCCCGCCACTGCGCATATTCCTGGACCGATGGACCCGTTCACATGTACCGCACTTCTTCCACGACAGGTACTCTGCACCAAGACCATTTTTGATCACCACCTTCTTGATGCTCTCCTTCCAGGCGATCTTTGAATTATCTCGATACCGTTCATGCAAGGCGAGGATCTTCTCATCGCTTTGCGATGCTACCAAATCATCAAGAAGCCGCTCGTTGAAGCTTCCATTGCTGTTGATATGAACTCGACGGTGCGCACTGTTCATCTTGCCCACCCAGATCGTTTCCGTAACAAACGGCACAACCTGTGCATAGAGCTCATCGAAGTGCTCATCAAGCAGCGGCTCAGTAGAGACGCTGGTGGCAAAGCCCGCATCAAAGGCAAGTCTCAGGGCTTCCAGCCGCTGCTCGAACGAGGGGGCGTTCGGCTCCCAGTTTCTTAAAACCGATGAATCTGCCGATCCAATGGTGAAGCGCATCTCGATGTGGTCACGGTATTGGACAAACTCCTTGACCAGACGCTCGATGCAGAGTGGATGGGCCTTGGTGACCAGCAAGAGATGGTTGCCGCTGTTGAGGAGTTTTGCCATGACAGCAACGCTTTGTTCAAGGTTGCTCACTGTGATGTCGTGGGAAGAGGGAATCATGATGGTTCCGTTGCGTTTTGCGAAGGAGCGCTTTGCGAGGGAAACCGGCTCCTCGATATGCCACGTCTCAGCGCTCTTTCGCTTGAAGCGGATGGCCATCTCCTTGGCATAGCAGTAGACACAATCATTGGAGCATCCACTGACGTAGTTGAAGGTATGAGGTGCCCACTCCTTGGTGCCGAATGGTATTGGTTCTGATTTCATGTGATGCTCCTTGAGGTTGCCAAGCAACCAAACAGAAATCTGCAGCGCAACTCTTTAGTGACTTCGAATGGTACTATGCATTGATGTATCACCTCATGGTATATTGCTCTGAGGTACTTATCAAGTGTTAGGTGGTACGAAAATATCACCAGAAAGACATCAAAACATGCTTTTTGGTAGAGTTTTTCTCAAAGTTTATACTGGGTTTTCCGATACACTTTCTATGTTAATAGAGTTTGTCTTGTTCTTCCCGATATACTATTTTACTGTTGATGCGAGGGAGGCACGTGTGTCCATGCACTACAAGGACCGTCCTGAGTACATTAAAACCTTCTTTTCTTCCGTCGATACGCCGATCATCAAGATTTTGGTCGAAATCCGTCGAAGCAGAAAATCGACTGCGCTGAGGATGAGCAAGGACGAGTTGCTGAGGCGAGGCGTTGAAGAGGATGTCATCGCAGCCAGGTTGGAGATTTTTGTGTACATCGAGCTTTTACGTCGTGAGTGGCACACATTCGTTGCAAAATTCGGCGACAAGGAGATCGATTTCTTGATCAGAGGCCTCATATGACAAAGAGAACCGCACCCCTCTTTGTCATCCACCTCTTCGTCGGCCTCGGGGCGATGGCCGGCGGCCTTGCCGCCATCCTCAACCCCATCGACCCGCTCGGCGCTCCCCTCTCGCTCCTCTACGGATCGCCCTTCCACTCCTACCTGCTCATCGGCCTCTTTTTGTTCGCGGTCTTGGGCTTGGGCAACCTGCTCGCAGCCCTTCTCATCACTCGCTTCTCGGTGGTCGGTCCCCTTCTCTCCCTCCTCTTGGGCGTTCTGATGATGCTCTGGATCATCATCCAGTGCGTCATCATCGCTTCGATCGTGGCCCTGCATATCATCTTCTTCCTCATCGGTGCTCTGCAGGTGGTGTTGGCCTCAAGATCGCTTCATCTCAGCGGTGCCTGGAGTGACTTGTTCTACGAATTGACGCACTGAGAAGACTTCTCTTTAGACGCGAGTATTGCTATCATTGTGGTAGGAGTTTTTCTGCCATGCGTACTGTTGTCACGTTGATCTCTATCCTCTTGCTCTTGGCATTTGTGCTCATCGCATGCACAGGGAAAACCACGCCCAAGGAGGCAGTCATGCAAACACCACAAGAGGGACGCTTCATCTATGAGCCCATCGATACCGCACTTTTGTCCCCGCTCAGCGCAAGCGAGGCGTCCGTCATCATCGGCAAGGGAACCGAGCGCCCGTTCATCGGCGCCTATACCGACAGCGAGGAGGTGGGGACCTACTACTGCCGGTGGTGTGACGCTCCCCTCTACAGCTCAGAGGACAAGTTCCATTCCAACTGTGGCTGGCCGAGCTTCGATGACGAGATCCCCGGCGCTGTGGAACGCCACCGTGACGCCGACGGCATGCGCACCGAGATCGTCTGCGCCACCTGCGGTGCCCACCTCGGCCACGTCTTTGAGGGGGAGCGTTTCACCGAGAAGAACACCCGTCACTGCGTCAACTCAATCTCACTGACCTTCAAAGAAGGAGCTCCGGTGGCCACGGCGGTCTTTGCCGGTGGTTGCTTCTGGGGAGTCGAGCACCTCTTCCAGTCCCTTGATGGGGTCTACTCAGCGGTCTCCGGCTATACCGGGGGGACGACGGAGAAGCCCACCTACCAGCAGGTACTCACCCACACCACCGGCCACCTGGAGGCGGTTGAGGTCTTTTACAACCCGCTCATCATCTCCTATGAGCAGTTGGCGCGCTACTTCTTTGAGATCCACGACCCGACGCAGACTGATGGCCAGGGCCCGGATATCGGCAATCAGTACCTCTCGGCGATCTTCTACCGTAGCCGCAGCGAGTTCGATACCGCAGTCAAGCTCATCAATATCCTGGAGGAGAAGGGATACACGATCGCAACCGATCTGAGAAGCGCCGCCCCCTTCTGGAAGGCGGAGGAGTATCATCAGGACTACTATGAGAAGACGGGCGGTGTGCCGTACTGCCACACCTACACCAAACGTTTCTAGCAAGGCGGTACCAGGCCCAAGAGGCCTGGTAAGGATGAGAGGCTGCTCTCGACATTCAAGAACAAAGGCAAACCCTACTTGGTGGTGATGCGCCACCTGGGGGAGGTAGTCAGGCAGTCATCCCATGATCACGCTTGGATGACGATTCAAATGAGTTCGGTCTTCAAGGAGTGCGGAAAGAGGGTCCAAGGATATCAGAGTCGTTTATAGAGATGGCAGCGGGGTTTAGGAATTAAAACAAATCTGAATGAGTTCCAGTTCTTGATAGAACCAATGTTAATATCTCTGCTTCTATTTTGTAAATTAGAAGCCAGTCTGGTTCTATGTGACATTCTTTAAAAGCCTTTATAATCCCCGCTCAAATTATGCTCTCTATTTTTAGCAGGAAGTGGGGTCTCATTAATCAGCATATTTACAACTTCATCAAAGCGCTCTTCTTTACAGCCTCGAGATAGCATTCTCTTAAAGTCTTTCTTAAACTTGTTGGTGAATTCAAGTTTAAGCATGCAATGCCTTTTTCATCTCTTCAAAGGTATCGTAAGGACCATTTATGTTCTTACGTTCCTTTACCTCATTCAAGGTATCGATTGTTTCTTGGTTGTATCCGAGATTCACATCAAAAGGAATTCCCTTCTGGATGATAATCTGTCTCATGCACATATTGAATACAGAAGATAGATCTGTACCTAAGCTCTTAAGTATAGCAGAAGCTTCTTCCTTTGAATTTTTATCAGTTCTAAAACTGTATGTAGTATCCATACCATTTCTCCTTGATTCAAATGTAATACTAGTGATAGCAGTTGTCAATATTTTGCATTAGTACCTTGTACCATCTCTAACGCCACCAATACGGAGTAGCGCTCATTCCTCAACGTGAGTAGGTCAAGGATCCTCCTGGTCTCGAGACATCGGCTATCCAGCTTGAAACCATCGGACAGGTCCAAGAATCTTGGCTCATACACCTCAGTCAATACTTTCGCCATCACCCCCAGTACAAGCTTGTCCTCGTAGGTAGGGATTCCCAGAGGTCGAACCGACCCGTTCGTCTGGACTGGACATGTCTGTTCTTCTCACGGCCTTCCCCCGCCCCCTTCTGGAAGGCGGAGGAGTATCACCAGGACTACTATGAGAAGACAGGCGGTGTGCCGTACTGCCACACCTACACCAAGCGTTTCTAGGCAGCCTCTCTCAATAGGCTAATCAACAAAGAAGGCAGGCCATCACATCGAAGGTACTCTACCCTTTCGGGAGAACGGATGTGATGGTGCCTGCTTTCCTGCTATCATGCATCGCCATCCTCAGATGCTGGTTCTACGATATAAGTTTTGTTGGCAAGTGGACCTTTCCCTGTTATTTTTACGGTCAGCTTTGGGGCGGAATAGGAGAGGGTGAGGGTGATGTCATACTCAGGATTCTCTGGATCCTCAAAATCAATATATGTCCCAGTAATGGTATTCCCTTTTGTTGACAAGTCATCCACAGTGTATGTTTTTGGATCATCATCATTTGGCATGGAGATATCTATCCCTTCCAATTTTGAACTATCAGCATCAAGGAGGAATGAGATATAAGGCGCTTTACTTGTCCCTTCTCCCCATTCGCTAGCTAATCCACTGAAATCAAACGGTTCTATGGTATTACCAGCCTCGTTATCACACCCCACCAACAGCAATACACCCAGAACCAAAAGCAGCACTATCCCCTTTTTCCTCATGCCTACACCTCTCTCTGTCGTGATTGTTTTTCTCATTTCAGTATAGATGAGGATTCGGTAATTGCAAGCGTGAATCTGAGGCTGTGTAGTGTGTGCTTCTTCTCCCCTGGGTGCTGCGCTAGCGGGGAAGCACATCCGCGCTGATGGCGCATCGGGTGGTGACGTAGGCGCCCTTCTTCAGCGGTGTGGGCACCTGGCTCTCGCTGAAGATGAGGTCGAGGTGTCCCATCTCGGTGCCGATGGTGGCGACGATGCAGGCGCTGTCGCCAAAGCCGTGGCTACGCTTCTCCACGGCGATCACGGGGGCGGCGATGAGGAGCAGTGATTCTCCTTGGGCAAAGAGCTTCTTCTCCTCTTCTGTGATGCTCTCGTCTCGGCTCATGATGAAGTTGTACGGCAGGATCTTCTTGTCCTCGATCTGCATCTCACGCTCGGTTGCCTCCTCATAGGCGGCCCGGCTGTCGTAGATGTCGAGGGCTTGGACAAAGGCACAGACCTGCAGCTCAAGGAGGGTTTCCTCATCGAAGCGGTCCAGCGTCGCGGCATGGACGAGGGTGGCGATGAAGGCGCTCCGCTCGCTCTTGCTGGTCAAGAGCAGCGTGATGGAGAGGCTCTCTTGCTCGCCGACGCGCAAAAGCGGCTTGGCTTCCCAGATGCTGCGTCCCTGCATGTGCATATCGACGCCGACGATCTCATCATCGACGACGCGGAAGATGATGGCCAGGCCACTGTCGAGCACCTTGGTGCGATAGAACCCGCCCTGGGCGGCAACTTCGGTAGCCTCTGCATACCACTGGCGCAGTTGCGCCTCATCGATCGTGCCGTTCACCACCAAGGCATCGAGGCCGGTATTGGAAATATAGAGTGCCATATCATCCTCCAGGAGGCTACTGTAGCATAAACCACCTTGCAGGAAAACAGGGAAACTACTATCGTGTTGCCATGGAACGCCCACTCACCTTCACCCAAGGGTGCCGCGATGGCCTGCCGATCTTCATCGGCTACTTTCCCACCGCCCTTGCCTTCGGCCTCGTCTGCCGCGACCTGGGCCTCAGAACCTGGCAGGCGATCCTCTTCTCCGTGAGCAACTTCGCCGGAAGCGGCCAGTTCCTTGCCGCGAGCCTCATGGGCAGCGGCGCGCTGCTCGCCGAGCTCTTCATCAGCGTGTTGCTCATCAACATGCGCTATATGTTCATGGGAGCCGAGCTCGCCCGAAAACTCGATCCAACGATCAAAGGATGGCAACGTCCCCTCATCGCCTTCGGGACCACCGACGAGGTCTTCTCTGTCGCCGTCCTCAACCCATCCCCCCTGCCCGCCCCCTATCTCTTTGGCCTCGAAGGCATCTCATACCTTGGCTGGGTCAGCGGCACCGCCACGGGCTTTCTCATCGGCATGGTCCTCCCTCCCCTGCTCCAGCTCGCCGTCGGGGTCACCCTCTACGCACTCTTCACCATCCTCTTGACCCAGCAGGTGCGCCAGAAGGGGTTGAAGGCGCTCGCCCTCGCCGCGCTCAGTGGAACCATCCACACCGTGTTGACCGTCGTCCTCTCCGTTCCGGTCGGGTGGTCATTCGTCATCTCAATGCTGAGCGCCACCTTCATCGGCGCGCTCATCATCGATGAGGAGGCCATATGATGAATCCAACCGTCGCTATCCTCATCAGTGCCCTGGCCACCATCATCACCCGCCTCCTGCCCTACTACGCCGGCTGGCTTGAACGCCTGCCGCGTTTCTTTGCCAAGAGCCTGCGCCTCCTCCCCATCGCGGCCCTCGGCCCGCTGATCTTCCCCGGCGTGTTGCTCGACTACCCCGACCGCTGGTGGGCGGGTCTTGGCGGCATCGCCATCGCCTCCCTCTTCGCCTGGCGCAAGAACGGGATGATCATCCCGATCCTGCTCTCGATCGCCACCACCTGGGCGCTGTTGGCACTGTAGGAGGCGGGCATGTTCGATGTACACCGCCACATCAGCAGCGACGGGTTCTGTGACGGGGACGCCCTCTACGCCACCAGCCGGGTAAGCGAATGGGATATTGTGCCCAAAGGAGACGCCGTGCTCTCCATCGGAGCGCTTGCCAGCGAGAAGCTGCCGGACGTCGATGTGGTCTACGATCGACTGAAGCAGAATCCAGCGCTGCAGATCGGGGAGGTCGGCCTGGACCGGCGATTCGCTGCCTTTGACAGCCAACGCTCATTCCTTGAAGATATGTTGATGATGGGCTATGCGCTTGACCGCAGCGTGAGCATCCACTGTGTACACGCCGACGGGACGCTGTTGGATCTCCTCAAGGAACACAAACGGCACCTGCCGCCCGTCCTCTGGCACGGCTGCACCGCGAGCCGGGAGAGCCGGATGCGGGCATCACGGATGGGGGTCATCATCTCCTACGGCCCGCGGGTATTTGGGAGCAAGATCGCGCGGGAGGGGGCTCTCTTGGTCGCGACCCCCTGGGCCGTGGAGAGCGACTGGGAGGGGCCGGAGGCGGACTACCTCCCATTCTGGGAGCAACACCTGACTTCCTTTGCGCTCCTTACCGGAGTGAGCAGGGAACGCATCGTGGAGAACAACCGTGCAGCACGAGCAATTCTTACGGATCAGCAGACTCCTTGGTGAGGAGCAGGTCGCCCGCCTCCATGCCAAGCGCGTGGTCCTCGTGGGCTTGGGGGCGGTGGGCGGCATGTGCCTGGAGAGCTTGGTGCGCAGCGGGGTCGGCTGGATCCGCATCGTCGACTTCGATACGGTCTCCATCACCAACATCAACCGCCAGATTTTGGCCACCCATGAGACGGTGGGAATGAGCAAGACCCGCGTGGCCGAAGAGCGTATCAAGGCCATCAACCCGGAGTGTACGGTGGAGGTGCTCCCCCTCTTCGTCAACAACGACACGGTCGCCGAGATCGTCGGCGGAGAGATTGACTTGGTCATCGACGCCATCGACTCGCTCAACCCGAAGTGCGCCCTCTTGGAGGCGGCGTACACGCGCGGCATCCCGGTCATCAGCAGCATGGGGGCGGCGCTGAGGCGCGACCCCTTCCTGGTGCGCAAAGCCGATTTGATGGAGAGCTGGGGGTGTCCGCTCGCCCGAGCGGTACGCACCAAGCTCAGGCGACGGGGCGTGGGCCGCGGCATCGAGGTGATCTTCAGCGCCGAAGAGGTGCACTATACCTACAAGAGGCCCCAGGACGAGGAGTACGCCGACTTCAATGAGCAGATCAGCGACCAGGGACGGCGGCGCAACGTGCTCGGCAGCCTTCCCACCGTCACCGCGGTCTTCGGCCAGATGCTCGCCCACCTCGCACTGACCACGCTCTTGGGCAGCGAGACCTTCGCCGGCAGGGAGGCCTACAACCCCGCTACGGGCGTGTGAAAGTCAGCGGGATGAAGTACTCGCTTCGGTGGAAGTCCGGAGCGGCCGTCATGATCTCTCCCGCCGCCAAGAAGTGTGGCTCATCGAGCTTGTCGCCGCACTTGTAGAAGTTCCCCAAGAGCTTCACATCCTCCATCCGTTCACCGCTCTCCATCAAGCCAAGGGCCACCAAATCGAGCTCGAGGTCGGCTCGCCAGCGGCTGCCTGCATTTGTATGCTCCATGACGGTGATGGTAAGCGGGATGGTATCGATGAACTCAACGGGATAGTACTGTCGCCCGTGCCGCGATTCTCCACGGGCGACGAGCATCCTTGTCGAAGCCGAGCACTCGACGTTGACGTACTCCTTCTCGCCTTCACGCATGAGGAACGCCTCGACGCAACTGTCCTCCCAGACCGCCTCGTTGTGCTGTTGTGTCATCCGCCTCAGCTGCGTCTCCTTCACCATGAACCGGATGAAGAGTTTCCCCTCCTCCCAGCGAAGGCGCACGCTCGCCTCCACCCCCTCCCACTCACCCCACAGATGGGTGAGTGTGATGGGGAGGATTGCATCCATCTTGTTCTGCCCGATTCGAATCGTCTCTGCTTTCATGGCTCTGAGTATAGACAAGAGTTTCCAACTCTCCTAGCCCTCTGAAGCAAACCGGGGGCCGTTTGCTCTTAGGGGGTATCACAGAGAAGGAGCATTGCATGAAAACCAAAGGATTCATCATCATCACCATCACCGTCCTCATCCTGGCCCTGGCCGGCTGCCAGGAGGCGAACCATGAGGCCATAGGAGGTGAAGCGAGCCTCCGCCTCCACCTCACCTCCCCGCGCTTCTCCCACCGCGCCCTCATCCCGAGCACCGAAGCGCTCACCATCGATCACTTCGACATCGTGGCACACGGGCCGCAGGAGAAGAGCGTCGAGCTCACCTCACATGAAGAAGAGGTCGTCCTCGGCAACCTCCTCATCGGCTGGTGGACCATCGAGGCCACCGCGTACAACAAGAGTGGAGTGGCGCTGGTCTCAGGCAGCGTGAAGACCCTGCTCAGCACCAAGACCACCACGGCCAACCTGGAGCTCTCCGACCTCGTGGGAAGCGGCACCCTCTCGCTCTCGGCAACGTGGGACCCTGACCAAGTAGCCGATGATGTGGCTCTCTCCGTGGCCCTCTTGGATCAGGAGATGGAGCCAGTCGCCCTCGATGCACCGGTGTTGCAAACAGCTGAAGGGACGACCACCATCTCCAAAGAGCTTCCCGCCGGCTCGTATATCCTCACCCTCAGCCTCTCCAGTCAGGGGGTAGTGGTCAGCGGAGCCACCGTGGCGCTTCGGATCATCGATGGGGTGACGAGCAGCGATACCCTTGAGTTGGTCATTGGCGATCTCTCCACCGAGTACACGGTGACGGTGACCAACAAGACCGGCCTCCCCATCCAAGGGTCGGTGGAGTGTACGCCAAAGGAGCCGAAGGCCGGCGATGAGGTGACGATGGTCTATACACCGACGAATCTCCCCGAGGGAGTGAAGAGTGAGGATTTGTCCATACACTGGTACTGCGAGGGAGAGTTCGTGCAAGAGGAGTCGGACACCTATGTGTCGATCCCATCGGCCGGCACCCACCGCTACGATGTGATCGTCAACCACCCCACCTTGGGAAGCTTGGGTTCGACCTCAATCCTCTTCGTCATGCCGCTCGGCGGCGAAGGCGGCGAGTAGCGCCTCACCCATCGCCTTGGGGCGCAGCGTGACGGCGTCGAGGGAGCCAACCTTCACACGCATGACGCAGAGGACCTCGCCGTCACGCTTCACCGTCTGGGTGAAGATCAGGGAGAAGCGCTTGATCGACTCGGCCACCGTCTCGACCACCAACAGATCGTCGAGGTAGGCGGGGCTTTGGTAGTCGGCGGTGATCGACTTGACGACGAAGACGAGGTTCAGCGACTCGAAGAGCTTGGACTCGGCCCCCTCAAGCTGATGGGAGACCGCGATCTCGCGCAGCATCTCAGTGCGGGCGTGCTCGGCGAAGTCGAGGTAGCGCGCATGGTAGACGATGCCGCCCGAGTCGGTGTCGCTGTAGTAGACGCGCTGCCGGTAGCGGTGCATCACACCACCACCGGCGCTCCATCAAAGCGCAAGGTCGCGACGTAGTCGTCGTAGGTCTGCGCACGGCGGATGAGGTCCACCGACCCGTCGCGCCGGAGCAGGTACTCGGCGCTGCGCAGCTTGGCGTTGTAGTTGAAGCCCATCGCATGGCCGTGGGCCCCAGCGTCGTGGATCACCACCACATCGCCCTTCTCCATCTTCGGCAGCATCCGGTCGATGGCGAACTTGTCGTTGTTTTCGCAGAGCGACCCAGTGACGTCGTATCGATGGTCACGCTTCTCCTTATCCTTGCCCAACACGGTGATGTGGTGATAGGAGCCGTAGAGGGCCGGGCGCATCAAATTGGCCATACTCGCATCGAGGCCGACGTACTCCTTGTACTTGCTCGTCACGTGGAGGACCCTACTGACCAGGTAGCCGTACGGGCCGGTGATGACGCGCCCACACTCAAAGAAGATCTCAAGGGGATCGAGGCCGTTGCCCTTGATCGTCTCCTCATAGAGCGCCTCCATCGCACGGCTGACTGCGGCGAGGTCCATCTTCTCATCCTCCGGCTTGTACGGAATCCCGATCCCACCGCCCATGTCGATGAAGTCGATGCGTACGCCCGCCTCCTCCTTGATCCTCACGCAGAGGTCGAAGAGCATCCGGGCCGTCTCGACGATGTAGGAGCCGTCGAGCTCGTTGCTCGCCACCATGGTGTGGAGACCGAAGCGCTCCGCTCCCCTCGCCTTCGCAGCCTTGTAGCAGTCGATGATCTGAGAGGAGGTCACCCCATACTTCGCCTCGACGGGGTTCCCGATGATGGCGTTGCCGGTCCTCTCCGGCCCGGGGTTGTAGCGGAAGCTGATGGTCTTGGGGAAGGTCCCGATCGCCTCCTCGAGGGCGGCGATGTGGGTGATGTCGTCGAGGTTGATGACCGCGCCCAGCTCGTAGGCGGCTCGAAACTCATCGGCGGGCGTATCGTTGGAGCTGAGCATGATCCGCTCCCCCCGGATCCCGCAGGCATCGCTGATCAAGAGCTCGGGCAGACTCGAACAGTCGGTGCCGAACCCCTCCTCGCCCAAGAGCTTGATGATCGTGGGATTGGGACACGCCTTGACCGCGAAGTAGTTGGTGAAGCCCGGCGCCCAGGAGAAGAGGCGCTTGAAAGCGCGGGCGTTGTCGATGATGGCCGCCTCGTCGTACAGATAGAATGGGGTGGGAAGCTTGTGTGCGAGCTCGAGCAGCTCGCCGTGACCCAATGGTAATTTCTTCTCTCTCATATGCCTGAATTCTCCTTCACACTCTCGATCGCCCGCTCGATGTCCTCCCGGTGCCCATAGGAGGAGAAGCGGACGAAGTTCTTCCCCGCCGGCCCGAAGCCGCCACCGGGGGTGACCACCACATGGCACCGCTCCAAGAGGAGGTCGAAGAACGCCCAGCTGTCCATCCCGCCCGGGGTCTTCGCCCAGATGTAGGGACTGTTGGTCCCGCCGTAGACGGTGAGCCCCAAGCTCTGCAGCCCGTCGCGGATGATCTTCGCATTGCCCAGGTAGTACTCCACCAGGGCCCGGCTCTCGGCATACCCCTCATCGAAGAGGGCGGCGTAGCCGCCGCTCTGGCTGATGTTGCTCGCCCCGTTGAAGAAGGTGCACTGACGGCGGTTCCAGAGCGCGTTGAGCACACCCGGCGCCGCATCCTCACAGGAGAGCTGGTGCGGTACGATCGTCCAACCGAGGCGCACCCCGGTGAACCCACTGAACTTGGAGAAGGAGGAGATCTCGATGGCGCACTCCTTGGCCCCCTCGACCTCGTAGATCGAGTGGGGGTACCCCTCCTCGGTGATGTACTCGCTGTAGGCGCTGTCGTAGATGATGACGGCCTTGTTGGCGATGGCGTAGTCGACGAACGCCTTGACTTCCTGGTGGTTGGAAACCGCCCCGGTGGGGTTGTTCGGATTGCAGAGGTAGATGAGGTCGACCTTCCCACTCGGGGGGGTGGGGATGAAGTTCCCCTCCTCGTTGGTGGTGAGGTAGACGAAGCCGTCGTACTGGGCGCGCTCGCTGTTGTAGCAGCCGCTGCGCCCGCCGACGACATTGGAGTCGACGTAGACCGGGTAGGCGGGGTCCTGGACCGCGACGATGTTGTCCGGGCCGAAGATCTGCTGGATGTTGGCCGCGTCGCTCTTGGCCCCGTCGCTGATGAAGAACTCGGTGGGCTCAAGGGTGACGCCCCACTTCTGGTAGTACTCGACCATCGCCTCACGCAGGTAGGTATCGCCCTGCTCGTCGCCGTATCCCGTGTAGGTGCGCCGGTCGCCGAGCTTATCTATCTTCTCCTTCATCGCACGCTGCACCGCCGGGGGCAGTGCCTCGGTGGTATTGCCGATGCCCAGGCGCATCACCGTTGCGCCGGGATTCCTCTTCTGCCACAGCGCTGTGCGGCGGGCGATCTCAGGAAAGAGATAGCCACTTGCCAACTTATTGAAGTTCGCGTTGATCGTTGCCATCGAAGTCGGTCTCCTTGTACAGGGCCAGCGCCCTACGTTTCAATGGGCAAAGGTTAGCAGAATGAAACAATTGTGTCCATAGCATAACAGTTTGTTTTTATTGTAACAATTTATGCTATTTTCCCCGCTTTTTGTTGCGCTGCTCACGCTCCGCCTTCGCCCGCATGAAGTCGGCGATGCTCCCGCCTCCCGACGGGGTCTCATCGACCAGGTGCGGTGAACTGTGGGCGCTCTTCCAGCCACCCCGGCTCTCCTCCCGCTCTGCCCGCTCACTACGCCCGAGCCGCTTGCTCGGCCGCACCACCTCGATGACCGTCTCCCAGTGGTAGGGGCGCGTCTCAGGGGGGACGGCGGCCTTCTTGACCACCACGACCCGCTTCTTGCCCTCTCCCGTGCCCGCTTCCTCGCCCACTGCCGCCCGCTTGACGACCACCCGCTTCTTCGGCTCGCTGGCCACCACTTCCTCGAAGACCCGCCGTTTGATCTCCCGCTCCTCGTAGGCGCAGGAGAGGCGTTGGCAGATGTAGTGGTTTTGACCCAAAGGATCGATGACCTTCATCATCGGCCCCTGGCAGTGGGGGCAGCGCTTGGAGTCGGGAAACTTGGGGCTGAAGACCTCGCCGCTCGCCTTCACCTGGTTGACCAGGGCCCTCGTGTTCTCCTTGATGTCGGCGATGAAGCGGCCGCTCTCCTCCTTGCCGTCGGCGATGTCGGCGAGGCGTTGCTCCCAGCGCCCGGTCAACTCGACGCTGCGCAGCTCCTCCGGCACCAGGCGCACCAGCTCCCGACCCTTGGCGGTGGGGACCAGCTCCTTGCCCGAGCGCTCGATGTAGTGGTTCTGGATGAGTTTTTCGATGATGTCGGCACGGGTGGCCGGCGTTCCGATGCCTCCCCCCATCCGTCTCTTGATGGCCACATCGTCGACGAGCCTCCCGGCGTGCTCCATCGCCGAGAGCAACGTCGCCTCGCTGTAGCGTGCCGGTGGTGTCGTCGCCATCCGCCTGAGCTTCGTCTGGGCGACGGTGAGGCGGTCCCCTTCGTGCAAGGTGAGCAGGTAGGGGCTGACCCGTTCCTCGTCAAGATTCGCATCGCCGGCGGCGCTGCGCTTCCCGATGAGGGACGCGGCCGAACGCCACCCCTCCTCCACGGGGACGGTGAGGCGGGCCTTGAAGGGATGGCCCTGCACATCGATGGTGACACTCGTCGTCTGGTAGCGGTAGTCGCTGCTGAGCACCTCGAGGAAGCGGAGGGTGATGAGCTCCCAGATCGAGCGCTCCACCTGAGAGAGGCGGGAGAGATCGACCATCTCTTCGGTGGGGATGATGGCGTGGTGGTCCCCGACCTTGGTATCCTGGACGAAGCGCTCCTCGTCGATGCGGAAGCCGTCGCTCACAAAGCGTCGCGCGAGCTCCCCAAAGGGAGTGCGGGAAAGGGCGGCAAGGCGACCCGGCAACGTGGGGACGATGTCGGCGGTGATATATCGGCTGTCGGTACGCGGATAGGTGACGAGCCGGTGCCGCTCATAGAGCCCTTGCAGCGTGTCGAGGGTCTCCTTGGCGCTGAGGTCGAGCAGGATGTTCGCATCCCGCTGCAGTTCGGTGAGGTCGTAGGCAAGCGGAGGCGCCTCAGAGCGGTCGGCGCGCTCGACCGCGGTGACGATCCCCTCAGAGGCGATGAGGGAGCGCTCCAGACTCTGCGCCACTTCTTCTGAGCCGATGCGCACCGAGTTCTCCTCGGGGTAGTAGGAGGCCCAGAAGTGGGTGAAGTCGGCCCTCAGCGTCCAGTAGAAGGCGCCTTCGAAGCGCTCGATCTCATCCTCGCGGTCACTCATGAGGGCGAGGGTGGGCGTCTGCACCCGCCCGGCCGAGAGCTTGGCGTCGTAGGCGCAGGTCATCGCCCGCGTGACGTTCATCCCCACATACCAGTCGGCGGCCGCCCGACTCTGTGCCGCCTCATAGAGGGTGTCGTAGAGCGCCGCGTCCTTGAGGTTCGCAAACCCCTCGGCGATGGCGGCGTTGGTCTGGCTGCTGATCCAGAGCCGCTCGGTGGCCCCTTTCCAGTCGGCGAGCTTCATGATCCAACGGGCCACCAGCTCCCCTTCGCGCCCGGCGTCGGTGGCGATGACCAAGGTTTCGACATCACTTCGTGCAAGGAGGGCCTTCACCACCTCCAGCTGATTTCTTGTCTGCTCGATGGGGACCTGGATCAGATCCTCGGGGAGCATCGGCAGGTCCTTGAGGTTCCACCTCCTCCACCGCTCTGTGTACACATCGGGATTGGCCAACTCGACCAGGTGGCCGAGGGCCCAGGTGACGATGTAGGCATCCCCTTCGATATACCCATCCATGCGTTTGGTGCACCCCAGCGCCTGGGCGAGCTGGCGCCCCACACTCGGTTTCTCTGCCAAGACAAGCTTCTTTCTCATCGAATCCTCCACTCCACAGACTATACCGAGGCACCGAATCTCTGGCAAGGCGGGCGAGTATCCTCGTGAAACAGCAGGTTGGAATGGGATTTCGAACAAATGTATATTTTTACAATATATATAAATAAATTCTCATGATCGATCATTGTACTTCTCTCTTTATCTTCCTTGACTTTCGATGGTATTGGGGTATATAGTCGTGGTAACGATTTGTTGGAGGAGTCAAGACCATGGCTTATATCATTACTGATTCGTGTATAGCGTGCGGAACCTGCCTTCCCGAGTGCCCGACCGGGGCAATCTCCGAGGGCGACATCTATGTCATCGACGCTGATGCGTGTATCGATTGCGGTGCCTGTGCGGACGTATGCCCCACTGAGTCAATCACGGCGGGCTGAGAAACCCAATTCGAGAAAGAGACAGCCCCAGCGCTGTCTCTTTTTTGTCCCACCATGCAGAGCGCACCCATCATGATCGCCGGCTTGCTTGTCGGCCTCTTCTTCACCTTCTTCGGCTACAAGGCCCGCCGTCTGCTTGTCCTGACGAGCAGCCTCTTCAGTGGGGGCCTCGTGGCGCTCGCCCTCGCTCTCTTCACCCAAGACCCGCAGGGCGTGATCGCCCTCCTCGCATCAGGCTATACCGGAGGCGAACTCTTCGGCCTCATCACCTCTTCGTCGGCCCCGATGGGCCTCCTCATCAACGTGGTCAGCTTCGCCGTCGGCTCCCTCACCCTCTTCTTCATCGCACGAAGCGCCCCGCGTCTCGCCCGCATCCTCTTGGCGATCCTCGCCCCGCTCAGCGCCGCGCTGGCCTTGCTCTTCACCCTCCGCCTCTTTGTGGGCCTCTCCGTCAGCATCGCCCTCGCGGCGGTCTCCGCCTTCTTGATCTTCACCGTCTCCCTGATCTCGGTCGAACACTACCTGGCCGTTGAGAGCGCCATCATCGCCGCAATGGCCACCTCGATCCTCATCACCCGCTTCTGGTACCTTGATGGCTGGATCTTCTACCTGCTCTGGGCGCTCCTCGCACTGCTCGGCATGCTCAACCAATTCTCCATGGTGAAGGCCAAGGAGCCGAGTCATGGCTGAGCTCTTTGACGTCCCCCTCTCGGTCAGCGAGCTGACCGCCCTCATCAAGAAGACGCTGGAGGAGGGATTCTACGGCCTCACGGTGACCGGAGAGATCTCCAACTTCCGCCCCTCCTCCACCGGACACTGGTTCTTCACCCTCAAGGATGAGGGGGCCTCCATCTCGGCGGTGATGTTCAAGGGCAGCACCTGGCGCGTCGACTTCTCCCCCAAGGAGGGGGACCGCGTCGTCATCAACGGGAGCCTCGATGTCTATGCCGCCCGCGGCAGCTACCAGATCAAGGTTGAGACGATGACCCTCGCCGGCTACGGTGAGATCCTCGCCGAATTGGAGCGTCGCAAGCGCCGTTTCTTGGATTTAGGATACTTCGCCGAGGAGCGGAAGAGACCCATCCCCGCCTTCCCTCAGCGTTTGGGCGTGGTGACCAGCCCCACCGGGGCGGCGCTGCAGGACATCCTCACCGTCCTTGGTCGGCGCGCCCCCGGCCTCGATGTGCTGGTCTTGCCGGCGGTGGTTCAGGGCGAGAGCGCCGCAGAGAGCATCGCCGCGCGGATCAGGCAGGCCAACTCGCTCCTCCTCTGTGACGTCCTCATCGTCTCCCGGGGCGGCGGTTCGGTGGAGGACCTCCTCCCCTTCAGCGACGAAGCGGTCGTCAAGGAGATCGCCCAGTCGCAGATCCCAATCGTCAGCGGCATCGGCCATGAGGTCGATTTCGCCCTCGCCGACTTCGCCGCGGACCTGCGGGCCCCCACCCCGTCGGCGGCCGCAGAACTGGTCAGCGCCTCCTACGCCCAGCTCAGGGAGCGGGTGGAGAGCCTTGCCGCAACGCTTCGCCAGCGGACACAGAGCCGCCTTTCAATTGCTGAGGCGCACCTCGCCCGAGGCAGCCGGAAGAGCCTCGCCCAGCGTACCCTCACGCTCTTTGGTTCGAAGGAGTTTCTCTTGGCCAACGCCACGCGCTCCCTCACCCAGCAGATCGAACAGCGCCTCGCCTCGTGGGAGGCACGCCTGGTTCTCGCCGGCCACCGCTTGGAGGCCCTCTCCCCGCTTGCCGTCCTTGAGCGCGGCTATGCCGTGGTCCAGGACCTTGACGGACGAGTCATCGCCAGCCGGGAGGGGACAGCAATCGGGGAGCAGCTCGACATCCGGTTCATCGATGGCAAGAGACGCGTCAGCGTCGAGGAGGATCCATGAGTTTTGAAGAAGACATCAAGAGAGTCGAGGAAATCGCCGACAAGCTCTCCTCATCCCTCACGCCGCTTGAGGAGGCCATCGCCCTCTTCGAGGAGGGGATGGCGCTCACCAAGAAGCTGGAGAAGATCCTCGCCGGCGCGAAGCGCAAGGTGGAGATCGTCGCAGGCGAGGATCCCGATTCGGCTGAGATCCTCGACCTGGAGTAGGCCATCGTGGAGCGCACCCACGAGGTGAGGCTCCTTACTTTGGGGCGGCGAGGTTCAGGCACAGCAGGCGCGGGTGGACGAACACCCCGTCCTTCCGCACCAGTTCACCGTCGAAGTACATCGCTCCCCCTCCCCACTCGCTCCTCTGGATCTGCACGAGGTCCCAGTGCACCGAGCTGCGGTTGGTGTTGTCGCAATCCTCGTAGGCGTTGCCCGGGGTGAAGTGGATCGAGCCGGAGATCTTCTCATCGAAGAGGGTGTTGTCCATGGGACTCAGGATCGCGGGGTTGACGCCGAGGGCGAACTCCCCGATGTAGCGCGCCCCCTCGTCCTGGTCGAGGATCGCGTTGATCTTCTCATCGTCATCGGCGTGCGCCTCGACAATCTTCCCGTCACGGAAGGTGAAGGAGACATCCTTGAAAGAGTGGCCGTGGTAGGTGGACTCGGTGTTGTACCGGATCGTCCCGTTGACCGAATCCTTGACCGGAGCGGTATAAATCTCCCCGTCGGGGATGTTCATCTCACCGGCGCAGGGGATCCACCCCATCCCCTTGATGGAGAAGGAGAGATCGGTATCCGGGGCGACGATGCGCACCTGGTCGACCTGGTCGAGGAAGCGTTTCGCCTCCGCCATCGCCGCTCCCATCGCCTCGTAGTCGACCTCGGTGCAGACCCGGTAGAAGAAGTCCTCGAACTCCACGGTCCCCATGTTGGCCTGCATTGCCATCACCTCGGTCGGGTAGCGCAGCACCACCCACTTCGTCTTTGTCAGCCGCGTCTGCATATGCACCGGCTTGTCGTAGCGGAGGCTGGCCATATTGGCCTGCTCGCTGATGGTGGCCAGCTCACGGACATTGGCCACCCCACGGATGCCGATGAAGGCGTCCATCTGCTCCATGCGGTACTGGTCGACGTGCGCCCAGGCGTCGAGACTCGCCTCGGTGGCCCGCTCGACGACGGCGCGCTGGATTCGTTGGTTCCAGAGGTTGACGATCGGGTAGGCGCCCTTGTCGTACACGGCGTTGACGAGCGCCTCCACCATCGTGGTGGGCACATCGACCGCGTTGATGAGGCAGGACTCGCCCGCCTCAAGTCTCACCGAATGCTCGACCAATAGCGCGGCGAGCCTCTCTTCTCTCAGATCAGCCATCATTGACTCCTTATCTATCAGCCCACACCTCGATCCGTTCGCCGGTGAAGGGGTGGGGAAATTCCACGCCGATGGCCCGCAGTGCCAGGCTGTGTAATGCCGTCCCACCATAGCGCTCGTCGCCGTCAATGGGCCAGCCGCTCCACGCCAGGTGGGCGCGGACTTGGTGACGGAACCCGTTTGAGAGCTGGCAGGTGAAGCTATGGGTGCCGTCGGTGGTCTCCCCGCCGTAGAAGATCCGCGTCAAATACCAGGTGGGGCTGCTCTTGTCGAGGATGTGGCGCGGGCTGTCGCTGAGCACCGGGCGCACCTCACGGCGATGCTCGCCCCAGTGGCGAAAGAGGCTGCCCACGGCGACCTCACGGCCCCCGCAGTGCACGGGATCCTCGTACGGATAGGGGGGGAACGTGCTCTGCATCACACGCTCCTTGGCCGAGCTCTTGGCCTGGTACTCCTTGATGAAGAGACCGCCTTGGGAGATCGACAGGAGACGCTGGTACGCCGCATCGGTGCGGGCGATGACCACCAGGCCGCTGGTGGGGGTGTCCAGACGGTGCAGCACCCCACCCTCCCAGCCGTTGCGCCCATTGACGGTGAGCACCTCGGGAAAGAGTTCACCGATCTGTCCAAGCAGTGTTGGTTCATCAGGGGGGCTCTCCTTGAGGGGAACGGTGGGGATTCCCGCCCGCTTGTCCACTATAAGAAACGATGGGTCCTCATACAGCACCATCGCGCTTGCCGTATCGTTCATACACCTCCAATATACCAAAGTTCCCCGCTTAATCCACCCTCGCACGCCGCATTTCACCTAATCTTCAAAAAAGTAGGAATAAATGCCCATCTTTGGTGTATACTGCCCACATGCAAGAGATACCGATCAACACCGTCACCAGTGCCAACGTCGTGCTGGAACTCATTTACCGGTTGAAGATCAAGGATGTGATGTCCACAGCCTTGATCACCGCGACCAAAGAGACGACGATGCGCGAGATCCAACAGATCATGCGCCAGGAGAGGATCACCGGGCTCCCGATCGTGATGGGCAAGCGCCTCATCGGCCTGGTGAGCATGGACGACATCATCCAGGCCCTGGACAAGGGGTACATCGAGGAGAAGGCCCAGGACCACATGAGCAGCAACCTCATCATCCTCGAGGACGACATGCCCATCAGCTTCGCCATCAACTACTTCGACCGCTACCGCTACCACCGCTTCCCCGTGCTGAACAAGGACAAGGAGCTGGTGGGGATGATCACCAACCGCGACATCACCAACGCCCTGCTCATCGAGATCAACCGTGAGGTCGAGGAGCTGGAGAAGCGCAGCCACCGCGTCGAAGGGGGGATCATCAGCGAGGAGATGTACACCTACTACATCATGCAAAACGACTTCGAGAATGCCGGCCACGCCTCCACCGAGATCAAGAAGCGGCTCAAGAGCGCCTCGATCGCCCCCCAGATCGTCCGGAGGGCGGCGATCGCCAGCTATGAGCTGGAGATGAACATGGTGGTGCACTCCACCGGTGGGCGCCTCATCGCCAAGTACGATGCCAATGAGCTGACCATCACGGCGGCGGACAGCGGGCCGGGCATCGAGGACGTCGACGCCGCGCTGGAGGCGGGGTACTCCACCGCAAGCGAGTGGATCCGCAGCCTCGGCTTCGGGGCGGGCATGGGGCTTCCCAACGTACAATCCGTAGCCGATGCATTTGATATCACCAGCTCACCGAAGGGAACGACCGTCACGGTCACCATCACCTTGGCTTCTGGAGAGGAGAACGATAATGAACGTTGAAGAGTTGACCACGGTCAAGGAGTTCGAGGCGTTGTACATCGCCGACAAGGATCAGATCATCGCCGATGGGTACTGCGGGGATCTCCTCAGTGATGTGATGGCCAATGCGCCCGCCTCCTGTGTCCTCATGACCATCCAAGCACACAAGAACACCATCGCCGTGGCCTCGCTGGTCGGTATCAGCGCCCTGGTGATCTGCAACGGCCGCACCGTGGCCCCAGACATGCTCGAAGCGGCCCGTGAGGAGGAGATCTCCCTCTTCACCACGGATCTGAACCACTTTGAAGCGGCTGCCAAGGTCCTGGCCCTGCTGGGAGGAGGCGATGCAGGTACGCGTTGACCTGCACAACCACAGCTGTCTCTCCCCCTGCGCCGACGATGGGATGCTGCCCTCGCTGCTCGCCCTCCAGGCGATGGAGATGGGCATCCAGATCCTCGCCCTGAGTGACCACAATGCGGCGGAGAACCTGCCCGCCTTCGCCGAGGCGTGCGAGCTCTGCTCGATCATGCCGGTCTTCGGCATCGAGGTGACCACCATCGAGGAGGTCCACCTCCTCGTCCTCTTCAAGCGGATCGAGGAGGCGATGGCCTTCTCGAAAGAGGTCCAGGCCACCCTGCCGAAGCTCAGGGGCAAGAGCTCTCGCTTTGGACGGCAAATCATCTGTGATGTGGCGGGTAATCCCATCGGGGAGTCGGATGTGCTGCTCTCCGGGGCAAGCAGCCTCAGCTTCGATGAGGTGGTCACCGACGCCCTTGCTTCTGGCGCGCTGGTCATCCCGGCCCATATCGACCGCCCGGCCTACAGTGTGTTGGCCAACTTGGGGTTCTTGCCCGACCTGCCCTATACGGCCGTCGAGATGGTGCACCCCACCGCACAAGCATGGACGGTCGTCACGGCAAGCGATGCCCACTTCCTGGAGGAAGTGGGCAAGCGGAGTTGTCTCATCGAGATGGAAGAGATCGGCTGGGAGGCGCTGAAGAAGAGCCTTTGCGACCCCTGCAACGTCAAGTTTTAACGGTTGTTGGACGACCGACCGAAGATTCTCAGCACGTAGAGGAAGAGGTTGATGGCGTCCAGATAGAGCGTCAATGCCCCGATGATGGAGAGCTTGGTGAAGGTCTCCTCGTCAAGATTGGTGCCGTAGCTCTGGTTCATCTGTACGATCTTCTTGGTGTCCCAGGCGGTGAGGCCGAGGAAGAGGACGACGCCGACGACGCTGATGAGGTAGTCGATGGCCGAGCTCTTGAAGAGCATGTTGAGCACCATCGCGATGATCAGGCCCCAGAGGCCCATGCCGGCGTAGGCGCCGATGCGGTTGAGGTCGCGGTCGGTGGTCATCGCATAGAGGCTCATCGAGGCGAACATCAGGGCGCTGACGACGAAGGCCTTGCTCACCATCGCCCCGGTGTAGACGATGAGGATCGAACTGAGCATGACGCCATTGAGCGTCGAATATGCAAGGAATGAGCCGATGGCGCTCGCCTGGCTCATCCGGTCGAGCCGTGACGAGAGGTAGAAGACCAGGGCGAACTGGCCGACGATGACCAGGATCATGCCCAGGGCATTGCCCATCAGGGCGTAGAGCAGCGTCGGGCTGCTCGCCACCAAGTAGGCGACGAGGGCCGTCAAGCCAAGGCCTGCGCTCATCCAGAGGTAGACGTTCTTCAAGAGGGTGCGTTCGCGCACCTGGACATTCTGCAGAATTGAATTATTGTGCTCATTCATAGTGGGCCTCCGTAGCTATCATATACCATAAGGTCGTAAAGAAATACGGCACCGTCAAGAATGCAGGGCCCACTTCCCCGTTTTGAACCACCGATAGCGCAGGATGCACTCCACCAGGTCGCCCAAGAGGAAGGCTCCCCAGAGCCAGGAGAGCGGGAGTTTGAAGAGCAATGCGACCAGCAGTGCATACGGAAGTTGCACCAGATAGCCGCTTACCAAGAAGGAGTAGAGTACGGGCCTCACGTGCCCCGATCCGTAGAACGCCGCGCCGATCCCCCCATTGATAGCCAGCGGGATGAGGCAGACGGCGTAGATGCGCACCAACGAGACCGCCCCTTCGACCGCCTGTGTGGCATCGGGGAGGAAGACGGAGAGGATCTGGGAGGGGAAGAGGAGCAGGATGGCCATCAGGGGCAGCGAGAAGAGGAGGCCGTTGGCCACCGAGAGGTAGGCGATGCTCCTCGCCTCATCGAGGCGACCCGATCCGATGCGTTGACCGACGAGGAAGCCGCTGCCCAAGGAGAGCCCCCCGCTCGGCAGGGCGGCGAAGTGATAGATGCGGTTGGCCACCCCCAACGCCGCGATGGCCATGGTGCCGTAGACCGCCACGATGCGGAGGAAGATGAAGCCGACCACGCTCTTGAGCAGCATGTTGAGCCCGCTCGGCAGCCCGATGGTGAGCAACTCCTTGTCGAGCTCCCGATCGAGGGTGAAGATCCCCTTGGCCCTGATGGTCAAGGCCGCCTTGCCGCGCACCAGATGGAGATAGCCGGCGAGGAAGGCGACCAGATAGGAGATGCCGGTGGCCAGCGCCGCCCCGGCCATCCCCCACCCGAGGCCCGGCAGGCCGATGAGGGGGATGGTGTCGAACATGAAGATCGGGTCGAGGACGAGGTTGAGGATCGCCGTGATGAGGAGCAGGTACATCGGGGTCTTCGCATCACCCACCGAGCGGAGGATCGTGTTCACCGTATAGGAGGAGAAGAAGATCGGGATGAAGAGGGTGCGCACGTAGCCGTAGCTCAACCCATGGGCGATGACCTCTGCATCGGAGGTGAAGATCTTGTAGCAGAACGGCAGGGTGGCGAGAAGCAACACGGCCCCGATGGCGCCGAGCAGCCCCTTGAAGACCAAGGTCTGTTCGGCGATGCGGCGGGTGCGCTCGCGGTCCTTCGACCCCCAGCTGCGGCTGAGCAGGCTCACCGAACTGGTGCCGACGATCTCGTTGAGGATCTCGAGGGCCCAGAAGAGCGCGAGGTAGATCGTCGTCGCCGCCACCGCCTCACTGCCGATCATGCCGATGTAAAACATATCGACGATATCGTAGAGCGAGGTGAAGAGCATGCCGTACATCGTCGGCAGGCTGATGCGCCTGATCTCCTTGTTCAACCCACTGTATTCACCCATGGGTGCGATTGTACGAAGTGCGGCCCCGCTATGCAAGTGCGGATGGCGATGGTATAGTGAAGGGCATGAGAATCCTGCTGTTGTTGCTCGCCCTCCTGCTGGGCGGTTGCTCCACCACCCAGAAGACTACCACCATCTCCGAGGAGGAAGCGCACGCCGCCATCGTGGAGGTGTTGCACCTCTCGGGATCCGCGCTGGACAGCAGCGCCTTGGGCTCCCTCCCCTTCACGGCCTTGCTCAAAGAGGAGCAGCTCCACATTCTCGACCTGGATGAAATCCCCCTCTTGGAGCAGCGCCTCCAGCTGTGGAGGAGCGAGGTGCTCGAGGCATACCGCAGCACGGCGAGGGGCATGGGCGAGGAGCTCGACCCGCTTCTCGATACCCTGGTGATCGACGAT